>Ga0164304_10000081_pt1 | contig 20915 bp, 12 predicted proteins | sample Whisoiple_217_MG_FD_110216 | JGI IMG/M metagenome (GOLD analysis project Ga0164304, IMG submission 110216) | Soil microbial communities amended with pyrogenic organic matter from upstate New York, USA - Whitman soil sample_217_MG | ecosystem: Environmental > Terrestrial > Soil > Agricultural...
GGATTAAACTTAATCCCAAATCCGCTCGCCATTTTCGTCAACGCGGGCCTGCCGAATTACGTCGGAAATTTCGTCGGCGTCTTTGACGTGGTGCAAAGCTTTCTTTTCCCCGTCTGGTTCTTCGACGATTACATAAGTTGGAACTGTAACAACATCTCCCACGATGTCGGGTACGTGGTCTACCGCCAGTTGCTGCGCTTTTTCTTCAATGGTTTGCGGCTCGTCGGAAATGCGATCGCCCGGATTGACAGTGCGCTCCATATCTTTGCCCGGTTTGTCGATACTCATAAAAACCTCTCTGGTATTTCTAATTTTTTGCTGACTGTAATTCCTACTATTGAACGAAAAATATCCCTGCGCCAACATCTCCCGACGGGTGGAAGTTTCAGTTATGGCGATCACAGGCAGCCTCTACCTACAGGAAGAGGCTTTTCGATTGGTTCCGAAAAAACCTAAGCTAAAATCTAAGCATGATATTTTCCTTCCCTTTGAGTTGCCCATGAAAAGTTACGATTGGATTGTTGTCGGCGGTGGCATTACGGGTGCGTCACTGAGTTACGAACTGGCAAAAAAAGGTTTTGCTGTGCTGCTTTTGGAACGAGATGCTGCCCTGCAAAATGCTACTCGTTTTAGTTATGGCGGCTTGGCTTATTGGTCGGGAACCACTGATTTAACTCGCCAATTGTGTCAAGAAGGTATCGAACGCCACCGCAATTTATCGGCGAAATTAGATGCTGATACTGAGTTTCGCGAGTTGGATTTGTTGCTGACAATTGATGCGGGCAATGATGCCGAAAAAGTGGCGGCTAATTACGCGCATTTTGCGATTGTTCCGCAGCTTTTGAGTGTTGCAGAAGCTGGCGAGTTGGAACCTTTGCTGAATAAAAGTGCGATCGCCGGAGCTCTGACTGTGCGTCACGGTCACATTTCGCCGACTGCCACAAATAAAGCTTATTGTCAAGGGTTTCTACGGTTGGGAGGAACGATAGAATTTGCTGAAGTAATTGGGTTGATACAAGAGGGAAATCGGATTTCGGGAGTTAAGACGGTACAGGAAAGTTATGCCTGCAAAAATGCGGTTGTTTGTGCTGGAGGTTGGAGTCGGAGTTTCCTAAAAGCCGCTGGTGTGTCTGTGGGAGTTTATTTTACCCGCACGGAGATTTTGGAAACTGCACCTGTGGATGTGAAACTCAGGACTTTGGTGATGCCTGCGGTATTAAAACGTTTTGAATTGGAAGCTGAATCGAGTAGAAATGAGGTGGATTTTCTTTGGGATGAACCTGGTAAAGAGTTACAGCCGCCGATTTTAGATTCTGGTGCCATTCAGTTTAATGATGGGAGTTTGCGGATCGGGCAATTGTCGCGCACTTTGAGCGATTTGAATGCTAAAGTCGATCGCGAAACCAGCGAAACGGCAATTCGTGCAGGAATCAGCAAAGTTTTGCCTGATTTGGCAGGTTTACCGGCAACTTGGCACGATTGTATTGTGGCATTCAGCGCTGATAATTTGCCCGTAGTGGGACCGATTGCCGATCGCCCTGGATTGCACGTTTTTTCGGGTCTCAGCAATCCTTTGGTGATTGTACCTGCTTTGGCTGAGCGATTTGCTAATTGGGCGGTGGGAGAAGAAGATAGGGCGATTCCCTTCGGGATAGCTTCGCTTCACGGGGTTTTATCTCCCAGTCGATTTATCGCAGAAGGAAGAACGAAGAAGGATAGATGACTGCTGACTAATGACTACTAACTACTAACTAAAAAGGCAGGGCGACAATAAATGTAGTACCTTTACCTAGTTCACTTTCTACACTTATTGTACCGCCGTGCAGGTCAACTATATGTTTGACTATGCAAAGTCCCAACCCCGACCCTTTAATCTTGCCTACATTAGCATCCCGTTCAAACTGCTGAAATAATTTCCCCTGATATTCCGCTGTCATGCCAATTCCTTCATCTCTCACGCAAAAAATTACTTGTTTACCCTCACAGCTTAATTCTAGACATATATTCCCACCATTAGGAGAATATTTTATAGCATTTGACAGCAAATTAGTGAGGAGGTGTTGTAGCAGTTTTGCATCCAGACTAGCTTGGATTTTTTCGGTTTGATTGCGGAAAGCTACTAAGTGTTTTTGAGTAGCGAGAGGTTGGATTTCTTCTAAAATAGATTTGCACAAATCAATCACATTTACCGGATTTAAATTCAAGGAAAGTTTTCCGGATTCTGCTTTGCTGAGCATTAAAATTTCCTCCAGCAATTCACTCATATTGCTGACGGCTTTTTTGATACGTTCGACATTTTTATTGGTCGTTCCGGGGGTTTTATGCAATTCGCTATCTTCCAACATTTCAGCCGATAGCTGTATGGTAGTTAAAGGAGTGTTTAAATCGTGGTATGCCATTGAAATAAATCGCGATCTGTTTTCGCTTTTGGCTGCTGCTAGTGCAATTAGTTGTTGCAGTTTAACTGCTTCTTGATGTTTGCTCAGCGCTATCTTAATAGTTGCGTGCAGTTCTCTTTGTTTAAACGGCTTGAGAAGGTAGCCGTAAGAACCAGTATTTTCGGCTCGCTGCAAAGTTTCGTCATCAGCATAAGCAGTTGTATAGATAATTGGGATATCTAATTCTTGATTAATTCTTACTGCTGTTTCTATGCCGTCTATGTCGCCTTTGATGACTATATCCATTAAGATTAAATCTGGTTCCAATTCGCCGGCGCGCTGGATAGCATCGGCTCCTGAAGAAACGATGTCTGCGATTTGATATCCCAACTTTTCTAATTTTTGGGCTAAACTTTTAGCAATTAATAGTTCGTCTTCAACAATCAAAATATTAATTGCTTTTTCTGCCAAATCCATGATTTTAGAACCTTTGAGAGTAGTTTAACTCGTTAAATTTTAGGTAAAACGCTGTGCCAGTTTGTCTTGACAGTTCGATGCTTCCTTCTAACTGCTCAGTTAAAGTGCAGACAACTTGAAAGCCCATTGAGTTAGTTTTCCGGAAATCTAAGTTTTGAGGAAAGCCGATGCCGTTGTCCTTAACTAAGAGGTTGATTTCTCCATCGCCAGTTTGATAACATTCTACACTAACTGTACCGCTAGTGCCATCAGGAAAAGCGTGTTTGAGGGTATTTGAAACCAATTCATTGGCAATTAAACCGCAGGGAGTAGCGGTTTCAAGATTTAGGAAAATTGCTTCAGCTAATACCTGCAACTGAATTCGGTTGTTGCTAATATTGTAAGAGTGAAACAAGTTACTTACCAAATCTTCGAGATATTCGCCCAAATTAATTTGCGCTAGGTTGGTCGAGCGATACAGTTTTTCGTGAATCAGAGCCATCGAATAAATGCGATTCTGACTTTCTTCAAACATTTTGCCTAATTGCGGATCGGCAACTGTGTTAGATTGCAATTCTAACAGGCTGGCAACTACGCAGAGGTTGTTTTTGACGCGGTGGTGAATTTCTTTGAGCAAAATTTCTTTTTCTCTGAGGGAGTTTTTCAAATTTGCTTCCGCTTGTTTGCGATCGCTCAGTTCAGCTTGCAGTTGCTGGTAGAGTAGAGATTGCTGAATGGCGATCGCTAATTGATTCACCAACTGCTGAAATAAATTCATTTCCCATTCTTGCCACTGGCGAGGGCGATCGCATTGATGGGCAATCAGCAATCCCCAAAGCTGGCTGTGCTGAATAATCGGCACTACTAACTTTGCCCTAACTTGAATTTCTTTCATAAACTCCATCACACAAGGTGTAATGCTGGGAGAATCTAGTTCGGAAATCGCAGAAATTCGCCCTTGCAAATAAAGCTGATAACTTTCAGGCGGAAAAACTTCTTCGCCAAAACATCTATCCACGAGTTTGCTGCATCCTTCTGCCACGGCTTCAGCAATCACTCGCCCGCCACTTTTGGGTAAAATTTGATAGACCAAAACTCGATCGGCTAACAATACTTGCTGGAGTTCGGCAACCGTAGTGTTGAGAATTTCTTCTAATTGCAAAGACTGGCGGACGCGACGGGCGATCGCCTCCACGAGCCGTTCTCGCTCGAACTGCTGTTGCAGCGAGATTTCGGCATATTTAGAATTGGTGATCTCGGCGGCGTAACCAATAATTTCGATCGGAATGCCCCTGCTGTCAACCAAGAGTTTCTGTTCCGTCCGCAGCCAGCGGTAAAGTCCATCTCGGTGCAGAAAGCGGTACTCGCAAATGCAATTTTTACCCTCGGACAAATCAGAAAAGTTTACTAAAAATTGTTGCCTATCTTCAGGGTGAATCCGGCTCGACCAAAATTTAGAATCTGCTAACAGTTCTTGGGGTTCGTAGCCAACGATTGCCTTAACGTTGTCGCTAATATAAGTAGTACAAAAATCTCCTGTAGGTGCGGCAGTAAAAATTACCGCCGGATTAGAAGCCAGTAAAAATTGCAGGCGTTCTTTTAACTGCTGAAATTCCATTTCTGCCCGCTTACGATAACTGATATCTTCGATCGCCCCCATGCTGTAGAGAGGAATGCCCTCCCGGTCGCGGATCAGCGTCACCGTCAAGTTTGCCCACATCAGCTCGCCATTCTTCTTAATCAAGCGTTTTTCTTTTTGGAAGCGAGAAATATTGCCGCAGACCAACTGCTTGACTTGCTCTACATCATCTGCTTGTAAATCTTCTGGATGCGTGAGTTCAGTAAAAGTCATGGTAGCCAACTCCGAATCGCTGTAGCCCAACATCTGGCGGTGAGCTTCATTCACTTTGATCGTGCGGTAGTCGCGCACGCTTGCCAAACCAAGCGCGATCGGAGCATCGTCAAATAAGTTGCGAAACTTTTCCTCGCTCTTTTGCAGTGCAGCTTCTGCGTGTTTGCGGGCGGTAATGTCTCGGGCGACCCACATCACCCGCTCAAACTCCAGCGGCGAAATCGTGGCATCAAACCAGAATAACTTGCAGCCAATTTCCATCCTGTATTCAACTCTGTGAGTTTGCCGGGATGCCAATGTTTGGTGAATGTGGCCCAGGGCAAAATTAGCTTCCGCTTCTGGGAAGATTTCGGCGAGGGTTTTGCCCAGCACTTCAGGAGCCGGTTTGTACAGCAGTTCGGGAGCCGTGGGAGCGATTTTGAGGTAGCGCCCGCTTGCGTCGAAAACCAGGACGATATCCGTCATGGCATTAAACAGCGCCACCAGTTCGGCTTCGGAGTTTTGGAGTTTTTCTTCGGTCAATTTGCGCTCGGTAATGTCGGTGTCAGTGCCAGTCAGGCGCAAGGCCTTGCCAGAAGCCGATCGGATCGCGCTGCCGCGGCCAAGTATCCAGCAGGTGCTGCCGTCTTTACGCACCATCCGGTGTTCTACTTCATAAATTTCTGTCAAACCCTCTAAATAAGCATTTACTGCTTCGGCGACTGCAACTCGATCGTCGGGATGAACGTGAGATGCCCAATTTTCCATGCGGTTAGGAATTTCTGCGTCCTGATAGCCCAACAAAGCTTTCAAAGACGGCGCAATGTAGATTTCGTCGGTTTCCAAATTCCAGTCCCAAACCCCCACTTTGCCGGCCGATACTGCCATTTCGTACCATTGTGTCCGCTGCTGCACTCTCCGTTCTAACTCTGCATTGAGCTGCTGCAAAGCGATTTCTGCTTGTTTGCGATCCGTGACATCTCGGCCTGCTGCTTGATACTCGACGATTTGTCCGCTGTCGTCGAATATCGCCCGATCGATCCACTGCTGCCAGCGAATTTCCCCGCTCGGCAAAATTACTCGGTGTTCGGAAGTAAAAATAGGGTTGTCGGGAGACACAGAAGTATATTGCTGTTGAAAAATTTCTCGGTCTGCAGATGGCAGCAGGGAGATGAAGCATTTGCCGAGTAAGTCGAACGGCTGCACGCCGAAATAACGGCAGTAAGCTTGATTGACAAAAGTTATTTTACCGTCTGGGAGGTAGCGGCAAATCAGTTCGGTTTGGTCTTCCACAATCGCCAGGTAGCGCGCCTCGCTCTGCCGCATGGCATTTTCGGCATTTTGGCGATCGCTGACTTTTTCTAGTTCACAATTGCCCTCTAACAGTTCGCATTGTTCCTGGAGTTTTGCCACTTCTTGATGCAGTGCCTCTATCCAGCTATACATTGCTGGGCGAATCCTTTTTTCGCTGACTATACCTACTGGCTGACCCCGTTCATCTACAATTGGCAAGCAATCGATCGAGTATTGACAAAATAGCTTGAATGCGGTAGTAATATCTGTAAATTCTGATTCTTGTAAGACAATTAAATTCCGCGTCATTGCCTCGGCAACTTTCATGCCTTGCCATCCGTATTCGGTCGCGGCTAAGTTCAGCACATCTTGCGAGCTTAGCAGTCCGACTAGCTGATTTTCATCGACAACTAAGACGCAACTAATCGATGCTTTTACAGTTTCGTTTGAGTCGGGAAGTGCAGGTGAATTAGGCAGTGGGCAAAGGTTGCTCGCCCGACGCATCAAGGCGATCGCCTCTGCGATCGAAGTTGAGGGATCAACAGTCACAGGGTGGCGATCGACAGCTTCGTCGGGCGATCGTAAATTGGCCGACAAATTAGCAAGTTCCATTAGTCTCGGTCAAAAAGTATTGCTAATTAACTCTAGCAACACTTTTAGTCATCAGCCAGATTACTTATAACTGATGAGCTGCCTTATTTTAGGCCCATGAGAATATAAGTTTTCATTTCCCCTTTGCCTTTAACTTCAATCATTCCTCGCTCCTGAAACAAATATTTATTTTCCAACAACTTATAAGTAGTTTCGCTCACTTGAATCCGCCAAGGCACGCCCTGAGATTCCATGCGGGAAGCAATATTTACCGTGTCGCCCCACAAATCGTAAATAAACTTTTTGATGCCAATTACTCCGGCAACAACCGGGCCGCTGTGAATGCCGATGCGGATGCTAAAATATTTATTATGGCTAGCATTAAATCTGGCTATTTCTGCTTGCATATCTAGGGCAATTTGGGCGATCGCCTCTGCGTGGTCTGCCCTGGGTTCGGGCAGTCCTCCTACTGCCATGTATGCGTCGCCGATAGTCTTGATTTTCTCTAACCCGTGCCGTTCGCACAAAAGGTCGAATCCTGAGAAAATCTTATTTAGGAGATCCACAAGTTCGATCGGATTCATGACGGCAGACAAAGCAGTAAACCCCACAATGTCAGCGAACAAAACAGTCACTTCAGGAAAGTATTCGGCAATAGTAGTTTCATTTTGCTTGAGACGTTCTGCTATTGCCTTGGGCAAGATATTTAACAGCAGCTTTTCTGATTTTTGTTGTTCTTCCCGCAGGGCATCTTCTGCTTGCTTGCGTTCCGTAATGTCGTGGTAACTCCAGACTCTGCCGATAATTGTATCTCCCAGCCGCTGCGGTTGCGAATAGCGTTCAAAAAATCTGCCGTCCTGAAATTCCAACAAGTCGTAACTTTCGGCTTCTGGCTGATCGTAAAGCGATTCTATTCTCTCTTGAAATGTTTGGGCGTCTTTGAGTTGGTTCAGGACAAAGGCGATCGTTGTGGCGTCGTCTCGCATTGCCATCACTTCATTAGGTATGCCCCACATTTCCACAAATTCTCGATTGAAAGTGACAATTTTTCCGCTCCTGTCAGTAGCTAAAATACCATCAGCAGTAGAATCAAAAGTTGCTTGCAGCAGGGATACAGATTCTGCTAGGGCGTCTTCCGCCATTTTTCGAGCAGTAATGTCTCGCAAAATAGCGCGAATCGCTACTAGCGAACCTGCCGCAAATTTACAGCTTATGCTGCCTTCCAGCAAAATTTGTTCGTGATTTTTAGTAAGAAATATTGTTTGAATAGAGTCTGGATACAATGTATTTTCATTTACCGTTTTTTGGGTGATAGCTTTATAGAATATATCCAGAGACTCTGGGGAACTGTTGGGATGAATGATATCAAAAATAGTCATTTGAGCAATTTCTGCTTCGCTGTAGCCCAGAGTTTCCCGCCCAGCCCGATTTACATACAAAAAATGACCGTCGGCTCCAATACTTTGAATTAAGTCCGTAGCATTCTCAAATAAGTCTCGCAGTTGTTCTTCACTTTGCCGCAAAGCTATTTCCGCTTGCTTGCGCTTGATAAATTGACCGATTTGGCTGCCGATTGTTGCCATGGTCTGGAGCAATTCTTCATCAAAACACTGCACTTCGCGGCTGAATAAAATCATCACTCCCAAAACAGACCTGGCAGAATTTTCCTGCTCGTAGTCGCCAAAAATCGGGAAACCAAAAGCTCCGTGCAGTCCTTCTTCAGCAGCAATTTCTCGGCGCAGACAACTGTCGCTTTTTGTGACATCTGCAATCCACTGAGCTGAACCGCTAGCCCAAACGAAACCGGGCAATCCTTCGCCAAATGCACAAGTCATTTGTTCGGTAAATTCGGCAAATTTGGGGATAGAAACTGAGCGTTTTGTCCAACTGGCGACGCAGCGAAGCAAATTGGGGTCGGAAACCGCAGTTATTCTCTTAGTTTCTGACAGCAGTTTTTCCCCAACTTCTGGCATCCAAAGTTCGACGGTATCCCATCCCAAGCTATCGCAAATTACAGGGAGAATTGCTGCTATAGCTTTTTTGATTGTTTCGGATGCCGACAGGATGCGAGTGGTGACGTACTGAGTTATTTGTCGCTTGCGGGCGCGCTGTCTATCTGTGACATCGCGGCCGATGTACACGAAATCTTGAACCGTAGCCCTTGCTCCAGAAATGCCTTTAATGTCAGTCGAAATCGCCGTACAGGAAAACGAAACTGTTAGCTTTACTCCGGTTTTTGCCGTGCAAATTACTTCGGCATGAGTTTGCAATTGTTGAGGCTCCTCTTGGCTGACTGCTTGCAAAGAAGAGCCAAAAGCAGCAAGAGCGTCTATTTGCTGGCCTACTAATTCTGATTCGCTGTAACCGAACAAATCTTGAGCAGCTTGATTGACTTTTTTAATCTTTCCCGAGGCGGTTGTTACCAACAACACTTCGGCCATTGAACTAATAATTTTTTCAACATAATTATTAGTAGCCGCTAAGGTACTCAATAAAATATCCATTTCATTGGTAGCTTGGACGAGAGTTTGTTCTAACGCCATCCTGTCGCTTACGTCTTGAAAAAATATAATTAATCTCTGATAATTCTCGTCATTAGTGAACTCCACGATATACATATCAAAATAAAGCCGCGAACCATTTTCTAATAGTCGCGTAATCGCTTTTAATTCAAAATTTGGCAAACGTTTTTCAAAAATATCGATTAAAATTTCTTCGGTTCCCACCAATTCTGGAAAGGGAATGCGAACATCGTTGCCGGCGACTACTTCGTCGGGACAGTCGGCAAACCGCTGCACTTGCAAAGAGATTTCTTGGATTAAAAAGTTTTGATCCAGTGCTAGGTACTCCAAGTGGTGTGGAACTAACAGTTTTTTTAACAAGGTTTTCATGTGATATTTTTAGTATTGAATGCGCCCTCTGGAGCGAATTATCGAAAATTCATCTATTTATCTATGTTTCTCAAATGGAATTCTGACTATAAAGGTAGTGCCTAACCCTATCTTGCTGGAAAATTCGATTTGACCTCCGTGCAAATCTACACACTGCTTGACTATGGATAAACCCAGTCCTGTACCGGGTATTTTTCCGACATTTTTGGCTCGATAATAAGATTCAAAGAGTTGTTCTTGGTCTTCTACAGGAATGCCAATGCCTGCATCTTTAATTTTAAATGTAGCTTCTTCATTATTCTGACAATTTAATTCAAAATAAATATGGCTATCGAGGGGCGAATATTTGAAAGCATTTGACAGCAAATTTGTCAAGATGTGCCGCAACAATTTGGGATCTAATGCGGGCAACTGTTGCGTTTCCTGCGAGTCGATATCATTTTGTTTCGCGGGCGGAACTAATTCTTGATAAATAAAGTTAATTGTATGATTTTTTCCATAACTAATTTTAATTGATTCTACTAACTCGCTGCAAAATTTTTTTAAGTCAACTGGTGCGGGATAGAATTCTAGTTTGCCGGCTTCGGCGCTGCTGAGCAACCGCACGTCATCTAATAGCTGAGCCATTTGTTGAGATGCTGATTTAACGTGTTGCAGGTATTGTTTTTTTTCCGCGTGGGTGATTTCGTCGCTGTAGTCTTGGAGGATTTTAGTAGCAAATAATACTGTACTTAAAGGATTGCCGAATTCGTGAGCAATCATCGAGAAAAAACGAGATTTTACCTGTCTGAGTTCTTGCTCTTTTGCCAAAGAGCGGCGAATTTCTATTTCTTGTTGTTTGCGTTCTGTGATGTCCCTACCTATATAAATAAAATCGTAAAGTCCCTCTAATTCTGTCTGAATTGCCGAACAGGAAAATTCTACCCAAATTTCTTCTCCTGCTTTAGTAGTGCAGACTATTTCTAGTTCTCTCCGCAGCTCTTTTTGAGACAAAATATAGCGGTGGCGAGCTTGGTAAATTAATTTTTGTTCTACTACTATTAAAGACAGGGGGTTGCCGATGAATTCTGCTTCGCTGTACCCAAATAACCATTGTGCCGATTGATTGACTGTTTTGATAGTTCCTAATGTTGTTGTCACCAACAAAGCATCGCCCATCGAACGAATAACTTTATCTATATAATCTTTAGAAGCGGCTAAGGCACTAACCAAAAGATTAGCTTCATTCGCGCTCTGAATCAACGATTGCTTCATTACCATCTTTTCGGTGGTATCTTCAATCAAAATTAGCAATTTACTTGGCACATATTCTTGTTCCTCTTCATATTTGATAGCCAACATATCAAAGTATAAAGGGCGGTTCTGGTCGGCAAACCGAGCGATACCTTTGACTTCAAAACCCGGCAGCCGTCCCATAATGATAGACATGAGAATATTTTCAATCCCAATCAGTTCGGGAAAACTCAGGCGAGCATCTGCACCGGGTATAGCGTCGCCCGGAGTATCGGCATAATGCTGCACTTCGGCGGAGGTTTCCTGAATGATGAAATGGTGATTTACTAGAAAATACTGTGTTTGTCGCGGGCCCAACAGCTTTCTTAACAGGGGGTTCATACTTGTTCTACCATTGTGTAAGCTAGTTTGTAGAAAATTTCGTCCACGTCTTTGCCTGTTTTAGCAGATGTCGTGTAAACTCCTATTACTTTGTCTTGACCTATCGAATGGGATATTTCCACTAGCAGCGCCAATTTTTCCTCATCAATCAAGTCTACTTTGTTCAAAGCGACCATAATTGAACCTTTAGGATTTACTGAAGAAAAAAGCTGAATGTGTTCGGATATTCGCTCAACTGTTTCGGAGCGGCTGACATCGGCAACGATTAAAACGCCGCTAGCTCCCTGCAAGTAAGTCGGTGCTATTCCTTTGAATTTTGTATGCCCTTCTAAGTCCCAAATTAGCAACTGTGCAGTCACGTTTTCTCGCTGTTTTATGCCTTCTAATTCTAGGCTTTTGCGGGAAATTTTCACTCCCACAGTGGAGAGGTATTGGTCGCTGAATTGCCGATCGACAAAACGGCGAATCAGGCTGGTTTTTCCCACGCCAAAATCGCCGATCATACACATTTTTTTAGATATAGTAACTGACATAATTATTTACTGTTTATGCTCTTAGTTATTGGTTCAAATAGCACGCATCTGCTTAAAAGTCGCGGTTGATTGGGTTCCACGTCGGCAGGAGGATGGGGGATGCCAACCGTTTGGAGGCGCTTTGGGTCAGCACCTTGCCGCACTAAAGCATCTCGCACTGCTGCGGCACGCCTCAGCGACAACTGTTGATTTGTAGCAAGTTCCCCAGTTCGATCGCTGTGCCCAATTATCTTAATCTGTTTTTGAGGATATTGATCCATGAAATTTTTGACACTGGCGATCATTTCTCCGTATGTTGAGTCTAATGTTGCCGTTCCTTGCTGGAAGTAGATGCGGGTTGTAATTTTCAGCGGATCTAATTTAACTGTGCTAACCACCGATTGAACACCGGGAATTTGCTTCAGGGACTGAGCTATTTTCTGTGCCTCTGCACCGTCTCTAACGATACCGTCTACAGTCACTTTACGATCGCCATACCGACTAGAAATAGAAACGCCTTCTCTCTGGTTCAAAACAGCGGTGATCCGCTGCACCTCTGCCGCCGTCAAAACTGGATCTGGGGGGACATCTACAGCTAGAATTCTATTATCTAATTGCAATTTCGGTGCAGTTGATGCGGCTATTTTTTCGGCTTGTACCCGCAATTCTTGATTTGGTAACTTTCCGGTTAGCTTTAAAGTTTTGCCATCTACTGCAACATCTAAGCGGTAAACTGCTAATTCGGGAGTCGAGGCTAAAGCTGCGATGGCATTTGCTTCGAGGCGGCGCTCAACGCTGCTGCGATACTGATAAATTCCCCAAGGTACTAAGATTAAGCTCAGGGCGGCTAAACTGATAGCCGCTAGGGCGATCGGGGGTTTTGTTGATTTTTCCCTTTGCAGCGGGTCGAATAAACTTTTTATGTACGGGTGCAGGGACTCAGGTATAGTACCGGGATCGCCGTTAAACTCGTGAATTACTTTAGCATAATTAAGGATGAGATTAGTAACAGTTTGTCGCAGTTTGTTGATGAACGAGTGTGGCGGTTCTCCTTTGATCACGACTGCCATGTAGCAATATCCCGCTACTTCTAGCAGGATTTTTGAGTCTCCGTATTCAATTTGATTTAGTTCGGAAGATTCTCCCGGCTGCACGATGCACTCGTTAACAAAGCTGCGAATAGCTGTGAGCATTCCTGCTACCATTTCTGATTCTAACTGGTAGCTTTCTGAGTTTTGAAATTCGGAAATTATCAAGCCTGATGCTTTGTGAATTAAGAATGCTGCTTGGATGGTAAAGGGTACTGATTCTTTGAGGATTAATTCGGCTTCGGAGACTCCTTGTACTTTGGAGCGAATTTTGCGCTGAACTCCTTCGACGCTGAGGGCATTTGACACTTTTGCATTGATTGTCTTGATAGCTTCTGCCATGTATCTGGCAATTGTATTGCCAATTACGGGATAAAGGGCATCGACCATTGCGTCGCGTTCGAGTTCAATTTGGGCTGTAATCGCTTTGCCCATTTCCGGGGCGAGGGCTTGAGCGATCGACTCTTGGTCGAGGCGAATTTGCTCTTTAATTGCCAGACCGATTTCTGGGGCGATCGCCTTAGCAATATCTGCTGGCGAATTCACTATTTGTTGAGCAAGTGCGTCGGGAAGCAGTTCAGCTATTGCCGCACTCATTGCCGACTTGTTTTCGACAGTTTTTGCCCTAATCACTTCGTCAATAATGGGCACGATCGCCTTGACAACTTCTTCCCGGGAATCGGCCACTTTGCGGCTGAGAATTTCTGCGATCCAAGGCAACATCAACTCAATCAACTCTTGGGGCTCGTAGATTTGGTGCTCCAATTTTCCTAATTTATCGTCGATTGTTGCCATCAGGTGGCGCACCCCCGGCAAATCGTTTTCGGCCAGCAGATTTTTGACTTGCTCGATATCCGACATTTTTGAGCCGAAAATCAGATTTTGCAGCGTTTCCATCGCGCTGTCGGCTTGATTTAAGTCTTGTTTAATTTGGCCTAATATTTCTGTCGGCTGTTCTAGTAAGTTAGGGATTTCTAGAGTCGAAGGCACCGCAGCATCTAAATATGCAGTTTCTGGTGGCTCTGAGACTGTGGAAATTATGGGGTTATGGGGAATTTCCGATGATTTTGACTCGGTTTCGGAAGCGGAAACATCCTGTAAATGCCGATCGAACCCGTGGGATTTTTGAGCCTGTACGTACTGTAGAGAATCTTTCATTGTCAAGTTAGACAATTCTTCAACAGGCTTTGATCCCTCTTCCAAATCCGGCTGGGCGATCGCGGAAACATCTATAGTTTTAGCTGAGGAATAGTCTTTTTCCAGTTCTGAAGTGTGGAGTTTGTGAGTAGCGAATAGCAAACTTTTGAACTCATCTTTAACATCCCACGAATCGCCAGACTCAGGTTGGCGAGATCCAGTTTCGGGTACACTCGCTGCAACTTCCTCTGGCGCTTGCTCAGAAATACCTAACAAATCCATCAACCCGCCGAGGGCCCCAGCTTGATTATTTTCGCCGCTGCTGTCATCTTCGGGCTCTGCATTTTGCTGGTTGGAAGCAGCAAAAATTTTGAGATCTACTAACAGATTCAGCAAGGGTTCTAGCTGGGTTGCTGCATCGGCAGCAGACTCGTCAGGTTGAGAAACAAAACCCTCTAACTCATTTTCGTCAGCCGGATTTTCTTTCGGTAAAGCCATGCGTTATTATCCGTTATGGTGGCGCTCCGGCAACAGAAATTCGGTATTTAACTTATTATCCGCAACGCCTTTAAGTTCGGGTACAAATTCTGTTCCTTTGAGCCTCATGCCGAGTTCAAACAGAATTTCTGCCATGTCGTCTCTAGAAACTTTAACATCTCTGAGCATAGAAAAGCGACGATCGAGTTCTTCAAAAACCTGTGTTTTCAAAGTGCGGGTTTCTTCAGATAGTCGCTCTCTGGTTTGGGAGAGTTCGTCGCGAAGCGAACTGGTTTGATTGTCTATAGCCTCGTCGAGGGCTTCCATGCTGCTGGAGAATTTGCGGTTAATGCGATCGACTTGCTGACGGATGTCTGCGCTTTCTTCTTGGGTGTTTGAGGTGAGCGATTTAACTTTCTTTTCTAACGAATCAACAGCAGCCCTCATTTCTCCTGAAAGAACTGTTTTTACTTGTTCGATGCGAGTTTGCATATCTTGCTGCATCATCGACAAGTCGGAATCTATTTTATCGAAGCGATTGTCGTATTCTCTTAGCTGCGCTCCGAAAATTATATCCCGGATCTGGTCGATATTTCCCAGCCGTTCGCGCATTTCTTCTTTAGTTATTTCGGCCATACTTTTACCTGGAATCTCCGGGAATTGTGAGTTTAAGAACTGTGCTAGTGATTTACTACCGTTGTTGGTGGCACTAGCTTTTTTGAGTGGGCGGGCTTTTATTTTTTGAACTCTCACCCCTGCGTCGGGGATGGGATTTTTGAGGGTCTTGACTCTAAATATCCTGAGATTCAAATTTTTGAGCCTGGTCGTGTCACCAAAAATGGCGGTTGGCTATCCTTGGCTTGCAGCAAGCTCATAGAAGCGTAGATTTTCCTGCTATACAGCACAGCGGAGTAGGTTTTAATGTCTTGACTGACATCCTCAATGATATCGCATCTTGACAGTGCCTCATACCACAGCGGTTGCGCCGTCGCAAAAAGCTGCGGCCGCGGGCGCACACGTCCAATTATATATAAGATATAACTCAAAAGCTGCACAGATCCCTCGCCGATCGGCTTGCAGGGAAGTTTCTTTTCACCAGAAAGCACTTATACAGTCGAACTCTCCCCCAATCTCCCTCTCGAAGCCTCTTCTCCTGCGATCGCCCTATAAAAATTCATAGGGCCCGATCGACAGCGACCAGACCCAATAATATGAGAGCTTTGTTTTTTCTAACAAACGAAATGTGTTTCCGGTGGAGAACTGTTACTTACTAGGGTTTACAACTTGTGCAGCTTTACTTTTAATCCGCAACGACAACTAAGTCTGACTCGACTGCGGTTTGGCTTGACTGCTCGATCGGCAGTTCGCCACTATTCCAAGTTGTGTTCGGTTAATTTCTGCTGCGCCTGGGAATCTAGACCGGAGACACCATGTCTATATCCTCGAACTTTGTTTCTAAATATAGCGACCTCCTTTCTCTTCCTGTCCCGGTGTCTATTATTAAGTTAGCACGAGCTTTCCGAGGAGTAAAGCACCATTTGCAAAACTTGATAGATCTTTACATTACTAAGTATAATGATAAGAATATCCAAATAGATGTAAGTTAGCACTCACGCACTCCGAACAAAGAAACCGGGTTTTTTCACCCAGATTGAGGATTTTAAGCAAGTATTTTGGTTTAAAAACCCGGTTTCTGGACACCCGTGCAAAAGTCCTATAAATTCTATTGTTGCTACATCTTTACATACTTAACAGTTCTTGTCATGTCTATTTCTCCTAAGTTTCTCAGTGGCAGTCAAATCCGCGAAACGTTTCTTCAGTTTTATGCCCAGCGGGGACATAAAATCTTGCCTAGCGCTTCTTTGGTGCCGGAAGATCCGACTGTGTTGCTGACGATCGCCGGAATGCTGCAATTCAAGCCGATATTTCTCGGACAGCGCGCCGCCGAATCACCGCGCGCCACGACTTCTCAAAAGTGCATCCGCACCAACGACATCGAAAACGTCGGCCGTACCGCCCGCCACCACACGTTTTTTGAGATGTTGGGCAATTTCAGTTTCGGGGATTATTTCAAGAAACAGGCGATCGCCTGGGCGTGGGAACTTTCGACGGAAGTTTTCGGTTTACCAGCGTCGAATTTGGTTGTTAGCGTTTTCCGTGAAGATGAGGAAGCTTTTGCGATTTGGCGCGATGAAATTGGCATTCCGGGCGATCGGATTCAGCGCATGGGAGAAGATGACAATTTCTGGGAATCCGGTCCGACTGGCCCCTGCGGCCCGTGTTCGGAGATTTACTACGATTTCCACCCAGAAAGAGGCGACAATATTGACCTCGAAGATGATAGCAGGTTTATTGAATTTTACAACCTGGTTTTCATGCAGTACAATAAAGATGCAGAGGGCAATTTAACACCGCTGAAAAATCAAAATATTGATACTGGCATGGGACTGGAACGGATGGCGCAAATCCTCCAGAAAGTCCCCAATAATTACGAAACAGATTTGATTTTTCCGATCGTTCAATCGGCAGCAGAAATAGCCGGGATTGATTACCACAATAGCGATGAAAAAGTCAAGGTTTCGCTGAAAGTAATTGGCGACCATATTCGGGCTGTGGTACACATGATTGCGGACGAAATTCGCGCGTCGAATGTTGGTCGGGGTTACATTTTGCGCCGGTTGATTCGCCGGGTGGTGCGCCACGGGCGACTGATTGGAATTCAGGGCGAATTTACGGTGCGGGTGGCTGAAAGTGCGATCGCGCTTTCGGAAGCTGCTTATCCGAACGTGCGGCAGCGGGAAGCTCAAATTAAGGCGGAATTGGCAAGGGAAGAAGCGCAGTTTCTCAAGACTTTGGAACGCGGAGAGAAGCTGCTGGAGGAAATTGTCGATCGCACGAAACAGCAAGCAAACCAACAAATCAGCGGTAAAGATGCTTTCACTCTTTACGATACCTACGGTTTCCCCTTAGAACTGACTCAAGAAATTGCTGAGGAACAGGGAATTACTGTGGATTTGGACGGCTTTGAAGAGGCGATGGAGGAACAGCAAACTCGCGCTAAAAATGCTCGCCAAACAATCGATTTAACCGTGCAGGGTTCTTTGGATAAGTTGGCTGAAACAATCCAGGGAACTGAGTTTGTCGGTTATGCTGAATTGTCGAGTTTAGCTGAGGTGGAAGTTATTTTGGTTGACGGCAAATCTGTGGAGGAAGCAGCCGCAGGCACTGAGGTACAAGTTGTGTTGAACCAAACGCCATTTTATGCTGAATCCGGCGGACAAATTGGGGATAAAGGTTATTTGAAAAGCGGAGAGAATGGTGATGGTTTGTTGGTGAGAGTTGATGATGTGAAGAAGGAATCCGATTTCTTCGTGCATTTCGGCTTTGTGGAACGGGGAACGCTGAAAGTTGGCGACAGTATTACTGCGAAAATTGACAATAGCGGTCGCCGCCGAATTCAGGCCAATCACACAGCAACTCACTTATTACAATCAGCTTTGCGGAAAATTGTGGACGATTCGATTTCGCAAGCTGGTTCGCTGGTAACGTCAGAAAGATTGCGGTTTGATTTCAATTCTCCGCGCGCTGTCACAGCAGAAGAGTTGCATAAAATTGAGGATTTAGTTAATAGTTGGATTGCTGAGGCCCACGCTGCGGTCGTTGCAGAAATGCCGATCGCCCTTGCGAGGGAAAAAGGCGCGACTGCGATGTTTGGCGAGAAGTACGGCGATGTGGTGCGGGTGATCGATTTTCCCGGCGTTTCGATGGAATTGTGCGGCGGAACTCACGTCAGCAATACGGCAGAAATCGGGCTGTTTAAGATTGTTTCCGAAGCGGGGGTAGCGGCGGGAACTCGCCGGATTGAAGCGGTTTCCGGTCAAGCTGTTTTGGACTATTTGAACGTGCGCGATAAGGTGGTGCGCGATTTGGGCGATCGATTTAAGGCGAAGCCTGAAGAATTGCCGAACCGGATTACTAATTTGCAGAATGAGTTGAAGGATACTCAGAAACATTTGGCTGCGGTGAAGTCGGAATTGGCGATCGCGAAATCCGACCAGTTGCTGAGTGCGGCTGAGGCGATCGGCGAATTCAAAATCATTGTAGCTCAATTGGGAGATGTGGATGCAGAAGCGCTGAAAACTGCGGCCGAAAGATTGCAGCAAAAGTTAGGAAATGCTGCGGTTGTTTTGGCATCAATTCCTGAACCGGACAAGGTAAGTTTGGTGGCTGCTTTTAGTCCAGAAGTCAATAAGAAAGGATTGCAAGCTGGCAAGTTTATCGGGGGAATTGCTCAAATTTGCGGCGGAAAAGGCGGCGGGCGGCCGAATTTGGCGCAAGCTGGGGGACGCGATGCAAGCAAGTTGCAGGAAGCGTTGGAAAGTGCTCGGAATTTGTTGGTTGAAGGGTTGGGTTAATCTGGGTTTTTGTGTGGGGACACGGCAATGCCGTGTCATGCTTCGTGTCAACTTAACGTCAAACCCACAGTCCGGCAGGGGTTGAAACCCCTGCCTCAAAGCGAAAGTCCTCGCTATGAGGACTGAAGAACTCATTAGTCCTCATAGCGAGGACTTTAGCTATTAGCCAGGGACTTGAGTCCCTGGCGGGCTTTCGGCTTAAATTGAGACGACGAAAGGCACTGTGCCGCGTCCTGCTTTGCTACTTAATATTGAGGTACAGACGGGTCTACTTCTTCACTCCAAGCAGTAATTCCGCCCTTAACATTAATCCCCTCAATTCCAGCTTCCTTCAAAATCCCCAAAGCCTTGGCAGAACGTCCGCCCATTTTGCAGTGTGCAATCAAGCGGTGGCCGTTCAACAATTCCTTGACTTTAGCGACACCTGCGCCGTGTTCGATATCCGGCAAAGGAACCAAAACCGACCCAGGAATTTGACAAATTTGATACTCATTGGGATTGCGAACATCCAACAATACAAAATCCTTCGCACCGCTGTCAATTAACTCCTTAAGTTCCGTGACAGTCATCTCAGGGATTTTCTTTTGATCTTGTGCTTCCTTATCTTTTGCTTGAGGAATGCCGCAGAATTGTTCGTAATCGATTAACTTTTCAATTACCGGACGCACTGGATTAGGCCGCAGTTTCAATTGCCGGAACGTCATATCTAAGGCATTGTAAAGCAACAATCTGCCGCTCAAAGTAGTGCCCTGACCCAAGATAATCTTGATAGCTTCCGTTGCTTGGATAGAACCGACAACTCCGCACAAAACGCCTAAAACGCCGCCTTCGGCACAAGAAGGAACCATCCCAGGAGGCGGGGGTTCCGGGTACAAATCGCGGTAATTCGGGCCGCCTTCGTAGTTGAAAACTGTTGCTTGTCCTTCAAATCGGAAGATGGAACCGTAGACGTTGGGCTTGTTTAAAAGCACGCAAACGTCGTTCATCAAATAGCGAGTCGGGAAGTTGTCCGTACCGTCGATAATGATATCGTAAGGAGTGGCAATGTCGATCGCATTTTCCGAACTAACGCGAGTCTCGTACAAATCAACTTGACAAAAAGGATTAATTTCTAAAATCCGATTTTTAGCCGACTCAATCTTCGGTTTCCCAACCCAAGAAGTGCCGTGAATTACTTGCCGCTGCAAATTGGAATGATCTACAACATCAAAGTCTACAATCCCAATGCGGCCAACACCGGCGGCTGCTAAATACAGCAGCAGCGGCGAACCGAGGCCTCCCGTACCGATGCAGAGCACGCTGGCCGCTTTGAGACGCTTTTGCCCTTCCAATCCAACTTCTGGCAGGATCAGGTGGCGAGAGTAGCGTTCGTATTCTTGTTTGTTGAGCTGGATCTCGTCCAGATTAGGATTTAGCATGATATTGTGTGTAGCGCAGATTTTGAATTATATCCTATCTGAATCTTTGGCATTTTTACCTGTTTGTTATTTTTACTAATTATTTCTTAATCTCAGTCGGTTCCTGTGCGAGAATTTCCTCTGCTTGAAAGTTCCCCTCTCCGTCAAGACTCCAACTGCGGAGGTCTTCCGAACAGCCTTGTCGGACGGACACAATAATATAAGAGTATTCGGCCCACGCCAATGTCCGATCGCACTCTGAGGGCACAGCAGGACAATCCGTGTGAGAATGATATATACCGATAATATCCAGAGTGCGATCGCGCCCGTGTTTCATCGCCCGCAACATATCTTCGGGCTTGATAGCATATCTGCGTCTTTCTGTCAATCCTTTTTGTTCGGGCCAATTCTCTTCAGCTTCCGCACTCCAAGCATTTTCAGTCGGCCAAACTTCCACTAAAGTTTTAACATCCCCAGTAACTCGACCGAGCAACAAACCGCAGCATTCTTCAGGATAAGCGCTTTCGGCGTGGGTGCGGATAGATAAAATTTGAGAGTCGGAAAGTGCGATCGGCTGCATAGGTTATTAGTTATTGGTTATTAGTTATTGGTTATTTGTTGATTAGCTTGACTGAGTTATTTGCAAAACAGTTCTATAAGCAATAACAGCTTCTGTCTGATTTATATATCCTACATATTGACTCAATACAGAAAAGTCCAACTCAGGCAAAAATTCACTCCTTGAAATTAACTCATAACCCGACTCCCGCAAGTGGTAAAGAGAAAATTGATCGTTAGCCCAAAACCAGACTTCAGGAACTTGCAAACCGCGATA
>Ga0164304_10000087_pt1 | contig 20411 bp, 4 predicted proteins | sample Whisoiple_217_MG_FD_110216 | JGI IMG/M metagenome (GOLD analysis project Ga0164304, IMG submission 110216) | Soil microbial communities amended with pyrogenic organic matter from upstate New York, USA - Whitman soil sample_217_MG | ecosystem: Environmental > Terrestrial > Soil > Agricultural...
AACTGGTCTAAAAACCACAAACGCTGCTGAGCAAATGATAGTGGTAAGTCTGTATTCTTGGCTCTTGGTAGAATGGGTGGTGCAGATAGTTGTAAATTCTGTTGCTGTAACTGCTCAATGACGAGTGCCAATTCACCTAGTGTTGCTGTGGCAAACAACTCACGCAATGGTAGTTCCACTTTGAAAATGTTGCGGATGCGTGAAACTAGTTGCGTTGCCAGTAGAGAGTGTCCTCCTAGTTCAAAGAAGTTGTCATAAATCCCCACTGCTTCTACTTTCAGCACTTGCGCCCAAATTTGTGCCAACAGTTCTTCAATCGGTGTACGTGGAGCTACATATTTATCTGTGATTTCGCTGTATAAATCTGGTACGGGTAAAGTGCGGCGGTCTACCTTACCGCTAGGAGTTAGTGGCAAGGACTCTAATATCACAAAAGCATTGGGTATCATGTACTCTGGCAGCTTTGCTTTGAGGAATTGCCGCAGTTCGCTAATTGTGGGTGTACAGTCCTGATTTGCTACCAAGTAGGCAACTAAGCGTTTATCACCAGGGGTATCTTCCCGGGGGATGACACAAGAGGCTTGTACATCGCTATGTTGGCTTAATGCTGCTTCAACTTCTCCTAACTCAATTCGGAAACCGCGTATTTTAACTTGGTTGTCGATGCGTCCTAAGTATTCGATGTTGCCATCTGGCAGATAACGGGCTAAGTCACCTGTTTTATATAATTTACTCTCTCCTAGCTTGTCAAAAGGATTAAAGATAAATTTTTCTTGTGTTAACTCTGGACGGTTGAGGTAGCCTCGTGCCAAAGAGACACCACCAATGTATAACTCTCCTGGCACACCAATAGGTACAGGCTGTAAATATTTATCTAAAATATAAATTTTTGTATTGGCAATTGGCTGTCCAATCGGAGGAAGTAAGGGCCAAGTGTCCACTGAATTAGTCAGTGTAAAAGTAGTGGCTGCATGGGTTTCTGATGGTCCATAATGATTGTGCAGAATACAATCACCTAGTTTGCTGAACCATTGAGATATAGCCGGACTAATCTGCAATTGTTCCCCAGCAGTAATAATTTCTCTCAGATGACTATTAACTAACTTCGTATCAACAGCGACTTCAGCTAGTTGCTGTAAGGCAACAAAGGGAACAAACAGTCTCTCAATAGCTTTTTCTTCTAGAAAACCTAATAAAGCTACTGGTTCTCGGCGTAGTTCCTCTGTAATTAAGAACAATGTGCCTCCCGAAAACCAAGTAGTGAATATTTCTTGGAAGGAGACATCAAAGCTGATAGGGGCAAATTGCAGGGTTTTTGCTCCAGTAGAAATTGGAGTATTTTGCAGTTGCCACAGAATCAGATTGCCAAGACCAAGCTGATTAAGGGCTACGCCTTTAGGTTGACCTGTAGAACCAGAGGTATAAATTACATAAGCTAAGTTATTAACTTGTACGCCAGAGATAAGATTTTCCTGACTGGATTGAGAAAACAGTCGAGCATCACTATCTAAGCAGACAAGTTTTGCTTGATGCTCAGGTAGTCTGTCAACGAGTGACTGCTGGGTGAGCAATACTGAAATTTGAGCATCTTCTAACATGAAAGCCAAACGTTCTTGAGGATAGTTTGGATCGAGTGGCACATAAGCCCCACCAGCCTTGAGAATACCTAGTAGTCCCACGACCATTTCTATTGAGCGTTCTACACAAATGCCTACTAGCACATCTGCTCTTACTCCCAAAGACTTGAGGTAGTGCGACAACTGGTTGGCGCGACAATTCAACTGCTGGTAAGTAAGTTGTTGATCTTCAAAAACGACTGCTATAGCATCGGGTGTACGCTGAACTTGCTCCTCAAACAACTGATTAATACACTTATCAGAAGGATAATCTGTTTGAGTATCATTCCATTCCACTAATAACTGCTGTTGTTCAACTGCTGTCAACAGTGACAATTGTGAGATTTGCTGTTCTGGATTAGCAATAATACCTTCAAGTAATGTCAGAAAATGACCAGTCATTCGCTCAATGGTACTAGAATCAAACAAGTCAGTGTTGTACTCCCACACACCCACCAACCCAATAGCAGTGTTCTGCATTAATAAACTTAAATCAAACCTGGCTGTTGCGCCTTCTGCTAACAATCGAGTAACAGTCAACCCAGTCAACTCTACCTCAGATGTGGATGCATTCTGGAGGGCAAACATCACCTGGAATAGTGGTGTATAGCTGAGATCCCGTTTTGGCTGCAATGCTTCTACCAGCATTTCAAAAGGCAAGTTCTGATGAGCATAGGCGGACAACGCTACTTCCCGAATGCGACTCAGTAATTCGCAAAAACTGGGATTATCTGCCAAATCTGTACGCAGGACTAGGGTATTGACAAAAAAGCCGATTAACCCTTCTATTTCACTGCGATCGCGGTTAGCAATGGGAGACCCCACCAAAATGTCTTCTTGTCCTGTGTAGCGATAAAGCAGGATATCGAATGCTGCCAACAGCGTCATAAAGAGAGTACAACCTTTCTCCTGACTCAGTTTTATCAAACTATCAGTTAAGTCAACTGATAGTACAAACTCTTGATATGCTCCGTTGTCAGTCTGTACAGCCGGTCTGGGTCGGTCTGTGGGTAGGGACAACAAAGCTGGTGCTGAAGCCAATTGTTGTTGCCAGTAACTCAATTGACTTTGCAATACATTCCCTTGCAACCACTGTCTTTGCCAAATGGCAAAATCTGCGTACTGAATCGGCAGTGGTGCTAAAGGAGACGGTTGGCTTTGAGAATAAGCATTGTACAGTACTGCTAGTTCTTGGATAAACACACCCATTGACCAACCATCAGAGACAATGTGGTGCATAGACAGTAATAAAACGTGTTCTGTCTCCGACAGCACTAATAATGTCGCCCTGACCAATGCTCCGTTTGCCAAATCAAATGGTTGAATAGCTTGCTGTTTCGCTAATTGCTGTGTGGCGATTTCTTGTTCACTGCTTGGTAGATGTTGCAACTCAACAACGCAGACTTTCCAATCCGTCTGTTTATGAATGATTTGAGTTGGTTGTCCATCAGCTGTAATAAAGTTGGTGCGTAACGCTTCGTGACGATAAATAATTTCTTGTAAACTTTGTTGTAGCGCTGCAACTGAAAGAGTTCCGACTAGGCGCAAAGCTAGGGGTACGTTGTAGAAGGAACTATTTGGTTGTAACTGGTCTAAAAACCACAAACGCTGTTGAGCAAATGACAGTGGTAATTGAGCATCACTTGCTCTCCTTAAGATGGCTGGGGCAGAGAGTTCTAAGTCTTGTTGCTGTAACTGCTGAATCTCTTGCGCGAATTCGGCAACTGTGGCTGCAGCAAACAGGCTACGCAATGGTAGTTCTACTTTGAAAATATTGCGGATGCGTGAAAGCAATTGCGTTGCTAGTAGTGAGTGTCCTCCCAGTTCAAAGAAGTTATCATGTATGCCCACTGGTTTCACTCTCAGGACTTGCGCCCAAATTTGTGCCAGCATCTCCTCAATGGGAGTGCGCGGGGCAATATATTTTTCTAAAAGTTTACTGTCTAATTCGGGTTTTGGTAGGGCGCGGTGGTCTACTTTGCCGTTGGGAGTCAGGGGTAAGGATTCCAGCAGCACCAAAGCACTTGGAACCATGTACTCTGCGAGCTTTGCCTTGAGAAACTGACGCAGTTCTTGGGCTGTGGGAGATTTTTCTACCTGGGGCACTATATAAGCAACTAAACGTTTGTCGCCCTGTTCATCTTCTCGTACTACGACCACGTTTTCCCACACATCTGGGTGAGAAGCTAGTAATGCCTCAATTTCTCCTAACTCAATGCGGAAGCCCCGAATTTTTACTTGATTATCAATGCGTCCTAAATACTCTAACTCGCCATTGGGCAAATAACGCGCTTTATCCCCTGTTTTATATAGTCGCGTTTGGCGGTTGTTGCTAAAAGGATGAGAGATAAACCGTTGTGGGGTCAATTCGGGACGATTGAGATAACCACGCCCTACCCCAGCACCACCAACGTACATTTCGCCTGGAACACCAATCGGTACTGGCTGTTTATGTTGATCCAGCACATACACTTGTAAGTCGGGTATCGGACGACCAATTGCACTTGCTGTGCCATGCAAATCGGCTTTGCTCAAGGGGCGATAGGTAACGTGTACAGTGGTTTCTGTAATTCCGTACATATTCACTAATTGGGGCTGCTGGTCGCCATGTCGCTCAAACCAAGGCTGTAAACTCTTAAGTTCTAAGGCTTCCCCACCGAAAATTACTAAGCGTAAGTTTAACTCGTCACTAGTTGCGATCGCCTGTTCGGCTTGAATTAACTGGCGGAAAGCTGAAGGGGTTTGGTTGAGAACTGTAACTTTTTCTTGACACAATAACTGGTAGAAAGATTCAGGCGATCGCGTAACTAAATACGGTACTACTACCAGTTTTCCACCATACAGCAATGCACCCCAAATTTCCCAAACGGAGAAATCGAAAGCATAAGAGTGGAACATTGTCCACACATCATCTTGGTTGAATTTATACCAAGCGTCTGTTGCTGCAAATAGACGAGTTACATTACTGTGATTGACTAAAACGCCTTTGGGTTTACCTGTAGAACCTGAAGTGTAAATGACATAAGCCTGGTTATCGGGTGTGGCGGTGTTTTCCAGGTTTGATTGGCTGTTTTGAGCTATGTTTTCCCAATCCGTGTCTAAGCAGACAACAGGCGCTTGATGTTTGGGTAGAGACTCTACTAATTGCTGTTGGGTTAATAGCACCCCTACTTGAGCATCTTCTAGCATAAAGCTCAACCGACCAGTGGGATAGTCTGGGTCAAGTGGCACATAAGCCCCACCCGCCTTGAGAATCCCCAACAGTCCCACAATCATGTCTATTGAGCGTTCCACGCACAACCCAACCAGTACATCAGCTCCTACACCTAGCGATCGCAAGTGATGAGCCAATTGATTAGCACGAGTGTTCAACTGCTGGTAAGTTAGTTGTTCATTGTCAAACACAACTGCCACAGCATTGGGAGTACGTTCAACCTGCGTCTCAAATAACTGATGGATACACTTATCCTGGGAATAGTTTACTTGAGTGTTGTTCCATTCCACTAACAATTGATGACGTTCTGCTGTGGTCAAAAGTGGTAATTCTGCCACTCGCGCTTTAGGATTGGCAACAATTGCTTGTAATAAAGTTTGAAAGTTTTGGGCTATGCGGGCAATGGTTGCCGCATCAAATAAATCTGCACCGTAAGACCATACCCCTTCTAAACCTCCGGAAACTTCCCAGTAGTTGACTTCAAGGTCAAACCTGACCCTTTCATCAAGTGGTAAGGACATTTTCTGGGTGGTTAAACCTGGCAAATCCAAAAAAGACATTGAGTCATTCTGGAGAGAAAATAGCACTTGTACCAGGGGATTACGGCTTAAATCTCGTTCTGGTTGTAGCTTTTCTACCAACATCTCAAAGGGCAAGTCTTGATGGGCATAAGCTGATAATGTGGATTGCCTCACTTGCGCTAAAAAGTCAGCAAAGCTGGGATTGCCAGAGAGATCGCCTCTTAATGCTATGGTATTAGCAAAAAAACCTATTAGCTGCTCAACGCTTTTGTTGTTGCGGTTAGCGATGGGAGAGCCAACAATAATATCTAACTGACCACTGTAACGAGAAATTAAGACCAAAAAAGCTGCCAGTAGAGTCATAAACAATGTTGCTTCTGACTTTTGGCTCAACTGCTTGAGGCGTTGTGTAAGGTTGCGATCGAGTTGAAAATGCTCAACTCCACCCCGGAAGGTCTGAACTGGAGGACGTGGTTTATAAGTTGGCAGTTCTAATACAACAGAGGCATCAGTTAATTGTTGCTGCCAGTAATTCAGTTGGCGTTCCAGGACTTCACCAGTCAGCCATTGGCGTTGCCAAACTGCAAAGTCAGCATACTGGATGGATAATTCCGGTAGTGGGTTGGGCAACCCTTGAGCGAAAGCTCCATATAACTGAGATAACTCACGTTTAAAGATGTTCAAAGACCAACCATCGTAGATGATGTGGTGCATCTTCAACAGCAGTACATATTCCTGGTTACTCAGTTGGAGTAGAGTGAATTGTACTAAGGGACCAACAGCTAGATCGAAAGGCTGAGACGCAAGAGACTTGGCAATTTCTCGAATTTGCTCAGTCTGCTGTTGCGCTGACAACCCCTGCAAGTTATGGATTGGCAAAGTTAAGGCAGTGGGCGGAGCAATTACCTGTACAGGTTGCCCGTCTACAGTGGCGAAAGTAGTTCTTAAAACCTCATGGCGGCGAATGAGTTCACTAAGGCTCTGCTCTAGTGCAACTATATTCAACGACCCATATAGTATTTGAGCATCCAGCAAATTATAAGACCGACTGTCTGGTGATAAATGGTGCAGAAACCAGAGTCGCTGTTGAGCAAAAGACAGTGGTAACTCACCATCCCGTGACACTCTTTGAATGGGCAATTGATGAGATATTTTGACCTGCTTTGCTTGTTGTAAAAACAGTATGATTTCTGTTTTACGCGCAGCTATTTCTTGACGTAGCGTAGGAGTTAACGCCCCTTCAGGTGCATGACAGCGCAAGCGAAGCTCCTCCGGAGCCACTCCGCTAACGCCATCTACCTCTAGTTCTATACTTAAGTTGGTCAGGTGACGAACAAATTCAACAATACTGTTAGTCATGCTCAAAACTCCACTACTTCGCTACTGACTTCTTTAACTGATAAATTCTGTGTTACCAAATCCACTACTTCTATGTAGGCTGCTATCCCAGCTACTGTGGGAGACTCAAACATCATCTGTATAGATAGATCGAGTCCGAAAGCTGAGTTAATCTCTGACAGGACTTGGGTAGCGAGTAGCGAATGACCCCCTAGTTCAAAGAAGTTATCCTTAACGCCAATGCCTTCAACTCCTAAGATTTTACTCCAGATTTCAGCTATTTGAGCTTCAACAGGCGATCGCGGTAAAACAAAGCCAGTGGAAAGATTTCTCGTGGCTGTATCAGGCGTTGGCAGAGCGCGACGATCCACCTTGCCATTGGGAGTTAAGGGCAGGTCATTGAGAACAACAAAAGCTTGCGGCACCATGTAATCGGGTAGCTTCTGTTGGATATATTCACGCACCTGCGGCACTAGCTTTTGAACTAACTTGCCGGATAGAGGATTGTTAGTGTAGTCAGTCCAGGGTTTGGTAATGACGGCGGAAGTATCCCAAAAAGCGATCGCTGCTTGTGCATCAGATGTCTGCGTTGAACTATTGTGGCAGAACAACACATCATAACAACCATCCTGGCTACTCTCCCACCAACTTAAGTGGACGCTGTAACCGAGTTGCTGCCCCAACTGGTAAAACTGTTCTGGATTGATCCCAACTATTGGCTGTTGTGCTAATACCTGCCGTAGTTGGTTCACTGTTTCCACAGCCGGAGGATTTTCTAACCACTGCCAAATCTTTAGTGCTTGCTGTACCCGTTGATTCGGTACACGCCTAATTCCCAACAGTTCTGGCTGCTCTTTGTGCAGTTGATTTTGAATTTCTGTAAACGAGAGCTTATCTAGTTGCCAATTTAACCAAGCAACGGTATTTGCTTGAACATTAGTACCGACATGGAGAGTAACATCATAGCGGAATTGGGTTAGCTCATTTTGCGCATAACCACGTTTGGGCTGAATTTCTACCCAACCAATCTGGGGAAAACGTGTCTGGAGGGCAATGAAGAAACCCGGATCAATAACCAATTCTTCCTCGGCGGCCAGACTCTGGTGTACCATTCGCTGCCATTGCTCAATAGTTCTATCCGGCTCTGCTTGGGACAACTGCACGGCTGCATGGTATTGCTCCAGTAATGGCAAGCTGCGGACATCCCCCACGAAAATCGTACCCTGTTGAGTAATTGTGGCAATCGCTCCTTCTAAAACCTGCAACAGATACTCAATGCTGGGGAAATACTGCACGATTGAGTTCAAAACAACAGTGTCGAATTCTCCTTGCGGGATGCCTTCAAAGTTATCTGCCATTTGGTGCAGCAGGCGCACATCTTCTAGACCCTCAACTGTCCTGCATATCTGCTCAACGTGCTGTATGGCGGCGATGGAATAATCGGTTCCCCAATACTGTTGAGAGTGCTTGGCAAGACGAGATAGCAGTAAACCTGTTCCACAACCAATTTCTAATACGCGCTGAGGAAAGTTAGCTTGAATCCGGCTGACTGTACTCTTAACCCACTCTTGCATTTCCAGATCCGGAATTGGCTGTCTGGTATAACTACTGTTCCAACCAGCAATATTAAATGTGAGGTTATCTGTGGATGTTTGATTTTGGCTATAGAGTTGTTCATAGAGCGTTTGCCAATCACTAACATACTCACTCTGCCATTGAGCAACCTGCTGGGGTAACGTTTGACGATGAAGTGCAGGAACTAAGTATGCTACCAGACGTTTATCGCCAGGGGTGTCTTCTCTTACAACCACAACACTCTCTTGCAACAAGGGGTGTTGACTCAAAACTGTTTCAATTTCTCCCAACTCGATACGGAAACCCCGTATCTTCACCTGATAATCGATCCGACCGAGAAATTCAATATTCCCATCACTCAGGTAACGTGCCTTATCTCCAGTTTTGTAGAGGCGGGAACTGGGGAAGGTGGGGCCCCCTCTGCGGATAAGGGGTAATGGGGATTGGGAATCAGGAAGAATGTCTCCTCCTCTGCCCCCCTGCTCCTCTGCTCCCCTGCCTCTTAAGAAGGGATTAGGAATAAATTTTTGGACAGTTAACTCTGGTTGATTGAGGTATTCTTTTGCTAGACCATCACCCCCAACGTAGAGTTCTCCTGGTACGCCAACGCCCACAGGCTGTAGTTGAGGATCTAATAAATAGATTTGCGTGTTGGAAATTGGCTGCCCGATGGGAATAGTTGTAGCGTCTTCCGGGACATCCTGCACTAAATACCAGGAACTAAATGTGGTATTCTCTGTTGGCCCATAAACGTGCAGTAATCGCTGTGGCGCACCATTTTCCAGTACTTCTTTCACCCATTTAGGATCGACAGCTTCACCTCCAAATAGGAGATGTCTTAGTGAATTGAAAGCATAGGGGACTTCCTGAGCAATTTGATTGAACAAGGCAGTCGTCAAGAATAATACGCTGATTTTTTGTGATCGCATAAAGGCGGCGAAATCTTTGGGCGAAAGAGTTAAATCTTTGCTCACCCCTACCAACCTTGCTCCGTTTAGTAGCGCTCCCCAAATTTCAAAGGTAGCTGCGTCAAAGGCGTAATTTGCAGCTTGGGCAATGACATCTGTGGGTTCTATATTGATGTAGTTTGTATTGATTACCAAGCGATTCACGGCTCGGTGAGTCACAGCTACTCCTTTGGGTTTCCCTGTGGAACCTGAAGTGTAAATTACATAAGCGAGGTTATCGGGTGTTACTTCTGCTATGGGGTTTTGCTGGCTGAAGAGAGCGATCGCATCTGCATCAGTATCAAAGCAGACAACACGCGCTTGGTGTTTGGGAATTGCATCGGTTAATTTCTGTGTTGTCAACAATACCGATATCTGAGTGTCTTCTATGATGAAAGCTAAACGCTCTTGAGGATAATCTGTATCCAAAGGCACATACGCCGCACCCGCCTTGAGAATTGCCAATAACCCGATCACCATAGATACAGAACGTTCGACACAAATACCCACCAGAACACCTGGTTTCACGCCCAGTTTTTGCAGATAATGTGCTAGTTGATTTGCCTGTGCATTCAACTCCTGATAAGTGAGCTTTTGTTGCCCAAAAACCACCGCGACTGCATCAGGAGTTTGTTCGGCTTGGACTGCAAACAAATCATGGATACATTGGTCTGCTGGATAATCCCTTTGGGTGGCGTTCCACTCTACTAACAATTGCTGCCTTTCTTGTGCTGTCAGTAGAGGTAATTGGCTGACTGGTTGTTCTAAGTTAGTAACGATCGCCGTTAATAAATTTTGGAAATGTTTCATCATCCGGGCGATCGTCGCCGCATCAAATAAATCGCTGCTGTAACAGCAAAAGCCCTCAAGACCTTCAGGAACTTCCCAGAAGTGAACTTCTAGGTCAAACCGCACCGCCTCAAGCCCCCAATGCATTTTATCGACCCTTAAACCAGGCAAATCCCAAGGGTTGGTTGGCGCATTCTGAAGGGCAAACATCACTTGCACCAGTGGGTTGCGATCTAGGTTGCGCTCCAGTTGCAACTCTTCAACTAACATCTCAAAGGGTAAATCCTGATGATCGTAAGCGTTTTGAGTCACCTGTCGCACTTGCTCCAGCAAGGCTTTCAAGGTCAGTTCTGAGGACAGATCGAATCTCAATGCCAGAGTATTGACAAAAAAGCCAATTAACCCTTCAATTTCTTTACGATTGCGATTTGCGATCGGGGAGCCAATTACAAGATCCGTTTGACCACTGTAGCGAGACATTAACACGACAAATCCCGTCAACAGTGTCATAAACAGAGTCGTTCCAGACTTGTGGCTCAGTTGTCTAAGCCCAGAGGTGAGCAAGGCATCTAGTTGAAATCGCTCTGTTCCTCCTCGAAAAGTCTGGATAGCTGGACGGGGGCGGTCTGTAGGCAATTCCAACAAAGGTGGCGCTGCCGCTAACTGTTGTTTCCAGTAACTTAACTGAGGTTCAAGTACCTGAGTTGTCAGCCATTGGCGCTGCCATAAGGTAAAGTCGGCATACTGTACAGATAACTCTGGTAATTCAACCGCATTACCCGTGGTAATAGCTCGATAATGGGCAGACAATTCGCAGTTCAAAACGCCTATTGACCAACCATCAGCAGCAATATGGTGAATGGCTATTAGTAGTACATACTCGTCAGTCGCAACTTGCCACATCTTGACCCGCAACACCGGATCTTTAGTTAGATCGAATGGTTTGTAGGCTTCTTCGATCGCTAGTTGCTCTACTTGTTTCCAGGGGTCTGCCACATTTTGTAGATCCATCACTGGTAATGTTATGGCTATATCAGGAGCTATTACCTGTATTGGCTTGTCATGCTCGATCTCAAAACGAGTTCGCAGAACTTCCTGCCGCCGCACCATCTCCCCAACCGCTTGTTCCAAAGCTTTGATATTGAGATTCCCCACCAAACGCATAGCGAAAGGCATTGTGTAAGCACCACTTTCGCCTTCTAAGTGATGAAGAAACCACAGGCGCTCTTGCGCCCAAGATAAAGGTATGTCTTGTCTTTTGGAAACGGGTAAAATTGCCGGAAGCATCAGACTCGAACCTGTTTTAAGTTCACGTAAGATAACTTCACTTAACTGTGCGATCGTCGGTGACTCAAATAGCGATCGCAAGGGCAATGAAATCCCAAAAGCTTCTGGTAAGCGGGAAATAACTTGAGTAGCTAGCAGGGAATGTCCCCCTAGTTCAAAGAAGTTATCATGAATGCCAACTTGCTCTACTTTTAGGACTTGCGCCCAAATTTGTGCCAGCATTTCCTCAATTGGAGTGCGCGGAACGATATATTTTTCTAGCAGTGTCCTGTCTAAGTCTGGTTTTGGCAGTGCGCGGCGGTCTACTTTGCCGTTGGGAGTCAGGGGTAAAGATTCCAGCAGCACAAAAGCACTTGGCACCATGTACTCTGGTAGCTTTGCCTTGAGAAAGTGACGCAGTTGTTGGACTGTGGAAGATTCTTCTACCTGTGCCACTACATAAGCAACTAAACGTTTGTCGCCTGGTTCATCCTCTCGCACCACCACCACACTTTCCCACACGTCTGGGTGAGAAACCAGTGATGCCTCAACTTCTCCCAATTCAATGCGGAAACCACGAATTTTAACTTGGTGGTCAATTCTGCCTAAATATTCAATATTGCCATCAGAACGATAACGTGCTAAATCACCCGTTTTGTATAAATATTTTCCGGCTTCAAAGGGGCTAGAAATAAATTTTTCTTGAGTCAATTCGCGTTTATTCCAATAACCACGCGCTAATCCCACACCACCAATGTGTAACTCACCACTTACTCCAATGGGAACAGGTTGTAAATTTTTCTCTAAGATATATATCTGTGTATTGGCAATGGGACGACCAATAGGAACAACTTTCTCATTCCTATTGGGTTGACAAGCCCAAAAAGTTACGTCAATTGCCGCTTCTGTTGGACCATAAAGGTTGTGTAACTCGGCGTTTAATCGTTCTAAGCAGCGTTGTTGTAGGTTAAATGATAGCACCTCACCACTACAAATTATCCGTTTAATACTACTACATTTATTTAGTCCTGTTTCTTCTAGAAAAACTTGCAACATTGATGGTACAAAATGAAGTGTAGTAATTTTTTCTTTAGCAATTAGTTGAACTAGATAACTGCTATCTTGATGTCCACCTGGTTGGGCTATAATTAAGCTTGCACCTGTCAATAAAGGCCAGAAGAATTCCCAAACTGAGACATCAAAGCTGAATGGTGTTTTCTGTAAAACTTTTTCGGTTGCTGTTAGTTGATATGTATCTTGCATCCATAATAGACGGTTACACAAGCCTTTATGAGTGTTCATTGCACCTTTAGGCTTTCCTGTGGAACCGGAGGTGTAAATTACATAAGCTAAGTTTTCTGCTGTAACTTCACTAGTTGGGTTTTCAGGGCTGTAAGCAGCAAATTCTTGATAGTCGGAGTTAATGCATACAACTTGCGCTTGGTGTGGCGGTAGTTCTGGGACTAGATGTGGTTGCACTAACAGCACCGACACTTGAGCATCTGCCAACATGAATGCTAAACGTTCTTTGGGATAAGTAGGATCTAAAGGTACATAAGCACTACCTGCTTTGATAATTGCCAATATCCCAATTACCATCTCTAAAGAGCGTTCCATACAGATGCCAACCAATACGTCTGGTTTCACATCTAGAGTTTTGAGATAATGGGCGATTTTGTTAGCGCGTTGATTTAACTCTTGGTAGGTAAGTTTTTGATTTTCAAAGATGAGAGCTATCGCATCTGGTGTACGTTCTACCTGCTGCTCAAATAACTGATGGAGACACTTATCACCAGGATAGTCTACTTGAGTGTTGTTCCACTCCACCAACAATTGATGACGTTCTGACTCAGTTAGCAAAGGTAATCCACCAACTCTCTGATTGGGATCGCTGACTATTGTTTCTAACAAAGTCTGGAAATGAAGAGTCATCCTAGCAATTGTATCCGCCTCAAACAAATCGCTGTTATATTCCCACGAGCCAATTAATCCCTTTTGTGTCTGCCAAATCGAGAGGCTCAAATCGAACTGAGATGTACCCCGATCAATCATCTCTGGAGTCAGACTAATATTAGGTAGTTCTAAAGTATCGAGGGAGAAATTTTCCAAAACAAACATTACTTGAAACAAGGGGTTGTAGCCAAGAGAACGTTCCGGCTGTAGCGCTTCTACCACTTGCTCAAATGGTACATCTTGGTGTGCATGGGCATCCCAGACAACAGAGCGAACTTGTTGGAGGAATTGAGAGAAACTAGGATTCTCTTCAATCTGAGTTCGCAACACCAAAGTATTTACAAAACACCCAATTAGTGGATTAATTTCTTGACGATTGCGGTTAGCAAAAGGTGAACCGATACAAATATCATCTTGACCACTGTAACGATGGAGTAAAATGCCAAAAGCTGCCAGCAAGGTCATAAATAAGGTGACACCTGACTTCTGGCTGAGGATTAGTAGTTGAGAGGTTAAATGCTCTTCAATTTGAAATTTTTTAGTAGCACCAGAGAAAGTCTGGAGTGGTGGCCGCGGATAATCTGTTGGCAACTCCAATAAGGGCGGTGCGTCAGCTAACTGTTGTTTCCAGTACTCAAGTTGCTTTTCTTGAACTTCTTTAATTAACCATTTGCGTTGCCAAACGGCAAAATCAGCGTATTGTATCGTTAACTCTGGTAAGTGATTTGGTTGCCCTTTAGTAAAAGCATGATAAAGGACTTCTAACTCTTTGAAGAATATTCCCATTGACCAGCCATCAGTAATGATGTGATGCATGGTCAAAATTAACAAGTGAGATTCTACTTCCTGGCGCAGTAGAGTGGCTCGCAACAAAGGAATATTATCCAAGTCAAAAGGTTTGCGAACCTCCTGAGTGACTATTTGTTGCACTGAGGCTTCTGCTAAACCCTGCAAGTCTATCACAGGGATATTTATGGTAACAGCGGACGCGATCGCCTGAAAAGGGATGCCCTCTCTCACAGCAAAGCTAGTTCGTAAGGCTTCATGACGGCGGATAATTTCGTTGATACTCTGTTCTAAGGCTGTCACTGAGAGCTTTCCAACAATCCGCAGTTGGAAACTTTCATTATAAAATGGGCTTTCCTTATCTAATTGATAAAGAAACCACATTCTTTGTTGAGCAAAAGATAAAGGCAACTCCTCATCCCTAGAAACAGGCACTAAAGGGAAAGAGTTAGATTGTGTAGCTGTTTGAGCTTCTTGGAGAAAAGCAAGGATTTCTGTTTTTCGCTTTTTAAGTTCCTGCTGTATCTCTGCTGTCATTACTCCTTTAGGAGCGCGACAGCCAAGTTGATCTCCGTCAATCCAGATTTGTACGCCTTTTGTTTGCAGATTAGCTAAAAACTGTTCTGTTATCATATCCTTACTTCCTCATATTCTTCTGCGAGTGCGTCAATATGCCCAGTCTTGTCCTGAGTTACCCCTAAAATCGCCTCAAGGCTCTGGGCTAAACTGGCGATAGTGGGTGATTTAAACAAACGCTGTAGCGACAAATCTAAAGAAAAATCTTCGCGTAACCGAGAAATCACTTGGCCAGCTAGGAGAGAATTCCCTCCCAACTCAAAAAAGTTGTCGTGAATGCCTAAATGTGGCACTTTCATCACTTCCTGCCAACATTGAGCAATTTTGTACTCTATCTCGTTGCGCGGTCCTATTCGCTCTCTAATTTCCTGAGTATTGATTCCTTTAATTAGGCTCGCGCGATCAATTTCGCCGTTTTCGAGACAAGGCATTTGGGGCAGTTGTACTAAGTTGCAGGTGCAAGAAGTTCCAAAACAATCTTGCACTTGCAAGTCTGGTAATTGAACCTCGTTACTACTGGCAGTAAAATAAGCAGTCAACTTCTGCAAATTAAAAGCTGACGACTGCCAACGTTGAATGTTTTGGTTGCTGCCATCCAAACCTATCAATAGATGGGTTTGCTGATGTTGTAAGCTGGCAAGCATTGAAGATATTGCTTGAGAAGAAGACATCACATAGAAGCCTTTGGCGCGGAGCAGATTCTTCATCTGATATCCTTGACTCATCCCTGTCTCATCCCACATACTCCAAGCAAAATAATAGCTTGCTAATTCACTCTGGGAATTTTGATAATGAGAAAAGCGATCGAGAAAACTATTGGCAGCAGCATAAGCCCCGACAGCAGTGCTGCCAAAAAAACCGTGCGCTGAAGAAAAGTTGATAAAAATGCTGCCCTTATTGTCTTTCACCAATTGATGCAACGCCCAAGTACCCCATACCTTAGGACGCAGTATTGCTGCTAAGTTATCTTGAGTTTCTTCAAGTATAAGTTGTTCGTGGAAAGTTCCGGCTAAATGAATTATTCCATCTAGGTTATTACTCCATTGAGATTGAGCTTTTTCAACTATTATCTGTAATTGTTTCAAGTCACAGATGTCAATAGCTTCGTAAATTACCTCTCCTCCAAGCTGTTTTAGTTCCTGATAAGCTTTCACGCGTTGTCCAATTATATCTGTTTTCTCTTGATTAGCCTTCCCAGTAGTTTTATCTGGTAGAGGAGTTTTGCCAACCAACAGTAACCGAGCTTGGTAATATTTCAGTAAATACCGGGCAATTTCAATACCTATACCACCGAGTCCTCCGGTAATTAAATAAGTTCCTCCTTGCTTGAAGCTGACTGGGGATTTAGGTTTTTGAGTCCAATCAACTTTTTCTAGGCGAGGGACTAAACGCTGCCCATTCCTATAAGCTACCTCTCGTTCTTTAGAGGAAACTTGCATCTCTTGCAATATATAAGATCCATTTGTTTCAACTTCACTGAAAGGCAAATCAATGTGACAACAGTTCAACCAAGGTAATTCTTGAGGAATGGTTTTAAGAAGCCCTAATACTGCTGATTTTTCGTAAGCTATTGGGTCAGATGAGGAAATGGACTGGATATGACTGGAAATAAATGATAATTGTACCGAATGGTCAAGACCTTGAACTTTGGCTAAAGCTTGAACCAAGAACAATAGACTAAATATTCCATTTTCCTGTGCTTGTTCGAGAGCATCCAAAGTTTTGACTTCGCCACTATATCGGTCATAAGTCCATAGGTGAAGTATTTGTCCGATGATTATGTTATCTGCCGCCAAGGATTGGAGTAATAGTTCGTAGTCCTTGGATTGTCCTGGAGTAATTGTGTAGCTTGAGCGATTAAGTTTACGAAAATTTTCTCCGGGTGAAACAGTTATATATGGCAGATTACGCTCTGATAATATCTGACATAAATATGATCCTAAGCCGAATGAATCTAGAAATACTAGAGTGGAATTAATAATAGTTAAAGAATAATTATAAGTAATGGGATTTTTGGGCTGCCATACTTGACGGTAAAACCAGTCGGGAATGGTATTGGCGTTACGCAATAATATATCAATTCGTTTAATAAGGGATTGAAATTCACCTGTTTTAAACCGCTGACTCAATTGCGATCGCTGGATTTTACCAATAGCAGTTTTAGGAATAATTTCTTGATTTACTGGAATTAGATAAGCTGGGTTTATTCCCACCTTATTAACAACAGAAGTGCGAATTTCATTAAGCAGATTTACTAAATTACCATCATCAGAAAGAGAAGTATTGAAAAAGATAGCTAGTTTATCAGTATTGATTCCTGGTTCTCTCACTGCACAGGCAGCAGTATAAGAAACTTCTACTCCTTTAACTTCTTCAACAACAGCTTCGATTTCGTGACAGTAGTAGTTGAGTCCATTAATGATAATTACATCTTTCTGCCGTCCAGTAATAGTTAAACGCCCTTGAGATAGAAATCCTAAATCTCCGGTATTAAACCAACCATCGGGGGTAAAAACTTCTTGGTTTGCCTGTAGATTATGATAGTAACCAGAAGTGACAGATGCACCTTTGACTTGTAAACGACCAATCGTACCTTCTGTAACTATCTGTTCGTTTTCATCAACAATCCGCAGTGAAGCGCCAGCAATGGGAAATCCAAGTTCTACAAATAAAGCGTCATCTGATGAAGTTTCTAGAGAAAAGCTATCAGAGTAAGTAATACCAGAAGAGGTTTCGCTCATCCCAAAGGCTGGATGAATCGCATTCGTTGGTAAACCATAATGGCGAAGCAGCTTTAAAAAACTCCTGGCTATCTTAGTGACAATGGGTTCCCCAGCGTTAATTATAAAACGCATCGACGATAAATCCCAAGGTTTTTGGTGAAGAGCGATCGTGCGATACCGTTCGCGCAGCATTTCGTAAGAAAGGTCGCCAAGGGCATCGCAGATTAGTGAAAAGGCAAAATTAGGTGCCCAACTAATCGTAGCTTGGTGTTTATCAATCAAATCTAGCCACAACAACGGATTTTGGACAATCAAGTTAGTGGGTACATGAATTTGCTGACAACCTAAGTCAACACCCATAATGCTCAAGGAAACTAGCGCACCCACATGATCCAGAGGCATCCAGTTTAAAATGCTTTCCTGATTGGAAAAATTGCCCATCAAAACTAAGCCACCTGTCATACTCAATAAATTGCGATGATTTAGCATCACACACTTTGGTATACCAGTGCTGCCAGAAGTCAAAAACAAAATCGCTAAATCTTCTGGCTGACTTTGATGCAAATTGAAATCCGCTTCGCACTCACGCAACTTCTCAATAGTTGCAACTTGAAATTTTTCTAAATTCAGAAACTTTGATAAGTCATCAATATTGGACGCTAAAGAAGCGTTGGTTAGTACAAGGGGTTTGCCCAGCATCTGCCAAGTGTTTTGAAGTTTGCTGGTGATAGTATTAGCTAGTTCGTAGGTCGGGGCAATGGATATTGGCACTGGAACAAAGCCCCCTAGCACACTACCCCAAAAAGCACAGAGAAAATCTTGGTTGTCTTCTAGTTGAAAAATTACTTTATCTTGGGGCTTTAGTCCTAGCTTTCTGAATCCAGCTAAAATCCGTTGAGCATCTTGCCATAATTCTCCATAAGATTGAACTTTCTCGCTACCATCAGACTGAATGTAAATGATACCTTGAGTTGAATGTTGGGCAGTTCGTTGTAGTAGTTCTTTTAAAGTTTTAGGAGCGTCTTCGGGGTATTGCAGTGGTTCCCCATGACTAATAGCTAGCTTTTTTGACGAGGACAGCTTCTTGTTTTCTATCTTCTGACTAAGTATAGTTGCTTGTACCTTTTGCTGGCTATCTTCAGAAGCGAGCGCTTGAGTGTTACCTAGCAAATCTTGTAAGTGGACAGAAGGAATACTTCTAATAAAAGGTTCAACAACCACCGCAACACGTTCAATTTCTGACAATGACTTTAGTTGCTCCTCTATCCGATCCATTAAGTCAGAGTCAATAATTTCTAAACTGGCTAGAGCAGCTTCATCTACCTGCCCTGTATTCGTTAGGGGTATGGTGGAGACTGGTACCAGTGCTGTGGGTATCAATTTGCTAGGCAGAATTGTTTTCAGGTGAGACAAAAATTGTTCTGGTACAAATAAGCTTGAGGGAACTATATAGGCAACTAATTCCTGTTTTACCTTTTCTATTTCTCTCTTGATAACTACACAATCATCTACAGCTAAACTCGCTCGAATAGCAACTTCTATTTCTCGGTCTGTAAAACTTTTGTTACTTAAATTTTCTAAGATTTGACTAGAATTATCTAACTGCATTAGCTTCTATTTCCAATTTCAATCTTACTATGAATTAAAATGATTACTAACTTGGAAGCAAAATCATAATTTATTTGTAAGTAAATGGAGAGGAAAAACTCAACTATGTAACGCTACATTAAGAACTAGCCGACTGGAACGTGAAACGTTCTGTAGTCCGATCTTCAACTTGATTATGGCTTCTACACCGTCCATCACCGCATAAGCAAGCTCTAACTCGTTTTCAAACATCTATCCTACCAGTTTATGGGTTTTGAGTTGATGCCATTCCGACTCAATCAGATTCATTTGACAGAAATAGGCCGACAAAAAGAACCATGAGTTATTTAGTAAACTAGATAATGGCTTTCCTGTCAAGGCCTTATGCCTACTAAAACTGATTTTCCAAGAGAACCAAAAATTAGTCCAGTGCGGCAGGTGGACAGCCAAAGGCTACAGCATCTTGGGTTAAACGCTCAGCTTGCCTTCTAGATTGGATTTGTTTTCCGAAGTAGACACCCTTCTATAAATGCAAGCGACTGTCGTATACGCAAGGCTCGCTTCAACGTCAATCAAGATGGTTCCTGTTGGAAGCTGCGACCTTTAATAATCCCCTGTTTCCATTAGTTCCATGCAGTTCGGTAACTAAAGCCTTCAGATGAGAGCGCAGTCAGATAGTTTCATGCGGTAATTTTATCAACCAGCAAATTTTACTACTTCTGCTTACCGCTGCTTATAAAATTAATGAAGTTTTACAATACTGGTGAACAAATCCCTCACCTTAGCAAAACTCTCATTAACATGAGTGAATTCATCCATGAACCCAGTTTTGGTTTGGCTCTCTAATAAAACTTCCGGTAAATCAACCAGGGGCAGCAAAGCTTCAACTTGCTCTTTGAGTTGGAGGTAGCTCTCCGGTTCTGCCATTTATCCAGATTGCTGATAGTTAGCGTCTGGCGACCTTTAGCTACTTCAATTCTGACAGAAGCTGTAGCAGTTCCAAGCCCAGGCTCAGGAGATGGACTTATCTTGACCGAGCCGTACCAGTTCCAAGCCCCTGACGGGGTGACAACGCAACTGAAACCTTTATGGGCAAAGCGTTAAGGGTTCTGAATCTCCAAAAAGATATCAGCGATTATTCCTGGGCTTATTGACAATTATGATAGTAGTGATCGCCACCGCTCCTTCTTAGACCTTATCTACCCCCGAAAAAGTCGTGCTCGCACGCACATATCTTTTTTGAGGCAGATCAACTCCAACCCTTGTCTAATATGTCTTTCAACTTGCTTGTCACCCCGTCAGGGCGCTGCTTCCACGTGTGGCTTGGTTTGTCCTTCAATGGATTGGAGAAAACGCCAAGCGGTTAAGATAGGCTGACCTGCCATATTGGCTTGAAAGGCGTTGCTGGATTAAGGTATGATTTAGCGATTGAGCGATTTTCGTCTCACTCGATCGTAATGATTAATTGAATAGGGAACGGGAACACTATTAAACAAAAGAATAGTGAATGAGTAACCGAA
>Ga0164304_10000089_pt1 | contig 20168 bp, 21 predicted proteins | sample Whisoiple_217_MG_FD_110216 | JGI IMG/M metagenome (GOLD analysis project Ga0164304, IMG submission 110216) | Soil microbial communities amended with pyrogenic organic matter from upstate New York, USA - Whitman soil sample_217_MG | ecosystem: Environmental > Terrestrial > Soil > Agricultural...
AACCGGCCGCACGCGCGATGTCATCGAGACTCGCTGGCGTGAAACCTTTTTCGGCGAACACCTCCTCGGCGGCGTCCAGCAGCAGAGCACGCGTGCGTTCGAGGCGTCGCTCCCGCGTCCACTGCTCGACCATGCGGTAATTCTGTCACAGAATCTGAGAAGCCCTTCGGATACTCAGATACTGAATGGTATCTTGGCGCCATCCGATGAACCGATAACGCGATTGAGAGTGCCGTGAGCGATCTGTCGAACAAGAAGAAGGTGCCCACCCTCACGCAGTCGCTCGACGTCGCAGCGACGCTCGACGCCGACGCCAAAGCGAAGGTGCGGCCAGTAACGATCTGGGCCGCCATCGGCGGCGCGCTGCTGGTGTTGCAGGTGTACGTATGGATCCGGTGGATCACCGGGCCCTACTTCGAGCGGGTGCAGGGCGGACCCACCGATCCGCCGATGTACATGAAAGCGTTCCTCACGTTCAACGGCATCCTCATGTGCGTCCTCCTGCCGTTCGCAATCTGGTGGTTCATCGTCAGGCCCTGGCGCCGTGAGCGGAGAATCACGCTCGACGGCATGCTGTTGGTGTCGATGGGCCTGATGTTCTTCCAGGACCCGCTGCTCAACTACTTCAACACGTGGTGCACCTACAACACATGGCTGTGGAACCGCGGTTCGTGGTCGTCGGACATTCCTGGCTGGGTGTCGCCCGAGGAACCAGGTCGCCAGGTCGCTGAACCGCTCCTGATCAATGCGCCCGGCTACACAGCAGGCGTACTGGTCATCACGATCTTCGGCTGCTGGGTGATGCGCAAGATCAAGGCGCGCTGGCCCAACATCAGCAACCTTCGGCTGATCATGGTCACCTACGCATTCACCTTCGTGCTCGACTTCGTCATGGAAGCCGGCTTCATGCTGCCGTTCGGGCTCTACACCTACCCAGGTTCGATTCGCTCCGTATCCGTCTTCGCGGGCACGTATCACCAGTGGCCCATCTACGAGGGATTGATGTGGGGCGCTGTGCAGGCCGCACTGTGTTGCCTGCGCTACTTCACCGACGATCGCGGCCGCACCATCGTCGAACGAGGGCTGGACAACGTCCGGGGTGGGTTCGCGAGGCAGCAGTTCACCCGCTTTCTCGCGATCTTCGCCGCTGTCAGCGGATGCTTCTTCTTCTTTTACAACGTCCCCGCACAGTGGATCGCCATGCATGCCGACCCTTGGCCTGATGATCACCTGAAGCGCTCGTACTTCAACGGAGGCATCTGCGGGGACGGCACCGACGTACCGTGCCCCGATCCCTCCCTGCCGATACCCACCAAGCGGTCCGGGTACGTCAACGTCGATGGCCAACTGGTGCTGCCGGAAGGCTCGGGGCTTCCGCAGACGGTGCCATTCCAGAGAGGAAACTGAGGACGCCTTTCGCGCTGCCGCGGCCGACTAAAACGACCTCCTGAGGCTGGGCAGTCGCTTAGCATGTCGTGAGTCGCCACGGGCCGTGCGGCGTCTCACGTACAGCGAGGTATCGACTTGCCGAATCAACTCCACCACGTCGTCATGCGCAGCCATTCGGCAAGCACCTTCATCCAGTTCCTGACCGATGTCGTCGGCATGGAGATCCAGACACAGTTCCGTGTGCCCGGCGAGGTGTTGGAGACGACGCTGGGCTGGCCGCCCTCCGACGGCGCGGACCTGACAATGCTCGGCGGCGGCGACGCCGGGCTGGTCGAGGTGATCGACGTCCCCGAACATCTGCGCGAGGCCGCGCCCGAAGGGCTTGCCGCGCTGTCCTTTCTGACCGACGACTACATCAGCGTGCAGGACAAAGCCCGGACGATGGCAAACGATGTCACCGTTCTCTTCGGCGACGTGCCGGGCGTCAACCTGTTCTTCTGCACCATGGGTGGCGTACCGATCGAGTTCATGGGCGGCTACGACGCCGAGAGTGTCCCGGCGACCGTGGCAACGGGCGACACCGCTGAGCCTGCTTCGAAGGATTGACGGTGGACGATGTCGCGGCGTTGCTCGAGATCGAAGCCATCAAGGCGCTGAAAGCGAAGTACTGCCGTCATCTCGATGCCAAGGAGTGGGACGCGTGGCGCGAATTGTTCGATGACGACTTCACCAGTGTGATTGCCGGCGCCGGCGGCAGGCAGACCGTCGGAGCCGATGACTTCGTGGTCTATGTCCGGCGAACCCTCGGTAAATCGTCGCAACCCACCGTGCACCAGGTGTATGCCCCGGAAATCACATTGACCTCCGCGACGACTGCGACAGGCGTGTGGGCGTTCACCGACGTGGTCCGCTTGATTCCGGCTGTGACGCTTCACGGCTACGGCCACTACTACGAAACATACGAGAAGAGCGGAGGACGCTGGCGCATCAAGACTTCGACGGTGACCCGCCTCCGGGAAGACATCACTACCCCACTTCCCCAGAGCATTGCCACGCGGCTGCGGATGGTCGCGGCAAGGCTGGCCCGCCGCACATCGACTGTGTCCTAGTAGAACGAAAGAGGTTGGCATGAGTGCACTCTCGGGGCGACGAGTTCTCGTCACCGGCGCCAGCGGCGTGGTGGCCTACCCGGTCGCCGTCGAGCTGGCCAAGGCCAACGAGGTCTTCGCGGTCGCCCGCTTCTCCGATCCCGAGCAGCGCCGCAGCCTCCAGCGGGCCGGTGCTCACCCGATCTCGTTCGACCTTGCGGATCCCGATCTATCGCCGTTGCCCGAATCGGTTGACGTGGTGATCAACTACGCGGTTCTCCCGCCGACGCACAAGGACGCATATGAAGTGAACGCGGGTGCTACCGGCCGCCTGGCCAGGCGGTATCGGAACTGCGAAGCCTTCGTGCACGGCAGCACCGGATCGCTATACGCGTATCAGGGTGAGAGACCGCTCAGCGAGGACGACCCCTACGGCCTTCATGCCTCGGCCGAGAACTACGCAGCGAGCAAGATAGCGGCGGAATTCCTGGTGAAGCATCTCAGTGAGGATTATCAACTGCCCGCGGTTATCGTTCGCATCTTTTCCTTCTATGGGCCACGGGGTGGCGGCGTCACGCAGCGCATCGACCAGATCATGCGTGGCGAGCCGGTGAGTGTCTATCCGGGCGTGCGCAACGTTCACACGCCCCTCTACCAGGACGACTATGTCGAGAAGACCATCGCGGCGGCGGGCATCGCCAAAGTGGGGGCCGAGGTCGTCAACGTGGGCGGAACCGAGCCGGTGACGACGCAGGAATACTGTCGGATCGCCGGCGAAATGCTCGGCAAAGAACCGGTATTCACCGAGAACAGCAAGGCATGGCCGATCTGGGCTGACTCCACCAAGATGGTTGCACTCCTTGGACCCAACAAGGTCACGGTCCGTGACGGGGTGCGTCTGACGATCGAGTCGGCGCAGAACCGGCTCAACACCTCGCATCACGTCATCGGCGAGCCGGCGAAAGTGTAGGGCGGCCGATGATTACGTTCATTGCCCACTTCACGGTCCCACCCTCGAACGCCGCGGCCTTCGAAGAGCTGCTGACCTATGTCGCCACGATGTCGAATACCGAGTCCGGGGTCGTCTACTACGGTTTCGCCAAAAGTGTCGACGCCGCCGACACCTATTCCGTCGTGGAGGTCTATCAGGATCAGGACGCGGTGGCCGCACATGGGCGGACCGACTGGGTCAACGACTCGGTGCCCAGATTCCTGGGCCTCATCGAGGGCATGCCACAGATCAAGCAGTACGTCAGCCCCGGTGCTGCGGCGGTAGCTTCTCAGTTCGAGGGCCTGACGTAGCCCGAGATATATCAGCGACTGATGCCCCGCTGATACACATCAGCGGTCGGGCCTCAGCCCGGCGATGAACCGTTGCACGCTGTGAGTCAGCGACCGCGGGACGTGGTCGGGGTCCATCAGATCGTTCTCCGCAAGCGGGCTGGCTTCGCCGGACACCGTCTGCTCGGTGAAGGGCCGCAACGTCTTGCCGTCCCCGTGAAGTTTCTCGACCGCCTCGCGTAGCGAGTGCGAGCGTGCCGCCGCCTTTTCGAGTTCATCGGCAGGCACGCCAAGGTGTTCGGATACCAATTGATCTCGTACTGCGGTGATTTGGCGACGGAGGCCATTGTTCTGCGAGTGCGCTTCGATCGCGATGTCGCACTCACTGTCGAATCCCATCGACCGGTTGTTGAGGTTCGACGACCCGATCCGCAGCAGGTGATCATCGATCACCATGACTTTGGAATGGACGTAGATCGGTGTGCCTCCGTCGGTCACCGGGTAGTAGATGCCCAGTCGGCCGTGTTCGTCGGCTTCCCACAGCAGATGGATGAGTCGGTGGCGAGCGCCGTCCATCGTCTCCCGCTCCAGCCGATTGCTGCCCCTTCGTGGAAGGACGATGACGACTTCCGGACCGTCGCTCTCGGCCAGCCGAGACGCCAGCGCATCGGCGACCCGTGGCGCTGCCAGATACTGATTCTCCAGATAGATGGTGTGGCGGGCCGCCGCGATGGCGGCGAGGTTGAGCGCCTCCACCTCACGCACTTCGTCGCGCCCTTCCAGTTGAGGCAAGGTGCGCGCGATACCGACATCGACGTCGCGCATTGTCGGTTCCAGCTTGCTCGGCCAGGCCTCGTGCTTGGCGTCGACCGGCGGCAACGGAAGGCCCGTCGCCGTCTCCCACCGCTCGCGAGCTTGTTCACTGAGAGCGCAGGCGGCCTCGCCGTCGACCGCCGCCGCGACTTCGTGACGTGGGCCGTAGCTCCGCCCCACCGTCCGGCGCCCTCGGTTGTCATGCTCGTGCGCGCTGGTGTCCCACCGGTCGACCGTGAGGTCGAGGCCACCGCAGAAAGCGACCGAATCGTCGATCACGGCGATCTTCTGGTGATGCACGGCCCCCATCGGGCGGGCGCCGTCGATGGCGAAGTGCATCCGCTTGCTGCTGAACTGATTGACGAACGACACCGGGGTGAGGCCGAACCAGATGCCGTCGAACGCGGGCAGCAGCCGGAGATTGGACTTCAGCAGATACACCTCGAGATTCGGTCGCTTCCACAACATCCAGTAAAGAAAAGCGCCGAGCTGGTTGGGGCCGGGCAATGTTTTCTCGCCCCGCTCGAACGTCATCCTGGCGTCGAGATCCCAGCCGATCAGTGTGATCCGGTGCCGGGCGCGCAGCATCGCCGTCTTGACATGCTTGAAGTAATCGGCCGCATCGACGATGCATGCGAATCGGTCAGCACGCGCAATTCGCCAGCACGTCTGGCCGGGAATCAGCAGCGCGGACATCCGCTGTGTGTACCCATTCGTCGGCTCCTCGCTACGCCCTTGTCCCCCGGCCGGTGACGATGCGGAAGGCCCGATTGAGTCTGTTACGCATGTACTCTGGCGACTCCTCATCGACGAGGGGGTCGAAGCGACCGTGCCTGTCCAGCACATCCAGATACGTTGCCGCGAGCACGGCGGACCAAAGCTTCAGCCCCGACTGGACGCGCCGATCTGTGGCAGGCGCTCCGAACCGGTCGGCGAGCACACCGGTGAGCATTTCGACCCGTTGAGCGGCGACCTTCTTCTGCAGATCGGGCGACGACGTGATGGCCTTGCCCATGCGGCGCATGCGGTCGAGGCTGACCGGACCGGTGTCGGCGCGGCTCTCCCCGAGCACCGTCGAGTGTGCCGACATCAGCGCTTCGATCAGCGGTGTCTGCGGGTCGATATCCGCCAGAGCCTTGACCACGGCACCGAGCATCTCCTCGGCGATCGTCAGGATGATTGCCTCTTTGGTTCCGAGGGTGGGCACGACATCGTCGGCCGGGATGCCGGTTACCTCGGCAATCTGCGCTGTCGACGTGGCGTCAAAGCCCTGCTCTGCCAATAGAGTCAACCCCGCATCAACCGCATCCCGACCCGCTTGGACGTCCACGGTCGAAAAATATCATTTCTCCAATGCCGCCACCGGCATTCTGACGTGCATGTATGCAGCGCAGAGCTTTTGCTGACGGTCCGCGCGCTCTTCGGTCAGTGCCGGATCGCGGGCTGTTGCCCGGCAACCGGTTCGTCGGCGCAACCAGGTGCACGACCGATGAAATCGACGGCAGCCGTAATCGCGGGACGATGCCGCAGAATGCGGTAGTGGGCCAGACGTCCGAGCCCGCGGGTGGTCACCAGCTTGGCGCCGGACCAAGCACTGACAATCTCCTCACTCATTGCGTGCGGACTGTCCGGATCGTCGGGGTCGTGCACCACCAGAAGCGGCGGCGGATTGCCGATGCGAGGGGCCACCGCGGAGATGTCGGTGTCGAACAGCGGCATGTTCAGTCGCCTGTCGAGGCGACGACGCAGGCCCGTTTGGATGCGGGGACCGAAGCCGTGTTTTTCGGCAAACAGATCCAGATACCACGAGAAGTCGCCCATCGGGGCCAAGAACGCAAGGCGTTCGACCTCCATCCCTCTCGACACTGCGAGCGCGGCGGCCTTGGCGCCGAGCGAATGCGCCACGATCCCGCGCGCGGGCCCGTGTGCATGCACGAACGCCCGCACCGCCTCGGCGCACTCGACGATCGTCGTCCGTCCTGGAGCGAGTTCGCCAGGATCTGATTCGTTATGGCTCGGCAGATCGAACGCGATGACCCGGTGTCCCGACTCGACGAGCGGTTTGACGAAGACTCCCAGGTGTGCGCGGCAGCCGCCCCAGCCGTGCACCAAGTACACCGCGGGGCCGTCGCCCCACGCTTCCCCGGCGATCCGGTGTCCAGACCAGCTGGCCTCGACCGGCTCACCCGCCCCGACGCCCGGCGGCATGCGCATGCTCATCTCGACGGCGGGCGGGGTGCACCACAGCTCGATGGCCCATCTCGACCCGACCGCGGGAGCGACACGCTCGAGCAGCCTGAACGCCCGGCGCACCCGCGGTGCAATGGGCGGTTCGATGCCTGAGCCCGCCTCGTCCCGGGAAGGCCCGGTCTCGCCAACCATCGAAATTCCCCTCTTCTTACTCGCCAGTAAGGTTACGCGATTCGCGCGGGCCCGCCGTTAACGGGCGGCGCGCTGGCCGTATCGAAATTCACTGACGCCTGTCATTGACACCCGCCAACGAAGTGCCGTACGTTTCTGACATGCACTCGCCGACGTCTACGACAGACGATGCGCCGCCGACGATGAGTACGCGCGAGGCTCAGCGCCTCGAGACGCGCGCCCGGTTGTTCGACGCCGCGGCCGCAGAGATCGCCCGGTCCGGTTTGGCCGGTGCGGACGTCAGCACCATCGCTGCGGCGGTCGGGGTGTCACGCGGAACGTTCTACTTTCACTTCCCGACCAAGGAGCATGTCGTCGTCGAGGTGGAACGGTCCGAGGAAGCCAAGATCGTGTCCCGACTCGGCGCCAAACACGTGAAGTCCACGGATCTTTCGTCGGTGCTATCGATGTTGGTCCGCGAGGTGCTGGCCGCCGAGCGTCGGTTGGGTCCGGTGTTCTTCCGGGACATGCTGGGCCTGCACTTCTCCTCCGCGCGCCCGGTGGAGGACGAGCTGGGTGCTCATCCGCTTGCTGAATTCCTGATCAGCGCGATCACCGATGCGCAACACGCAGGGCGGGTGACTAGTGGCCGAGACCCGGGTGAACTCGCGGTGTTCTTCTTGACGGGGCTGTTCGCGCTGCTGGCGACCGACAAGAGCTCGTCCAGGACACGGGCGGCCCTCATGGAGAGGTACGTGACGACAATGATCGAGGGAATGGAAACACGATGAACGACAATGGGATTGACGGCTATCGCACTTACCTGGCGCGTCGCGATGGTGAGGCCGACCTGCTGAATCGACGACTGAGCAGCCGGGAGGAGTTCTTCGCGGCGTTGGAGGCAGATTCTGTCCGCTCGGCGCATCGTGTCGATCGGCAGGTGTTCGCGCGGAACCTGCGCCGTCGACGCCCCGAATCGGGTGTCGACCGGCAACTCCTCTTTCTGTTGGCCACCGCCAAGCTGAACCAGGCCGAACGTTTCGGCGTGGGGCTCGGCGAAACCTACGGACACAACAGCGGCGACGACGTACCGCCCGAACGGGTGTACATGGAACTCGAGGAGCACTACCACACCCGCCTGCTGGCCTATGTGCTGGACATCTTCGATCTGCCGTTCCAGGTTGTCGCACCGCCGCTCGTGATGCGACAGTTCGTGAAAACCGCTGTATTCCTGCCTGAGAGAATGGGTTTCATGTTCGTTGGCGCCGCCGAAATGGCGGGTTGCATCATGTTCCACCAGCTGCGTCGCATCGGTGTCGAGCTGTTCGCCGACGAGCCCGACGTGGCGGCACGGATCGACCGGCTCTACAGCGAGATCCTCACGGACGAGGTGGGCCACGTCGGATACTGTGCTGCCCGCTGCACCCCTGCCGAGCGGGCGATCATGCGTCGCCTCTACCCGCGGATCGGGCGACTCTTTGCGCGACAGACTGTCGAGATCAGCCTCCTCACCGATCGCCAGGAGCTGAACGCCCTGCTGGACCGGCCCTTCGACGTCGACGAGTTGTCGGCCGGTCTAGCGAACGAGACGTTCCTGGCCGCCCACCCCTAGCCGGACCGCACGCCGACGTCAGGCGGCCACGCTTGGACTTTCTTCGGCGCTGCGCCGTGCCCGCTGCCACGGCCATGTCATCAGGGCCCAGACGATGACGACTATCGCAACCTCGACCAGCAGATAAACCGGCCAGGGACCCAGCACGTCCAGCACTGACGCGGTGGGCGGCTTCCTGTTGAGGTAGCCGTAGTTGGTTCCGGTGATCGCGTTGAAGGTGAACGTGAACGCCGCCCACCCCAGGGTCACGATGATCGCGAACCGGTAGTCGCGCCACCGCGGCCGGTTTCGGCGTCCCCACGTGAGATAGATGGCCGACCACACGACGAGCACGTGCAGCGTGAAGAACGTGATGAAGAGATGGTGTGGGAAATCGGGGGCGCCTTCCTCCGGCGTGCCGATGTCCGGCGTGATCAGCGCCTGAGAGTTCAGCACGAGGCCCCAGTAGTAACCGAGGACGAACGCCCAATGCCGTTGCGACCACAAAGCATACGCCGCGACCAGTTCTGCGACATCGCACAGTTGCAGCGGAATCGACGTGTCAAGATCCGGCCGCACCAGTTTGTAGACGAACGCCACGACGAACGCTGCGACGATCAGAAGTGCGAAGGCCCTGCCGAACAGCCGGGCCTGCGACTCGGATTGTCTGCGTCCGAACCAGACCAGCAGCACCGCGCCGAGAGCGAATATCGCGAGCACCACCAAGTGCGATGGGCCGTACGCCGTGAATTCCCGCTGTGCAGAGTTCAGCTCGATCAACTCCTCGTTCATCGACAATGATGGCAGGCGACACCCACAGTCATCAGGATTACGAGCGGGAATGTCGGGGGGCCGGTCGGGTCACGGGCATGTGACCTCGACCTCGAACTGCTGGTATTCGGGCCTTTTGTCGGGCACGTCGTCGACCGCACCCTGGCCGACGATCCGGTAGCTCTTGCCTTCTTTCGTCACCTTCGGTTGTTCGACGTCCCGATAGCGCCCTATCGAGAGTGTGATGTCGGGAAGGGTGATCGCCAGCAGTGAAAGGTATGCCGGACCGTCTGTGAGCGTCATGTCTGCGATGAGCTGCGGGGGTGTCGCGGGGCCTGGTCCGGTTGTCTGCGGCCCGCCGACGGTAATGTTCAGCTCCCCCGTCGGCCCCAGAACACACACGACGTCGCCTGTGATCTGTCGAGGTCGCCCAGCCACGACAACCTTCACCTGACCCGCTGATGCCGAGGAGTCGGCGGTCTGCGGGGCCGCCGCCGTACCCGACGTGGACGAGGAACAGCTCGCGGCCGACGCGGCCACCACGGCGGCGGTCGCCACCATGCCGATCCGCCGAACGGGCCGATGACGCATCAGCGCATCAGGTCGCAATGCCGACGGCCCGCTCCAGGTCGGTCAACGAGTCCTCGAGGTGAGTGAGCAGCCGCTGCAGGTGCGGAATGCTGCGGCGGCATCCGACGAGGCCGAAGTCGAGGTTGTCGGCGGTGTTGGTGATCGTGATGTTCAGGGCTTGTCCGTCCAACGCGATCGACAGCGGGTAGTTGCCGTCGAGTCGGGCTCCGTTCCAGTACATCGGTTCGCGCGCGCCGGGGACGTTGGAGATGACGATGTTGAAAGGCGGCGGCGCCGATGACACGAACCCCGGCAACAACGCCAGTGCGATGCCCGACATCAGGAACGCCGACAACGCCAGCGCCTGGTTGCGCGGAAGTTCGGCGAAGACCTTCTTGTTGTCGCGCATCGAGGTGTTGATGGCGTCGAGCCGCTTGGCGGGGTCGGCGGTGTCGGTGGCCAGATTGCACAAAATCGTACCGACCATGTTCCCGCCGGAATCTTGCTCGTCCGCCGCGCGCAAACTCACCGGAACCATTGCGACCAAAGGTGTTTCCGGCAGCGCGTCGCGTTCGATGAGGTAGGCACGCAGCGCTCCGGAGCACATCGCCAGAACCACATCGTTGACGGTGACGCCGGCTGCGGACTTGATGGCGCGGATCCGCGCCAGTGGCCACGACTGTGCGGCCACCCGGCGCGCTCCGCCGATCGGCACGTTGAACATCGTCTTCGGCGCGCGAAACGGCAGAGTCAGTTGCTGTTCCAGGAGCGCGGCCCTGGTCACTGCAAGCGCCGAAGGAGCCAGCGAGGCAACCGATCCGACCGCTCCGGTGATCGACTGCAGTGCCGACCGCGACTCGCCCGAGCCCTTGCTTCTGCGCTTCGGGCCGAGTGTCCACGGCACTCGAATCTCCCGGTCGTTCGGGTCCGGGGTCATCGAGCGGACCGTGAGGCGCTGAGCAGAGACACCGTCGAGCAGTGAGTGGTGGATCTTGGTGTAGATCGCAAACCGCCCGTCGTCGAGGCCCTCCACGAGGCTCGCCTCCCACAACGGCCGGTGCCGGTCGAGCAGCGTGCCGTGCAGCCGCGACACGAGCTCGAGCAACTCGCGGATGCGCCCGGGACGCGGCAATCCCGACCTGCGCAGGTGGTAATCGATGTCCACGTCGTTGTCGAACGCCCAGGCGACGTTGGAGATGCCGCCGAGCATCCTGCCGGGGTGCTTCCTGAACGTCGGCTGGAAGTCGTCGTTCTTCACGATCGACTCGTGCAGATCGCGGATGAAGTCGGCCCCGCTCCCCTCTGGGGGTTGGAAGAGCTGCAGGCCCGCGACATGCATCGGGTGTTCTCGGGATTCGCCGATGAGGAACATGGAATCGGTCGGCGAGATCAGCTTCATCGACGTGACGGTACCCTCCTCACCGGAGGTGACGATGACGAACACAAACGGCAGGGTGGCCGGAAAGGTCGCGTTCATCACGGGCGCGGCACGCGGCCAGGGTCGCGAACACGCCATCCGGCTGGCGGAGGAAGGTGCCGACATCATCGCCGTCGATGTGTGCGCCGACATCGACAGCGTCGGCTACCCCGGAGCCACGGAAGCCGACCTCGACGAGACCGCGGCACTGGTCGAGAAGCTGGATCGGCGCATCGTCACCGCGAAGGCAGACGTCAGGGACCTCGACGGGCTTCGCGCCGCGCTTCAGCGCGGAATCGACGAGCTGGGCCGACCCGATATCGTCGTCGCCAATGCCGGTATCAGCGGCACACCCTGCACCGTCGCCCAGATCGACGAGTCTGCCTGGCAGACGATGCTCGACATCAATCTGACCGGCGTCATGCACACCACCAAGGTGGCACTGCCCCATATGTCCGACGGCCGCGGCGGATCCATCATTCTGGTCAGCTCGATGCTCGGACTGCGGGGCGGGGGCTACATGGCGGGCTACGCCTCGGCCAAACACGCCGTCGTCGGGCTGATGAACTCACTCGCCAACGAGCTTGCACCGCAGTGGATCAGAGTGAACTCGATCCACCCCGGCAACATCCGGACACCGATGCTCGACAACGAATGGTTCCACCGCACTCTGCGACCCGACCTCGCTGAGCCGACGATGGACGACGCCGCCGCGGTGATCGGGCACTTTCACATGCTGCCGGCGCCACTGATCGAGGCCCGAGCAGTCAGCAATGCCGTGCTGTTCCTCGCCTCCGACGAGGCGAAGTACATCACCGGAGCGGCACTGCCGGTCGACGCGGGAGCCGTCGCAAAGTTCTGACAGCTCAACACGTCTCGCGTAACCGCGCAGACAGGGCCGCGGCGAAGGTATGCGTGTCCCCCGGCCAGCGCGCGGAGATGTAGTTGCCGTCGTCGACGACGAACGCCGGCCGCGAGTCGGTCGCGGTGTCTCGCGCCACACCCGACGTCTGGGCGCGACGATGCGGGGAATCGCTCTCGACATTGCGGAAGTCGCTCGGATTCTCCAGTGCGCGGGTGACTTCCTCCTGCACCGACATATAGCCGACGGGCTCGCCGGGCCGCTCTGAGTACGTTCGGTAGTAGTCGGGATCCCAGAACCTCGTGACGCGGGTCAACCGCCATGCCCGTCGCTCGAAGTCCCAAGTCAGCGCGGTGGTCTTGCGGCCGTAGAGAACCGAGCGTCCCGTCGACGCATCGATGGACCGGGCTGCCAGGAGCACCCCGTGACAAATCGCGGCGACGAGCGTGCCGCGCGCGAACCCGTCGGCCACCAGGCGTTGCAACACCGTGCTGTCGATATAGCGGCGCATCCCGCGCGCGCGGTGACCGCCGGGAAGCAGCAGGGCGTCGACGTCGTCGAGTCCGGCGTCGGTCCAGGCGATGGGATTCTGGAACGCTGCGGAGTCCAGCATCTGTGCGTACGCGCTGCGGGCTTCGCGGTTGGCGCGCAGAATCCGTCCGACGCCGACGAGTCCGGACAGGCCGGGAATCTTCGACCACAGATCGAGGCCGCGGCCCGAGACCATGATGTCGTCCGCCGCACCGGGTCGGCCGCTTTCGGTCGCGAACACCACTGCGTGTCCCTGCCTGGTGAGGACCTGCCAACTGACCGCGACCTCGGTCGGGTCGAAGTCCCTGTCTGGAATTGGTATCAGGACTGTGGCCATCGGTGACGATTGTGTCACCGCGGCGCGCTATGACCTCCAGCGGTCGACGAGGTCAGCCCACCGGCGAGAGACGGTCTTCTCCAGTTGATCGCGTCTACGACGGGCGTTGACGTCGTCGGGTTCGATGGCGCCGATCGTCAGCCGCGCGATCTCGTCGACCTGATCGCGGTCCAATCCGAATGACACCAAGGTGTCGCAGTCGCGGTCGGTGTCCAATTCGTCTGGCAACTGCGACCGGGCGAGCAGTACCGCGGCGTTCTCCTCCCCGGCCTCTAAAAGCATGGCGACCAGGTTCGACTTCTCCACCCTCATCGCGTGGTGGTCACACAGGCTGACGAATGGACAGCTCAAGACCGTTGTCGCGCATGACAGTCCGGCACTCATCCGGGGTGTAGTCGAAGTTCTCCAGATCCTTGATGTAGGACGCGGGATCTGCCAAACCTTCGACGTGAGGGAAGTCCGAGCCCATGATGATGCGCTTCACGCCGAGCAACTTGAGCAGGCTCGCCAATTCGTCCTCGTAGAACGGCGACACCCAGACGTGACGCCGGAAGGTTTCGCGCGGGTCCTCCTTGTAGATCTGCGGAATCTGACCGTAGGACTTCGACAGCTTCTCGAACAGATGAAAGACCCACGCCGAACCGCTTTCAATGGATGCCATCCGCAGGTTGGGAAAGCGGAGAAACAGGCCGTTGTGTAGGTGGTTGGCGAACGTGTCCTGCAGTGCGTCCCCGGAGAACAGTGACCGGAATCCGAGGAGTGCCTGAAACGACATCATGTAGTCCGATTCGCCCCATGCCGGCATGAACTTCGAGTAGTACGTCTCGCCGGAGTGGTAGCACACCGTGATGCCCGAATCGTTGGCCAGCCGCCAGAAGTCGTCGAACATCGGGTCGCCCGGCGCACGCATGCCGACGTCGGTCGTGATGGGTCCCGGGACCATCACGATGAAGCGCGCGTCACGCTCCAGCGCCCACTCGAGCTCGCGGATCGCATTGTCCGGTTTGCACAGGGTGATGTAGGGCGCGCCGAAAATCCGCTCCTCGTAAGCAAATCCCCAGTCTTCGTCCATCCAACGGTTGAAGGCGCGGAAGGTGGCGGCCGCGGCGTCCAGATCGGGCAGTAACGCCTGCTCCATACCCACGCCGAGGGTCGGAAGCAAGATGGCGCCCTGCATGCCCTGTTCATCCATCAGCGCGAGCCGCGCGTCTCGGTCGCGGTATGCGGGACTGATCGGCTCGAGCTCGCCGAACAACGCGTTCAGGTCCGCGCCTTTCGGGTTGCGGCCGCGGAAGTACTCGTCGAGCGCGCCGGGTTTACCCACGGGGTCGAACGTCGGGTTGGGAATGAAGCGGTTCACCCTGCCGCCGACGAGCAGCCGCTGCCTGCCGTCGAGCTGAGCCCACTGGATGGCGCGTTTCCGGTACTGCGGCTCGATGTGTCGGGTGAACGCGTCGACGGCCTCGTAGTAGTGGTTGTCGCAGTCGAAGTACTTGAAGGGAAGCTGTGTCATCGTGGCGACGTCCTTTCTGGGGCGGGTTGTTTGTCGTCTACTTGCGCGGCAGCCCGAGGATCATCGATGCGATGATCGTGAGTTGGATCTCCGGGGTGCCGCCGCCGATGAGTTCGGCGGGGGCATCGAAGTAGGGCTGAAACACGGCCGGGTCGGACTCCTCCAGCATCGCGATGCGACCTGTGAGGCGCAGGGTTTCGGCGTGTGCTCGACGCAGCAGCGTGACCATCGCGTACTTGGCGATGCTCGAGGTCGGGCCCGCGCCCTGACCCTCGACGAGGCGCAGGGTTTCGCGTAGCACCAGCGCCTTGATCGCGGTCGTATAGGCCTCGACGTCGCCGAGAGCGCGGAGCGCCGCGTCCTGTTCCTGGCCGTCGACCTCCGCCATCCGCCGAAGGGCGTCGGCGCGATCGATGGTGACGTAGTTACCGATCGCCGTTCGTTCGACGGCCATCGTCGAGACGGCCAGCCCCCAGCCGCCGTCGGCCTCGCCGACGAGCATGTCGTCGGGCACGAACACGTCGGTGAAGAAGACCTCGTTGAACTCGGCGCGGCCGCTGGCCTGTTTGATCGGCGAGACCACGATGCCCGGCGAGGTCATATCGATGAGGAAGTAGCCGATCCCGCCGTGTTTCGGTGCATCCGGATCCGTTCGCGCCAGCATCGCCCCGAAGTCGGCCCTATTCGCCAGCGAGGTCCAGATCTTGTGGCCGTTGATGATCCATCCGCCATCGACCTTGCCTGCGCGGGTAGCCAGCGAAGCGAGATCCGAGCCTGCTCCGGGTTCACTGAACAATTGGCACCATTGTTGAACGCCACGCAGAATGGGCCCCGCGAACCGCTCACGTTGCTCGTTGGTTCCACTGGCGAGAATCGTGGGCAGAATCCACTCGGCGATGCCCAGCGACGGCCTGATCAGGCCGGGTCGCTTGTCGAACTCTTCGGCGATGATCACTTGTTGTACAGCGGATGCGTCAAGACCCCACGGAGAAGCCAGGTTCGGCGCGACCAGACCCTCGCGGGCCAGCAGATCCCGCTGCGGCCCCGTGGCAAGACCGGGGTTTCTCACGTCGTCAGACGGGTGGTCATTAGCCAGCGCCATCGCTTCATCCAGCGTTGCCGAGACCCGGGCACGAAACTCGGATTCGACGTCACCGAGATTCACAGCAGTGGAACGCTTCTGCGTGCGGGCCAACTGCCCAACCTCGCGGCTCCACTGCGTCATAGGTCCCAGCGATGCAGCCAGGCTGGTGGCGCGGCGCCAGTACAGGTGGGTGTCGTGCTCCCATGTGTAGCCGATCGCGCCGAACATCAGCAGCGCGTCAAGTACCAGGTCTGGCGCGGTCCCGATCGCCATCAGTGCGGCGGTGGCAGCGGCCATCCGGTGCTGTTCGATGGAGTCGTCGGCCGCCCGTACCGCATCCCAGGCGGCCGCGGCGGCCAGTTCGGAGTTCACCAGCAGCACGGCCGCCTTGTGCTGCAGCGCCTGGAACGCACCGATGGGTCTGCCGAATTGCTCGCGGGTACGGATGTACTCCGTCGCCGCGTCGGCGCAGTGACGCACCGTGCCCCCGGCTGCGCAGGCCGCGAACGCCAACACGATGCAGCGGACACGTTCAGTGGATATCCCGGACAACGCCGCACTTGCCGGCACGGCGTGGTCGGTGAGCCGGAGCACCCCCACGTCGGTACAGAGGTCGGTGCCCTGCTGCTCCTCGACATGCAACCCAGGCCCCGGGAAACGCGCGTCGAGCGTGAGCCACACTTCGGCGCCGTCCCCTGTGCGCCCAGCCAGCAAAATATGATGGGCGCCAAGGATTCCCAACTGCGATCCGGACGAGCCGTTGAGCCGCCATCCGGTTCCGTCGGGTACAGCCCGGACATCGGAGTGCTCGGGCAGCACGACAACTGCGGTCGCACCGGCGACCAGATCGGCGATGAGCGGCTCAGCGGGCGCCTGGGCGAGGCTCGCGACGGCGCTTGCGGTTGCCGTACTCAGCAGCGGGCCGGGCAGTAGCGCTGCAGCGGCCGCCTCGACCACACAGGCCATATCCGCGAGACTTCCGCCCTGTCCGCCGTCCTGCTCAGGCAGGTGCACCGCATGAAAGCCGCGTGCAACGAATTCCTGCCACCACGGCGGTCGTTCACCCGCCGCGATCGAATCGAAGGAAGCGCGCGTCTTGTCGATCGGCGCATGGCGGGCGGCGAACCGGCTGACGGCGTCGACAAGGTGTTCCTGCTCAGCCGTGATCGCGAGTGCCATGGGTCGTCAGCCGTCCAGCCCAAGAATCCGGGCAGCGTTGCCGTACAGGAACTTCGGCCACACCTCGTCCTTGAACGGGACGTTGGGCAGCTCACTGAAGATGCGCTCCAACGACAGGCCCATCGGGAAATAGCCGGCGTAGAGGACTTTGTCCGCGCCGCGGGAGTTCGCGTACTGGATGATGGACTTCGGGTAGTACTTGGGCGCAAATGCTGATGTCGAGTAGTACAGGTTGGGCCACTTCAACATCAGCTTGACCGCGAGATCCTCCCACGGCTCACAGCCGTGGCGGGTCACGAAAACCAGATCCGGGAAGTCGAACATCACGATGTCGATCCGTGAAACCTCCTGAGCTGTAAAGGGGACTCGCGGACCCGGAACACCGGCACAAACGAAGATCGGGATGCCGAGTTCGACGCAGGTGGCATAGATCGGATACATCTTCGGGTCGTCGATGGGGACCTGGGGAAAGGTTCCCGCAGGGAACACGGACGTCGCGCGGATACCGAACTGTTCGTACTCTCGACGGATCGCGTTCACCGATCCCATCACGTCGTTGGGGTCGACGAGCGCGCCCGAGGGTACGAAGCGGTCGGGAAACGTTTTAAGTGCGAGTTGAGCCGAGTCCTCCCCGACGCCAATCATCGCCTTCTCAATGCCGAACCGGTCCATCTGTTGGAGCACCAGAGACACCGGGTCGTCTGTGGGCAGCCCGTTGGGCACATCCTTGAACATGTATTCGACCGGAAACTCGAAGTCCTCCTTGGACTCGCGGTCCTTGGTCTGCTTACGGATGAAGTCGTATTGAGCGGACCCCTCGTGAGGAAACCCGATCATCGTGTCGATTACCGGCAGGCCGACAGGTCCGGCCATGGAATCCTCCGATCGTGCAAGCGCACAGGCCCACCGCGGCCCCGGACAATATTGAAACGTGGTTCTACTTGTGTCAAGATAGCATGGCGTCAGTAGCTGCAATTTTCGGAAATTTTGCGGTAGCCGCGGGTATTCATGTAGAGCAAACGAGAAGTGCGTTCTCGAATCCAGGACGGAGGTCAGACCGTCAACACCGATCGGTCCGATTCTGTCGTTCCGATGGCGGACATGACCAGCCGTCAGTTGATCCGGCGGGCCAAGGTCATCGAAGCGGTGGTCGAGCTGATCGCCGAGGTGGGCGCCGAGGCGGTCCAGATGCGCGACGTGGCGCTACGTTCGGGAGTGGCGTTGGCGACCGTCTACCGCTATTTCAGCTCGAAGGATCACCTGCTCGCGGCCGCACTGGAAGACTGGCAGAAGAGACTGACCCGCCGAATCTTGGCTTCGCGCAACCGAACTGATCGAGATCCCGACCCGCTGCGCGGTGTCCTGGACTATTTGCAACGAGCCCAGCGCGCGTTTCATCGCAACCCAGCGATGACCACGCTGATGTTTCAGACGGCGACATCGGCCGACCCCGAAGCGAAGGCCACCATCGATCAGATGAATCGCACCAATACCGAAATGTTCAACCGGCTCCTCGAAGGCGTTCCACCGGCCGACATTCCGAACATCACGTTCTGCCTGAATGCCGCGTTGAACACGGCACTCAGTGGCGTGCTCACAGGGATGATGACATTGGACGAGTCGCTGAGCCGAGTCGACTGGGTCGCCCGAGTCTTACTCGACGACGCTCGGATCTCCGTTGGCGGGTACAGCTAGCCGGTATAGCGGTTGGGCGCAGAAAGCGATGACCTCCGCTCTCTTTCATGCCAATGTCATCCCCATGACCACCAGAAACGCCGGACGCACCGCCCGCTTCTTCGCACTTCTGTGCAGCGCAGCGGTCGTATGGTCGCTGATCACGCCTGCCACCTCGGCCGCCGCGCCGGACGCCGTGGAGCCCACCATCGTGCTTGTGCACGGAGCATGGGCCGATGCGTCCAGTTGGAATGGCGAAGTCGACGAGTTGCAAGCGCAGGGATACGTCGTCCGGGCAATCGGCAACCCACTCGAAAACCTCACCACCGATTCCGCCGACGTCGCCGACTTCCTCAGATCGATCGACGGACCGATCGTGCTGGTCGGTCATTCCTACGGCGGCTCAGTGATCACCAATGCCGCCGAGGGGAATTCCAATGTCAAGGCACTGGTCTACGTCGACGCCGCCGCACCCGACGTCGGTGAGACCAACGGCTCCCTCAGCGGTGCCGACTCGGTGCTCAAGCACATTCCGGAAGACGAACTGTTCGACAAACTTCCCTACCCCGGCGCACCGGCGGGCGCGGTGGACCTGTACCTGAAGAAAGACGTATTCCTCGCGCACTTCGGCAATGACCTTCCCTCCGACGCCGCGACCCGGTTGTGGGCGTCGCAACGGGCCGCCTCGACCGCAGCATTCGACACACCGTCGCGCTACGCGGCGTGGAAGACGGTCCCGTCGTGGTACTTCATCAGCAGCGGCGACCAGATCATCACTCCGACATCAGAACGCGCCATGGCGACGCGTGCCAAGTCCACCGTCACCGAGTTCGACGGCGGATCGCACCTCACCCTTATTTCCCACCCTGAAGCGGTCACGGCCGTGATTCTCGACGCAGCCCGTCGAAGCTGAATACATGGATTGCGGCCGACTTTCCTTTCAGCTCATGGCTTCCCCGGTCGGTGAGCGTGGTCGGCCGCGATACCAGGGCATCGACAGTCTGCTGAGTGACAAGGACGGTGTCACCGGTGGTCTTGGTCAACTGCTCGACGCGGGCAGCGACATTCACCGCATCGCCGATCAACGTGAACTCCAGCTTGCCGGCGCCGCCGATGGTGCCCGCAATCACCACACCGGTATTGATCCCGACACCGATCCGCACCGCCCCACCAAAACATTCTGCGACCAACCGGTCGATCACAACCGCGGCGCCCACCGCAGCATCAGCATGACCAGCCAGATCGTTGGGCGCCCCGAAAACCGCCAATGCGCCATCACCGAGGAACTTGTTCACATGCCCACCGGCATCCACCACCGCAGGCACCACAATCTCGAACACCGCATTGAGCCGGGCCACCGTGTCCTCAGCAGAATTCGCCTCGGCGAACGGCGTGAAATCACGGATGTCGACAAACATCACCGTCACCTCACGACGCTCACCGGTGAACACATCATCACCCTGATCGAGCAACCGCGCCGCCAACCCAGGATCGACATACGTGCCGAACGCCGCCTGAAGACGTTGCCGCTCAGCCAAACCCGCCTGCATCCGGTTGAACGACCCCGCCAGCACTCCGAGGTCGTCGTCCTGAACCACCGGTACACGTTGACCGTAGTCACCAGCCGCCACACGTTCGGTGCCCTCAGCGAGATCGCGAATTGGAAGCAGGGACGGGGCGGACACCGCGCCGACGGTCGTCGGCATC
>Ga0164304_10000090_pt1 | contig 20031 bp, 6 predicted proteins | sample Whisoiple_217_MG_FD_110216 | JGI IMG/M metagenome (GOLD analysis project Ga0164304, IMG submission 110216) | Soil microbial communities amended with pyrogenic organic matter from upstate New York, USA - Whitman soil sample_217_MG | ecosystem: Environmental > Terrestrial > Soil > Agricultural...
GCTAGGGGCCGAGGCCAGCGCGGGCAGGGCGTTGATGGCCAGGCTTTCGGTGCCCATCTGGCTCCAGAGGCTGGGGCGGCCCTCGCCGTTGAGCTGCACCTTGCGGGCGTCGTGGCGGGGCGAGAAGCCCAGGCCGGCGCCGGCCTCGAAGTAGAGCACGGCCTCATCCGCAAGGCCCGTGGCCGAACGGGCCTCCAGGCGAATCACCGGACGCTGAGCGGTGCCGGGCGCCTGACGGTAAACGGTGGGCGACACATAGGACGTGTGGCGCACGGCGTTGGTCAGGTTCACGCTGGCGGTGGGGGCCGTAGCCCGCACGAAGAAGCCTTGCATAGACGCCAGGTCCTTGGTACCGCCGTTCGAGCCGATGCCGTTGATGTAGGCGGCGTAGCTACCGGTGTAGCGGCCCGTGGGCTTGTGCACGTACACGGCATCTTCCACGCCCGAGAACATGCCGCTGCTGCGGGCAATATCCCAGTCAATGGGAGCCGGGTAGGGGTTACCCAGCAGGTGCCAGCCAGCTTCCGAGGAGCCCCCGCGGGTGAGGCTGTAGCTCACGTTGCCGTTCTGCAGCACACCTTTGATGTCGACCACCGTGGTGGCGTCGGTCTGGGCTGAGTAGCCGCGCAGGGGCTGCAGGTCTTCGCTGCTGCCGGGCACCATCCAGCCCCGGTCGAAAGTGTTGAGCGTGCTCGACAGGCGGCCTTCCTCGTACTTAAAGAGCGTGGGGAAGGGCGTCACCGAGTTGCCCACCGTATTGTAGGCAGCGTTGAGGTTGAACACCGGCAGGTCGTCGGCAAACTCCTGCGTGGTGGTGCTGATGCCACCAGCCGACAGCTTCATCGGCGAAGAGTAGTGGCGGTAGCCGGGCGAGGCATTGGCTGCCGAAACAGCGTGTTCCATGGTGGCCAAGCCGGTGCATTCGCCGCCGCCAGCTTGATTCACCACCATGGCCGTGCCCTGCGCGTTGGAGAGCAGGGTCAGGGCACCGCCGCAGGCCAGGTTGCCCGAGCCGGTGGCCATGGTCAGCACGTGCTGCAGGCCCAGGGCGGGCACGGTGCTGGTGCCGCCGGTGCCGGTGCAGCTCGCGCCGGCCGGGTTGGCAATCGTCCAGTCGTAGAAGCGTGTGGGCGAAGTGCCGCCGAAGGTCTGCAGGCTCGTACCCGTGGCCCACACGCCATTAGTACCACACGCAAACACGCCGTTATTCGTGAAGTTGCCCGTCAGGTACAAGGGCGTGTTCACGCCCAGGCTCACGCCACCGGTGCTCGTGTTGGCGATGGTCAGGTGGTGGAACAGGGCCTGGCTGATGCTGCCGCCGAGGCTGATGCTCTGGGCCGAAGTGCCGGTGAAGAACACCGTGTAGGTCTGCGGGTGCCAGAAGCCGCTCACCAGCCAGTTGCCGGTCACGTTGATGTTGCCCGAGAGCGTGACGCCCGTGGCCGAGGTATTGCCCAGGGTCAGGTGGTGGAAGTTGCTCTGGCCGGTGGTGCAGGTCAGGCTTTGGGCGGCGCTGCCGTTGAACACCGTGGCGAAGCCGCAGGCGCAGTAGTGCCCGTTGTTCGTCCAGTTACCGGCCACCGTGACGTCGCGCAGCAGGCTTACGCCCGAGCCGGCCACGTTGCTGTTCTGCCAGCCATAGAAGCCGGTGTTCACCGTGCCGCCAATGGTTTGCGGAGCTGTGCCGGTGAAGTACACCGTTTGCCCGCCGTGCAGGAAGCCGCCGTAGTTCACCCAGTTGCCGGTTACGGCAATGTTGTTGAGCAGCGTCACGCCCTGCAGGTTGTCGAAGGTCAGGTGGTGGAAGTTCGTCTGGCCCGAGGTGCAGGTGATGGTCTGCGGCACCGTGCCGTTGAACTGTACCAAATAGCCGCAGCCGCAGAAGCCGCCCTGGTTCACGAAGTTGTGCACCACGTCGATGTTGAAGCCCAGGCTCACATTTATCAGGTTGTTCAGCGTCAGGTCGTAGAAGCGCGTGACAACCGAGCCGCCGATGGTTTGCAGGGCCGAGCCGTTGAAGTACACCAGCAGGTTGTTGTGCAGGAAGGAGCCATAATTCAGCCAATTGCCCAGCAGCGTAATGTTCCGGTTAATCTGCACCGAGGCGCCGCTCATGATGTTCACGTGGTGGAACAGGGTGGTGGCGTTGCCCGCTATGAGCTGCAGGCTGTTGCCGGCGAAGTACACCGTGCGCCCGTTGCCCACAAAACCACCGTCGTGCGTCCAGTTGCCGGTCAGGTACAGGTCCGACAGCAAGGTTACCGACACGGGGTTGAAGAAGCGCACCGTGCCGAAGCGCGTGGCGCCGGAGCACGACACCGTCTGGGCCGTCGTGCCGTTGAAGTACACGTAGTAGCCCGGGCCGAAGAAGTGACCCGTGCCGCCCCAGTTGCCCAGCACGTAGATGTTCTGGTTCAGCGTCACCGAGGTCAGGTTGTTGATGATGACGTGGTAGAAGTTCGAAATCTGGGTACCGCCGATAAGCTGGGCCAGGGGCCCGTCGAAGTACACCGTGTGGGTGCCGCAGTTCCAGACGCCGTTGTTCAGCCAGTTGCCGTACACGTGCACGCTGGTGTTGAAGGTCACCGAGGCCAGCGTATTCTGGATGTTCACGTGCCAGAAGTAGTAGTTGCCGCTGCCACCCAGCGCTTGGGCCGTGCTGCCGGCGAAGTAGCAGGTGTAGCCCGTGTACACGCTGCCCACCACGCTGTAGCCGTAGAAGTTGCCGGCGTTCACGATGCCGCCCAGCCAGGTGCAGTGCTGGTTCAGGCGCACCGTGGTGCCGCTCACAATGGTCCAGCCGTAGAAACTGAGGCTGCCGCCGGGGGCCACCACGCCGCCTACCGTCTGCTCGTAGCCGCCCAGCCCGTTGAAGTCGCACACGTAGGTGCCGGGGTTGAAGAAGCCCGAGTACAGGTAGTAGTTGCCGGCAATGTGGATGTTGGTAGCCAGGCTCACGCCGGCCGTGTTATCCACGTAGAAGTGCCAGAAGTAGGTGTTGATGCCCGCGTTAATCACCTGGGCCGAGCTGCCGCCGAAGCGCACCCAGTACCCGGTGGGCACGCTGCCCGTGAGGTAGTAGCCGTAGAAGTAGCCGGTGTTCACGAAGTTGCCCAGCACGTAGATGTTCTGGTGCAGCGTCACCGAAATGGCGTTGTTGAAGGTGACGTTGTAGAAGTTGGTCACCTGCGAGCCCCCGATAATCTGGGCGGCCGTGCCGGCGAAAATCACCGCGTAGGTGCTGGGGTTGAACTGGCCTTCGTTAATCCAGTCGCCGCGCACCGTGATGTCGTCCACCAGGTTCACGCCCACCGTGTTGTTGATGGTCACGCTGTTGAAGATGGTGTTGCCCGAGCCGCCGATGGTTTGCGCCACCGTGCCATCGAACACCACCGCCCAGCTGGCGGCGTTAAAGTTGCCGTTCACAGCCATGTTGCCCAGGAAGCTGGTGTTGATGCCCAGGCTGAGGTTAGACAGCGGGCTTACGGTGAAGCCGTAGAAGCTGGTGCTGGCCGTGCCGCACACGCACTGGGCGCCGTTGCCGTTGAACACCACGCCGTAGAGCGGATTGGTGCTGCCGTTGAAAACGCCGCCGTTGTTGTACCAGCTGCCGTACACGTTGATGGTGCTAAGCTGGCCCGTCTGGTCGAGCGTTACGCCGGGGTTGATGTAGAGGTTGCCCACCTGCAGGGGCTGGCTGCCGTACACGTACTGTGTGCCGCCGCTGCCGCCGTAGAAGTACCAGTTCGACGTGGCCGAGCCCGTCACCGTGCCGTTCACCGTGGCGTTGCCGTAGAGGTAGAAGCTGGTGTTGACGGTCAGCGAAGCCGAGTTCTGCACCGTGATGTGGTAGACCGAAGCCGTACCGCCGCTGATAACAGGGTAAAAGCTGAAGCCCGGGCCCAGGTTAGGAATAATAACCACGCTGGTGCTGGTGGGCACCTGCCCGCAGCTCCAGTTGGCGGCGTTAAACCAGTCGGTGCTGCCCGCGGCGCCCGTCCAGGTGAAGGTCAGCGCGCCCACGGTCAGGTTCTGGCCGTTGTCGCTGCCCACCGTGGCGGGGCTCGAAGCCACCACGCGGATGCGGTAGCCCGTGCCGCTGGCCGTGCCCACCGGAATGGTCACGGGCATGCTGCCCGAAGCCGTACCACTCACGCTGCCGATGTTGGTCGGCGCCGCAAACGAGCCGCTGGCGTTCGACAGCTGGGCCGTGAACACGTTGCCGGCGTTGAAGCTGCCGCCCACCGTGAAGGGCACCGTAAAGGCCGAGCCCGGGCAGTAGGAGCCACCGAAGCTGCCCGTCGCCAGGGTGGCGGCCGGCGCGGCGTTCACCGTCACAGTTGTGGTGGTGCTGTTGCCGCAGTTGCTGCCCGAAATCACCTGCAGTGTGTAGGTGCCGTTATTCGAGGGCGTAGCGTTGTTGATGGTCAGCGTCTGCTGGTTGCCCACCAGCACGTTGCCCGGCGCGTACCACAGGTAGCTGGCCCCCGGCACGGCCTGGGCCGTGAGGGTGATGGTGCCGTTGTAAGCCACCGGCGAGTTGTTCGCAGCCACCACCGCCGCTGGCTGGGCGTTAATCAGCAGGTTATTGCCGTTGTCGGTCTGGCTGGTTACGCTGGGCGCGGAGCCCACCAGGCGGATGCGGTAGCCGCTGCCCTGGGGCGTGCTGCCGGGGATGCTGGCCGTGATGCTGCCGCTGCCCTGGCCGCTGAAGCTCACCGAGCCCACCGCCACCGGCGCGGCAAAGGAGCCGCTGGCGTCCGACAGCTGAGCAGTGATGGTGTTACCAGCCGTGAAGCTATTGCCCGTCACGTTGAAGCTGAAGTTGATGGTGCCCGCGCCAGCGCAGAGCGTGCCGCTAAACTGGGCCATCGTCAGGATGGGCTGCGTCGAGGGGTTCACCGTCACGCTGGCCGTGGTCGAGTTCTGGCAGCTGCCATTCACCGTCACGAGCAGGGTGTAGGTGCCGCTGTTCGAAGGCGTGGCATTGCTGATGGTCAGCGTCTGCTGGTTACCTACCGGCACGTTGCCCGGCGCCAGCCACTGGTAGCTGGCGCCGGCCACGGCCTGGGCCGTGAGCGTGATGGTACCGTTGTAAGCCACCGGCGAGTTGTTCGAAGTCACCACCGCCGCAGGCTGGCTGGTAATGTTCAGGTTGCTGCCGTTGTCGTTGCTGGTCGCAGCCGGCGAGGAAGCCACCAGGCGGATGCGGTAGCCCGCGCCCGTGGGCGTGCCGGCCGGAATGGTCACGCTCACGGCGCCGTTGCCGGGGCCGGTTACATTGGCCAGGCTGCCGATGCTGACGGGCGAGGCAAACGAGCCGCTGGCGTCGGACAGCTGGGCCGTCACGGTATTACCCGCGTTAAAGGCGCTGCCCGTGGCCGAGAACGGAATGTTGAGGCTCTGCGCTCCGCACAGGCTGCCGTTGAACGTGGCCATGGTCAGGCCCGGAGCGTTGTTCACCGTCACGTTTACCGTGCGCGTCACCTGGCAGCCGTTGCTGCTCACCACCACCTGATAAGTGCCGGAGTTGGCCGTGCTGGCGTTGCTGATGGTCGGGTTCTGGGCCGCGGCGTTGGAGAAGGTGCCGGGGCCGGTCCAGGCAAAGGTGGCGCCGGCCGGAGCCCCCGTCACGTTCAGCTGAATGGCGTTGCCGGCTACCACCGGCGAGTTGCTGGTAGCGGCCACGGCGCTCAGGTTGGTTACGCTCAGGTCAGCGCCGTTGTCGGTGCCGGTAGTAGCCGGGGCCGAAGCCACCACGCGGATGCGGTAGCCGCTACCCGTGGCGGTGCCGGCCGGAATCGTGCCGCTGATGCTGCCCGAAGTGGTGCCGCTCACGGTGCCGATGTTGGTGGGCGAAGTAAACGAGCCGCTGGCGTCCGACAGCTGGGCCGTAAAGACGTTGCCGGCGTTCAGGGTGCCGTGGTTCACCGTGAAGGGCACAGTCACCGCTGCGCTGCTCGTGGTGGTGCAGAACGTAGCAGGGCTGATGGTACCGGCCGCGATGCTGAGCTGGTAGGTGTAGTTAGTAGCCGAAGTGCCGGTGCCGCCAATGGTCGTAACTGAAATGGGGCCGGTCGAGCCGGTAGCCGGAGCCGTTACGGTAATCTGCCCGGCGTTATTCACCGTGAAGGCAGTGGCGGGCACGCCGTTGAAGGCTACCCCGGTGGCACCCGTGAAGTTACCACCCGTCAGCACCACCGTGGTGCCGGCCGGGCCGGCCGTAGGCGTAAACGAGGTGATGTACGGCACAGCGCACACGAAGGCCTGCACGTCGCTCACCGATGGGATGCGTCCCACCGTGCCCGTTCCCATCACGATGCGGATGCCATAAACGTTAGTGAGCGGCGCGCCGCCGAAGGTGAAGGTGCGGCGGTTGCTGGCCTGGTTGCCGGAGGCAAACGTGCCGCTGATGTTGGCTACGGTCGTGAAGCCGGTCAGGGCCGGGTTGGTCGAAATCTGAATAGCGCCGCTCATCGTGCCGCCGGGCGCCGAGGAGGGGCTCAGGTCCACCCGCGTCAGGGTCACTGGGGCGCCCAGGTCCACGGTCATGCTGCCGCTGAAGGTGGTGGAGGTCCAGGTGCCGCCGTTCCAGCCGCTTTCGGAGGTGTTGCCGCCCGAAGCTGCCGTTTGAGTGTAGTTCGCCGAAGGCAGGCCCGAGGCGATGCTGGCCGGAGTGCCGCTGCAGTCCGTCACGCGCACAAACACGCTGCTGGTGGAGGTGCAGGCGCCGTTGCTCACGGTCAGGCTGTAGTAGCCCGTCGCCGCTACGCTGGCGCTGGCAATGCCCGGCGTGGCCGAGGTGCTGCTAAAGGAGTTCGGACCGGTCCATGCATAGGTAGCGCCGGAAGGGGCACCCGTCACACCCAGCGAAATGGGGTCGCCGGCATTCACCCACTGGTCAGCAGCGGTGGCCGTGGCCGTAAAGGGTGCCGTGATGGTCAGGTTAGCACCGTTGTCGGCACTCTGCACGGCCGGCGTCGAGCCTATCACCCGCACGCGGTAGCCGCTGCCCGGCGTAGTACCCGCCGGGATGGTGCGGGTAAAAGACGAGCTGGTCGTGCCCGTGATGGTGCCCAGCGAGGTCACTCCCGAGGCAAACGAGCCGCTGGGGTTCGACAGCTGCAGGGTGAAGACGTTGCCGCTGGTGGGCGGGCCGCCCGCCACGGTGAAGGGCACCGTAATGGACGTGCCCGTGCAGTAGCTCAGCGGCGTCACGGTGCCGAGAGTGATGACCACCTGCGGGTTTACCGTCAAGCTCGTCGTGCGCGTCACGCTGCAGCCGGCCGTGGAAGTCACCACCACCTGGTAGGTGCCGGAGTTGGCCGTAGTAGCGTTGTTGATGGTCGGGTTCTGAATGCTGGCATTCGAGAAGGTGCCAGGGCCGGTCCAGGCGAAGGTGGCGCCGGCCGGGGCGCTGGTCACGTTCAGCTGAATGGTGCCGCCGGTTTGCACCGGCGAATTGCCCGTAGCAGCTACGGCCGCCAGATTCTGCAGGGTCAGGTTCGTACCATTGTCGGCACCCGTCGCTGCGGGGTTGTCGGCCACGATGCGAATGCGGTAGCTGCTGCCAGCGCCGGCCCCAGCGGGCACGGTGCCGTTGATGGTGCCGCCATTGGCGCCGCCCAAAGTGCCGAGGCTGGTAACGCCCGAGGCGAAAGAGCCGGCTGCGTTGGAGAGCTGCGCGGTGAAGGTGTTGCCAGCCGCGTAGCCCGAAGCGGTAAATGCTACGCTCACGGCTGACCCGGCGCACAGCGTGGCTGGGGTGATGCCGGTCACGACGGGCGTGTAAGTAAAGTTGCTGCCCGCATTGGAGCAGCCCGTGCCGGCCGGCGCCACTACGCACACCTGGCCGGTGCTGCCACCCGCGGGGGCCGTTACCGTGATGCTGGTGGCCGAGTTTACCACCAGGCTGGTGCCGGCCACGCCGTTAAACGTGACGCTGGTAGCCCCAAGGAAGTTGGCGCCGGTGATGGTCACCACCGTGCCGCCCGCGCCCACCGTGGGCGTGAAGCTGCTGATAGAAGGAGACACCGTGGCCGGGCGGATAAAGTCGCGGTAGCCGGTTAGGCTCCACTTGCCGCTGGCGTCGCGGCTGCGCACGTACAGGCGGTGCGGCCCAGCCGACAGGGCCGTAATGTCGGCCACGAAGGGGAAGCTGCTCAGGTCAAGCGCGGGCGAGCTTACCGGCACGTCCACCCCCTGGCCAATGCCGGGGTCGGCGTCGTAGTAGTACTCCACCTTGTCCATATTCGCTAGGACCGGCAAGATTTCAGCGAAGAAGTAGCGGTACGCCGTTTCGCTCCAGCGGTCCGAGCCCTGGTCGTGGCTGCGCACATACAGTTTGTGCACGCCGCGGTTCACGCTGGTCAGGTTCACGGCAAACGACACCGAAGGCAAATCCTGGCCGGGAGTGATGCTCACGGCCGTAGCCGAGCCAATGCCCGGGTCGTTGTCGAGGAAATACTCAACGCGGTCGATGTTGCCGGCCGACAATACCGTCGGCGGCTGATAATAGAACTGCTGCAGGGCCGAGAGGCTCCAGCGGCCCGAGCCGGCGTCGTGGCTGCGAATCCACAGGCGGTGGAAGCCTTGCGCCACGCTGCTCATGTCTACCGTGAAGGCCACGCTGGGCAGGTTGGCGCCCGGCGTGATGCTGGCGGCCGTGGCACTGCCTACGCCTGGGTCGTTATCCAGAAAATACTCCACCCGGTCGATGTTGCCCGCGGCCAGTACCGTCGGGGGCTGGTAGTAAAACTGCTGCAACGCCGAAAGGCTCCAGCGGTCGGTACCGGCATCGTGGCTGCGCACCCACAGGCGGTGAAAGCCCTGCGCCACGCTGCTCATATTAACGGTGAAGGCAACTGAAGGCAGGTCGGCGCCGGGCGTGATAGTAGCCGCCGTAGCCGAGCCTACGCCCGGGTCGTTGTCGAGGAAATACTCAACGCGGTCGATGTTGCCGGCCGACAATACCGTCGGCGGCTGGTAGTAGAACTGCTGCAGGGCTGACAAGCTCCAGCGGTTGGAGCCGGCGTCGTGGCTGCGAATCCACAGGCGGTGGAAGCCTTGCGCCACGCTGCTCATGTCCACCGTGAAGGCCACGCTGGGCAGGTTGGCGCCCGGCGTGATGCTGGCGGCCGTGGCCGAGCCCACCCCGGGGTCCGTGTCGAGGAAGTACTCCACCCGGTCAATATTGCCGGCCGCTAAAGTGGTGGCTGGCTGGTAGAAAAACTGCTGCAGACCGGTCAGGCTCCAGGCGTTGGTGCCGGCGTCGTGGCTGCGCACCCACAGGCGGTGAAAGCCCTGCGCCACGCTGCTCATGTCCACGGTGAAGGCCACGTTGCTCAGGTTGGCGCCGGGCGTGATGCTGGCATTGGTGCCATTGCCCAGGCCGGGGTCGGCGTCGAGGAAGTACTCTACTTCGTCGATGTTGCCGGCCAGCTGCGTGTTTTCGTAGAAAAACTGCCGGTAAGCCGTGTGGCTCCACTGGCTGTTGAGGTCGCGGCTGCGCACACCCAGGCGGTGCAGGCCGCGGCTGAGGCTGCCCAGCGGCACCTGAAAGTTCAGGCCGCTGATGTCGCTGCTGGCCGCGCCCAGGGGCACCGACGTAGCGGCCCCAACGCCGGGGTCGGCATCGAGGAAGTATTCGACGCGGTCGAGGTTGGGCCCGTTGCCGGCGCGGGCCTGCAGGGTGGGCTGGGCGCTGCGGCTCAGCCTGGCCGCCCGTTGCGGGGAGCGCTGCGCCATAGCCCCGCCCCCCGCCAGGCTCAGCCAGGTCAGGAACAGGAAAAAATAAGGTTTCATAACAATGCCAGTTAAGTGAGAAAGGAAGAAAGGGGCTTTGAGACCCGGCTTTGCGTCCTACTGGCTTAGTTATTCGACTTGGTGCCCAGCGTCACGTTCAGGTTGGTGCCGCTCACGTTGGAGTTGAGGTTGTAGATGGTAGGCGAGTTGGGGATGCCGCTCAGCATGTAAGGCTGGCTGCCGCCGAAAATGCCGATGTCGGCGCCACCGGTGCCATTGCCACGGCCGGGCGAGGGGGAAGGCTTCAGGGCGTAGTAGGCGTCGTCCGAGCCCGTCATCACCAGCACCGAGGAGATGGTCACGTTCTGCTGGTTGTTGATGTTAGCCAGGCCGTTGTTCGGAAACTGGGTGCTGGACCCAATGTTGTTGGTGTAGGTGTTGTTGTTGGCTACGGCACCCGAGAATCCCAGCGCGCCCTGGCCGTAGGGGGGGCTGTACGATACATAGGCAATGTTATTCGTCACCAGCGAGTTGTTGATGGTGATGGTAGTGGTGGCGTAGTAAGAAGGCGCGGCGTAGTTGAAGATGTTGTGCGTCAGCAGGCCGTCCATGGTGTTGGGCAGCGAGAACGAGAAGCCGCCGCGGAAGATGTTGTTGGCAATGTTGAAGTTGTGCACCACGCCCGAGCCGCTCATGGTGCCGATGATGTTGCCGCGCACAAATACGTCGCTGATGCCGGGGGCCGCGCCGCCCACCATGCTCACGCCGTAGCCGGCGCTGTAGTCCTGCGACCAGAAAATGTTGCGCTCCACGGTGATGGTGCTTACGTTGACGGTTACGTCGCCCAGAATGCGCAGGCCGGTGATACGGGCGCCCGAGCTGCCGGCGTTGAAGTTAACCGCGCCGGTGCTGGCTTCCAGGGCCGTGTACTGCAGGCCGGTGTTCTGGCCCGTGCCCAGCAGGTAGCCGGGACCCATGATGGTCACGGCCTTGGTCACGGTGAGGGCGCCGTAGCTGGTGTTGCTCGGCTCCAGCTGAATGACGTCGCCGGCCACGGCCGCGGTCTGGGCGGCGGCGAAGGTGGAGTAGGGGGCATTCACGCCGGGCGTGTTATTCACGCGCAGCACCGAGGCAAAAGCGGGCGAGGCCAGGGCGGCCACGACCAAAAGGGCGGAGGTAAACAGTTTTTTCATTGTAAATGAAAAGAAGGGGTGAAAAAAGGGTTGATGATGTCGAGGTAAATGGCAGAATATCAGCATGAGGCATGGTTTGCTCATAGACATGACTTTGCAAGCGTAAAGGTTGCCAGCTTAACAAATGGCATACAATCCGGGGCATTGGGTATTTTCCCCGGGGCCGGCCTCCGTGCCAGCACGGAGGCCGGCCCCGGTATTCCTGTCCCTGGTGGAGGGTTTGCTCAGCGAACGGGCGGCGCACAATTTCCCGAACGGACATAAAAAAGCCCTGCCAGTTCCTGACAGGGCTTAGTGATTTCTGATAAGGAGAGCCAGCAGGTCCGGTGCTTGAGACGCAGCGCGTCAGGCTGGAATCGGTTATTTGCCGGCCGTTTCCGGGGCGTAATTGAACAGCCAGCTCATGCCAAACCGGTCGGAGAGGGCGCCATACTTGCCCCAGAACATGTCGGCCAGCGGCTGCTCTACGGTGCCGCCCTCGCTGAGCTTGGCGAACAAGGTGTGGATTTCTTCGTCGCTGCCACAGTTCAGGCACAGCGACACGGGCGTGGTAGCGCTGGGGCTGGCTTCTGGGCCCATGCACCGGTCGGATGCGAACAAAGTCAGGTGGTGGCTGCTGAGCATGGAGTGCAGCACCTTGTGGCGGTCGGCGGCCGGCACCTGCTCGGCCATGGGCGAGTCGGCAAAAGCCTGTAGCTGCAACTCGCCGCCGAGGCAGCTCTGGTAAAAGGTCATGGCCTCGCGGCAGCTGCCATCGAAGGAGAGGTAAGGAATGAGCTGGGGCATGTGAATGGGGGTGAAAAATGAAAAAAAGGGGGTACGAATACGGCTTAAAAGTTATGCTATTGGGCGTAGGCCAAGCAGGGAGAGTGGCCCCAGCTCGCTGCCGGGTGCAGCGCTGGACTGGTGAATTTTCTCTTGCCGCTTCCAGAAAGCATAAAGGCCCAGCAGCAGGGCCAGCATCACCAAGGGTGGCAGCACGAAGGCAGCACCCTGGCCCGCTAGCGCCCAGGAAGCCGCCGCGCCGAGGAAGTTGATGGTGAAGCCGGCAAAGGCCCACTCTTTCAGGGTGCGGAGCCAGGGCTGGGCAAGGGCCAGAGCGCCCAGCACTTTGGCCAGGCCCACGATGCTGAGCAGATATACCGGGTAGCCGAGCTGGCGCATGGCCACCTCGCCGTCGGGTAGGCGGAGCAGGCCGGCAACGCCATCTACCAGCATGAGGGCGGCGAAAAGAAGGGTCAGGGTCCAGAAGAGAACGGGGCGGTTTTTCATGGCGCTAATTTTTTTGGAATAAAGTGGCTATTGGTTTTGGTTTTTTACGTTGGTGCATGACAAAGGTATTGGCTGAAAAATGCGGTTTAAGGGGGTGAATGCGCCGTTTTGAAGGGCGTTTTGCGGCAGCCAATTTTGTGTACATTTGAGCCATGAAACACGTCTCTATTCTGGTGCCGGCGGGCGAGGCCGTAGTGGGCAGCATCGAGGGTCCGCACAAGGTGCTGACGCAGGTAAATGAGTTACTGCAAAGCATGGGGCAGGGCCCCGCCTTCGAGGTGCAGCTGGTGGGCCTGACGGAGTACAAAACCTTTAACCGGGGCCTGTTCACGCTGCACGCCGACCGCACCATCGACCAGGAGTTTCAAACCGACCTCATCCTGATACCGGCCCCGCACGGCGACCTGGAGCAGGCCGTGGCCCAAAACCAGGCGCTCATTGCCTGGATACGGCGGCAGCACGCCGGCGGCGCCGAGGTAGCCAGCCTCTGCCTGGGCGCGTTCCTGCTGGCCGCCACGGGCCTGGTGGATGGGCGGCAGTGCGCCACGCACTGGCTCGGGGCCCACGACTTCCGCCGCATGTACCCGCAGGTGGAGCTGGTGGACGAGCGAATCATCACCGACGAGCGGGGCATCTACTCCAGCGGCGGGGCTTATTCCTACCTCAACCTGGTGCTCTACCTCGTGGAAAAGTACGTGGGCCGCGAAATGGCCGTGTGCTGCGCCAAGGTGTTTCAGATTGACATCGGCCGCGACAGCCAGTCGCCCTTCGTCATGTTCCGCGGCCTGAAGGAGCACAATGACGCGCCCATCAAAAAGGCTCAGGAGTTTATTGAGGCCAATTTCCAGAATAGGATTTCCGTGGACGAACTGGCAGCCATGGCTTTCCTCAGCCGCCGCAACTTCGAGCGCCGCTTCAAAAAAGCCACCTTCAACAGCGTGGCTGAGTACATTCAGCGCGTCAAAATCGAAGCCGCCAAGATGAGCCTGGAAAGCTCGCGCGACAACGTGAACGAGGTGATGTACTCGGTGGGCTACACCGATACAAAGGCCTTCCGGGCCCTGTTTAAGAAGCTCACCGGCGTGTCGCCCCTGGCTTACCGTGAAAAGTACAGCCGCAAAGTGGCGGCGTAGCCGAATGGGGGTAGCGTCATGCTACACGTTGTCTGCTTCTTAGATAAAAAAGAACGTCATGCTGAGCGTGAGCGAAGCATGACGACTAAGTAGCTTAACTGTTTCACGCTGTTTAGTGCCCGTAGCTCACGACGCGGGTGATTTTCCAGACGCCGTCTTTCTTCCGCCACACCATCAGGAATTTGAAGTCGCCGCAGCCTTCCTTGCCGTTTTCCACGCGACAGAAGCGGTGCACGCCCACTTCAATGGCGCCATAGTCCTTGATGGGATACACTTCGAGCGAGCCCGGCACCAGTTCGCGGTGGGACGGGTTGGGCGTGGCCAGGATTTTCTTTAAGGCCTCGGCATTCTGCTCGTAGTTGGATACACCGCCCAGGTCGTGGAAGAATTCCAGGCTGGGGTCGAAGGCGGCGAGCAGTACCTCCACGTTGCGGGCATTGTATGCGTCGAACATCATCTTGTCCTGGGCCGCAATTTCCTGGTACACCTGGACCTGGGCACTGGGTGGGCCGTCGTTCCAGGTTTGCACCGGCAGGGTGGTTTTGCCGGGCTGCAGCGCATGGGTGCGGTTGCCGCTGCTTTCCCAGCTCACGGTGTCGTGCACAAACTTGTATTCCAGCGCTACAGGTGTGCCGGAGGCAAAGGCAATGGTAGCCTCGTAGATGCCGTCATGGTTTTTATCGGTGAGAGGGTAGGTCTGGTCCCAGCTCAGGGGGGCCGTGCTGCCCCGCAGGCCGATGGTGGCCGGGTGCCGCACCTTGCTTTGCTCGGTACCCAGCTTCAGTTGAAAGGTAATGCGCGCAGGTTCAGCTTTGGCCCGGGCTGCTTGGGATTGAGCATAAAGCTGGCAGGGAACAGCGGTAATGGCAAGGGCAAGGACGAAGCGCAGCATTGCAGAAAAGAGGAGAGTTGCGGTTTAATCGAAAACTAAGCAGCACGACTCGGCTTCGCGCCCCGCGGTTGTCTGAGCAAAATGGCATTCTGTATCTCTATCTGCTCACGATTCAGCAACCAGTAATAAAAAAGGCCCCGCCACGGATGGCGGGGCCTTTTTTATTGCGGCTGATAACACTTACTCAACCACCAGGCGCTTGCTGATGGTGCCTTTAGTAGTAACCATGCGGAGCGTATACACCCCGCTGCGCAAGCCCGCCAGCGAAACCTGGTGTGCCGCGGTCCCGGCAGCGGGCAGCGGCAGCTCCCGCACCACCCGGCCCAGGGCGTCGAGTACCTGCGCCGTCTGGCTGTGCTGGCCCAGCTCGGCCGGCAGCTGCAGCCAGGCGGTGTGGGCGGCGGGGTTGGGATAGAGTAGCACCTGCTGGCTCAGGCTGGGCGCGGCGGTAGCCAGCAATGTTTGCTGTGTCAGCAGCAGCTCGAAGCGGGGGCCGCTAAAGGCCGCAGGCAGGCTCACGGCGTAGTGGCCGCCCTGGCTGAGGTCGGTGCGGGCGCCGGTGAGCAGGTCGAGCAGGATGGCGCGGGTGCCTGTGGGCAGGTTGCGCAGCTGCGGGGCGCTAAGCGTGTAAGTGCCCGCCGCGGGCACCTGCAGGCGCAGCGGCACGCGCACGTCGGCCGAGCCCAGCGTGGGCAGGCCCTGAATGGCCAGCCGCTCGCCGGAGGCACTCAGCACCGAAAGGTTGAGGCCCGTGGGATTGAGCAGCTTCACGGCATCAAACTGCGCGTCGGCGCCGGCGGTGGCACCGGCTTCAAAATACACGTAGGCATCATCGGCTGTGCCGGCGCCCTGGAGGTGCAGCTGCAGCTGGGGACGCGGGTCGGCCCCGCGGTACATGGCCACCTGTTGCCCGTAGCTGGTCAGGCGCTGGGCATTGCGGAAGGTGAGGGTGCCGCTGCTCTGGCCCGCGCTCACCCGCACGAAGAAGCCCTGGCCCATGGCCACCAGCGGGTCGCCGCCAATGCCGTTGGCGTAGCTGCGGTAGGTGCCGCTGTACCGGCCGTTGCTTTCGTACACGTACATGCTGCCGTCGAGGTTGGCCCGGTCAGCTGGGGCAATCAGGGAGAAGTCGATGGGAGCGGGGTAGGGGTTGCCCACCAGGTGCCAGCCGGCTTCGGCCGAACTGCCGGTTCGGGCCAGGGGCAGGGCCAGGTCGCCGGCGTTGAGCGTACCCGTGAAGTCGACTTTCTGGTTGCTGGCAATGTTGACGGTATAGCCCCGGCCCACCTGCAGCGGAGTGTTGAGCGCCGCGGGCGAAAACCAGCCTTTGTCGAAGTCCGACAGGTTGTTGGTGGCCGTGCTGAGTCGGCTTTGGTCGTAGCCATACACCGTGGGGAAGGGCGTCACCAGGCCTGGCGTGGGAGAGGTGTTGTAGTTCGGATTCACCACGGGCGTGAAGCCGGCGGTGGCCAGGTCGGCCACGGTGCTGCTGCTCACCGGTGCGCTGTAGTGGCGGTAGCCGGCCCCGGTGTTGAAGAAGGGGTTGAGCTGGCGCTGTACGGTGGCGGTGCTGCCCACCACCACGCCAGCGCCTTCGTTTGTTACCAGCGCTGTGCCAGCGGCGTCGGAGAGCAGTGTTAGAGCCCGGCCATTGAGGTTAAAGTTGCCGCTCGGGGGCGTGATGCGCAGCACTTGGCGCACGGCCACGGCCTGCGAGAGGGTGAGGCCGGCGGGGTTGTTCACGGTCAGGTTCAGCGCTTCCGAGGGGAGGCCGCTGCCCGTTACCTGGGCGCTGCTGCCGGAGTAAACGTAGTTGGCGCCGGGGCTGAAGCTGCGGGCGCCCGTGGTTTGAATGGCACCGGTGCTGCCGCTGGCGCTGATGCCGGCCGGGTCGCAGATGATGAGCGTGCCGCCCGCGGCCAGGGTGAAGCTGCCGGCGCCCGTCAGCGGCTGGCAGTTGGTGCTCAGGGCGCCGCCGCTTTGTACCGTCACGCTGGTATTCACCGTAACCGGACCTTGCAGAGTGCCGACGCCGCCGTTGAGCACGGTGATGCTGTTATAGGTGCCGCCACTCACCACCTGGCTGGGCGTGCTGATAACGAGGTCGGGGAAGGACGAAACGGTCACAGTCTGCTGAGCAGAGGGCGTGCAGCCGTTGTGGTCAGTCACCGTCACGGTGTAGGTCGTGGTGCTGCCGGGGCTGGCCGTCACGGTTTGAGCCGAGGTCGAGTTCAGGCCCGAGGCCGGGCTCCAGCTGTAGGTCGAAGCCAGGATGCTGCTTTGGCCAGGCGTCACGTAGGTGGGGCCGTTCACGAGCGTGCCGGCGTTGTTGCCCGTTTCGTCGGCGGCCGTGGTGCCGCTGCCTTCGTTGAAGCGCCAGTAGCCCATCAGGCCGGCCGTATTGCCGGGCAGCACGGAGTAGAGGCTGCCCTGAATGGCGGCCTGGCTGCGGGCCACGTTCCACACGCGCACCTCATCAATCTGGCCCTGCCACGACTCATGGGGCCAGTCGGGGTTGCGGCCTATCATGAAGGTGGGCACGGCGGGGCTGTTGTTGGGGCCGCCGCCGTAGATGTATTCCACGCCGTTTTTATAGAAGCGAATGCCGGTGCTGCTGTACACCACGGCAATGTGCTGCCACTGGTTCAGGTCCACGGCCACGGGCTCCCACACCGGGTCGGCCAGGTTGCCGGTGAAGACGCTCCAGTTGGCCGTGTTGGCTTCAATCAGCACGGTGCGGTCGAAGTCGCCGTCATCCACCGAAAACACAGTTTGCCGCAGGCTGTGGTTGACGCGGGTTGGGTATACCCAGGCCTCCCAGGTGGTGTTGGGCATGGCGGCGGGACTGGCTGCCAGGCTGGTGGCCACGTGCTGGCTGCTGGGCGTGCCCAGGCCGCTGAAGCTCAGGGCCAGGTTGGGCCGGGCCGTGAGGCTGACGCTGCCCCCGGCGGGCAGGGTGGTAGAGCCCCCCGCCACGATGGAGGGAGGCAGCGAGTAGTTGACCGTGGCTACTACCGGTGTGCGGGAGCTTTCGTTGTTACTGCCATCCACAGCGCTCACGTAGTAAGTAGTGGTTGCTACCAGGCTGGGCGTAGTATAGTTGCTGCTAGTAGCGCCGGCAATGGCCGTGCCGCCCGAAGCCACAGTGTACCAGCGGTAGGAGCCGCCGGCCGGGGCGCCGCTGGCGCTCAGCGTGACGGTGCCTGCGCCGCAGCGGCTGTTGCCGGTGGCCGTGGGCGCGTTCATTACGGCAAAAGGCAAAAAGTTGCTGTAGCTGAAGCCCACGCCCGTGGGTACTGCCAAACTCCCGCTAGTAGCACCTATGGGCACTGTCAAGGTGATGCTGGTGGGCGAAACGGAAAGGAGCGTGGTTTGAAATATACCCGATGGGGCGAAGTAGACACTGCTAACTGAGCCCAGGTTAGTCCCGGTGATGGTGATGGTACCGCCCACCGGGGCGGAGGCGGGGCTTACGCTTAGCAGTACAGGCGCCGTGTCGAGTATTTCGGCCAGTAGCGCCGAGGATGGGCCCACCGGGCTGCTCACAACTTGGCTGCCGAAGGTGGAGGGCGGGGAGGTGCTGCCGCTCATAAATACGCGGCTCCCATCTACCACTATGGCATCGCCCTGGTCGCCGCTGTCTCCGCCGCCGCTGCGGCCCCAGTTATAAGAGGCTGTAGAACCCAGGTCGGTGTACTTCACCACAATGGCCTCGCGGCTGATGGTGCCCGAGGTGCCGGCCAGGGGCTGACCACCAAACTGTACGTTGTTGAAGTTGGAGGCGCCGTTGCGGATGTAACCCGTTACCCAAATACTGGGGCCCTCTACGGCCAGGTCCAGGCCGCCGTCGTCGCCGCTGCCACCGCCGGCCACCGCCCAGCCATAGGTGCCGGCAGCGCTGTATTTCACCAGAAAAAGGTCAGTGCCGATAGAACTGCCCATGCCATTCAGGGCCTGTCCGCCGAACTGGACGGCCGAGCCGTTGGAACTGTTATTCTCAGCGTAACCAGTTATAAAAACATCGGTGCCATTGGTGGCTACACTGCGGCTCCAGTCGTTGCCGGTGCCACCGCCGCTACGGGCCCAGTTGAAGGAGGCCGAGCTGCCCTGGTCGGTGTAGCTGGCCACAAAGGCATCGTTGCTGGTGGTGCTGCTGGCGCCGGTCAGGGCCTGCCCACCGAACACCACGTTGTTGGCGTTGCTGCTGTTGTTGGTGGTCATGCCGGTCAGGTACACGGTGCTGCCGCTCACGGCCAGGCCGACGCCCCAGTCGTTGCCGGCACCTCCGGCCACCACGGCCCAGTCGCCGCTGGCGCTGCTGCCGTTGTCGGTGTACTTGGCCAGGAAAATGTCGTCGCTGGTAGCGCTGCTGGTGCCCGCCAGCGGCTGGCCGGCAAACTGGGCGTTGGTGATGTTGGCTGAGTTGTTGGCAAACACCCCGGTTACGTAAATGCTACTGCCGCTGGCGGTCAGGCCAAAGCCGGCGTCGGGCCCTACGCCGCCCCCGGCCACGGCCCAGTTGTAGGTGGCCGAGCTGCCGTTGTCGGTGTACTTCACCAAAAACATGTCCGGCGTGGTCGGGTCGCCGTTTCCGTTAAGCAGCTGCCCGCCGAAGCGCACGTTGTCGGGCTCCATCTGTCCGGTCACGTACACGCTGTTGCCGCTCACGGCAATGGCCTGGCCCTCGTCGAAAAGGTTGCCGCCCCCGCTCACGGCCCAGGCCCAGGAGTTAGTGGCCGCACTCCATTTGGCGATGAAGACGTCGTCGGGGGCGGCATTGGGCAATGCCGTGCTCCCCAGGGTAATCTGGCCGTTGTATTCGCCGGTGACAAACACGTCGCCGGCAGCATTCATGGCCGAAGAGCGTACGTAGGAGAAAGCCCCGTTGGATGTGGCCGCTGCCAAGGCCCGCTGCCAATCCTGGGCGCGGGCCTGGCCGGTCAGCAGCAGGCACATCAGCGAAAGAAGCAGGCTCAGCTGCCGCCTGCCCGGTGCAGAAAAAAGGTGTAGTCGGTTTCGCATAGTAAAAATGGAAAAGGTGAATGGATGCGCCGTCGGGCACCTAACGGCTTGCCGCAAAGGTGGCAAGGCCTTTTCCCGGCTGCTATACTCAAATTGAGTATTGACTTTGCCTTGAAAAACGCAATTGTATCTTGGATGATGTATGAATAAGGTAATGTAATCAGCTGGAAATAAAGCTTTTAGTTGCTAGCTATAGTTAAGTTGCTACGACCTTTTCCAGAGCCGGCTTTGGATTTTGCACCGGGCGCGCTAACCTCACATAATCGTGTGAGCCCAAACAAAAAAGCCCCACCAGAAGCTGGCGGGGCTTTTTTTGAGTAGTGCGTCGTTATTGCTTGACGATGCGCTTGACGACGGTGCCTTCCTGGGCGTGCAGGCGCACGGAGTAGACGCCGGTGGGCAGGCTGCTCAAATCCAGCACTTGAGCCAGCGTGCCGCGCACGGCCGTAGCCGAGGTCTTGAGCACCACCTGGCCCATCGTGTTGACCACGTCCACCTGCACGGCGCCTTGGGCCTTGAGGCCGGTCAGCTCCAGCTGCACCTTGCCCTGGGTGGGGTTGGGGTACAGCGCCGTGCGGGCTTCAAGCTCGGCGTTCGTGGTGGCCAGCGGGCTGGCCGGGGCCACGAAGTTGAGGAAGAAGCGCTGGCCGGTGTAGCTGGGGGCCATGGTGAAGGCGTAGGTGCTGTTGGTGGCCAGGTTCTGGCGGCGGTTCAGCACCCGGTCTTCCAGCCACACCTGGGTGCCGACCGGCACGTCGCTCAGGCCCGTGAGCAC
>Ga0164304_10000091_pt1 | contig 20029 bp, 24 predicted proteins | sample Whisoiple_217_MG_FD_110216 | JGI IMG/M metagenome (GOLD analysis project Ga0164304, IMG submission 110216) | Soil microbial communities amended with pyrogenic organic matter from upstate New York, USA - Whitman soil sample_217_MG | ecosystem: Environmental > Terrestrial > Soil > Agricultural...
AGAATCTATGATTTAGTGCTGGGTCATTGACCTCTTTGTGCATCAAATTCAGCATGAGGCAGTTTGGTTAACCGATGTATTTCGGAATGCGACCATCGGCTCTCAGAGTCATATCCTTCATCACCACTAATCACTACAATCTCAATTGACGTAGTTTTTGGCCATCTAGTAATTTGCAGATGATATTGACTCCAATCATCGTGACTATTAAGCTGGCGACTTTCTTTTATGTATTTTACCACTTTGCCATCTTTGCTTTCCCAAGTACCATGTTCTATCTCGAAGTCTGCCATTATTTTAATTCTCTATCTCAAACCCTCACAAGCGAAGCATTAGAAACCTTGCGAGAAACATTACTAAAAACATTGGCAAAAACATTACTGGAAACATTCCTGAAAACATAGTAAAGAAGGCTTTACACAACTAAAATAGTTGCTCCCTAAACAAAGAAAACGTTAAACTAGAAAAGATTGATTCTTGAGTAGAGGGAATATGGGAGAAGCTAAACGTAGAAGAGAGGCGGGATTAGGATTCGATCCAAATCAAAAGCTAATAACTGGTTGCTATATCGCTCCTGCGGTTATAAGCGATAGACACACAGTTTACTTAGGAATCAGAAGAAGGAAGGCTGATTTAGTGTGCAGCCAACCGTTGTCTATCCATACAAACATAACAGATGCTTGGAAAGTTCTGACAGGCTGTAAAGAAATCTTGAAGGCTTGCTCTTTTTCTATGAACCAATCAGATGAAGAGGTTTTTAAGTTATTCAAGGGAATGCTACTGTCTACCTATGGAAACCAGAGTGAGGAAGGCGATAAATATCAAGTATCGGGCAACATAGATGCTTTCAATGCCTGGATGAACCAAGGCAACTACCGGGACAAAAATAATCCACCGCCGGGGGTGAAAATTACCCATTTAACATCGGTTGTCAGGAAACGTTACAGAGTTTTCAGCAGTCCCATTAAAAAGGAATCACCCAAATTCTATGGAAATCCTGAAGATAATTCGATTTTTCATGTAGGTGAAAGTTTTGACCGCCCCATTGCCGGAACCAAAAATGAACTGTTTATCTGGCAAACTTATGTAATTGCAGGATTCTTCGCTGATTATTTGAATCTTCATGATAAAGATTCCCTGAGCGCTGAGGAAGCCCAAAGACTAACTCACGAAGTACAGGATTTGATGAATCAGGAGCGATCGCCGGGATTTACCATAGGACGAAGATAGAAACTACCTTCATCAGTTGCGACTTTTTGGTATCTACAACGGCTTCAGTTTCGCCATAATCTCCTACGAAAGTCCGGGGGTCGTAGAAAACTCATGAAGCGACTTTGGCGGTCGGCAGCCGACAGATTGGCAATAACATCTTTGAGTTTCATGGGGTGCTCCTGTAGGGGTAGGCGATGGCGCTTTCGTGCCCCGCAAGCTACGCACCCTGCTCAGAATGTGATCGTAATTATCTACTCGCTGCGTTTGCAGACTTTGCCATCGCGGAAACCGAGTCCATGTCCGGGACATATCCTCTGGCATCCGTCTAGGAGACTTGGAAAAGTTTTGTAGCCCTGGTGCGGACAAATGTCGTTGACCAGGGTGTGGTCTTTGTAAGCTTCCTCCAAAGCAAGGATGAATTTGTAGGAGGAATCCAAGAACGGCATCTCTCGAACGCACACCATCTTTTTTAGAAACGGTTCACCAATTACATCCTCATGGCGTTGGATATAAGATGGCCAATCAGCAGAAGTTTCGTATATCGAATCATTGAATACTTCTTTAACCACTTGGTCAGACCAGAAACGATAGTCATAGTGAAGATGTAGGTCAGGAAAACCAATAATTTTTGCATCCGAATGTGGCTCATAAGGCAGTATCGGTAAAGCTGTAAAGATTTGATAACTGCGACTTACAGAGGTGTACATTCTACTTGTGACACAAAGAACTGATGCCACTTGTCCGATCAAGACTTCATCAAGTTAAGTTTTCATGTTATTCAAGAGTGCTGTCTGGAGTGGTAGGAAAGCAGCCAGCATTTAACTACCTTCCCATTGCTTTTATATTACACAGTTTCTAATTCAATGCCTTCCAAATAGTCCTCCAAATTATCAAATGGCTGAAGGTCGGCAACGGAAATTTCTACAGTATCGCCGTGGATGTCGGCAGCCGGGAAAAAGCCCAAAAGTTTGACTTTATCTAATGAGTCAGGGATTTGGACAAAGATATAGGCAATGCAATCGCCTCGAACTGATAGAGAAATAGCTGTTTCTTCTTCACAAATTCGACAGCATTGAATCTTTCCGATTCCAGGCAACATCAAGTCAGCAAGGTCTAAAACTGCTTCACTTGCCAGAGTCCAGTCATCATCCTTATCTAGAATAGTTTCAAACTCCATCCACCCTAAAAGATGATTCACTGCCCACACTGTCATTGTATTGTAGAAAACTTTTTGACCATTTTCTAAGTTTGCTTGTTCTGAAGCATAAGCTAAAGCTAAATTGTAGATTTCCGGGTCTAGCGAGAATTCGGTCAAATTATCTTTCATTTTGTGGGATTGAGAAATCACACTCTCAAAGCGAAGCATTTATTCAATCACTAAATCTTCAAATGAGGACGAGATTAGTTTTGACAAACCTTCTTCAAACCAAGGCAGTAAACTGTGATAAATACCTTGGTCTAACAATCTCGGTTCAATATTGTTAGGAAATTTGCTGTTAAGTATTTCCTTATGATAGGCTACGGAAATATCATAATAGGTTTGGCAGTAGTAAACAAAGTTCAAGATTGCTACTCTTCTCAGCTTTTCTGCTGAAAGAATTTGTACTAAGTAGCTGATTGAATCACTTAAAGTTTTTCTGTTGCCTTTAGCCCATTCCCTATCTTGAACTTGAGAAAAGGTAATATAACTGTAGCCTCCCGTCAAATACCATTTATTTTTGCCGTACAGCGTATGTATATAGGCAAGAAGTTTTCGACAAGCTAATCGCAAAGTATCTATTTTGGTTTCAGGATGTAAGTGTCCATGTCCAATAAGATACCAGCCCAAATCATCAGTCACTAAAGTATCGTTTAACATTGAAGCAAGGCTATTTTTCCCAGCCTTTTTTACTGCTGGGTCGATCGATTTATCTTTCAAAAACTGAACCATCAAATCAAAACCAGACTCACCATATTTGCAAGCTTCAGACATGGCACCAATTTTGGATGCCAGATGACTTGATGCTAAACGGCTCCTGACACCGAATAGACCTCCGAGTACCGCAACCCCTTCGGGAGCCAAGACTTTACTGCCGAGTACCGCATCATATTCTCTAGGGTTTTGTTGGTCTAACATTATTTACTACTTCGTGTTTTATTGATGTTGAAGCGAGTCATGCCCAGTGCTTCAACTAGAGCATGACGATCGGGTGAATTTGTTGCTAGCGTGGCGTTAACGGATAAACTTTGCTTTCTTTTTTGACAATTTCTAGCTGTTGCTGAGTCAAAAGGCAGAAATCTTCAATTTGCGTATCCAGTGCCACAATCAAAAGCTGTCCATGAAGAATAGTCCCATCAGGAATAACTAAAGTTGGTTGACAAGCTTTTATTAAGAACTCGTCATCACATAGAATAGCGATCGACAGGTCAGAATAGCGCTGATAAACCCCTTCAAAGAAAGCTTCTTTACCGGGAATGCCTACAAGGTTTTGAATTTCTGCAATTGTTGGCATTTCAGTTGCTTGTACTTCTTGAATTCCTGTTGAGTTGATTAAAGCGTAAAATTGTGACATCTTGGCTCCAGTAAACGACGTAGAAAATTAATCAATATCCCATAGCGAAGCACTAAAATTGTGTTCTGGCTAGACTGGTTTTGGGTATAATTTCAGTTCTTCTTTGACAATTTTGGCTTGACGCACGTTAAGTAAGCACAAATCGTCTGGGGATTCATTAGTTGCGAGAATTAGTACCTGACCACAAACAATATCGCCATTTTGTGTCAGACAAGTTGGCTGAAGTTCTTTCGATACGACATCAGCGTCACAAAGCATGACGATCGAAGTATCGGAAAAACTAAACTCTTCTACTATTTCGCAATTAGCTGGCACTCCTTCAATACCAATTACTTCGTGAATTTCTTCGGTGGTCAACATTTCAGGAGTGGTGTAAACTTCTACCTCTTGCTCCTCTGTGACTAAAATGTAGTAAGGCATTGGTTTGAACTGGAAGCGATCCAGTTATTACGCTATTACTGAAGTGGAATTCCAAGTAATACTTTTGCAGCTTCAGTATCTTCGGGTAAAACGTAGAGGCAAAACTTGCCTTGATAAACGTAAAAATCTAGCTGATGAGTCATTTGTTTGATAGCAGAAACAACTTTATGATGCTCATTCAACGGAAAATCAGCTACTTTGTGCAATCCGGCAATATTTATCTCAGGTGAAACCATTTTTAGAACTGGGAGCGACCCAGTAATTACGCTATATCAACATCTGAAAGCGAAGCGTTAACGACGTTTGAAAATGTAGACTTTTTCATCCAACATCCGCCGATAAATTCCCTCTGTCGAATAGAACCAATCTCGGATAATTCCCTCGAAATTGAGATGCTTCCAGCTAAGATTGTTGCGTTTTAACTGTGAATCAAAGGCTTCTTGGGTAAGAATTTCTTTGATAAAATCTTCAGTGTGATTGAAACAACCTCTGTAATCTTCTACAAAGTTTTTCAAGAGTTCTGGTTCTTGCCGATGCTCGTAAAAGGAGAAATAGACAGAAAATGGCTTGCCATATTTGAGAATTCCTTTACCTACTTGTGCGATAAATGGGATTGGCATTTCTGGTGTCATCAGAAACTCAACGCTGTGAAAGCCTTGAAATAAACTAATTTTGACAGAACCATTAACTAAAGTCTGAATGTAGTCAATATTTTGCTGCATTTCAGAAGCGTTGATAGCATCAATCCAAGTACCCTGGAAAGAACCTTCTTGTTGAAGATAAATTCGTGGTATATCGGATTGCTCATTAGTTGGGAAAGGCAAATTGGTCAAAGGTTCAGAAGAATTGGATTGCATGGTAGTTGTTAACTGGGAGCGACCCAGTTATTACGCTATTCCTAGTTTACGGGGGCTTTTTCTGTAGCTCTACACAAATTACTAACTGCTTCGAGATGTTCCTCTAAAACATAGACTCTAAAAGCACCTTGTTTCCAGAGCGCAGCAGGATCAAACGGATGAAAGTTTATTAGGTATTGAAACTCACTGCTTTTCAGTGCAGTTTCGATTGATTCATGCTGATATGCAAAGAAATCACTTACAGTAATAAATCCGTTTTCAGTGGTGTCTGGCAATTCATTAGATTCGGATTCTGTCGTTGTGCAGTCGTTATCAAGGTTAGTCATGATGGTCAATACGAGAGAACAAATCAATACCTTTCTGCGAAGCACTAACCCAGAGACTTAAGTTAACTCCAATTGCTTCCATCATCGTTTATACTTTCCTGAAAGTGTGTAGTAAGCAGTTGTTTTGTCATCTTCATCGGCAGTCAGAACTAACCGAAACGCATAGTTTTCAATTTGTATGTTTCGGGGGCTTTGACTGCTTTTAATTGAACTTGCTCGAAAGTAAACCAGCGCTGTTGGCACTTATAAAACATCCGTAGGCAGAGAATGATATCTCGATCGTAATCCTTTATCAGATAGCGTTTAATACCCTTGGCTAAACGAATCTTTGAAAGCTTCTCTAGCTCTTTCTGAGCAAATTCAAAACCTGTAGCACCGAAGTAAGTAGCCCGTTTCTCGTCATAAAATTGGTCATCAAATGGGATAAACTTTGGCACATCACAAAATTCATAATTTGAATTGGCTAAGTCATGAGTTTTATACAAATAACCTACTAACTCGGCTCCTTCACCGATGAATGTTACCACTTCCATTTCACCGGGAAATTTAAGGACTTTGATGTAAGTCTTTAACACGGTTTCTAGAGAGTTTTCAGCAGCCAAGTATTTGTAACCTTGAACTCTGACAATGTAGGTGTCATTGTCAATCATTAAGCCTTTTATGCAATCAGTGCCAATGCTTATCATGATGGTAAATACCAGAAGGAATCAGAATCTTGCAGCGAAGCATTATGGGAGAGGGTTAGCTCCCCCACAAGTTGATTAGTCAGCTTCATGGGGCGAGAACGAGGCCGCCTCGGTTGCTGGATAAGCTTTATAGCTCTCAATTCCCTCTGATAAAATGATTTCTTATTGCGGACTAAATGTATCATAGATTCTACCCACTCCTGACAGGAGTCAAAGGCAATTAGCCAATTTTTACCATATAAACCCATCCAAAAGTTACTATGTCTTTTTCTAGTTCTACCTGTCTATTGAGGACGACAAACATATTTTTCCTGTCCCTGAAGCTGAGTTCTTTTTCCTTGTAACCATGCCGAAGTCATCGCCAAAGCTATTAAAATTATTAACGCAATCAATCTATCAGGTGAGGCTTGACAACCTTCTTTCGTTATCTCCTCCGGTTTTGCAGTCTTTAAACATTGCTTCTCTAACCCATTTAGCTGAAACTTTGCAAAAATTTAGCCACGATACTATCAATCGTTATTTAAGAAATGAACAATTAACCCCAAGTTAATTGTGGCAAAATATCAAACTCTATTTCAAAGAGCTTGAGGAGGAAAAAAATGTTTTTAAGGATACACTTTTAGATAAAAAATAGAGTCAAAGTATCGAATTAGCCCGCCGTCAATGTAGTACATAACACAGAGTTTTGCCTGGAATAGGATCAATAAATTGCATATATGTTAACCGAAAAATTTGTCGATTCTCAGTGGTTGATTATCGAAATATGTCATAAGTAAAACTGTTTATAGTTCAAGCATGAATTATTATCTGAATACCGGAAAAAAGAACTGAGATATCCAACTCTCACGTTGACACTTATTTAACGGGAAAGTCGGTAATTTTTGAGCAGTTAAATTTTAGCAGGACGATGGCGATCGCTCCCGAATATTTATTAAGCGACCGCTCTTTCTTAGCACGCTACATATAGCGTGCTTGCGTAAGTCCTGTAAAATTCTGAAAGCCCGCTGGCAAGATCAGCAGTTAGTTGATTCAGGGCTGACGCGGCAGGAACATTCGCAAATCTCCCACATTTTTGTGCAGGTCTGGCAGCAGTTTCACCATCAGCGCATTGCTTATCCTAAATAATCACGTTGTTTGCAGCAAAACTTGGTCTGAGAGTGCTTGATCTGGTAAAGGCAGGAGAGTCGAGTAGCTCTGGCTCAACGTCGGTATTTTGAAAGATGAGGCTTTATCCAGCAAAAAGGTGATGCGATCGCCCGTTTGCCAGGGTTCATCAGCGAGCATAATTTGTAACTGATCTGCTCGATTCAGCAAAAGCGGCAGCAAATCACCTGCTGCAATGCAGTCCTGCAATTCCGCTTGCTGTGCGGCAAAGCCCTCTGACTGCAATACCACCTCGAACAGATCCACGTCTTTCTTGGTGAGAGACTGATTCCACCGCTCAAGAGAAACTTGGGCTGCAAAAGCAACCTTAATGCCCGTTGTAGCAAAACTGGGGTGATCTCCACGATTTAATGGGGGCTGAGATAACGTGGCTACTCTGTCGGGGCGGAATAATTCTAAAGCCCGTTGCGCCAAGATGCCGTTTAGTTCTGGATTGTTAGTCAGCGCCAAAAATGTGCTCAATGATGCGATTCCTTCTGCCTCTAGTTCCTCCAGATCTAAATATTTGCTGATTACAGGAATGTCATCGAGCTGAATTGGATTAGCATCGCTAGCGTTGAGGTCAATCAACGCCACTGTTTCTCCTTTCTCTTGAAGTAGCCGAGCTAGCAATTGACTCAATTGAGTATTCCCCACAATAGCGGTTCTAACCTGCGTTGTCTGTAACCCCAGACAACGAGCAACCCAGCCTGCTGTGAGTCCTTGAATCAATACCGTCATCAGGATGGTGAGAAAAACGAGCGACTTCATTGCCTCACCCCCTGTGATGCCTGCTTTTGTGAGGGAATGTGCAAATAAGGATGCCATTGATGCAGCGACAATGCCACGGGGAGCAATCCAGGACAAAAAGAACTGCTGTTTCCAGCTAAAGCTCCGATTCCAGGTTGATAGCAGAATGTTAATGGGGCGCACGATGAGCATCAGTGTTAGCACCGTCAAGACACCTCCCCAACCTAAATCAAGGATGCTAGCGATCGACAAATCAGCCGCTAATAAAATAAACAGCACCGAATTTGCCAGAATTCCCAACTGCTCATTAAACTGCCGGATCAAGCGTTCTTCGGGAATTGCAGATGCCCGAAGGATCAAACCCATCACCACAGCGACCAATAAACCTGACTCGCTTCGCAGGGCTTGTGCCAGACTGAAAGCTCCCCACACTGCCGCGAGTACGACTAGATTTTTCAATTCTTGTGGCAAAGATTTAGATTGCTTCAGCAACAGACTTAGCAAGCCGCCGCCAACTAGCCCGATCGCAGTACCAATCCCTAGCCTGAGCCCTAATCCTTTCAGTAGCAGCAGGGGTATTGCCGTTCCAACCAGAACCAAGGGCACCTCATGCCGACTTAACACAATCGTGAGGGTAATCACCGCCACGATTGCCCCTAGAGGATCAATCAAAATACCCTCGCCCTCTAGAAGCGTGGCGACTCGCTGTTCAACCCCAATGAGTTTCAGTAAGGGAGTCACAACTGTTGGACCCGTTACTACCACTAATGAGGCGTAGAGAAAGGCGATCGCCCAAGGAAACTGGTTCAATATATGGGCAGCGATCGCCCCTCCTAAAAATGTAATCAGCACTCCGACTGTAACCAGATTGCGAAGGCTAACCGAGACAGTGCTCAGATCGCGAATCTGTAGGTTCAGTCCTCCTTCAAATAGAATCAAGGCGATCGCTAGAGAAACGATGACTTCTAACCCGCCACCCAGAAGCGACGGCTCCAGGAACCCTAAGCCACTAGAGCCTAAAATGACACCAAATAGCAGCAGCAACACAACGCTGGGAATCTGAAGCCAGTTGGCTAAAACTTGAGCACCGATACCAACCCCTACGGCTGTGCTAATGAGAACTGTAATTGGTAAGGAATCTTCCATTGGAGTTAACGGTTTAAAGGGAACGGGTCTAAAGATGCTGAAGTGATCGTAGCGAGATTATGCCGATTTCGTTTTGAAGTGTTAGGGCACTAAAGCAATCAGATGAGGCAGTGCTTTAAATACTGCTGAAAGTTAACGCTCACGTGGTGTAGATTGGCTTGAAGTTATTTCTTGAGGAACTGTCCATCGGTCTAAAACATCTTTCACCCACACTTCTTTGAGCCAGATTTGTGCAACCACTAAAATTGGTAATCCTAAAAATAATCCTAAAACACCAAAGAATGTTCCAAAAGCAGTCAGCAAAGCCAGTGTTGTTGCGGGTAGGAGAGACACCCCCTGCTTCATTATGATGGGCGTAATCAGATTGCCCTCAACCTGCTGAATTAAAAAATACAGTAGCAAGACTTCGATCGCTTTCCAAGGAGAATCCAACAGAGCGAGTAGAGCGGGCGGGACAACGCTGGCGATCGCCCCAAGATAGGGAACGAATGCCGATATGCCTGCAATGAACCCATTCACAAAGGGTAAGGGAACCTGTAGCACAAGCAAACCTATTGTTGAGGCAATGCCAATGAAAGCCATGCTCAGAGCAATCCCACCCAGATAATTAATTAGACCAACCTCGCACTTTGAGAGAATGCTATCCGCGCGCTTGCGATAGAATGCGGGAAATCCTTGAATCAACAAATTGCGATACTGCTTTGGATTTGCCAGTAACATCAGCGTTAATACAGTTAGCAGTAAACCATTGAGCAATAGGGATAGAGAATTAGAGAAAACTTGATAGAAATGAATAATCGTCCAGTTTGCTACTTGCTGAAGCTGAAGACTCAAATCATTCAAGTTAGGAAGATTTTTAATAATCCGACCTGGAATCTGCTCCTGTAACCAGTAGTTGAGATTTGCAACTCGTGCAATCGCACCTGGAATAAGTTCGACCAGTTGGTCAACTTGCTCAGCAATCCGGGTAGCCACTAAAGCCAAAAACAGTCCTGAAACTACGATGAAGATCGCGATTGTTAGCCCGATCGCAACGCTTCGCTTAAGTTTAGATTTTTGCAATTGACGTACAACCCGGTTCAGCCCAACAGCAAAGATAATCGCCATGAAAAACAGCAGCACGATCGCTCGAATTTGCCACAACACATAGAGCGAAATTACTAGCGAAATCAATCCAATCCAGCGTCCTAATGTCAAAATTATGCCTTTGGCTCAGTGGAAGAGAGAAGCTGCTTAATCTACACCTTATCAACCTTCTAATTCCTTCTAATTTTGATTCAGCTTAACTTAAAGAATTTCTACCGCAAGAAATAGATAGAGCTCTATCTCATGAGGGACATCAATATAAAAAGTAAATGTAGCAACTGTTTAATGACTTATCTGGCTCAAAAGGTACATGACTTTGATCCTATTAATAACTAGGGTTTGGGTGAAATGACAAATTTAGGAGAAGAGTAATAAAACTTCGTTCTTGGTACACCTCGACGTTAGGCGTAACACTGCTCACTTTAGGACTTGCGGCGGGCGCAATTGCACCTTTCGCAACGCCCAGCCTGTTTAGCAGTGAGGGACTACTATCAAGATGCCGAACAGATTCCTCAGTATGCAGTGGATGATGTTGCAGCAACAATCGCAGCCGGAATTGTTGTTAACTATCTCGATCGACGGATGTTGAACCCAACCCGACCTGCAAGTCGCGGCGAAGTCGCGGCATTAATTCATCAGGCACTCATCAGTCAAGGTAAAACTGCACCGATCGCAGACCAACCAGGAGCTCAATATGTGGTGGGTCGTTAGTCTTATGGAGAGAGAGCTTTTATGCAAAGGGTTGAAAAACAATCACTGGAGTCGAAACTGGAAAAAATCGGCAATGTTTGGCGCCTAACTCGGTGGATTGGACTCTCTGCCCAAATTGGCTTTGGCGCAATTGCTTTATTGATGGTTGTGTTCGCGCTCGCGGGTAGAAATTTTAGTCAGGCGACTGCACTCCCACGGGATGTGACTCCCAGTATTGGCGTGAATCTAAACCGGGGTATCACTCCAGGCATTGGAATTGGAATTTTGTGGGCAGTCTGTGGCATTCTGGCGCTGCTGGCAGGAATTTACCTTGCTTTTCGTCACACACGATTTGCCAAACGGTTGCGCCATGCAGACACCATGAAACATCCTGCAAAATCGGAGGTCATGAAAGTCCTGCGTTTAAGCGCGATCGTCGGCCTCGTTGGAATGTTGCTGACGATCTTAGGCGGAGGCGCGACGTTAGGGGTACTGTTCTCCAAAACGGTCGCTCAGCCCCAAGGTGTTGCTATTTACGATCCGATTCGTGTGATTCGCTTGATCGATATCATGGTGGCAATGGCAAACAGGAGCGGCATTGCTGCCCACTTTGTGGGTGCTGTTGCTTCTCTGAGCGTGTTTGAATGGCTGCATCGCTAATTCACCAATAGGCTCAGCTTCAATGAAGTAATAACTTGATGTTCGAGAACTGGAAAAACGCTTCTGTTAGAGGATGAAAAGCTAATGCGACAGCTTCTTGTACAAGTGCCGCAGGGATGTGGAAAAACTGTTTTAGAGATTGCGAAAGCCTGTGACGGCACTAACCTGGCAAAAATTGAAGCGACGGGAGTTCAGCAACCGTTGGACCTGGTATTTGTTCACATTTCCAATGGCAAGCTTGAAAAGCTGCTTGAGAAACTGCAAGATATACCGGATTTAAGCTTTACGCTGCTGCCAACTGGTGTCATGGCACTACATCCACCTGCCGATGCTGCCCCCGATCAGGTGACAAATGTTGAAGAGCGTAGCCCGATCGAAATCTTTCTTTCAGGGCTGCAAAGTACCGGGTCTTGGAAAGGATTTCTCAGCTATGCAGCAATCGCCGGAGTCATCGTGTGGATTGGCTTGTATACCAGCACAAGTTACCTGTTGGTAGCCGCAATGTTGCTGGCTCCGTTTGCCAGTCCCGCGATGAACACAGCTCTGGCAACCGCGAGGGGCGATCGCCAACTGCTTCGACGCAGCGTTGTCCGGTATTTTGCTGCCTTAAGCGTGACGATCGCTACTACTGCTTTGCTCAGTTGGATACTCCAGCAGCAGATTCCATCCAATTTGATGATCGACAGCAGCCAAATTTCTACAGTTTCGGTTTTGATTCCGCTGGCAGCGGGAGCAGCGGGAGCGCTGACATTGATCCAGTCCGAGCGCAGTAGTTTGGTATCAGGTGCCGCTACTGGAATGCTTGTTGCGGCATCGCTGGCTCCACCCGCAGGCATTGTTGGCATGGCAGGGGCGATCGGGCGTTGGGATTTAGTAACCAACGGACTCTTTTTACTGCTGCTGCAACTGGGTGGTATCAATTTCTCTGCCGCACTGCTGTTTCGCCTGTTTGGAGGACTATCCACTCAAGGAGCGCGTTATCAGCGTGGGCAACGCGGCGTGTTTCCAATCTCAGTGGGGCTAAGTGCGATCGTGCTGGTCGGCTTATTGATTTGGCAATTTTCTAGCCCGCCCAACTTAGAACGCTCTAGTCGTGCTCAGCGGGCAAATGCTGAATTGCAGCAGGTCGTGCAGCAAAGTGATTCCGCTCAACTGGTTGAGTCTAATGTGCGTTTTACCAGAGCTAATATTCAGGGGCAAAATACCTTGCTGTGTGTTGTGTATGTTCAGCGTCAGCCAGAGGCGACTCGATCAACTGAACAAATCCGCGCCGATTTGACTCAAGCCATTCAAGCTCACCTGTTAGCACAAGGTTTCAATGCGATGCCCCTGGTTAACGTGATTGTGCTGGAAACACCTGCTGTTAAACCATAACTTTAAATCATCGTGATGAACCCCTTGGATCGATCCGAAAAGCAAGCAATAGAATACGAGCAACAGCAAATCTTGCAGCAGCTAGAAGATTGGCTGGAACTGCCAATGCTCGTGTTGAGTTTTGCTTGGCTCGGCCTATTTGTAGTGGAATTGACCTGGGGACTGACTCCTCTTTTAGATGCAATTAGTGTCATCATTTGGGGCGTGTTTATCCTGGAATTTATTCTCAAACTATCGCTTGCGCCTCGCAAGGCTGCTTATCTTAAAACAAGTTGGATTACAGCAATTGCACTGCTTTTACCCGCCTTGCGTATGTTGCGGTTTATGCGTGTGATGCGAATTTTACAAACTACGCGAGCAGTTCGAGGCTTACGGCTGTTGCGTGTGATGACTGGCACCAATCGCAGTATGCGATCGCTCGCCGGCAACTTTGCGCGGCGTGGCTTTGGCTATGTGGTGATGACGACAACAATCATTACACTGGTTGGGGCAGCGGGAATGTATGCTTTTGAGCATGATGCTCCAGATTTGCCCGGATTTGATAGCTACAGCACTGCGCTTTGGTGGACAGCAATGTTGATGACCACAATGGGATCGGACTACTTTCCCAAAACGGCTGAAGGTCGCATCCTCTGTTTTCTGCTGGCGCTGTATGCGTTTGCTGTATTTGGCTATGTAACAGCAACGTTAGCTACATTCTTTATTGGACAAGATGCTGACGATGACAAAGCAGAGATTGTTGGAGCAAAATCGATCGATGCCCTGCGAGACGAAATTGCAGCCTTGCGAACTGAGATTCAGAGCTTAAGACAGGAGAATTCACAACCTTAGAGAGAGGTTAGTTCTCCTGATTTCCATTAACGTACAGGTACTTTCTATGACGATCGTGCAATGAGTGAAGAAATATCAACTCTTTTAACCAAGATGCAGGCAATGCTGAATGGCTTTATCATTTTGTTGCCAAATATGGTGTTAGCATTGATTGTCTTTGCGATCTTTTTCTTCGTTGCTAGAGCGATTAAGAAAGTAGTCAGAAACTTGACACGCAATCGCCGTCAAGCTCGCAACCTGGGCATGGTGCTGGGGCGGTTGGCACAAGGAACAACTATCTTAGTGGGCTTATTTATTGCGCTGTCGATCGTGATTCCATCCCTTAAAGCCAGCGATCTCGTGCAGCTACTCGGAATCAGCGGTGTAGCGATCGGCTTTGCCTTTCGAGATATTTTACAAAACTTTTTAGCAGGTATTTTAATTCTGTTAACTGAACCCTTCCAAATCGACGATCAAATCGTTTTCAAAGACTTTGAAGGGACTGTAGAAAATATTCAAACCCGCGCAACGATGATTAAAACTTATGATGGGCGGCGGATTGTAATTCCAAATTCTGAGCTATTTACAAATTCTGTCACGGTTAATACTGCGTATGAAAATCGCCGTTTGCAGTATGACATTGGCATTGGTTACGGTGATGATATCAACGAAGCACGACGATTCATTCTAGAGGCAATACATGAAACAGATGGGGTGTTAGAAACGCCTGCTCCTGATGCGATCGTGGTTGAATTAGCAGGCAGCAGTGTCAATATTCGCGCTCGCTGGTGGGTACAACCCCCTCGTCGTGCAGATGTGCTAGACCTGCAAGATCGAGTGTTGACTAACATTAAAAATAAGCTAATGGCAAATGGTATCGATCTGCCCTTCCCGACCCAGCAAATTCTGTTTCATGACCAGACTGAAGCCACGGATGGCGATCGCACTCGTCAGCGTGAAGGTTGGCCCGCTGGGAAAGGTCAAGTCCCACAGCCACGCAGCATCAGTAGCTCGCTCAACCGCCTTGCCGAGATCGAAGTTCAGGGAGATGGGTTTAAAGCGGGTAGCACAAAGTCTACTCCAACTACAGAGGAATAGCAAATGGAAACCAAGTTTAGCAAGCTTTTGGACTCACTTCACTCTAGCTTCTGGTTCATCCCGACCCTGATGGTTGTGCTGGCGATCGGGCTTTCTTTAGTCACTATTGGCATTGACCAAAAGCTAGAAGCCGACATTATGGGTAATTTAGGTTGGGCGTATGCACTGGGGCCCAATGGTTCACGAGCCATTCTCTCTGCGATCGCAGGGTCAATGGTGACTGTTGCCACGACTGCATTCTCTATTACCATTGTGGCGCTTCAGCTTGCGTCTTCGCAGTTTGGTCCGCGTCTGCTGCGTAACTTTATGCAAGATACTGGCAACCAAATTGTACTAGGAACCTTCATCTCTACCTTTGTTTATAGCCTGATGGTGTTGCGAACTATCAATGGTGTTGCTGAAAATGAGTTTGTACCACATATTTCAGTTACCTGCGGGCTTGGATTGGCGATCGCCAGTATTGGCGTTTTAATCTATTTTATTCACCATTCCGCCACCTCCATCCAAGTCGATCATGTCATTTCTAAGGTGGGAAGTGAGCTAGATGAAGCGATCGATCGGCTCTTTCCCAAACAGGTAGGACGCGGCGCAGCGAAGCATCGAGCAGAACCACTCACTTCAGATATTCCAGCCAATTTCGATCGCGAGGCAACCGCTATTCAAGCGGCTAGCAGTAACTATGTGCAAGCAATCGATACAGACCAGTTAATGCAAATTGCAACGGAAAACAATATCTTGCTTCAGCTTCAGCGTCGTCCTGGAGACTTTGTGATTAAAGGAAGTCCACTGGTACTTATTTATCCCGCAGAATGGGGTAGCAAAAAGCTGGTTAAACAAATTAATGATGCCTTTGTCTTGGGTTCACAGCGTACCGAGCAGCAAGATGTCGAGTTTTCGATTAACCAACTGGTTGAGATTGCAGTCCGCGCCCTCTCACCCGGCATTAACGACCCATTCACAGCCATTCGCTGCATCGATCAACTCAGCGCGACGCTTTGTCACCTGGCACAAAAAGAGATTCCCTCTGCCTATCGTTATGACGACCAAGATAAGCTGCGCGTCATTGCAGAACCCGTGACTTTTGTAGATGTGACGGATGCTGCTTTTAATCAGATTCGGCAGTATGGGCAAACAAGCGTAGCAGTTACGATGCGGTTGCTAGAAGCGATCGCCGTCATTACCCCTTTTACCCATACCAAAGCAGACCGAGCCGCACTGTTGCGTCATGCTAACATGATTGAGCACGGCAGCGAAGAGGGAATCACCGAAGAGTTAGATCGCAAGGATATTAAAGAGCGTTATCTAGCCGCTGTAAAAGCAATCGGGCAAGCTTGACATGAGGAGAAATGATGCTGTCTATCAACTCGAAAGTATACCGCTTTGCTGCCTGGGTTGGGGAAACGCTACTTGGAATCGCTGTTTTTGCTACTGCTATTCAGGGAAAATGGCAAAACGCGAGCGCCCTAGCGCTTTTTCTAATCGTCTCTCTTGTGTTTGTGGTGAAAGATGACAAACTACCAACCCTGTTTGATTTTCTGTTTGTCCTCGCCGCTTTACTCAACGCCGGAGGTTGGGTGTGGGGATGGTTTTATGCCCCTGGACTTTATGACGAGTTGGTTCATGGTTTACTATGTTTGCAATTACACTAGCTCTGAGTTTTTTAGTGTATAGCCCCATGCTACAGATTTTTCGTCAACACACACTTCTGTATTTACTGACGATCGCCAGCTTTGGCATTGCAATCGGAGCGTTGTGGGAAATCACTGAATGGTCAGCAGGTAAAATTTTGGCAACCGATGTGATTGGCAGCGTCGATGATACGGTCATTGACCTGATCGTGGACACATTAGGATCTGGATTGGCAGCCATTATCAGCCTTTAGATATTGCAAAAATGGACAGATTTAAGTGCAGGGAATGAGTCAGCAATAAATCATTTGACCCATCATAAATAATGAGTTAGTAATCAATTTGTGATTAATATTAATACTGTTGGAGAAAACAATGAAACACATATTTTCTATTTTTTTGACCGCTGTGCTGCTCAATACATTGGGTCTGTTGCCGAGTCTGCCAGCGATCGCTCAATCTGGCTACTGCCCCGATCCGGGTCCGATTCCGGCGGCTGAAACTACCCGAGAATTGGAGCTACCCCAGTTTGGCGTGACACTTACGATTCCCTCCAACTTCAGATCAATTCTTCGCAATAACGGCGCAGTCGAGATTGTGAATCCTGGAACTTATCAAGTTCTCACCTGTGTTGCCCAGGGTGGGCAGGCACTAGGACGGGGATACGCCTCTATCATTGTTCGCTCAGTCAATAACTCTGAGAATCTTGAGTTGCAGAAATTTGTTGAGCAGAATACCCGCCTTCAAAGGCAGATTTCTCCTTACGCTCTAGGCGATCAACGGGGATATTTAGTGCAATCACGTTCAGATCGCAGTGCTCAATTCTGGTTCAAACCAGTAGATCGTTCAGACGTTGTTGTGATTTCAGCAGGCTGTGACTGTCGGGGGACGCGCGATCGCTTAATTTTACTTCTAGATCGGTCTAGCCTACTTAACTCTAGATAAGCAGACCGCAAGTTTTTACAAGCAATCTGAGGCAATTTGGCATTAGTGCGATCGCCTGTTGATTTTGGAACTTTATTGCATCCCGCCATACGGTAATGTGGGTTGTTTGGGCTTATCTGTCGCATCTGATGTTGAACTGTCGTAACACCAAAATTTAACCCATGCTTTTTTCTATTGCGATCGTACCTTTCAATGAGCTATCTTCCCGGTTCTCTCCCTTGCCGCTTTTGGCAACCGCTGAGGCAGCCAATGCACCCATCGTTCTTACAGGTGTGCTACTGAGTTTGGTCGTAATTTACCTGGCCAGTAAGCTAGGCGGTGAATTGTCCAAACGGCTAGATTTACCACCAGTCTTGGGTGAACTAATTGCGGGTGTTGTAGTGGGAGTATCTGCGCTGCATCTGCTGATGTTTCCCGCAAGTGGCGCTCAAGCATCTGACTCTGTGATTATGACCATCCTGCAACGCATTGACCATCTGAATCCTGATGCCTTGTCGAGCATCTTTCAATCTCAGAGCGAAGCAATCTCTATTCTGGCTGAACTGGGAGTCATCATCCTCTTATTTGAAATTGGTCTGGAATCAGACTTGCGACAACTCAAAGAGGTGGGGTATCAGGCGACGGTCGTTGCTTGTGTGGGAGTTGCTGTGCCCTTTGCAGCGGGCACAGGTGGATTAATGTGGTTGTTTCATGTCCCAGCGATTCCGGCGATTTTCGCGGGTGCTGCCCTTACTGCCACCAGTATTGGCATTACTTCCAAGGTGCTGTCAGAACTGGGGCAGCTCAAATCTAAAGAAGGTCAGATTATTGTAGGAGCTGCTGTCATTGATGATGTGCTGGGTATCCTGGTGCTAGCGGTTGTGGCGAGTCTAGCCCAAACTGGAGCGATCGACATTGTGAATGTGCTTTACCTAATTGTCAGTGCTACGGCTTTCTTGATCGGTTCGATTCTGCTGGGCAACTTCTTCAACAAAAGTTTTGTGACCGTTGCCCAAAAGCTGCAAACACGAGGAAATATCGTGGTTCCAGCCTTAACCTTTGCGTTTTTTATGGCGTTTCTGGGTAACGCCATTCATCTGGAAGCTATTTTGGGTGCCTTCGCTGCTGGGTTAGTTCTGGATGAAACCGACCAGCGCAACGAGTTAGATGCTCAGGTAAAGCCGATCGCTGATTTTTTGGTACCCATTTTCTTCGTCACGGTGGGTGCCAGAGCCGATTTAAGTGTACTCAACCCGGCAGTGCCTGAGAATCGCGCTGGGTTAGTCATTGCCGCTTTTTTGATGGTTGTAGCGATTGTGGGCAAGGTCGTCACGGGTTGGTTTGTGGTGGGGCAACCGGGCATTAACCGCCTAGCGATCGGCATTGGCATGATTCCACGGGGCGAAGTAGGGTTGGTATTTGCGGGCATTGGTTCTGCCAGTGGCGCACTTAGCAAGCCTTTGGAAGCTGCTATTATTATCATGGTGATCTTAACAACTTTTCTGGCACCGCCGTTTCTACGTCTTACATTTGGCGAGTCAGCAGAGTCTCAACAGGCGGTGGAACCAGCCGATTAATCGGATGAGTCTAATTGCTACGAGCAGAATCGGCTTCAGTCCGTAGTCGGAATTACTGCTGGTATAGGGTAGACCTTGGAAGGTAGCTATCTTTGTAGGAAATTTCAATGTCCTTAGCTGAAGAGTCAGTATTTCTCACTGTAAAGTGAACTCAACGTACTATGTTTGAAAAGATTTTAATCTGCACAGATTTTGCGGATGGCTTGCATCGCCTCGCCCATTTTGTCACCAGTCTAGCGGCTGGAGGCATAAAGCAAATTGTTTTTCTCCATGTTGTACCGCTGTTAGAAACAAGGACAATTCCCAAGATCGATCGTGAGCAAATAGAGCAAGCTCAAGCCCGACTGTCAGCAGCATTGGCTCATAGCCCTGCTGGAGTAGACGTGAAAGTAGAGGTTCAATCGGGACGCCCCGTTGAAACCATGCTTAGAGTTGCTCAAAGCCATCAATCCGAGCTGATTGTACTGGGTTCTCAGGGACATAGCCTATTCACTGAAAAGCTGCTCGGCAGTGAGATGGCCGATCTATCTCGCCAAACCACTATCCCGCTACTTATCCTTCGTCCTCAGCTAATCGCTGCCCTGACTTCTGAAGAATTAATCCTCCGTTGTCAGCACCTATTGCGCTATTTGCTGATTCCTTACGATGACTCTGAAGCAGCTAATTTTCTGGTGCAACAGGTCAAGCAGTTGGCTCAAAGACAGTCGGGTCGTTTTCTAGAACGCTGTAGGCTTTGCTGGGTTGTGGATAGCCTGCCTACCCAGCTAGAGCGCGAAACTCTGTCTCAAGTTAAAGCGGATTTAGAAGCCGCAAATTTACAGGTCGAAGCAGAGTTTCATCAAGGAACTGCGCTGACTGGGATTTTAGAATTGGCTCAAATGGATGAGATTAGTGCGATCGCGATCGCGTCTGGAACCCTCGGCAAATTCCAAGAGTGGTTTGTTTCCAGTTTTGCAGCAGATTTGCTGCGCCAAAGTTGGTGTCCGGTTCTCTTCTTCCCCACCCGTGATTGATCGCGAGTCTGCCAATCGTTTTGCTGCCTAGTATTTGTAAGCAGCAAAACCTGAGCGGGAGCAAGACGATTTACCTC
>Ga0164304_10000100_pt1 | contig 19746 bp, 15 predicted proteins | sample Whisoiple_217_MG_FD_110216 | JGI IMG/M metagenome (GOLD analysis project Ga0164304, IMG submission 110216) | Soil microbial communities amended with pyrogenic organic matter from upstate New York, USA - Whitman soil sample_217_MG | ecosystem: Environmental > Terrestrial > Soil > Agricultural...
GTCTGATAATAAGTCTGATAATAAGTCTGATAATAAGTCTGATAATAAGTCTGATAATAAGTCTGATAATAAGTCTGATAATAAGTCTGATAATAAGTCTGATAAGAAAACTAATAATACCAAAGAGAAAACTGATAAGACTAACAAGATTACTAATACCAACAATGGTCCAAAAAAATCAGGCAGGAAAAAAAAATATTTAGATAATCCAAGTCAAAAGCAGTGCACTGTTTGCAAAATAAATAAAGATATCAATGAATTTACACTTGCAGGAAAAAATACAAGGCGTGGTAGATGTAGAGACTGTGATAAAATGATTAGAGGAAATCTATACAAAAAAAAAGTAAGTATTATAAAAAAAGTTCTCCACGCGGAAAATGTAAGTAAAACATATTTGTGCTTAGCATGTAATTTGAATAAATCATATGATGAATTTGAAGTTAAGTATAATAAACTGCGTAAACACTGCATTGAATGTTATAAAACAATAAAACATACTTCTTTAGATTCTATGAAAAGAGAAGTAATAAGTGAACAACAAAGATGTAGAAATTTAAATAAATCTAGAGAAGAACGAGAATTAATATTAGAGAAAACAAAGAATTATTATAGAAATAATAAAGAGTACTTCCGGAATAAACGTAAAAATTATCATATCAATTATAAAAATATTATTAAAAGAGATAATATGATTTACAAGAATTACAAAAAAGAAATGGAAAAACAAGATAGTAACATCGAACATATAAAATATGATATGATAAAAAAATATAATATAACAAAGGAAGAATTGGAACAGTTAATTTTATCTGATAATGATGGTGATGAACTAGGATATATCGGGCATGATTTTGAACATGATTTTGGGCATGATTTTGGACATGATGTCGGGCATGATTTAGGATATGATTTCGGGCATGATTTTGGATATGATTATGTTAAAAATTTTTAAAGTATTTTATATGTATTATGTTAAAAATATATTAATACATTATTTTTTTAAAACATGCTTGCAAGATCACTAGGGCCAGCATCTTCTGATAATGACATACCTAATAATATTAGAGATATGATAACGGCAATAATAAATATTAATATCTGCATGGTATATTCACCCATAAAATCTAATTTAACGCCAAATAATGTAGCCTGTTCTTCTACAGGAGTTCCGGCCTGGTTTGTATTACCGCTACTAACATTCATTGGAATAGCATCTTTTTTATCAGTTGATGCTTGATCACCGGTTGATATTTTCATCTCTTGATTACATTCTTGTTTTACATTTTGTAAATTTGCATATTCATTACCGGCTACTGCGATCTTGTTAACACATACATTAGCTGGTGGACATACATTACCTTGTCTCATATTAGTATATTTGTATCCGAGCCCACTTGCGCATTCTGATACATAACATTCTGGTCTAGATAGTACAGCTTTAGCTGTTGGATCAACCGTTGACCCAGAATCATGTAATGCCTTATAACATGCACAAAATGGATCATCTACATGTGACGCGCACCATTCATTAACGGGTGTATCAGAGTATCCCATATCAATTAATTTATCTTTACAATAACGCTTATCTAGATTATTTCCTTGGCAATAGCTACGGATACGAGTTTTACATAGTTCTGGATTTTTATCGCACCAGTTAGTACATGTTTCATTACCGCTAGATAAAATATCACCAGTGCAAAGATTATTCAAAATGTTATTACATTTACTATCACGCCCAGAATTACAAAATGCCTTACATGTATCACCAAATATTTTATCTTTGTCGTTGCAATTAATTTGATAAATATCAGCGCATTCTGCGGATTCGGCACCGCCTCTATATTTAGGGTCACAGGTTTTACCGTTAATTTCTTTTGCTCCTGGATTCAAACAGCATTGATCTTTTGGCGCTAGATACCCGACACGTTTATAATATGGGATCCCGCCGCCACCTGATGCGCATAAATTATCCGGAGTACACCCCGCGGCATCCTTCATTTTTTTAGGCATGCAATTAATACAATAATTACAATTGCCTTGCACACTGCTAAACTTATATTCTCCATTATCTGGAACTAATCCTTCGGCTGCTCCATTTCCGCCACCGCCATAAACTATACATGCATCATCTATAGCTATTTCGTAACCCATTTGATCATCCGGATTATTACGCCGTCTTTGTGGATTACTGCTTACGTTGTTACCCATTATAATATATTATAGTTAATATAGTTGAGATGTTATATAAATATACATAAAATATAAAGATAAAATATATACATAAAAAAAGATATAAAAAGATATAAAAAGACATAAAAAAGACATATAAAAAAGACATTAAAAAGATATAAAAAGACATAAAAAAGACATATAAAAAAGACATTAAAAAGACATTAAAAAGACATTAAAAAGACATTAAAAAGACATAAAAAAGACATTAAAAAGACATAAAAAAGATATAAAAAATAAAGCAATTTCTTTATTTTTCCATTTTTTATTAAAAATATACTTTAAATATCTCCTTATTGGTTCTTTTTATCGTCTTGATTATTTGAATCACCAGAACTTGAAAGTGCATAGGCTAATCCACCAAATAATGAAATAGCGATAGCAGCAATAACAGCCATTGGCACAGGTTTGCTAATCATATCTGAATAACTCATAGTAGATAGATAATATCCACCACCAATAATAATTCCTAAAATTATTAATATAAATATAAGTCCACCACCTAAACCAAGATCTGGTAAAATACCATCAGCTTTACTACTAGCGGTAGTATCTTGAGAAGTTGTTGATGCAACCTTTGCAACTATTTCACTAGTAGCATCATTTACTAAGGATAATATTAGATCTGCCTCATTTTTTTGTATTAAATTTTTTGCATCTACCCCTGCATTAGCTACCAATTTAACTGTATTACTCTGTTTTACTTTAGCAGCTATATTATTCAAATTTTCTACATTTATTTTACTATTAATTGAATTAGTAATAGTATTATGTATTTGTTGTTGACTTGTGCTACCAAATGCTATACTAGGAACTGCTTGGTCAACCGCACTTTTTAGTGATGATATCATATCAGCTTGTAATGTATTTTTTGCAGCACTTTGTGCTAATGCGCTTACATTAATTTTCGAACTACTTACTTGTTTAAACCCATTAATATTAACCTTATCTGTATTCCCAATAATATCTAGTTCATTATTTTGATTTATAGAACCATCTACCGTAGTACTATTACGTGTCATAGCTTCTAGAGCTACTTTATTAAGAGTTTCACTTAATACTTGTTGCGTGCTAAGATTCCCGCCCATTTTTTTACTATATTATCTTTTTATAAAAAATATTTAAAAAATAAAAATTAATAAGCATTTTGTAAAAGCATATTCGTAAGTAAATATTTATAAATAAATATTTGTAAGTAATTATTTGTAAGTAATTATTTGTAAGTAATTTATTAAACTTCTTATAACTAAAATTTTAATAAATTATTGAAAATAGTTCATAAAATAATAAATCTAACTTAGGTAAAAGCGCGTAAAAAATATAAATATTTTTATTATTCTAAATTTAGAATAAATTTATAGGCCTACTCCTGCAAACGATTCAATGTGAGTAAAATCGGTAGGTTTTGCAAAAGCTGGTTTTCCTTGATAGTGTTCGGCATGTTTAGGTCTTGGCGTATAACCTTCATCGTTAGTTTCTTTTTGGGCGGCAGCTGCTTGTAGTAATTCATTGGTTTCTTCTACAGATCCCATATTCCAGAACACAGGTGGTTCGGGCGCGCTAATAAATCTATCAGATCGTTCTCCGGCAAATGGTAGAGCAGACTTTCCGTCTTGGAAGTAACTTGTTGCGCAATAAGCTACTTTATAAGAACTCATGGCAATAACAATTAAACATAGTAATACAACTAGGCCAAACCCAAGTCTAATATCAGATTCTTCTGTCATTGTTCTTTATCAAATATATATAATCATAAATAAAAATTTTTAAAAAAATAATTAAATCTACTTTCCAGAAAAAGTTTTATTATTTTAGATTTAATTATTTTTTTTTATAAAAATTTAGTATTATATAAATTTAGTATTAAATAAAGTTATAGATAAGTAATATATTCTATATAATGCCTAGTAAAATATACTTATTCTGTATCTCTAAATCCTACTGCTTTTACCTGTAAAGGTATACCTTTATCAGATAATCCTCGATATTGTACCGTTAATAGTCTGCCATTGTATTTTTTATCGAACCTTTTTTCACATTCTTTAAATATTTCATAACGATCTTTAAGAGGCATATTTGGAGTAACACTAAAGGTATCATTGTCTTTATTTTTAGATTCGCATATCCATATGATAGCGCCTATCTCTTTTCCATTTTTACCATCTTTATATCCAACTACTTCAAATTCATCATCATAAACTTCTTTTCTTTTTAATAATGTTTTAGATCTTAATTGTTCACTTTTCTTTGTAGCACTTTTTAAGTATTCGCCGGTTGGCTCTCTTAACATAATACCTTCAAAGTTATCTGATAAATATTGTTTATAGATTTTATCACACTCTGTTTTGTTATTTATTAAATCAGTTTTAACAATTTTTGTAAATTTTACAAGATCATCTGTTTTATCTTTTGGAGATTTGACAATTTTATTATAAATTGTATGTAACAATTTAGTTCTATATTCAAATGACTCATCTTTATAAGATGGATAAAACATATCATATATCCAGTATTGTATATTAGTATTTGCATTCTGTCCTCTAACATCAGAGTTTATTTCTTGTAAAGATTTATTATGTAGATATAACTCACCATCTAAATAGATACTTTCTTTTTTTGATTTATCATAATTATTTATCAAAAACTCTAAGACAGCTTTGCGTATATTATCATTAGCATTGTTATAAGGAAACTCTTTTAAACTGCGTGTATACATTATAACATCTTTATATGTAGGATTATCTATTTTATTAAGATAAGTAACGCATCTATTTCCATCTAATTTTGGCTGTATAAATATAGGATATTTAATTTTATTGATAAAGTCATCATATTTTTTTGCCAGCATGGGATAAAACTTTTTAGTAGTAGTTTGGGTTTCAGGTGTTTTAGTTAATTTTAATACGCTACCATCATCAATTTTTTTCAAATATTTACCACGCATTATAACTAATGATTGCTGTAAAACATTTCTTTCATTTTTCTTTCCAAGATTTTTTGGCTCGCTTACGTAAGTTGCCGCTGATCTACTTATCTTCATGCCTATTATTCCAGCCTCACTCCATATTTCGGCTACTATTCCACTAGGAATTCTTTCGCCATTTACTAAATATTTATCTTTGATATCTACTTCATTTTCTATAAGTAAATTCCAATTTTGATTTTGCGTTTCCTTTTGGTTAACTGAATCTTCCTTTATTAATCTACAATACATAGTCCACTGCCTTGGCTTTCCCGTACTAGCAGTTTTATATAATACAGGAAATTCATACCAATTTTTATCTTTATTAATAGACCCAGGAAATACTTCTTTATCACCAAAGTTAGTAAAATTGCGTTTGTCTGATGCCATTTCTCCTACACAAATTTACTCTACTAGTATATACTATACTTACGTCTAGTTTAATTTATAAAAAATAATTCAATTTTATACAACGATATTTTCACCTAAAATATAGAAAAAAATATCATAATATCATATTTTCATAATTTTCATAATTTTATAATTTTATAATTTTATAATTTTATAATTTTATAATTTTATAATTTTATGAAAATTATGAAAATATGATTTTATGATTTTATGATGAAAATTTTGGTTTATTTTTGTTTTCACTCCAGCCATTTTCAACTCCTTTATCAATTATATCTTTTAGATAAGATAATTCTTTAATCCAAGTCTTCTGACCAACAAAATGGCCTTCTGATTCATCACAATCATCTTTTAATTCTTTAAGTTTAGCTTTTTCATTAGTTAGTTCTTCATCTCTTTTAATGCAACCTTCTTTTAATAAACTTCTATATGACAAGTCATATATATAACTATAATCAGCATCTTCTGAATTTAAAATAGCATTTCTTAATTCAGTTGCAGGTAAATATTTTGGATTATGTAAAAGAGGTTTATTAAATTTTATATAATTATTCTTATCAAGAATTTGTATAAATGTATTTAATGGAGTTTTATTAGTTATTCCTAATTTTTCTCGTTCTTTAGAAAATTTGATAATGTTTTCAAGAAACATTATATATAATTCCTTTAATACTATCTGCCTTTCTATTCTTTCTTTGTATAAACGTTTCCGTTCTTGGAACCATGTATTAACAACCGTACTATAAAATGATATCTCTAATACTTTGCCATTAATTCCTATCATATTTATATCAGAATTAATACATAAACGTAATTTAAAGAATTCTTCAATATGATCAAATAATGGATCAACCACATAATCCATCTCTTTAACAACATCCTCTTCATTTTCCTCGTCGGCATTCATATTTTTGATTTTATAAATTTTATTTTGCTCTGATGCATCACTATCAGATTCATTATCTGAGACATCAGAGTTTACCTTTTTCTTACCAGCTTTTTTAACATTGGTAGTTTTATTAGAATTACCGCTACCATCTTTGCCGGAACTAGTAGACTTATCATCTACATTAGAAGAATCTCCCGATTGTCTCATTAATTTTTTACCTAATTTAAGAGCTTCGTCATATTTTTCTTTAATAGATTTCATAGCACCTGGAGTAAGTTCAAATTCTATGTGAACCTGATCTATATTATTTTCTTCATCATGATAGGAATAATCCTCTACATTTTTAATCTCTTTTATAAATGTATTATCTTTATTAAATGCAACGTTTTTAATGTAATTAATATTGTAAACTGACGGAGGTAACTCAGTGATTTTGACAATATTAGTTTTTTCATCGTAAGTATATTTACCAACAAGATATTCTTTTTTATCTTGACCAATACGAACATCTGATCGATTCTTGCGCAGCCATATTGGTAATTTTTTACACTTTAGACTTTTACATTCTACCATTTCTTTAACATTTTTAAAAACTGAATTTATGTCACGAGCCCATACTTTAATTCGCCATCCTGTTGCAGGTATAGACATATTTTCTAAAATTGCCATAGGTATAATAGGACAGAAATATTCAGGTTCTACTCGCTGCCCATCATCAAATACATACGGCAATAAGAAATCATCCTCTGGCGGAAATATAGAATCTACTAATTTTTTATTAGTCTTTATAAATATATATCGCGGAGATCCGGCATCAGTACCACCTTTTTGTCTACTACCAAATTGACCTTCTCCTATCAAGAATGGTAAATTTCTAGCTCCTACAAAGTTTTGTGCCATTTTAATAATTGTTTTTGCCAAAGACGCATCACCATGATGATACGAACAGGCATCCATAACATAACCGGTAAAGTTTACAACCTTTATTGCAGTTTTATGCATCTTTGTATTTAGTCTAGCCCCAAATAATGTTTTACGACGACTAGGTACCATTCCATCTATAATATGAATTAACTTCCGCATAATATTTTCACGCTGAAAATCTTTTAAATCATTATTTAGATGTGAACTAATATTAACTGTTAATGATTTATTACAATCAATAATTATATTTTCATCTACTGGCGTAGCTAATACTTTTTTCCGCGGTTCAGTAAATTTACCGAAATATATCTCTAATGTTTCATTTGCCGCATCGTCATATGCATAAGTATTTAATTTTTTATCAAAATTACTAAATATAGGAACTATTTCATCATTTTTATTTGATGCTAATCCTTTATAATATCTAATGTCATATTTTTTCCCGGCTTCTTCTGAATCGCCTTTATAATCCTTTTCAATCCATTTATCAAACTCGTATATAGAATAAAATTCTTTTACGCATGCTTTTGCGCTCTTTGGATATGCTCGGATAACGGGTGTATTAAATCTTTTGACAAATCCACGCTTAATTAACTCAGGCCAGAACAAACTAAAGAAGTTTAAAATTAGCGAAAATATCTGACCTTTGCCATCAGTATCCTGATCAGTTGCTACAATAACAGTTCCATATCGCAAAGTTTCAAATTCTCTATCGCCTTCAACTGAATTAATTTTATACTTTTTCTGATAATCTAATCCTAACATCTTTACTAGATCTGCAAATCTAGTATTTTTTTGTAACTTTTCATTTCGAATCTGCACCGTAACATTATTTAACTTGTCTTCCATAGATTCTACTTCTTTTCTAGCATTAATTGGAACTCCCTGAATACTATAAGTTCCACAATAATCACGTTTTAAAGATGTTGATTTATTGTTAATTCCGCTATCAATCAAACCAAGTGCTGAATCACCCTCGCCAATAAAGCAAATACAGTTTTTTGACTCTTTTTTATCGCCGGCATATTTTGCATCGGAGCCTTTCTTAAGAATTATTTTTCCTCTATTAACTCTTGTTTTTACTTTATCAGCAACCTTGCCTATAATACTAGACATGATACTTGGTTCAAGTAATGCCCACATAGCATCAAAATCATTATCTTTTCCCTTTTCTTTAAATTTATATACGCTAAAATAATCAATAGGATTAACAAGTTCTGATTTAGTTTGCGAATCAAACTTTGGGTTTTCTACCGAACATTTTACTCCGATAAACATACAATTCAATATAACACTGGCATGTATCTTTGGACTATTCTTTGGTAATTTACTTTCAATTCTTGGCATAAAGTTTGCAACTATTTCATTAGTAAGATGTTTTATATGTGTTCCACCTTTATCTGCAGCTATACCATTAATTAATGATGTAGTTTTAAATCGATCAGGTGATACTCCCACACAAACCTCCATATTTAATGCTTTATTAGTAGGATGTTTCAATATTGTATTATGCATAACTGCACTTTTATCTAAAAATAATCCACAATATTCATAAAATCTAGAATTATTATTATTGTCTAATTCAAATCTCATATTATTAAATGATACATTACAATTAACAAAGGCATATACCTGCGCTGCACGAAAGTTTATGAGTTTCAATAGCGTCCTTCCTAATTTTTCCGTATATTTTTTATATCCAAATGCTGTATACATAGGTATAAATTGTATTAATGTATATGGCTCACTAAATGCATGATTTATATTATCTAAACACAAAGATTTTTTACTAGATGATGATTTAATACTAGTTCTAGAGTTAGTACTGGACGTAGATTTAGTGCTAGATGTAGACTTTGTACTTTTTGTACTTTTATCGCTAGATGTAGATTTAGTGCTAGATGTAGACTTTGTACTTTTTGTACTTTTATCGCTAGATGATGAATCATAATCAATCTCTGGAAATAAACTTTCAATATCGGAACAATTATCATTCTCCATATCATTTTCACTTACTATTATAGGTTCTTCAATAATAGTTAATCCATCACGGAATTTTTGTCTATATCTAAGATTAGTTTTTTTATCATATGTATCAACAAAGAAAAATTTTGAAAATGCAGCCGTGAGTTTTGAGCCAAGGCCATTTTGCCCGCCGACTATTTTCTTTTTACTGTCATCAAAATTATCGCCAGCAAGAAATTGACTAAATATTGCTTGGGGCTTATACATTTCTCCATCATTTAAAGTATCAACTTTTACAACTGATATCCCAGGTCCATTATTTTCTACATGAATAGCACCGGTTTTAACTGAAAATAATATAAAAATTTCAGTTACCAATTTTGGATAATTAGTATAATGATCTATAGCGTTAACAATAATTTCATCTATTATTTTTAATAATCCATATGGAACATCTACTTCTTCTAATAATAATTTAGTATCATCAGGTAAAAGTACATATGCTAATCGTTTATCAGGTTCAATAGAGCCTACGTACATACCAGGACGCAATTTAACATGTTCTAATTGTGACTTTTGAGTAAATTTTCTGTCAACGTCATCATCCGATTTTTTTGATTTCTTACTCATACTAGATTTATTCTAATAAAAAAATCATTTTTTTAACGTAAAAATATTTCCATAACTTGGTGATCCTAAACTATACTGATATACTAAGCTGTTATACTAATAACTAGCTCTACATAGTAAGTTTAAATCCCGGCAAGTTATACTCCAGATAATGGCTGTAATACATCGCCAAAATCTATTTTCTTTTCATTTAATCTATTCATTATAAACTGCAGGCTTACTCCGCCTGGTTGCGCAAATGAATAAATATTCTTATCAACTATGTGCATCATAAATTCTAAAAACTTAAATGTGAATTTAGTTATTTTAAAATCATCAGTTAGCCAGACCCAGTTTGCAGAACGCACACCGCCTCTTTCGAATGTACCATCTTTTTTTATTTCATAAATTGTAATAAAAGCAGTCATCCAAGAGTCAATATCAAACATTAATCTTTTTTCACCATGTTCTTTGTGGAATGGTTTAACAGTAATATACGCAAAATGTCTACCAGCATATTTTTTAGGATTAGCTTTAGTCATTTTTTCTATTTCATTACGGGTCATATGTATTTTTTTAAAATTTGTATCATCAGTCCATGATACAAACCCACCACCTATTGTTTCATTTAATCTTTTATCTAGTTTTACCATATACTGATAAATAATTTTACATTTACGATAGTATTCTTTTTCAGCAGCTAGAGCTGCTTTTTCTTTTTCTAATTTTTCTTTAGCCTTTTGTTCTTCATCTTCTCTATATAATCTCATAAATGTTGATTCTTTAGGTATTTTTTTAGAAACTGGGTTAGAAGTTTTTTTAGAACTTTTTTTAGATTTTTTAGATTTTACTTTTTTAGTAATAATCATCTTTTAATATACTTATAACTATATAAAATATTAGTATTTTAATAATATAAAAAATGATTTTTTATAACGAGATAAAGCTATTTAGTAATGAATCTTGTAGAAACCGTAACTAACTATCAATGTCAAGATGATATAGAAATTTATAAAAAATTTTATACAAAAATATACGAACATTTTAAAATAAATAAAACAATAAATAAAAACGAATTAATTAGTAAGTTACCAAAATATCTTACCAAGCCAAATACTACTAAATATAACATAGTAAAAAAATGGAAAACATATGTAACAGAAAAAGAATTTATAAATTTGTTAATGTCACAAACTACGGGAGCCGATTATCCAAGTTTTTACTACTTTATACTAAAGTATGATTTAAAACTCGACAACAACAATATGATAATTTTTACAAAAGAATTTCCATTTAATAATAGAATTAAAAAAGAAGCATTATTTACATGGAATATCTTATATAATCTAAAACATCATAGTATAATTGGTAATTTTATTGATTTTATTAATTGCGGTTTGCAATTTAAATGTGAAACTCATATGATAGAAGATAAACGTAAATTAAAGTATGATATAGCATTTACAAATTTAAATATAATTGTTGAGATTGATGAAAATCATAATAGTACAACTACAATTAATAATGATCTAAAAAAATCACTAATATCTGAGATGAATGGTTATGTATTATTACGACTTGATTTTCAAAAAATATATTGTGATAAAATAGGTAAACGTGAGATAAAGAAAGGAGATAATGCAAATGAATATATATTAAATTCTATTTATTATAAAGAATTTTTAGAGATCTTGTATGATAATATTTGTTGCTCACTACTAGGTAAAAATGAAGATTTTAATAAAAAATATATCTTATATTTATTAGAATTATCTATAAATCAAAGATTAGTTAATTTAAATAATGATGTGGAATATAATTTAGAAAAAATAGAAAATAACAATATTTTAATAAAAAAGACAAATAATAAAAGTCTGAAAATAAAATATCAAGATAATAAAATTAGATATCAGAAGATATTAGATAATAATCATAAAGCTATTATAGATACTAAAAATATACTAAATTTGATTAAAGATAGTTCTGGAAAATTTATAGAATTATTTAAAATTAAAGATGAATCTTATAAAAATGGTGGAACTCTTGGTACAAAAAATATTAAAATAGATGAAATTATTAATCTGTTAAATCTTGACTATGGAGATATAGACTTTATTAATTTTATAGGATATTCCGGTATATATACTAGAATTTATGATAACGTTAAAGATATTTTATTATCTTGGAAAGATGTATCAACTATCATAATAAAATATAAAGATAGTGATGCCATTCTTAGCAATGCATTATTATCATATTATTTTGAGTTAGAAGAAAGTTATGAGTTTATTCGTAAAATGATAATACAATTTAATAATATATTGGTTCCAACGCAGTATAAATATAAATATTGTATTGCTAATGAAGTTGATAAAAAGAAACAAGAATTTATTAGCAAGCATAAAGCTATAAAAAATACATGTAATGATCTTAGAACAGAACTAGATATTTTAAAATCAAAGTATCAATCAATAAATGAATCGTATATTAGATTATTGAGTAATGAAAGAAATCATAATATTAATCAATATTGTAAAGAATACATCTACAGCAAAACACTTGATGAAATTAATTCTATTAAAAATGATTTATCTGATAGGTTTAAAAGACAACTTAATACTAAGTGTCATATTATTAATGAATATGACGACGAAGATATTAAAATAGAAGAAGATGAAATGACAATATATAATGGAGATGATGATCCTACAGACGAAGAAATGGAGAAAATTTTACGAGAACATGGTAGAATAGCATCTATATATGTACCAGGATTTTTTAGTACAAATAAAGAAGATATACATGATTTTGCTGGCAGACAAAGGGTCAAAGATTATTTTGAAAAATTAGATAAGAAAAGAGAAAAGCAAAAATCAAAAAATGTTACAAATCCAATAAAAAAATCAAAAAAGTTTATAAATCCTATAGAAATTAGTAGTTCTGAAGTTTTACCGACTGCGTCTGTTTCCGCTTCTTTAGATTATGAAGATGAATATAAAAGTTATAAAAATTATAAAGACTTTAACTATTCTGATGATGATGTAGTTAAAACAAGAAATCTTGATATTGATGAGATAGATATATAATATCTATGTAAAAAATAATGTAAGACTCAAATGGGTTATAAATCTCTGTATAATTTGTAAATTATAAATAAGTTATAAATTATAATTTTTTATCTAAATTATTTACAACCACCTAGTAGGTTAGATAGAAATGAGCGCTCTTCAGGGTCAGAATCAGAATCTGAATCAATAAATAGAATATAGAAGATAAAGAGCATAGCTAGTACAATAATTACTGTTGTAAATGAAGAATCTTCGGTAGAGTCGCCACCTAATCTAGATGGTTTTTGATCGTTACCATATACAATGTAAGGCGATGTTTCCATAATTATGTTAATATATATAAGTTGCAAAAAATATATTAAATAATAAATTATCCTAATAAAATATTATTTTTATATAAAAATCTACAATAAGTGCTATAATATCTATTGGATACTATCCAATATTGTCTTTTTGCATTTTCTGCAACTTATTTATCTGCGTTTCTAAATATTTATCATGGGCCGGATCATCTATTTCTGCGCCTGGTATATATTTCTCAGCATAAGATGCATAAAAATAATATACCAAGATTATAATTATGACTAATATTGCTAAGCCTATATAGATATACGTTGGTGAATCATCACCATTTTTTGATATCTTGTCAGGTACATATGGATTAGTATCTATGTATTCTTCGGTAAGAACTTCGTCACTTTGAATATATGGTGATTTTTTATATTCATCCATATTATCTACTTATTTTAGTTAATATATTTATAACAAAAAAATATTTAAGAAAAAATTTGCTACGATATTTTGATGTATGAAATATATTATTATAATAATTATTATTAATTGTATTTTTGCCTAATTTAATCATTTTGGTTGCTTAGTTCACTTTTCCTTTTCCGTACTTTCGTACTTTTTGTTCAATTTAGTCACTTTGATCACTTTGATCACTTCGCTAATTTTTTCTTTTTCATACTTTTGTCCAATCTTTTTCTAAAAGATTGTTTTCTTAAAAGATTGTTTCTTAAAAACTAATAGATTTAACTTCTGCAAGATTTTGCATACGTCGGAAATGATTAGTCATAGATAATAATTTTTTTACGTTATCGTCAGACTGAGTATCACACCAAAATGTAAATCCATCATTATGGGGCATACGCTTTCCGGTAGGCTTGCCATTATCATGTGGGTAAATACTCCAAGCCATAGATCCTCGAACATTAGGTATAGCTTCAATATCTTTAAACCAATCATCAGACCATTTACTATCATATTCTCCAATTATATAAGGTCTTTTAACATCAGCTGATCTTTTAGCATCACGCTTAATTCTAGAGAAATCACGGCTATAAAAATGCGACTGGAATACATCTAATTCTTTTACTGCAAAATCATTTGATTGTTTAGAACCCAGGCATTCATCGCTGCAATTTAATACAAGATGCTTTTTGTCAATTGATTTAATATATCTTGTAATGTCTTCGATCCATTCTTGGGTAGGAATCGCGATACTTTTTGACTTTGGTCTAATATTACCTAATTCATTTCCAAGTTCTAAAAATGCAACTTCTACCGCATCTTTAATAGCTACTCCAGTATATGAATTAACATGATTCAGATAAGTATTAAGATACTTTTTAAACTCCTGTCTGGCCGAATCATTGGTATAAAACTGTTCCTTGGAGATGCCGAAAGGCTTAGTAAATGAATCATATGATCCATGATAATAATCGTATCCATCGACCAATACTGGAATAATTTTGATACTACATCTTTTTGCTTCCTTATAAGCAAAGTCAATGACGTCCCAGGCCTTATCATTAAAGTTATTTTTATTATCGAGTAATGCCTTTTTTGATTTTGCTGAGAAACCCAATGTATGTGATCTTATAACGGTGGCTTTTAACTTGCGCGCGCCTTCAAAAATTTCTGTTATCTGCGCTTTAGTAGGGTAATCATCAGTTTCGCTCATTAATCCTAAGAAGAAAGCATTCCATCCAACAGGTACAAACGGCATGCCATTAAGTTCAAATTTTGTTGAATCTTTTGATGATAATCTAACACACTCGTTAACGCGAATAGATCCTAATACATTATCCGGCGCCGTATCAGTAGATACTTTATCAGGCGTACTAGATGTATCAGGTTTATTATCAGGTACTGTATTAGTCGGTTCTTTATCGCCGGCAAAGAATTTTTTTTGTCCTTCCGTGACTTTGCTTTTCTTAATAAAAGTTGTAGATTTTTCTTTAAGTGAATAATCACTAGCATCATTTAAATCAAATCCAGTTTTAATATAAGCAATTTTTTTATCCCAATCATAAACAATTACAGCGGCTTTATTATCTAGTAGCAATTTATCTAATAGGTCTCCAATGCCATTAGGCTTATCTGTTTTATATCCAAACTTATCTGATTTACCTAATGACACACCATCAATTTTAATATAATCTTGCTTAGGATCTTGTACAAATTTGTTACCGAGAAGTGTTTTTCCAACTAATTCAGACATACTACTACTTATATAATCTGATAATTATAATATTATATATAAAAACTCTCTAATACAAAAAAAATTTAACCTTCTAATTAATATAATTTTATTAACACGCTTTATTAACACACTTTATTAATATAATTTATTAACACGCTTTATTAATATACTCTTGTAAGGACGCAGCCAGTTTTAATCGGGTTATATCTTCATATAAAATGTAACATTTGGCGTAGGTACTAATGGCCCGGATGCAGTCTTATAACAGCATCCATTCTTACCTTGCCATAGGGTTTTATTACATGCTTTACAAGTTGGATCAGCTAGGCATTTTTTTGCGCAGTTTTCGACAGGTTCATTATCTCCATAACATTGTATATCATTACCCATTATATCAAATCCGTCAAGTTTTGTAAAATTTGATAATACAGATGGAGTTTCTTTTGGTGGTAATAAGTCGTCAATCATACCTTTCATATCCAGTATCGATGAATTTTTAGTAGGCTTTGGTGGCGGCGGTGTAGCAAAATACTCTTGATACAACAAGTAAACAATATATATACTTACTAATACTAATAGAATAATAATTCCTAACGTTATTTTTTCCATAATTTATTATATAAATATGGAAATATATTTTCCTATAAAAAAATATTTTTTCATAATTAGATTATACAGATATGTATTAATATTAAAATATATATATAGTTTTTATTTTCTATCATAATATGTGACATTATCATCACGTGTTAAAACTCCAGTTTTATTTTTATAACAACATCCTCGTTTACCTTGCCATGTATATGTATTAAATGATTTACAGTTTGGATCATTTAGACATTTAGTTATACATGATGTTGTATCTTCTGGTTCAACATAACATTGTATGTCATTTCCGGCAAAATCCATTTTTTCATATTTTATAAATTTTGATGTTGGGTCATTACTTACGGCAGATGACTGATTAGTAAAAAACTTTTGATATATCACATAAATAACATATGCTAATAATAATATTATAATAATGATAATTCCTAATGTTACCTTTTCCATTTCCATTGTATACAAATATATAACTATATAAATTTTATTATTTTTTTATAAAAAATATTTTTAATTTATCATATTTATTTGCAGATTTATGCGGTAGGTGGTACAGTAGATTGAGCGGATGGTGCTGTAGATGAGGCAATTTGTGAAGCGGGCGTTGCCGATGATGCGGTGGGAGTGGTCGTATCAGTAGGTTTTATAGATGGCTTTGCTAAAACAATATCATGCACCATGGAAATAGAATCTTTTATAGTTGTCGCATATTTATCGGCATATGCGGCTAGTATATTAATATATGGATTATCTCCGCCTTTATAGAAAGATACTATAAGAAATATTACAACTATTATACCGATACTTATGTATGACTTTTTCATTATTTATATACTTGTAATTTTTATTATAAAAAATATAAATTTAGATTAGCTATTAATTTTTTTAGAATTTTACTTGAAAAATTCTTTATCAATTTAATGATTTAATGATTTAATGATTTATCTGTTTTTGTATTTATTAATCAGATTTCCATACAACTACATATTTACTATCAACAATATATACTGAACCATAGTCTGTTAAAACTAGTCTATATGGCCCGGTTCCAGGAACAATTGATGTAGTTTTCCAGATTACTAGTTTATTTTTATCAACAATAGATAAAATTCCATTTGGCGATAATACTGCAGTATAAGGACCAATGCCTTTGCCATTTGATCTAGACGCCCATTTGCCTTTATTATCCGGTTTGCTATAAGTAACTAAATTACCATCAGTCTGCATTACTAGCTTATATTTAGAGTTTTCTAATGTACTTTTGCAACTTACATCAGTTGCACCACTAGTGCATAATGCGTTAGAATCTATTACACTTTTGCGTACATATAGTGTTACATACTGATCAGCCGCCATTGGACCATAATTTGTTTTATAACAACAACCAGATTTACCGCCCCACGAAGGATGTTTATTTACATAACTAGATGATTTACAAGTAGAATCGGCCAAACATTTTTCTGCGCAAAATTCTGCATCCTGTCCTTCCATAAAACATTTAGTGTCACTACCATGTGTATCCATTTTATCAAATTTAACAAATTGATCTAATGATGAAATTTTTGGTTTAACTGCATTAGTAACTGGCACTGCAAGTGGTACTTTGGCAATAATAGATGCTGCCGATATTTCTGCTTTAGAAACAGTACCAGAACTCCAGATATTATTATCATCTTTATCACTAACTGAAAATATACCGGTATCTAATACAAGAAGTTTATATGGAGCAGTTCCTTTTCCATATCCACTGCTACCCCATAATACAGTATTTTTGCTATCAGATAATTCTAATCTTCCATTTGGTTGTAAAACTAATTTATATGGAGCAACTCCCAACCCTCCTGTTTTAGATTGCCATAAGGTTTTGTTATCAGCTTTAGTAAATAAAACTAAATTTCCATCAACTTTTACTTCTAATTTAAATTTAGGTGATTCTAATGATGTATTACATACACCACTATAATTAGAAGTATTACACGTAGTATAGTTACCAGTGGCCACTGGAGCAACTACTGATGCGGGCACTGCTAACGCTGACACAGGAGTTGGCGCTGATACAATAGTAGATGTTGGCGTAGGCGTTGGCGTGGAAATAATGGCATTTGCTGGAGGCGATGATACAAGTGTGGCACCTGAACTTTTAGTATCCGTTCCAGATTTTCCATTTGACGCAAAATATATATAGTATATAACTATTAATAAAATAACCAATATAATACCTATGTGCAAATTTTCCATTGTTTATATTTTATATTATTTTTTATTTTAAAAAAAATAAATCTTTTTGTTCAAAATTTAAAAAGAGAAAAAAAGAGAAAATAAAAAAGAGAAAAAAAGAAAAACAAAAAATAAGAAAAAGAAAGATAAGAAAAAGAGAAAGTTAAAAATTGTCTACTCAGTTTATATTTCATAGTTTATGATTTATATTTTATAATATTAGATATTCCTGAATCTAAATATTTTTACGATGACGACCATAGTAGTGTATTAACACTATCGGTAACTTTAAAGACTCCGGTATCATTTAATGTTAATTTATATGGCTTAACTCCTTTACCATTAGTTGCACTTGCCCAGTAGGGTGTCATTTTACTGTCATAAACAACTAAATTACCATCTGATTGCATAATTAATTTATACGGGCCAATTCCTTTGCCGTTTGTTTTAGAAGACCATGTAGGTACATTACCTGCTTTTTTATAAGTAACTAAATTTCCATCAGATTGCATTACTAGTTTATAATTAGTTGTTTCTAAAATTTCGCTACATGATTTATCTGGCAAACTAATTCCGCTGACACATGTTGCTTCAGATGCCACTGGTGGTGGCGTTGTTGCAATAACCGCTGGTGGCGCCGTTAATGTAGCAGATGCTGTTTTACCTCCATCTCCACTAGAACTAGCCGAGCCAGTAGGACTAGATTTTTTTGGAGTACTATGTATATACATAGCTAATACAATAGAAATTACAATTATGATAATTAACGCTATTCCAAGATATGCTTTTTTCATGATATATATTATGCCTAAAAAATAATTCAAAAAAAAATAATTCAAAAAATGAGTATTCAAAAAAAATAAGTATTCAAATTTATTACCAAGATATTTTTTATAAAACTTTTATATATTATAGTCTTATATAAAACTTTTATAAAAGTATAACATGAAATTCTATGAATTGACCACCTTATTTAAAGATGTGATACAAAATGTAAAAGATAATAATAAGGATAATCAATCACTAAGATATATAATCAATGCATATAATAATGTTTATAAAATACTAGAAAATAGTTACTCAGATAATGAAATAGTAACTTTAGATAAGATAGATAAACTAAATATATCAGACCATATGAAAAAGAAAATAATAACAATTAGTTCTACTACCATTAATAAAAAGGATTCAGATAGAATTAAAGAGTCATATAAAATAAACAAGTTAAAAAAAGAGTTAAGTGAATTATTAGGATTAGGCGATAAAAAAATTAATGAATTAGTTCAAGCCGGATTAACTAGTATTAAACAATTAGATAGTAAAAAATGGTTTGATTTATTAAACCTAGATACGCAGATGTCTATAGTTCATAAACCATGTA
>Ga0164304_10000101_pt1 | contig 19701 bp, 29 predicted proteins | sample Whisoiple_217_MG_FD_110216 | JGI IMG/M metagenome (GOLD analysis project Ga0164304, IMG submission 110216) | Soil microbial communities amended with pyrogenic organic matter from upstate New York, USA - Whitman soil sample_217_MG | ecosystem: Environmental > Terrestrial > Soil > Agricultural...
TCGAGGCTCTAAAAGAGCAATTTTCTGGGAGCCATCCTCAAAGCGAGTTGCTAGATGGCAAGTTTGAATGCCAGGTGCTCAGCTCTACAAACAACCGAACAGGTTGGATGAAAGGAAAGCTCAGGCTTCACATGGCTCTGGAATTTTGTCCGGATGAACCAGAGATGAGGGCATCCCCAGAGAGCAACGATTTGCTAGACGAATTCAGGTAGTAGTCATAAATTCCTCACTTTGAATTACACGCGGGGCTGAAAGGCCCCTTTTTTATTGGCTGCTAATAGGCCACCTCCTGTAGAAGTTGCAGCTTAAGCGTAGGCAATCTCGCTTATTCACCGTTTGAGTGCTGACAGCACCTTGAGATGATGAGTGGTGAGGACGGAAAGACTCCCATCAACCCGCCCTCTTGTCCTATCGTTAGCGTTTCCGTGAAATCAATTTCAGGTGCCGCTGAAAAGCATCTTACCTGAAATTGATTTCATGTGAAATGAATTTCATGTAAGATGAGTGATGAAAATGAGCAGTCCACTTTTGTGAATCGCAGAAAAGAGTTGGGTTTAACTCAGGAAGACATTGCTAAAGCCTTGGGGGTAACTCCTCGGACGGTGATCTATTGGGAGAACGGTCATCACGAACCAAAACTCACCATCAATCAGATCAAGCAGCTTTGTAGGCTCATGAAGTGGTCTATAGAAGAAGTTCCTGAGAGGTTTGGACCACTGACAAAAGAACCCAATTAAAAACCAGGGTTGCAGCCCTGGTGGTCAAAGAAGGAGGTGAAACGTTTAATTCATGAGTTTTAGGGCTGGGGGTGGTAGTACGAGTACCACCCCATCACTGCCCACAGTTGAAGCCGTTATACAGCAACTGGAGCATTGCAACAATGATGACACTTTCACGAGACGGAACAAAGCTTTTAAGCCCTTGGGCGGAGAGCGATCGCAATTTGATGCAGGGAGACCATAGAGGGAGCGGTCGAGGCATGGAGCTGAGCGAATCTGACAAACTCTACATCTCTCAGCAAATCGACAAATACCGCTACAACACCGAAGCCGTAAAGCTTGCTAGTAGTGAGCTGGCCGCAAAGATTTTTCAGGCATACCGTGAGAACTGCCTTTGGCGCATCGTTTCCTGCGCTGAGCTGTTTGGGGCTGAGCTAGACCCCACTGGGAAACTGACCGATGACCAATGGAACCAGGCGATCGACTTCGTTGAGCAGTTCCAGAGAGGGCAGCAGGGATGAGCTATGACGAGGTTTTTCCTGACAACCCAGCCTTTCCATCTCCTGACGGTTTTGGTACTAACTTTCCAGGCTTGACCAAGCGTGAGTATTTCGCCGCGATCGCCCTTCAGGGACTCCTTACAAAAGGGACAGGCACCCCTGAGGACTACGCAGCTTGTGCTGTTGATGCTGCGGATGCTCTCATTGCTGAGCTGAACAAGGCCAAATAATTCCACGGGCGATCGCGGCTCTCCTCTGTTAGCGATCGCCCCATTTCTCATTGCCAAAATTTGCACAGACACCATGAAAGACCTTGCATTCATCGTTGCGATCGCAGCAGCGGCTGCATTCGTCGCACCCACCGTCGCAGACTTAGCCACCTATCTCAGTCCTAAATACATCAAACTCGAAGCCCAAAAACAGCAGTTAGAGCGAACAGAGCGGGACTATCAGATTTATCGGGAGGCCGTCAAAGATGCCCGATAAACCCCACGACGAGAGCCAAATCATTCTCCAAGGCTCAGACCTGGGGGATCTGCTTCGGCCTACGGCCAAGACCGTCACCGTCCAGAGCAACCGCCAGCATCCTGTGATGGAAAGCCAATGGCACTGGCTCAACCTGCTCTTTCCCCCGGCCAGACCCCGAGACATGCTGCTTCAAATCAGCTCGCGCATCTTCCCCACTTCCGTCGTGGTGGGAGTCATCGTCACCAGCTCCCCCCTGTGGTGGGGCACCGCTGACTTGATTCCCTTCCTCGTCGTGGGGGCGATCGCCCTGGTCGCAGCCGCTTGGGTGTTCCAGTTTGTGGCTCAGAACGTCCCCAACGGTCGGGGCTTGATGTTCTACCACTACCTCTGTGTCCTGATTGGCGTTCTCCTAGCTCTGAATCTCTAATGCCAGACATCCACCCCACCGAACTGCAACTGCTGCTCGACACCAAACGGCGCAACACCCTCGCCGCCTGGTGTGCGATCGCAGCGTTACCCTTCTGCGCGGGGATGATGCTGGCGACCCGTTCCCCTTGGCTCAAGCTGGGGGGAGCGGGCCTGGGCACTGCCTTCACCGTGGTCGGTGCCCTCGCCTCCTCAGCCGCCAAAGATGCCGAGTACCGCTTGCAAGACTGGAGCGACATCTCAGCCCAAAGTTACCAGAATCGGCTCTACAAACTGATGAATCCAGTCAACGCCACTGTCACCACCGTAGAAGCAGAAGTACTGCCCGAAACCTACAACTTCGACAGCATCTTAGACGAAGCCGTAGGGATTGCCCTCTTAGGGAACAGTGGCAGCGGCAAATCCAGCGTTGCCAAATACATCATCAACCTCATGGGCGAAACCCAAATTCTTGTGCTTGATCCCCACGACGACGGCGACACCTGGGGCGGCTTGCCCGTGGTCAGCAGCTATGAGGGCATCGCCGAACAGTTGGAACTGCTGCTCACCGAACTAGACAACCGAGGACCAAAGCGCCGTCGTAAGGAAAAACTCGATCCAGTCGTCGTGGTCTGTGACGAGTGGCCCGCTGTCCGGTCCTACTGCCAGCAAAACTCCCTCGATGTCGCCGATCGCTTCTTGCTGCGCTTTGGCTCCGAGTCCCGCAAGTTCAATATGCTGTGCATGTTCTGCTCACAGTCAGGCAATACCAAAGCCCTTGGGCTAGAAGGCAAAGGCGACTTCTTAGAAAACTACTTGCTGATCCGATTGCATAAAGTGGCCCTCAAGTACGCCAAAAATCTGAGCGATCGCACCGTGTTGCAGCGGCTGAAACAGCAAGGATTCCCCTGCCTAGTAGGAGAAGAAGTCAGCATCCACCCCACCCACGGCCACTACGCCCAATACAAAAAGCTGTTACCCCCGGCCAACCTCAAACCCCTTCATCCCTTACCCCTCACCTTTGCCACCACAAAGCACTTGGTTTTACCCAGTTCACCCCCGGTTCACCAGCTTGCACCCACCGAGGCTCACCCTGGTTCACCTACTGAGAGTTCACCAGTTCACCCCCAAGGTGAACCAGGCATTGTTAACCAGCTAAATCGCTTACTGGAGCTGGAATACAAGAAACCAACCGAAGGTGCACCAGTTCACCCATTTGCCGATCCATTTGCCCCAACCACAGAGCCTTGGGCCGTTGAACTGGTGCTGCAACTCAAGGCCCAAGGTTGGAGCCAAAACCAAATCATTCCCCACGTCTGGAACGCCTCAAAGGGCAAGGGGAAGCGCTACGGCAAAGCGCGAGAAAAGTATTTGGCGATCATCCACGAATCGCCAGACAAGCTTAGGGAGTCAGACACTTAGACACTCAATCACGGGTCCACGACCCCACGAAACGAGACACTAAGACACTGACAAACTGAGATAAGCCCTCTCTCCAGGGCGGCACGGTTAACCAACACCTGCAACCAATAGGAGAAACCACGATGTCTATCTACACCCGACTCATCAAATCCACCCTGTTACTCGCTGCGTTTGGCAGCATCTCTGCCCTCGCGCTCAAAGTAACTGCCCTACTGCTCAGCGCTCTGGTCCTACCAGCATTGCTGACAACGGCGTTAGCGATTCTCGGACTGGCAGGCTATCACGTCTTTTGCCAGCTCCTGCAATCCTTCCAGCTCAGGGAAGCCAGTGTGGAAACTCCCGCCGCTCCGGAACTGCCCGCAGTTCTCGAAGTGGTAGAGCCCATTCAACCGGAAGAAGCACCACAACCCCCCGTAGTGGCCACGAAACCTCAACGGATCGCCCAGCAACCGGAACGCCTGCAAGCGAAGGTTTACGCCTTGTTTCCCCAAGCCGTAAGCGAACCGGAAGTCAAGCAGCCAGAGGACTCGGAACCCACGAGAGAGCCCCAACCGGAAGACGCCACACACCGCAACGTAGAGGAAGAAGCAATTCTTGCATCTGCAACGGTGGAGGAGTCCAGTGTAGAGCCAACCTTGGAAACGAGTGAGGCACAACCAGAGGAACCAGAAGCAATTCTGACCGAAGGAGACACGGGGCCAACCCTAGAGGCCGAGGACATTGTGAGTCAAGAAGAACTTGAAAGCCTAGTCCAATCGGGGAAATTAACTTTCACCAAGATGAAGCAAATCTGCCGAGATTTGGAGCTCAAGGGCTATGGCAGTATCAAGAACTGCAAGGGCTACATCGCCTTCCTTGCTCAACAGAACCTCAGACGATCTCAACTAGAGAGAGTCGCATAATCCCGTTACGTTCAATCGTCCGCACCGTCCCCCCTGGTTCAGGGGGGCTTATTTTTTGGAGGGAGCGATCGCCTTGACGAGGGAAAAATAAACAAAGCTCTCCCCAGACGAATCTAGAGAGAGCCTTTGACTACCCTACCTCGCAGTATTCCCATGTTTGGAGAGCTAATTGGTTACGTCGCGATCGCTATTACCTTTGTAGTTGTAGTCTGCTGGATGCTTTATGCCATCGTCTCGGAGTTGGCAGGGCTAGGAGAGCAGAAACACTTCATCAGACATGGAACGCTGGCTCTAGCTTCACTAGCTGGTGGCATTGTTTTAATATTTCACGGCTATTCATTTGTTCTTGCAACGGTCATTGCTGGCGGTACTGGGATGACAATCTGGTTCATGGTAATCACCGCTAGAAATCCTAACCTCCGCGCCGAATCTGATCGTGCTTCTGACAGCTATGAATCACCCAAATTTCAACGCTATGCCGATTCGTTACCTGATCTCAAAAAGCAACTGATTGGTATGCTCAGAGGCGATCGCAAGGCAGCTCATAACATGGTGCTCTATGAAAAGAGCATGTTGGCAAGTGGACATCCTGAAGCGTGGTATTGGAAAGCCGCTATCCAACGACTAGAGCGAGACAGACGCTAGAGCGATCGCCTCACAAAAGCTGATTTTTGGCCGCATCATTAACGGCTTGCTGCATGTCCTCTTGGCGGAACTCTACCGCCAGTTCTTCCAGCGCCTCTGCAAGTGCAAGCCTTTGTTGATAGGTCGTTGGAAACTGAAGGGTAGGCCGCAGCGTGTTCTTGAAGCGATCGACCTGCTCACGGTCAATTTGGGCACTGTTGTAAGTCATTGATCTGCTGTCGCAACTGCTTGTTCTCTTCCATCAAAAAACTGACTTGCGTTTTGAGTTCGGCATTTTCACCCGTCAAGGCCATATTGCGACGGTTGAACTCGTTAACCTCATCTCGCATCCGGTTTAGCGCCTGGGTCCGATGCAGCTTGATTTCCTCATTCTCGGCCTTGAGCACTGCAATCTCCCGGTGCATCGCAAACAGCTCTTCACCGATTTGGTTGCGCTCCTTCTTGGCTTGCTCACGGTCCTTCTTCGCTTCCTCGACTTCCCGTTTGAGTTGATCCCGGTCGGCTCGGATTTCCGCCACCCGTTCGTCAACCATTTCATCGAGCTTAGCCATCAGATCAAGCTTGTTCTTACCTGCCTCGCTCTGGCGCTTGGTGTCTTCTTGCCACCGAGCAATCACAATGGTTCCGAAGGCTCCAACAATTCCCGCTGCTGCACCAGCTACCACCTCTACTGTGCTTGCCATGTCCCGTCCACTTCTAACTTGAATCACTGTGCTCATGAGTAGCTCACCCCACAACCCCACCCTAACTTTCAACCCATATAGAGACTGTGGCCTGAGGGAGCCACTCAACCAAACGCACTTCAAGGGAATAAGGCACCATCGGCACAGCAGAGAAATTGAGCAATGATGCACCAAACAAGAACGATTTGGTCAAACCAATCACTGGCGCTGACACCTCAGGCAACGAGAAGTGCTGACCCAAAAAGCCCGCTTTAATCCATTTGGGCTTCTGATAGAGGCTCGTTGCCTCGACAATGACCGAGTAACCAGTAATCGAATAAGGAAGCACCAGCGGTACTTCCCCAACCTCGTGAGAGCCTAGCAATTCCCAAGCCACTAGGCAGCGGGTTCAGCAGTCGTATCTGCTTCTGGTGCAGGTGCAACCGGAGCAGCCGGAACTGTAACAGATGGATTGCCCTGCCCCAATCGAAACGCTGCCAGCAGCACATCGTAGATGCTGATGCCAGGAGCTGCATAACGACTGCGCGTCTCCGCAACCAATCCATCTAGGACATGGAACGCATCGTCACCATTTTCCACAGATGCTTTGATGCTATCCAACGTGACAGTAGCAGCAGCATTCAACTCACGAAAATTCTCAGCATCAGCCCCAACAAAAGTAGCCATAGATTTAGTTCTTCCTCATTACAACCGACATTTGAGCGCTCAGAAATCCACAGACGTTACAACGATTAGCCGATTGTCACGCGCTTGCGGCGTGGCAAGTGAGCTTCAATAATCGGCTGGCTCTTGTATTGCTTTGTGTCCAACGTTCTCAAAGCTGTACCGATGGTGTTAGGGCTGCAAAACAGCTTTGCAGTGCCCTGCTTGGAGATGGCCCCAGCAGAAGCAGCTCGCTTGAAGACGAGCACGAGTGGAATGCCACCATTAGCTTGAACACCCCCAGAACGGAGCACAGTGATCGCGCCTGGATCTTCCCCGTAAGTGGTGTTTACGCCTAAGTCGTCTTTAAGCCCTTCATAGTTGGCCTTAATACCTTGGAATTCAGCGTAGATCGTGGCATCAGTAGTCCCCGTTTTTGGGCCACCAATCCACACATAAAGCGGTTCACGTTTAACACCTAAAGGCATATTTTCTAAGTCTCCTGATTGACCTAGAAAAAGCTTATCTCACGAACTTGTATGACCAATTAGCAGGGAAACCTATAGGTTTCCTTCATTGCTCCTGTGTTGAGATTTCAGCTATTAGGTGAAATCACCGGCTTCATAACTCAATCGTCTCAATCAAACCACAGCGTAAACACGTCTTTTCTGTACAACTAATAAGCTCGATGCTCAGAAAGAAGTGGTTACACTCTCGCGGGTCTACGTCGAAAGTCAAACTAGACCGCAACTCCTCAACTTGAGCCTCTACATAGGCTTCTTGAGTCATTCCCTCAAATAAACTCGACAGCAGTTCGTCTTGCATGGTTCAAAGAGTCAACTAAAAGTACATCGCGTTTCATGCCATGCAGCTTTAACTCTGCACGTCTAAAATGAACCGTCGCTACAGCCCTTTTAATGGGCTTTTTGTATTGCTGACCCAGGATGGTTACAGTTCCTGGATTGGTGGTGAAATTCGCTTTAGATTGGCTGTCTGTCAGTCGATCCCAATCTGGTGTGTGATTACGAATTTCATGCGTTCGTTCAATGACTTTTCTGGCTTCAGCCTCGTCATCACCAGAGATGATGAAACGGTATCCTCGTTCCTCATCGATGTAAGAAAACTTGGTAGTTCCTGTTTTGAAACTAAACGGCTGAGGTGAGCCAAAAAGCTGCTTGATTCTGCTTGCATAGCGCTCTACATCGGCACGAGTGATCGTCTCAGGCTTCTCATCCATCAATCGAAAACTAACTTCAGCTTCCCGCCTGGGTCGGTTGCGTGCTGCTGCGTCTGTACTCTTCTCGAAGAACTTCAACAGAATCTGCGGTTTGAATTCTACCGAGTCGTGAAATGTGGTGCAGGGATTGCCATAAACAGGGGCCAAGTCTTCCAGAGATGAGCCGATCTCAATATTGAATAATTGCAATCTGCATATTGTTTCTAGTAGGGAATCCTTCTCCTGATGAGTGCAAGCCACCCTCAATCTCGCTCTATCACTATCAAGGTTCGGTTCCCAGTCTTCGTCTCCTACATCCCGGAAGTAGGCTTTAACTCGCTTATTGGTTAGTTTTAGCGCTACGTCTTGCAAGTGTTCAGCGCTGCTAAAGTTGTCAGGTAAGGCCATATATCACACCTCAGCAGCTTCTCGCGCAACGGATGCGATTGAGTCAGGCGATACGCTGGCAGCCCTCTCAGCCTCACGCTTAGCTTTGACAGCTAGGTTAGCTGCCACCGCTGGAATTGGTGACTGCTCAACTGAGTCTTTGAATTCCTTGGTCGAGCGCTTGTACGCCTCAACACTGTCATTGAGGCTGGTCACGCTTTGAAAAGCTGAGTCAAGTGCTGAAACTCCTTCTTGCAGATTGCCTACACCTTCTAGGAAGTTATCAAGCTTGCGTTGGACTCCGGTTCTCGCCGTAACCTTCTCCGGCATATCAGGGTAAGCATCTGGGGCAACGACACGTTCTTTTTTGAGCGCATTTCCGATGCGCCCTGTATTCTCAGCCGTGTATTCCAGCACATTGCGAGTAGAATCAGCCATGTTTCTCACGTCTGATATGACGTTTGCGGCTGCTTGATAGATGCGATTGAAGCTTGCTAGAGCAAGGTTTAGCTGTGCCAGATTCTCAGCACCTAGAATGCTTTTCAACGAATCCTGAAGTTCTTGATTGATGATTGCACCAACATCAATCGGGGTATCTTCACCAGTGGAAAAACCCATCGTTCGCATTGTTGCGTTGATAGCGCTACTGGAGAGGCTGAAGAAACTCTGGGCTAAGTCATTTGACAGGAAAAAGCCATTATGCAGCGTTGCTAGCAAAGTTGTGAACTGAACTGCCTTATCAACCGCTGAACTCTTCGCTATACGGCTCAATAATCCGCCAAGGCCGCCATTAGGCAGAGCAGCCCCTAGCTTGCCGTTGATGGTGTTGAGCAAGTTAAGCTGAGCTGCGTTAGCAACTGCATTTCCCCCATTGACCATATTGCCTACAGTGTTGGGCAGTCCATTCACCTGATTTCGCAGCGAGCCTAACTCACCTGCTAAATCATCAACCCGTTGAGCAGTTCTTCCCCCACACCCTTTACCATTACAGGGTTGAGCGGCTACAGCAGCAGCGGTAGTTCCCGGCAAAGCGTCAATTTTGGGTGATAGCGTATCAATAATTTTGGGTGCCATGAGAGCTAAGCCCCCACTGATGGCCAAGATTTGCTCAAGTTTGGAGCGATCGGCCACTAGCTGATCAAGTTTTTGGTTGGCTGCTGCGTCCACTTTCTCCCGCTCCCGTACTTTGGTTTCTATCGTGGTCAATCGCGGCTCTAGCAGGTTTGGGGCTTTGCTGAGCTGCTGAATGTCTTGGTTCAGTTTGTCGATCGCCGCTGCATTGTTCGCCCCCAAGCCGATCGCACTTCTGCCGATTGGCTCCAGCTCTGGCTTATTCAGCGCCGCTGTAGAGCGAGCTAAAGCAGCATCGGCTGTAGCTTGTACTGCTGTGAGCCTGGGTAGAATCCCCATTCCAGCGATTGAGTTATTTACAGCCCGGTTAACCTCGGCCTGGTTGACTGTAGGGGCATTGGTGCCCGTGCCCGTGCTGTTCCCTGTGTTGGTCGTAGGCTTGACCTGAATCGCTCTTACCTTGTTCTCTAGCTCAGCAATGCGCTGGTTTTGAGGCGGATTCTCAGCTTTTGCCTGCTGAGCTGCTGTCTGGGCCTGCTGCACCTGGGCCTTAACTGGAGCGATCGCATTGTTGATTGCTGGAGCCGCCAGAGCTGGCACTTTAGCGGGCAATTGTTGAGCCGTGGTAAGCGCTGTGGTGGCTTTGCTATCAACTAGCTTTAATCCAGCACGGGCTTGTATAGCTTCGCTCTCAGCTTTAACTGCCTTAGCTTCTACAGTTCTGGCCTTGACATCTATCGTTTTCACCTTTGTATCAATGGCTAAAACATTAGATTTCAACGCTGTATTTTGCTGCAAAGCCTTACTAGCGTTGCTATTGGCTTGAGCCACAATGTCATTCAGTCTTCTAATTTTGGTGCGTGACTCGTAAAGCCCATCGTTCGCTAGTTTGTAGGCTCTGTCAGCCCAGGAGCGAGCAACCTTGATCGCATTGCTGGCTAGATCAGCTTCCCGGTTTAATACATCAATACGCTTATTGGTTTTAGCCAGCTCTGCTTTATTTGCAGCAATACGATTAGCTAATAGCTGATTAATACTTCCTTGCTTAGCACCTTCAATAGCAGCCAAATTTATAGAACGGTCAAACGCTGCCTGATTCGCCTCTGATGCTTTCAGAGCCATCAAGGAGATGACAACTCCCGCGACTCCTAACACACCAGAAATTAAATTAATCCACTTATCCATCCCTTTAGTGACACGTTCTAAAGGCCCGTTTAATTTGTCGTAAGTTTTGGTGATTTCACCTCCTAATTGCTTTAAGTCTCTTGTAACTTGCTCTCTAAGGGTGTTAGCAGTTTTACCCGCTTGTTTTGCTTCATTTGCAGCACCTTTAGCCGCATTTTGAGCGTCTAACACATCTGTCTTTACGTTGCCGAACTGCTTCTCTAATTGCTCAATCAATTGAGAGCGTCTGACTAGTTCATCTAAAGGCAGTCCAGAGCGAATTAATTTAGCTTCTTTAGCTAATTGAAGAATCTCCGTACTCATGGATTCCCCCTAATAATTATTTTCAGACAATCAACAGCAGCTAGCCAGCGTGGATCTTTAAACACTCGCTCTATAACTTTTCTGATGAGAACTTCCTCATCAAAATTGTTGTTGCCCGCTCCTCCTCTACTCCCGCCGCTAGAACTTCCTAAGCGTCTTTCTAAGTCACCCATGCGCCGATTCATGTCGCGCAATCCATTTTCTAAATCACCACAATTCGCCATTGATTAAACCTCACTGTCTAATTGCTCTAGCTAAGTCTGCACAATCAATACAGCAGTAACCAGGATAAGAATTTGATTGACATCTAATCTCCCCATCAGCACACTGATTACCGCAACGAACCTTAAATTTAATCGGGCATTCATCCGTTTTTTTGTAGATGATTTGCCCATTTTTATCCTTGATAGTAATCACACACTTTCCCTCATCGGGGTCAGGCGGATCGCATAGGTCTGGTTTGCCATCAGCTCGCTTGATTGAACCAATTGAATAGCTGATTATTTTGGAACCAGCAAGCCCTAACAAACGCTCATCATGCTCCTTGCCCTCGCAGTCTTTAACCGTCGCAATAACTCCGGTAGCGATGTCCCCTACCTTTGAAAGCTTGATGCCTACCAACTTCCCAGTGAAGTGAGCTTCAACGCTGTCCTTGCCAGGTTCGCCTTCGCACTCACCAGTACCGAAGCGGGACAGAGTACAGGCTGTGAAGTTGATTTTCACAAGGTAGGTGACGTTGCAGCAGTTCCCCTGTGCTGTGTCGTCGCCATCTTCCTCTGTCTCTACTGGCTTTTTCTTAGTAACTGAAACATCAACAGGGACATCGGAGGAAATGACCTCCTCTTTTGTCCCATTTTTGAATTGAATAACCACCTTTGCAGGTGGTTGATTAGCGCAATAACTAGCCATGATTAATCAAAGAACAGAGCGCTAAAAACACAGTTCCCACTAGACACAGAAGCCTCTATTCTGAATGGCCCTTGATAACTAAATTGGAGATACCCACCAAGGTTGTATTCCTCAGCCGTTAGCGTTGCAGTAGCAGTCTTGGTAGAGTCAGCTAGAGAGATGATTTTGGCAGTAAAATCGCCACGTCCATTATCAAAATCACAACCATAAATTGTGACTTTTCCAACTACGTTATCTGTAGTATTTACTGCCACTTTAGGAAGGCTGCCATAGTAAACAGCGGCGTGCCTTGCTCCCTCGTTGTCTGCCTGACCTGGAAGCGCTCTGACATCCGTCGCAGAAAACGCATAAATATTGCCGTCCACAAGGCTGTAACTAGCAACATTTGAAGGAACTGAAACGCGATCGGCGTAGAACTCCCACCCAAAAAGCATGTAACCCTTGGTTCCGAAAGTTCCGCCCCAATCACCTTGTAGAGCCGTATTTTTGCCAAGCACTGCAAAGCCTTGGATAGTCGGCTCTGGGGGCGTTTCCTCGCCTCCGCCGCCAAGCAAGTTTTTATCAGCCAGTCCAACAACGCCATCAGCGCGAACGATGAGAACGAGATCGCCTGTAGCCAGTTCTTCAAATTGAGGCAGGTCACTAAGTTTCATAGGTCGTCAGGTTCAATAGGTGTGCTGTAGTCGATTTCGGATGAGGCAAAAAACTCGATCAGAAAGGTGTAAACAATCACTGGCACACCATATTTTTTCTGAGGAGTAGCCCGCCAAAAGCTGACCACTAGAGATTCATAGAGCGAAGCGTTGTCAAACTCTAATGGCTGGTCTTGTTCATTAGTTAAGACTTCGCCGTTCTCATTCTCTAGAAATCCAGAAAAGTTGCTAGCCGCTAACAGCATCAAGCTGATTAACAGGCTTTGTGCAGTGTTTGTTGATGCTGCTGTAAGGCGAGGTAATGAACTTTTCTGGATTCTAATTACTTCAGAATCTTGATAGAATCCCTCGCCAAAAAGCTGCTCAGGAGTGAGCCTTAGCATTAGTATTCATCTGGCTCAATATCAGGCTCAGCATCCAATTTCTGGAAGTTGACTGGCACTTGATTCTGTCTATAGGTCTGGTTGTTTCGAGAGACAAAGCTAGAGAAAGTTTCGCCAAAAGTGATGTTTTGGTCTGGGTTCGTCTCTTGATTTGCTTCGGTCAGATAGACGCGGGCACGCCTAACCACACCTGCAAAAAGCTGCTCACCATTGTTATCAGCAGCAGCGGTTAAACCAGGCAGATCAGCTTTAGCAATTGTGATCGTCGTCGCGTCTTGTGTCGCCCCAGGTCCGAAGACTTGTTGTAACGTTGGTTGAGCCATACTAAGAGCCTCTGTACTATTTGCCTTAGTATGCCCTGCAATTCTTAGTGAGTCTATGCTTGAGACAAGCGGGATCTACTTCTACTTTTAGGCAAGTTTTAGGCAAGAAAAATAAAGCACTCTCTGAAATCTGCACACAGAGAGCGCTTTATTTTTTAGCTAGAAGGACTGCAAATCCTTTACCCCCAGTTCGAATCTGGGTGCCGCCTTTGAAATTCGCTGTCTATTTTCTCGCAGAAAGTCTTTCGTAGCGCGAATTTCAAGCAACCCTCCAAAATGGCGATTATGGATAAATGCTGATAAATGCCGATAAATAGGGCTGAAAATTTAGGCAAGTTTTAGGCAAGGATTTTCGGCGGCTGAGGTCGTGCCGGATTTGCTAACAAAATTTTGTAAGCTCGCTGATGCACGTCACCAGAAATCCAGTGGTGATAAGTTTCGTGATGGACTTTTACGGAATGCCCCATTTGTTTGGCGGCTAGCGAGACATCTAACCCAAATTCGAGTGTGCGGACTGCCCAGCAGTGCCTTAAATCTAGGGCGGTGAAGGGCAGTTCTGTGTGTTCGTAGAAGTAACTGGAGACTCTGTTGGTGTAATCAGAGTGTTTTTGGCCCGTTACTGCTGGTAGTAGCTTTCGGCGAAGTTCAAATTGGTCGATCCACTCTGGATAGAACGGCCATACCAAACGGGGGCCAGTTTTGCCTCTGAGAACGGCGATCATGTCAGATTTACCTTTCTCAAAATCTTGGCTGTCTAAATAGAACACCTCATGGCTTCTTAGGCCGTAGGTGGCAATCATGCCGTAGACCCAGCGCCAATGTGGGTTCTTGAAGGTGTGCCAGTATTTGGCGATCGCCCCATCGGTGGGCAGGTCGCGAGGGTCCACTTGTTTGGCTGAGTAGTTGCCTTGGAGCGGCTTAAAGTCGCACTCTAGACCTGCAAATTTGGCTAGCTTGCCGAGCGAGGTACAGTAGCGCCGTCTACTTCTAGAATTGGCCTCTGTTCGGGCGATCGCAGTTCGTAACAGTTCTGAGGTGAGGGGTTGGTCTGGGGGGAGCTGCTTGAAGACTGCCTCATATTCGGTTTCCCAAGTGATTTCAGCAACTGAGTGCCTAAATTCAACCTCAAATTTCTGGCACCAATCGGCAGCGGTGAAAGGTGAGGAGCTGGGAGTCAGGGGTGAGAGGTAGGGAGTCCAGGAGAATTCCCCACAATCTAGCAACGCGCCAACTTTGCGGGCTTCTTTTTCTGCGAGGCTGATGCCAGCGGGGTTGGCGTGGATGCCGAGGGCGATGCGTTGCTGGTAGGGGCGAAGTTTGGTGCTGCTTGGTTTGGGTGGGAGTGTGGCCTTGAGGTAAAGCCGATTGCCAATTTGCTGAATGGTCACTCCCACTTTGGCAGCTCGCAGCCGTCCATTGGCTTGGTTGATGCGATCGCTACTCATCCTCTCTTCTCTGGTGAAACTTCTAGCGCCTGGTGGCAGCGGTCAATGTGCCAGCGGTAAGTCGCTCGGTAAGCTCCTTTGCGCCGGATGTCCCGCCAGTGTTGGTTCTCTTTGAGAATTTCATCTGCCTTGAGATTCATCAAGTGGTCACGGCTGATGCCTAGACTTGCGATCGCTGTGGCAGTGTCTACCCATTCGGGTGAGAGTGGCCGTCCACGTTTGAGCTTAGGCATCTTGCACCCCCACTAATAGATTCAGTTGGCCGTCGCGCTCTGCTTTCAGTCGTTTCTTGAGGGGCATGGCTTTGAGGTCGTAGCGGCAGTGGCACACCGAACACCAGGCGCGTAAGTTGGAGCGATCGCAGTTCTCCGGCTGGTGGTCGAGGTGAGCCACGGTGAGGGTAAAGCGGGTTGGTCTTGGCTCCCAAACGAGTGCACCTTCATGGTTCTGCACTTCTTCCCAGAGGTCATTACGCCACTTGCGATGGTCCTCTTCAATGCGCTCAAACAAGTCCCCCAATGATTCACCCCGCTGGCGGCAAGGTCTACCGCATTTCTCACAGGTCCAGTTCACTTCGGTTTTGATGGCGAGGGCGATCGCGTTCCAGTTTTTGGGGTAAAGTTTGCGGTTCATTGGCATGGCTCTGCCTCCCCGACTCGTGTGAGTAGTTTGAGGTCTGAGCGGTGGTAATTGCGAGAGACGAGCCAGTTTGGAGCTTTGACCTGCACTTCACCACTAGGTAGCAATTCTTCGACAAAGACGTGTTTACCACTGAATTGCCCTGAGATGATTTCTACTTTGTCGCCGACATCGAGGGGGGTAGAAATTGGATCTGGATCAGGTTTTCTAGTGCTCTTAGGAAAGTGGTTGGGCAGGTTGGGCAGGTTGGGCACGGCCATTTCTTGCACAGTTGATTCTGCCAAAAGTGGGGGTTGGGCTATAGGTTGGGCAGGAGGTTGGGCAGGAGGTTGTCCACTTACTGCTGTCTCGTTTTGAGTGTCCTCTGGACAACCTGGACAACCTTCATTACTAAAATTTGGGGAAATCCAAAATCTAAACCTTTGCCCGTGGACAACCTGACGCGAGGTTGTCCACGAATTTGCCTTCAAGAGGTTGGTCACTCGCATTTGACTCGCTCGATCCTGCCTATCGAGGTCGAGACCGATCGCATGGGTGAGGATGTCCGTGGCTGTAATTTTTTGTTTGTCAGCTACGTAATTCAGCACAGCTTCTTCCCACGGGTCTGAAAGTTCAAACTCGTGAGCAGCTTCTTTGGCTTGCTCCTTCATGTCAGAGGAAAGCTGCCACGATTCCCCCTGCATGAAGGCATGGGTCGCAGCGGCCCAAATGCGATCGCGTTCCCCAGCGAGGTCGTCGAGGGGAATTCTGTCTTTTTGCACTGGGACGACCCAGAAGCGACGGTTGCCTGTGGGGTCAGCTAGAAATTCGTTGAAGTTGGTCGTGCCGACGATGATGCTCGGCCTGGAGAACGCCTTCACCGTTCGACCATAGGGCGGTCGGATTTGGTCGGTCTGGGTGGTGATGAAGGCTTTGACGGCGCTGATGTCTTTGCGTTTGAAGACAGCTTCCAGCTCTGCCCACTCGACAATCCATGATTGGTGCAGCTTGAGCCGTTCATCCTTATCGGACACTGACCCCACGGAGTCATCAAACCAGTCATCGCTAGCTAGCACTCGCCAAAATGATGATTTTCCGGCATCTTGAGCCCCTGCCAAAATGCAAACGGTGTCTACTTTGCATCCCGGGGCAAGTGCTCTAGCTACCCCAGCAATCAGGGTTTTTCTAACAAAAGTGGAGTGGAGGGCTGAATCGGTGCCGAGGTAGGTCTTGGCGATGGAGTCCAGCAACTCGTCATCAGGTTCGTAGAGGGCAGCACATTGGTGCAGGTATTCAGCCACGGGGCTATAGAGCTGCTGTCTCGCAATGTAGGTCACAATCTGGCTGCAATCCTCGGCTGGAATGTCAATGTTGTGCTTCAGGGCCAGATAGATTCTCAGTTCGTCCACGTCGAGTGGTTGGCCGTCTAGCTCGACTTCACCTTTGAGGTTGTTGAATCTGAGTCTGCCCTTGAGCTTTTCCTGCACCATTTTGTAGCGCATGGCGAGACGGCAGGTTTCGATCTCCATCAGTTCGCTGGGTTCAGCGTCTTGTTCATCGCGCCACTCTTCGAGGGTCTTGGCATCGTAAATGCGGCTCTGGAGATCACCACCCGCTGCTAAGTAGTCATCAATGCCCTTGTTAAAGTTGTTCCACTCTAGGACGTAGACCATGGCACCGTTGGCGGCAATCATGCGGCCTAGGTTGTGCAGGGCCAGTTGAACGGGACGCTTCTTTAGGATGTCGCGATCGAAGGCGAGGTAGATGCGGCGGCCATATTTGCAGTACAGCTCTAGCTCGGGTCGCAACCGTCCATGTTTGCCGCCAGTCGTTACGCCAGGGACACTGATGCAGGGGAAGCCTTTGGACAGGACAGCTCCGGCTTTTTTGGCTCCCTCTGTGACGATAATAGGCATGGTGAAGTCGAGTAGCAGCTTGGCCCAGTATTCGGGGTCTTCCATTTCGAGGAAGAGGGGGCCGACGGTTACTTTCGTGGGGTTGATGTACTTCCGTGGCTTTTGGGTTTCTGGGTCGATGGGGGCTTTATCAGGTTTGAACTGCACTCCCTTAAAGGTGCGTTCGCCAGTTTTGGGGTCCACACCAGCGACGGCCCAACCGGGAACCAACTCTTCAGAGTGCTTCCACTTGCGTTTGTTGTTGCGGTTGAGCAGCTGATCTACCTCTCTGGGATCTTCAATGGTCCAGACGTTGCGGCTGATGATTCCGGGGTCAACGGCGGAGGCGATCCACTCGTCCCAATGTGGTGGAATAATGTGGCCGTTGATGCTGGAGAGGGTTTGGGGTTGAGTTACATTAGTGGTCATACCTATCTCTGAATGCGCGACAAATATTGGTTTGCGGTGTAACTGGCAGGAGCTGTTCGGGTCACAGCTCCTTTTTCATGGGCGATCGCCCTACCACACGTCTTCGGTCCAGTTGTCTTCGTTGTCGTCGTCAAACCCTTCGTCAGGGTCGATGTCGTATTGGGGTAAGGGCACAGGAGAATGCCAGCCAGCCGCGATCGCCTCTTCGTATTCGGGCTGATTGATGCCGAAGGCCACGTATAACCCTTTGAAAATGGGGTAATCATCTCCTTCTTTGCCGATGTCTTCTGCCTGGATGTAGTAGGGCAGTTCTAGCGATGGACTCCAACCAGCGTCTAAAAATTTCTTTGGATAGGTGCACCAAGGGACGTAACGAGTGACGTGCAGCTTGCCTGGTTCAGAGTTGAGGCTGTAGGGCGTGCTCTCGGCTCTAGCGAACCCTAGCGATTCAGCTTCCTTAGGCATGAGCCGAAAGTAACGGGTGTCGGGGTCTATACCAATCCAGAGAGCATTGTTTTGATAGCTGTAGAACAAGGGTTTGGCGGGACACCAGCCAGCTTCTTTGGCTTCCTCCTCTAGCGGTGCATGAACCAAGAGGTGGTTCTCTTTGATGTCAAAGAGGCGGTCGTACACGGGGTCGTATTGCTGGTAGGTATAGGGCAAATCACAGGAGAGGTTGTCACTGTGCTTTGCGTTGATGCGGCATTTGCGGCGGTTTGGGCATTTAGCGGCTGGCTTTCCGGTCATGTCCTCGCAGTTGAGGTAGAGCCAGCAGGTGGGGGAGGGTTTAGTCATGGCGATCGCCCCCTCCGCCTTGTAGAAAGAGTTTGGGGTTGGGCATGCCCATCACGCCTGACCCGTAGCAGCGAGGGCAGCGATCGCCATAAGCTTTGCCCGTGCCGTCGCACATGACGCACTCGAAAAGGCTCATAGCTTGAATGCCATTGATTAGCCTGGAATATTGCCATGCCCGACGCAGATTCCCTCGGCAGGCGTTTTGCATCAGGTCTGGGGCGTTTTGATGGGTCAATAAATGCCAGAACAGTTTGAGTCGCTTGAGTGAATTAATCATCGCGATCGCCCTCACTTTGGGTTTGAGGGAAGGTGACCATAGTCGAGCCATCAATGACTTCGACTGCTAGCCCGTCGCTGGGTAAGCCCAATTCATCTAGGATGGCTTTGCACTGGTCCTTTGAAAGAGCTAGAGAAAATTTGATGTGTTCGATGTCTTCCGTTTGAAAACCAAGGCGCGATCGCCTCACGGCTAACTGGCCTTCACCGTTGCATTGGTCGCAGGTTTCCCAGTCCACCTGGTCTGAGTCGGGGTAGGTGATCTTGGCTTCGCCACCGTCGCAGTGGGGGCAATCGTACACGTCGAAATGCCGCGATAGTTCTAGTGGGTCAACTTCTGAAGGGCGCTGTACTAGAGACTTTGCAATTGCAGCTTGTTTATTAGCCCCCTCGCTCAAGCCGATTGGTAGGCTGAAGTCTGAAGGGGCTTCTGGTGAATTGGTCATCATGCCCCCTAAAAGTCGATGTCGTCTAGTTCGGGCTCAATGACCTCGCTCTCGGGTGCCGCTGGCAGGAGGTTGGTGAGCTGGGGAAATTCGGCGACATCGGGTTTGATGCCTTGGGCTTTGAGGAAGCTGGATACTGTTTCCCAGTTAGCCTGTAGTTCTTTCAAGCGCTTCTCTAGCTGGGTGATTTCGCGCTGAAGTTTGTGGCGTTCGTCCCACGACTTGTTGGCATCGGGTTGGGCGGCTGCCATGCACCGTTGCCGCAGCATTTCAACGACTTCTTCAAAGTTGCCTGACCCATCCCAAGTGGCCTCGACGCGGATTTTCTCGTTTTCGTAGTTACCGAGATTGAAGCAGGCTTCGTAAGCAATACGTTTGATTTCCATGCTGATTTCCTCAGTGCTTAAATGAACAGCAAAAAGCCCACTCACGCCCCAGTGGTTAAGGATTGGGGTGCAAGTGGGCACAGTTTCCAGATTTAAAACAATGCGAAAATAGGGCTGTTAGGCCCTTCGTTGGGGTATACATTTTTACCTCGGAGCTAGCGAAGTGGTCTAACGCAAAAGAGCCGGGGACTGCGTCACCAGTCCTCGGCCCTCAAGTTGCTTATAAGTTTTGGAATTCCACCAACATTGTAAACTCCTCAATTCGTTTGTGCGTGTGCAGCCTGTCACTGGGCTGTTTTTTTGTGACTGGGAAGATTAGGAAAGGGCGGACGGATGGCACTCCATCCACCCTGGTTGTTTCTCAAGTCAAAAGTAATGAGTGAATTTGAACCGTTAGATCTGGACGATGTTGTCCTCTCTGGAGGGACACGAGATATCCTTGGTCACTCAACAGCACAGATAAAAGAGCTGTTCGAGGCTCTAAAAGAGCAATTTTCTGGGAGCCATCCTCAAAGCGAGTTGCTAGATGGCAAGTTTGAATGCCAGGTGCTCAGCTCTACAAACAACCGAACAGGTTGGATGAAAGGAAAGCTCA
>Ga0164304_10000104_pt1 | contig 19614 bp, 14 predicted proteins | sample Whisoiple_217_MG_FD_110216 | JGI IMG/M metagenome (GOLD analysis project Ga0164304, IMG submission 110216) | Soil microbial communities amended with pyrogenic organic matter from upstate New York, USA - Whitman soil sample_217_MG | ecosystem: Environmental > Terrestrial > Soil > Agricultural...
ACGCGGCGAACGAAATGGACATCACCAGCGCGGCGGCTGTCACCACCCGCCCGGTGCGGGCCAGGCCCAGCGCGACGCTTTCATTATTGTCGGCACTATTGCGTCCGGACATCAACCGGTACTCGCGGATGCGCGAAACCATAAACACCTCGTAGTCCATCGACAGTCCAAATGCGATGCAGAACAACAGCACCGGGATGGTGGCGACCAGCGTCCCGGTAGCGGTGGTGCCGAATGCGCCCAGATGACCGTCCTGGAAGATCCACACCAGAGCACCGAAGGTGGCGGAAAGCGATAAGACGTTGAGCAGCAACGCCTTCAACGGCAACACCACGCTGCCGGTCAGCAAGAACAGCAGCACGAACGTGATCGCGGCGATCACCGCCAGCACGGCGGGCAGCCGTGAGGTGATCGCGTCGCAACTGTCGCGGCTGATTTGCGCTATTCCGGTCATCTGTACGTGTTGGCCGCCGGGACCGGTGACGGCGTGCAACCGGTCCAACTGGATCTCCGAAGCCTCTGAGAACAGTGGCGCGGTGCTGCCAACCGTGAAAAACGCGCTGCCGTCCTTGATCGCTGCCGCCGACGGCGGCCCGACCAGTGAGCCGGCTACGAACGTGCCGCCCGGCGCAGACACCGATGACACGTCCGGAACCTGCGACAGCTGCACGGCATAGTGGCCGAGTTCGTCGGGTGTGACCGTAGTCAAGTCCGGAATCACGACGGTCACGTTGGCCGCCGAGTTGACCGCAAAAGCGCTGCGCACCTGGTCACCGACCTGGCGCGCCGACGTGGAGTCGGGCAGTACGCGGTCGTCCGGAAAGCCCCATTTGATACCGAGGAAGGGTGCACCAAGTATCAACAGCAGCGCGATGATCGCGAGGCCGATCGCAATGGCGTGGCGCATCACGAACTTGGTCGAGCGGTAAAAGAACATCTGCTCGACCGGGCGTCGTGCCGGCTCCGGCCGTCTGAGCAGCCGGCGGCCCAGTCGGCGCACGTCCAATGAGTCCAGCCGGCCCCCGAGCAGCACGATGGCCGCCGGCGTCACCATGACCGCGGCAACGGCCGCGAACGCCACCACGGCGATGCCGGCGTAGGCGAAAGATTTCAGAAAGTACATCGGGAAGAGCATTAGAGCCATCATCGACAGCGCGACCGTCATCGCCGAGAACAACACCGTCCGCCCGGCCGTGGCCATCGTGCGAACCAGCGCCCGGTTCAGATCCGCGCCCTCGGCGAGTTCGTCACGGAACCGGCTGACGATCAACAGCGTGTAGTCGATGGCCAACGCCAAACTCAGTGCGACAGTGAGGTTCAGCGCGTAGATCGACACGTCGGTTGCGTATGTGATCGCGCGCAGCACCGCCATCGAAGTCAGGATCGCGAACCCGCCCACCGCCAGTGGCAGCGCCGCCGCCATCACGCCACCGAACACCCAGACCAGCACCACGAAGCTCAACGGCATGGCGATGGATTCCATTAGCAGCAAGTCTTTTTCGCTTTGGCTGTTGACCTGCACGCGCGTCATCGCGTCGCCACTGGCCCGGACGGTGACCCCGTTGCGGTCGTACACCAGCTGATCGGCCAGCTGCTTGGCATGCTTCTGCGCGCCGTCCTCGCCGCCGGTGATGCCGGCGACGATCAGCCCGGTCTTACCGTCCTTGCTGATCATTGTCGCCACGTCCGGCGGCGACGCGGTCCACGCCGAAATGACATCGGCGACATGGGGCGACGCCTGGAGTTGGCGGACGAGGTCGGCGCCGACGGCGCGCGCGGCTAGACTTTCGGCACCGGCCTCGGAGGTTACAGCGATGACCATATGCATGTCGCCCTGGCCGAACTTCTCGGACAGCAGCTGAGCCGCCTGCCACGACTCGCTGGTCGGATCCTGTAAGCCGCCGGCGGACAGGCTCTTCGACACCGGGATGCCAAACATGCCGGCGCCGACCATGACCAACAATGCGACCGCGATGATCCGCCGTGGCGCCGCGATGGCAAGTCGAGCGATTCCTTGTAACACGTTCATCCTTCCGGGCCAACACTCTTAGGCAGTCTCGAGTGAGTTCGACCCCGCTGGGATGCCGCGAGCGCCCGGCGTGGCTGTTGAGCCACAATCCGGTTCATGAGGTTGGGCGCGCTCGCAGATATCCGCAATCGGCCGCCACAGCCGCGCTCCGGTCCGACCGGGTCGGGACTTCCACCCGCTAGCCCCAGCAAACGTTCAGTGTCCAACATGATCCGACGGTAGGCGCATCGCGTACGCACAGCACGGGTAGTCGACTACTCGTCTAGTTCCTTGACGCTGCCCGCGATCCCCCGGCGATGACTACGGATCACCACCCGTCGAAGCCCTGGCGTCTGAACGAAATATCATCCTCCCCCGGCTGGGTGTGTCCATCGACTCAGCCGTTCTCGAGCCGTGAGTCGGTGACGGGACGGCGGCCGGAGTGGCAGCCGCCCAGCCGTCGCCCGTGTCGGCACACCGCCCCTCGTGCAAAGTCGAGTAGCGCGCTACTCGCGCCCCTCCGGCCACGGTCGACCACTCTGGACAACGTAGAGGTGAAGCAGGGGGGAACGCACAGTGTTCGATACAGCCGCGTCCATCGCAGCCGCGCACGCCGGGAATCCACTTCCGGTCGGGCGCGCTGTCCGCATGTCCCGGCGCCTTCGGCATGGCCACGATCCCCTGCCTGTTACGGTCGCGTGTCGACGAGGTGTAGCCCTCGTGGCGACCTGCGAGAGTCCCGGGGGATGGCGCCTTCCGCATCGACGCCAGCTGCGACGTCACGGTTCGATGGCCATGAACGAACGCGTGAACGGCAAGACGGCGAATTGGTTCGTCAAAATAACTGCACCCGAACTGATTCCACGGTGCAGCTGGCCTAAGACGCACTTTCGGTTCGTGTACTCCCAAGGGGCGCAACCGATGTCGACGAACTTCCATGCGACCCCAGGGTGGAATCCCGAATTCGCCGCGCATGCCGAGTCGAATCATGAGAAGGATTCCGACGATACACGTTGCCTGAATCAGGTGTCGACACGGGCCTGTGGGCCGGGGGGTTCGATCTGTTCGCCATTGATTCGTTGTGCCGCTGCGGTTTCACACCGCCGCCCGGACGTTCGCCATTCCAGATGACACCGGATTCGTCACGAGGTTCAGAATGCCATTTCTCATCACCGATCAAGCCCCCGGCGATCAGCTGCGCACCCTCGCGGGCGGCAAGGCCCACAATCTCTACATCCTCACCGCCGCCGGCTTCCCGGTACCGCGCTGGACGGTTCTGGGCACTGACGCCTTTCACGCCGCCGTCGCGGCTGCCGGTCTGCAGCTGAGTGACGCACCGCTGTCGCTGCCGGAACGGCTGCGGGAGGCAGCGTACGCGGAGTCGGTCCTGCGCGACTTGGCCATTCCCACAGCGATTCTGGACGCGATCGGTGCGGCGCTGGACTACGTGGGCAACACGAGCGTCGCCGTACGCTCCTCGGGTCGGCAGGAGGACGGCGCTTCACATTCGTTCGCGGGACTGTTCGACACCATCCTCAATGTGACCGGACCCGCTGCGGTCGAGGACGCGGTCCGTCAATGCTGGGCATCGGCCTTCTCAGAACGGGCTGTGCGGTACCGGCACATGCGAGGGCTGGACTTCCACGACGTCGCACTCGCGGTCATCGTGCAGCGGCTTGTGCAGCCCCGCAGCAGCGGTGTCATGTTCACCGCGGACCCGGTCACGGGTTCACCGGACCGCATCGTGATCAACGGCGTCCTGGGTCTGGGCGAGGGTCTGGTCTCGGGGGCCGTCGACTCAGACTCCGTCGTGGTCGACAAGCGCACCGGCGAGACGGTCGACGAAAACGTCTGCGCCAAGCAGGAGATGATCGTCACTGGCCTCGGTGGAGGCGTCCGCACGGTGACCGTTCCTGCCGAACAACAACGACATTGCAGCATCGGCCCTGATCTGCGGGACTCGCTCGTCGACCTGGGATCACGCTTGGAACACCATTTCGGTGCTCCTCAGGACATCGAGTGGGCTGCCGACGAGTCGAACACCTGGATTCTGCAGTCCCGGCCTATCACCACGCTGATCAACGAAAATCTTTCAGTGGCAGAACATCTCGGCGAAGACGTGCCGCCCGGCGATCTTCGCATCTGGGACAACTCGAACATCATCGAGAGCTTCGCGGGTGTCACCTCGCCCCTGACGTTCACCACCGCCCGCGAGCTGTATGCCGACGTTTATCGGGCCTATGCCCGCAGCCTGAAAGTGCCCTCGGCGCAGCTCGATCAGATGGAGTCCTGGCTGCCGGTGATGCTGGGCCAGTTCAACGGTCACGTCTACTACAACCTGTTGCACTGGTACCGCATGGTGGGCATCGCTCCCGGGTATCCGCTGAACCGGCGGGTGCTGGAAGTCGCCCTCGGCGTCAGCGAGCCCCTCGACCGCAGCACAGCGGGAGCCCTGCGGCCGTTCGGATTCTCCAATGCGCTCGTAAAAGGGTTCTCTCGGGCGCGCACCACCGTCACCTATGCCCGCCGGTTTTGGTCCCTCGATGCGTTGGTCGCACGCTTCGACAGCTCATTCGAGGAGTTCGTCGACCGTCACCGCCTGATGGATGTCTCCGAGCTCGACGGTCCGCAGGCGTACCGGCTCTTTCGCCGGATCCGCGACGAGGTGGCCGATATCTGGGGACCGATGATGGTTCTCGACGCGATCCTCCTGACGTCGGTGGGTGTCCTCGCCGCCCTCACCAAGACGTTCCTGCCTTACGCACCCGAGTGGTTCGGCTTCGCCGTCGTCAATCCCGGGACCGATGTGGTGTCCATCGAGCCGGCGCGAGCACTCGCCGACATCGCCGCGCTCGCGCGCGACCACGCGGACCTGTGGGCGTTCATCGACAAGGCCGAACCGGACGTCGCCTACCCCCTACTCGTCGACCACGCCGGTGCTGGCGACGCCCCGCACTGGCGGGAACTGCTGGACAAGATCGACGAGTACATCGACAGATTCGGTTACCGTTGCCTCGACGAACTCAAACTCGAGGCGCCCGATCTGCGGCAGGACCCGTCCGGGATCTTCCACATGCTGCGGATGGCTTCCGCCGAAGAGACACAGCGTGCGGGTGATTCCGCGCAGGCCTACCTCGATGCGCACCTGCACGGGCCACGCCGGAAGGTCTTCGATGCGCTGCGCAGGAAAATCCAGCGAGCTGCCACACATCGCGAGCATCTGCGGTTCTGCCGGACCCAGGGCTTCGGGATCCTGAAATCCCTTGTCGCGGTGATGGGTCGCGACCTCGAGCAACGCGGCATCGTCGACGAGTGCGCCGATGTCTTCCTGTTGCGTCTCGACGAGTTGTTCGCGGTGTACGAGGGCTCGATGTCCCGCGGGGCGGCGCGGCAGGTGATCGCCCGTCGCGGAGCGCTGCACGAGGGCTACCGCAAGCTCAAGGCTCCCGCCCGGTTCGCCACGACGGGAGCGGACTACTCCCCGGAGGAACTGACGCGGGCCGGATGGCGGTTGTCCGGCGACGCGGCACAGGCGCCGGCCGGGACGGTGCTCAATGGCACGCCGTCCTGCCCCGGGGTTGTGACGGGACGCGCGGTGGTCGTGGAGAAGCCGGAGGACTTCTCCAGCGGCATCCTGGTGGCCTATCGCACCGATCCCGGTTGGGTGGCCGCACTTCCCTTCGCGTCCGCGCTGCTCATCGAACGCGCATCGCCGCTCACCCATGTCGCGATCATCGCCCGCGAACTGGGAGTGCCGACCGTCGTGCAGATCGACGGTTTGACCACCGCGATCCGGACCGGCATGACTGTCAGCGTGGACGGTGCCAGGGGTCGCATCACCCTGCTGGTAGACCAGCCCGAACTGGAGAGCTCCGATGCGTGAACCCGCCGAGGCCGATGTCGTCCGCATCCTCGGGTGGCTGACCTCACCCAGCGAGTACACCGGCGTGCATCTGGCGGCCGACGACGGCGGCTGGGAATTCCTTTCGTATGCGACGCTGGCCGACCAGGTTCGACGAGTGGCACGTCTGCTCGTGGCGCAAGGAGTTGGTTCCGGGGACACCGTGTGCGTGCTGATGCCGACTTCGCACCTATGCCTGGCGACGATGTTCGCGGTGCTGGCGGCGGGGGCGACGTTGACGCCCATCGCGCCCCCACTGTTCGGCAGTCACGAACAGTACCGACGGCACCTTCGCGGGGTCCTCGAAAGCTCGCAGGCCAGTGCGGTGGTCACCTCGTCGGGGTTCGTCGACGCGGTGGCGCGGGCGGCCGCCGACATGTCGCAGGCGCCTGCCATGATCGTCCTCGACCGGGTGCCTGCAGACCCGCCTCTGATCGAATTAGCCTCTCCCGCAACCGCTGTTCTGCTGCAGATGACTTCGGGATCCACGCACCTGCCGCGCGGAGCGCGCATCAGCTGGCGCAACCTGGCGACCAACCTCGCCGCCATCGACGCGGCATGCGAAGAGAAGGGGGCGGCGGATGACGCCTCCGCCTCGTGGCTTCCTCTGTATCACGACATGGGATTGATCGGGGGGATCTTTCAGGCCATCACCCGGCAGCGGGCGCTGTACTTGATGCGTCCCGATCAGTTCGTCCGCGACCCGGCTCGCTGGCTGCGGGCGGCCGCCGTCGCACGAAACACGGTCTCGCCGTCATTCGGGCTCGCGTATGCCGCGCGTCGACTGACGCATGAGGACATCGAGGATATCGACCTCTCGCGGCTGCGCACCGTGGTGGTGGGTGCCGAGCCGATCAACCCGGACCACCTCAGGGCCTTCACCGAACTGACCGCCGCTCAAGGATTCTCGCCCAGCGCGTTCCTGCCTTCATACGGTCTCGCCGAGCACACGCTGCTGGCCACCGCGCACCGCGTGGGTGAACCGCACCGGATGGTCCGGATCGACAAGTCCGCCTTGCGTCACGGGCAACCGGTGCATGTCCTGGCCGCCGCCACCGACTGCATGACGGCCGAATCCGGAACCGATTGGGTGATGTCGGTCGGCGTCCCGATCCCGGGCCACCACGTTCGGATCGCCCACGAGTCCGGTTCGGCCGCTGCGGAGGGGATTCTCGGAGAGATCGTCCTGTCCGGACCATCGGTGTTCGGCGGATACCGCGGAAGCCCGGACAGCGCGACACGGTGCATCGACGGCGAATTGCACACCGGTGACGCCGGGTTCATCCTGGACGGGCAGTTGTTCGTGCTCGGCCGGATGGGGACGAGCCTGAAAGTGAACGGCCGCACGGTCTTCGCCGAAGATCTCGACGTGACTGCAGCCGCCGCGCTGGGCGTAGCGCCGAGTCGGCTCATCGCCGCCGCGGTCAACGAGAGCGGCCGGCCGGGGGTTGCCCTGTTCGTCGAGCAGCGGGCACGTCAACTCCTTGCCGGGGAGATCGCCACCGCTCGCACTGCAGTGCAGGCTCAGGTCGGGGAGGACGCACTGGTGTGGTTCATCGGTGTTCCGCGCGGCGGCCTGTCGCGAACCTCGAGCGCAAAGCCCCGCCGGGCACACATGTGGCAGCAGTGGCGAGCGGGACATCTCGTCGGCGCCGAACTCCTGTCGATGTCCGGTCCGGACCGTGATCCGGGCCTGCTCGAAAAGGTGCGTTCGCTGTTCGAGCGGACCCGCGAACTGGCGGTGATACCTGACGACGCGACAGTGCATTTCGAGGGGTCACTCGCCGAAGGTTTCGGCAACGAAGGCTCCGACATCGACCTGCTCCTGTTGGTGCCTGGCGCCAGCACCGAAGCGGTCATGCCCACGGTTCTGTTCGTGGACGGCCACCGGGTCGAGATCCGTGTCCAGTCGCACGACCAGATACATAAACGGCTGCAACGGATTCGCCGCGCCGCCGACACGGGTTCGATGAGCGGAATCACCGAGGACCTGCTCAACAGAGTCCAGCGATTCCTCCGGGGCACCGTGCTGCACATCGGGCCGCGGTACGCAGAACTCCAAGACGTCGTGTCCTATCCGGAACTGACGAGCCTGCTGGCCGCTTGGTGGCATCGGCGGGCCGGGCAGTGTCTGCGCCAGGCCGCCGCCCTTGCCCTTCTCGATCACGACCGCGAGGCAGCGCACTGGGCGCAGGAAGGCGTCACGCAGGCCATGAAGGCGTTTCTTGCCGAGCGCGGGGAAGGCTACGTGGAAGTCAAATGGCTTCCTCTCCAGGTGGCTCGGCTGCGCACCTGCGGTGACCAGAACGTGGCGGCCCTGCTCGGCGAATATCAGGCCCTCGAGTACGCGCAGACCGGCGAGGTCGGAGCCCGGGATTTCGTCGTTCGCGCACAAGCGCTTTCGGCCAGACTGGGTGCGCCCACGGCCACCCTCGACCCGGCGAAAGTGATCTTGCGACGCGTCCCAGGCGTGACCACCTGGCCGATCAGGTCCACCACACATGTCGTACGCGGCAAGGCGGACGTGTTCGTGCTCTCGCCGGAGTGCGCGGAATCCTGGCGCCACGTGGTGTTCGGCGAGACGCTCGCCGACACCCGGGCGGCGAGCACACACATCGCGCTGTTCGTCCGATACGGTCTGATCGCACTCGGTTGGCGTGGCGCGGGAACCATCAGGCCCGTGGCCGCGATGTGCGACCCGACTCGGCCGCTGACCCCGGCGCCGTCCACCCGTCGCCCGGTGATCACGATCAACGGCGCGATCGCCGATGGGCACATCGCTCGATCCCCGCTGGCGGCAAAGCCATTCGCCGAGTGCGCGGGTGCGTTGATGCTGGCCAACATGGTACTCGAGAACGCCCGAGAAGACTTCGAGGGCGCGGTCAAGGACGGACAGTGGCAGGTGGCATCGTTGTGCGGGCGCCGGATCGTCACCATGGCGGTCCGGATCCTGACGAGCGCGTGGGGCGTCACGCCGCTGCCGGGTGATCCGGTGCTCATCGAAGGCCTCGCCACGCTCATACCCGAGCACGCCAAGCTGGCGGCGACCGCTGGCCGGCTCGTGCGCCTGTCCGTCCACGATGACGACGAGGCACTCGACGCCCGGGCCGAGATCGACCGGTTCGTGTCGGACGTCCGGGCCGCGAGCGGTGGCGAGATGTTCCCCTCGTCGTTCGCCTCGCAAGAACAGTGGCGGGAGACTCTCAGGTACGGCTACCAGTGGCTGAGGATGGGCGGATACCTCGACGCCTATCTGGAACTGGACGAAGCGAGGGACCTGTTGTCCAGTGGCGGAGCTCAACCGTCGGCCAGGACTGCACGGTCGGACTCGGAATCCGTGGGGTCGGCATGACCGCAGTCCAGGACGACGTGCTGGCGCTGGTGACTGCGCTGGCTCCTGGTCCGGCGGCCGAGCCGGACCTGCACGGCAGGTTGATCGATGACCTCGGCTACACGTCGTTGCGGCTCCTCGAGCTGTGCATCGCCGTCGAGCGTGCGTTCGCACTGCCACCGCTGGAGCAGGACGCGCTGGCCCGCGTGCGCACAGTGGGCGATCTGGTCGATCTCGTTCAGACGCAGAAGGGAAGGTCATGAACGCGCGCCGGATGGTTCTCGTCACCGGGGCCGCCGGGCACGTCGGCGCGGAAGTCGTCGCGCGGCTGGTCGGGCGGGGCCACCCCGTTGTCGCCTTGGTGCACAATCGATTCGGCATCGTCAGCAACAACGGCCGTCCGGTCCGGCCGGCACGCGTGCTCCGCGGTGACGTCCGGCGCCCGGATTTCGGGCTCGACGCGGATGTCATACGGGAGCTCGCGGCGCAGGTTGCGGTGATCGTCCATTGTGCCGCGGTGACAGACTTCGGCCTACCCGAACAGCGGTACGCCGAGCTGAACGTAGCGGGTACCGCCAACGCGCTCGAGCTGGCACGGCGCTGGGACAGCGGATTCCTGTACGTCGGCACCGCATACGTATGTGGTGAGTTCAACGGGACTTTCGGCGAACATCAGCTCGACGTCGGGCAACGGTTCGGGAACGGCTACGAGCGCAGCAAGCACCAGGCAGAACACCTGGTGCGTGCCTCGGGCCTGCGATGGGCCGTCGTACGACCCGGCATCGTCTCCGGCGAACACCGCACCGGTCGCAGTCGTGAACACAAGCACATCTATCAGGTGCTCAAACTGATCGTCGAGGGCAAGTTGCGGACGCTGCCGGGAAACTACGCGGCCACGTTGGCGCTGTCGCCCGTCGGACACGTCGCCGACACCATCGCGACCGCAACGGAGAGGTTCTCCGACAACGTCGGATGCACCTTCCACGCCGTCGGCGCGAAATGTGTTTCACTCCAAACGATTTCCGACATCCTGGCCGAGTACCCATCGTTTCGGGTGGCCGACTTCGTGCCGCCGAGCACGTTCAGCGTGGACGAACTCGACGAGATCGAGCGCGGGTACTTCCAGAAGGTCGGGACGCTGTACGCGAGCTACCTCATGCGCCGGCTGGAGTTCGACAGCTCGAACACCCGCGACCGGCTCGGCATCGTTCCGCCCGCCACCGGCGCGGGTTACGTCCGCCGAATTCTCGACTCATGCCTGCGCACAGGTTATCTGGGCAGATCGGGGCCATCCATTGCCGAAGTGCTGGCCGTGTTACAACGAGGGGGGAGTCACGCATGATCCACACCGAAGTCGCCACGCTGGCGCCACCCGGGACTCACCGACGGAGTCCAACTAGGTACGGGTCCGATACCTACTTCCTGGAAACGCGCGACGCGCTGGAGCGGCTGTCCATCGATCCCGATGAATTCGGTTGCCGCACAGCGCTGCTGCTCCTCAAACCCGACGCGGCTGTGACGGGGGGAATGCGGCGGGCCATCACCTGGCTCACCGAGCACGGTTACCGCATAGTGGGAGCGCACGCAGTGGCGCTCACCCACCTTCATCTGCGCGCCCTCTGGTACTTCAACTGGCACCGCGCCACTCCCGAGCGGCGGCGGCTTGCCGACCAACTCGCTGGATTGTCCGCATCACTCGTGCTGGTGGTCACCCATCCCGACGACAGCGTGCCGGCCTCCGTTCGCCTGACGGCGGACAAGGGCCCCGCCGACCCGGCGCAGCGGGCTCCCGGCCAGCTGAGGTACGCGTTGGCCGCCGGAACGTACCTGCTCAACCAGGTTCATTCGCCCGACGATCCCGACGACGTGTTGCGCGAGCTGAGCATCTACTTCGCCAACCCCGAACTCAGCGAGGTCATCGCCGCGTGTGCCGCCGGCGCCGACGCCTCGGCCGATGCCATCCGACTGGCCAACTACATCGAGTCCGGCGTCGAGCGCCGGAGCGGCGACCTGGCGGTCACGCACGACATGGTCTGGCAGCACCTCCGGGCGTTCGGCGCAACGGTGAGGCCCCGGACGGGACAGGAGTGGGTGGCGGCCATCGACCAGGCCGACAGACACCACGTCCCCGTCGATCTGTGGTTCCGCATCGTGCTCGAATCGGCCTATCTCCCCATGCACCGACAGACGAAACAACGTGAATTGTGAACGCTGGCAATTATTCCCAGACCATCGCGCGAGAGCTGGTGCACAAGCGCTCCATCGCGGAAGTGTTCATCACGTCGGTCACCACGACTCCGGCGACCTGGATCTGCCATGCGCAGCTGCCGCGCCGACACAGCTTTCACACCGACACGACGGGCGAGCAGAGCGCCTATCACGACCCGCTACTGGTCCTGGAGGCGTTCCGGCAGGCGTGCATCGCCGCGAGTCACGCCTCGTACGACGTGCCTCTCGACGCGCGCTACACCGTGCGCTACTACGAGCTGTCCATCCTGGATCTGGCCACGCTGAAGTGTGGTCCGCAAGCGCTGGATCTCGAGCTCGACATCGCCGTGCGCAACGAGTTCCGGCGGGGCGGCGACGGCCCGGTGCAAGGGCTCGACGTCGCGGCGGTCGTGATTCACGAGGGTAAGAAGGTCATGGAGCTGTCGGGGGCATTCGGCTGGTTGTCCCTCGCCAAGTGGGAGGCCTTTCGTGGCGGTGCGAGTTGGGACGCGGGCGCACAGGCGTCCCCGGCCGATCCGCAGATAGTCGGGCGGACACGTCCGGAGAACGTGGTGATCGGCGAACCGGTCCCGCTTGGCGGCAGTGCGGCGAGCGCGCCCATCGTGGTGGACGTCAGCCATCCCACGATCTTCGACCACCCTCTCGACCATCTGCCCGGGGGTTTGATGATCGAGGCGTGTCGCCAACTCTCGCTGGCGGTCATGGGATCGTGCAGCGCGACGATCATGGGCCCGGCCTGGCTGCGGTGTGACTTTCATTCGTTCGCCGAATTGGATACCACCAACACGGTCACCGTGGCACCGGCCGCTGAGGACGCTTTGTCATTCCGGGGCGAGGTGACACAGTCCGGCCAGACAAGGGCATCGGTCGAGCTGACATTCACCACCGGTGACGGCGGTGACGGAATGTCGCCTTCGGCATGACGGTCTCCGAACGGACCGGCGGAATCCGGGCGTTTCTGGTCGAACGGTACCTCCCGGTCTACCCGATCTATCTGACGTTGTGGGTCGTCGCCGTCGAGAGCATGACGGCCGTGGTGACCGACTCCGCCGGCCCGTGGCACCCGACCTGTGACACCGCGTTGAAGGCGCTGGCCCTTGTTGCGGCCGGCGCATTCCTGCGGATGGTCGACGACCAGAAGGATCTCGACTACGACCGCCTGCACAATCCCACTCGTCCGCTGGTGCAGGGCCGGATAACCCACGCAGAGCTCCGGATGGCGATGGCCCTGACAGCCGCAGTGGCTTTGGTTCTCGCCGCGGCGGTTTCGCTTCCGGCGGCGGCGGTGCTGGCGGCCGCACTCGGCTACGGCCTCGCGCTGTGGTGGATGGAATTGCACGTGTCATGGGTGCGGGACAACCCCATCGTCAACCTCGTGGTGATCTGTCCGGCACAGTTCCTGGTCACCGGGTTCGTGATGGTGGGCCAGCCAGGTGTCGGTGATTCCTGGGGACGCCTCCTCGCCGTGCCCGTGGTGTTCACCAGCGCATTCCTGCATCTGGAATTCGCCAGGAAGACGTGCCGGACGGGCGCGGGGGACCCGCACTCCTACTCGCAGCTGATCGGTGCATCGGCCAGTGCGAAGACCGCCTGGGCATTCGGCATGCTCGCGGTGCTGCTCGAGTTGTCGGTCACCACGCCGTGGCGGTGGGCGGAGCACTGGTGGCCGGTGGCCTGGCTGCCGCTGGCCGCCGGCATCCTGCCCTGCGTCTCCGCATGGATCTTCCTCGGGGGCGGGGCGGACAGACATCCCCGAAGTTGGCCAACGGTTTTCGTCGTCGTTTTCTATCTCGCCATCGTCGGCCAGGGTCTCGCATAACTACGAATCCCTCGCGCGTGAGGGTGAAACGATGACCACCGCCGCCATGGCGACCTACGCCTACGACCAGATCGACCAGGCCCGAGCGGAACTGAACGCTGTTTTGAAATAGACGAGTTTCAAGACACCGCAAGGTGATCCGACATCGAAATGGTCTGCCCAGGGAGAGGCGTCTGGCCGCCATCGTCGGGTTCACTCACCTGCTCGCCGGGTTCGACAATCCCGCGAACAACGCTTCGGGACCGCCCGTGCGGGCCACGCGTTCGAGGCCGAGCCGCGCGTACCCGAGGTCGAGTTCGCGCACTGGACGGATGGCCACGCGCTTAGTCTCACACCACCCCGGAACGTACTCTGTCAGAACTGCCAACCCGTGGATGATAGGTGGCGGCCTTGGAGCGAGAGGTCAGTGCGTCGTGGATGCCCGGGCCGTTGCAGTGCGACGTGTCCATCCAGCCCGACTTCGAGATCCTTGTCGACGAGCCGGTGAGCGCCGGCGGCACGGGCAAAGGCCCGCAACCCACCGACCTGCTGCTCGCCTCCCTCGCGTCCTGCTACACGCTCGCGCTCGTGTATTCGGTGAACAAACTGGGCCTCACCGCCGACGGCATCGACGTAAAGGTGACCGGCACCTACGACGGCCCGCGGTTCTCCGACCTGCGCATCGCCGTCCGGCTCGTTGGGGTCGACCCGGACGCGCGGCCGCGGCTCTTGCAGGCGGCGCACGGGGTCTGCTACGTGACGAACACCTTGAGGAATCCACCGACGATCACCGTGGACGTGATGCATTCGTAACGAGTTGCGCCAGCTCCGGCTCCGTGCAACAACGGTGCAACAGCCCGTGCTTGAACTGTGCTGTTGGGTAGCCCCCGAGTGGAAGGGCACGTGATGACCTCAGAACAGGCAACTGTGCACCATCTCGACACCGGCCGGAGCTGTCACTGCCGGTTCATCAAACGCAGTCGAGCTCACCATGATCAACTGCTGCAGGTGCTCAGCGACGCCGAAAGCATGCTGGACCTGATCGAATTCGCCGTGACCTGGGGCGAGCTCGACTACTCCGAGCGGACCCTCATCCCGCCGAACCGCTGGGTCGAGTTCGCGCACGCGCACTCGTGGACCGATGCCGATCTCGCCGAGCGCGCGCTCAGCGTCGCCACGGACGTCGCGATCGGCGCACAGCGCGTGCAGCGCAACGCCGTCCTCGCGGCTGCCGGCGGTAGCTGAGTCCGCCGGCGTCAGCGCAGCCCGGTGATCGCCTCGGCGGCGAGGTCGAGGACAGGTACCCGCTGCCCGCCTGACGCGATCCGGATCGAACCGGTGTCGTCGACGGTTCCGATCACCTCGGCCTCGAGGTCGCGCGCATGAAACGCCGCGCGCACCTCGTCGACCCGGTCGACCGGACCGGCCAGCAGGAACGCGAAATTCGGGAAGCAGGTCAGCCATTCGTGGAGCGCGACAGCGTTGGGACGCGGGAGCGCGTCGAGGTCGACCTCGACGCCCCACTTGCCGTGTTCGAGCAGCATGGCCAGCGAACCGATGATCCCTGCCATGCTGACGTCCTTCGCCGCGACACACGCACCGCTCTCGGCGAGCTCGGGCAGCAGGCGCACGTCGCCGGCCGCGCGGCTGCCACGCTCGTCGAAGCCGCGGAAGAACGGGAAGTCAGTGCGCATCTCGCCCTGCACCGCACAGCCGAGCAGCAACGCCTGACCGGGCGCCGCCGCGGTCATGGACAGCACCGCCTCGGCCCGTCCCACGCCGAACGCCGACAGTGCCGGCGGACCGTCGGACAGCGTGAGGTGACCGCCGACCAGCGGCACGTCATAGAGCCCGCAGCCGTGCCGCATGCCGCGAAGGATTTCGCGGCTGGTCGGCTCGTCGGCGACGATCGTGTCGACGATGCCCATCGGGCGCGCACCCATTGCGGCCAGATCGTTGATGTTGGTGAGCACCGCGGCGATGCCAGCGCCGAACGGGTCGTGCTGCACGAAGCGCGGCAGTAACGCCTCGCCGCATGCGACGACGAACGAATCGTCGAACGGCAGCGCTGCGCCGTCGTCGCCGGGGCCGCTGACCCAATCGGTGGCGCCGAAGACGTCGGACACCATGCCGATCGGTTTCTTTGCATGCAGCCCCGCGTAGACGCGCAGATGGTCGGCGAGCTGCGGCAATGTGCTGGGCAGTGCCGCTGGTGAAGGGGGCCCTATGTCGTGCCCCAACGTGACACCCCTGTCCCGCGCGACGGCCAGTGCGTTGCGCATCGTAAACGTACCACATACTATCCGATGTGTGCCTGCGCCACCATTCCTGACCTTGCCGCCGCGGCCGGCCAAGCCTCGCTCGTTCGGCATCACGCACGTGCTGGACAAGGGAATGCCGGCGGTGATGGCCGAAGGGCTGCTGCGGTCGGCGGGTGATGTCATCGACATCTGGAAGTTCGGCTGGGGCACGGCCTACCTCGATCCGGAGCTGGATCTCAAGATCACGCTTCTGCGCCGGCACGGTGTGCAACCGTGCCTGGGCGGGACGTTGCTCGAGGTGGCGTGGCTGCAGGGCCGAGCGAAGGACTGCCTGTTGTGGGCGGCCGAGGCGGGCTTCGGCATGGCCGAGATCTCGCGCGGTGTCGCGCCGATGACCCCCGCGGACAAAGCCGAACTGATCGCCTACGCCGCACAGGAACTCGTCGCGGTCAGCGAGGTGGGCAGCAAGGACCCCGCGTGTTCGGTCGTCGCGGCCGAATGGCGCGACGAGGTCGCGCGGGATCTCGACGCCGGATCGTGGAAGGTCGTCGCCGAGGGACGGGAGAGCGGTACGGTCGGGCTCTACGATCCGTCCGGCCGCGTGCGTGTCGACGTCGCCGACGCGATCGCATCGGTCGAGGGCGCCGAACGGATCCTGTTCGAGGCACCGAAGAAGGATCAGCAGAGCTGGCTCATCCGGCACTTCGGCGTCGACGTGAACCTGGCCAACGTGGCCTACGAGGACGTCCTCGGTGTCGAGGCACTGCGCCTCGGCCTGCGCGCGGACACCGTCGGGGCATACGCGCCCGGAAAGACGTGAGCTCCCGTCCCCGCACCGAAAATATGCATCCGGGCACGTACCGCGGGGTGTCGGTCACCCGCGTGGACTGCGCGCTGGACGAGACGGCGCTGCGCGAACACTTCGTCGGACGCTCGGCTTACTTCAAGACCCGGTTCGCCGTGGTGCAGAGCGGCGGCGCCGACGTCTGCATTCTGCGCATCCACACGCTCGGCGGCGCCGACACCGCCGATGACACGGAGTTGTTCGTGCCGATCGCCGGGGTGACGATGCTGGCCGCGCCCGGGGAGACGGCGATGGTGCGCGCGCCCGACGTCGACACCGGCATCCCAACCCAACTCGCCTGTGCCGCACGCGATCTCGCACCCGGTCGGCGCGCGGTCGTGGTGCACGGCCGGTACGAGCACGTCAGCTTCATCATCGACCCGCAGCCGGTACGGCTCCGGGTGCGCGACGTCGTCCCGCCGAGCCCGGCCAAGCTCGTCGACCAGGTCACCCGCGTGCTCGACGTGCGCGAGGACCTGCCCCCGATCGAGGTCGTCCCCGAGGTCGTCGACCTCGTCGACCTCGCCGCCGCGCACCCGGCCGGACACTACGCATTGCCTTGCCGCGGTTCGGGATTCGAGTCGGATACGGCCGAGGTGAGCTTCCTCGACGAACATCCGGAGCGCCGGGACTGGGTGCTGATCGGCTGTACGCGCTCGCAGCAGATCCACCGCGCGTTTTACGGCGACGACGTCGAGTCGGTGACGCTGTGCCCGCTGGAACGTCCAGTGACGGCCGACCTCGTGCTGGCCAAGTGCTGCCTGCAGGACGACGCGCTGCAGTGGGGGCCGAATTGGGTGTCGGTGCCGTGGGGCGCGTCGCTGAGACGCGTCTCCGAGGCGCTGGACCGGATTGCCGAGCTCAGCGAGGTGCCATGGCAACCCGCATGACCGACGCGCGCATGTACGCGCACCTCTGGACCGCGCCCGAGCTGTCCGACGTGTTCGACGAGCCTGCACGGCTGGCCAGCTGGTTGGGCATCCTGCAGGCGCTGGCGCGCGCGCAGTCCGGGCTCGGCATCATTCCCGCCGACGCGGCGCAGACGATCGGCGCGCTGCGCTCGGCGGATCTCGACCTCGAATTCGTCGCCGAGCAGACCCGTGCCACATCGCACTCGACGCTCGGGCTGATCCGCGGGCTCCAGGCGGTCCTGCCCGAAGGCGTCGAGCAGTGGGTGTACTACGGCGCCACCGTCCAGGATGTTTCCGACACCTGGTTCGGCATCGTGATGCGCGACGTCGCCGACCTCGTGAGCGACCGGCTGGACGCCATCACCGAGGCCGTCCTCGACCTGGCCGAATTGCACCGCGACGCAGTACAACTCGGCCGCACGCACGGCCAACCCGGTTCGGCGGTCACCTTCGGTTACAAGGCGGCCAGCTGGGCCGACGAACTCGCCCGGCACCTGCAGCGGCTCGACGAGGGCCGGGCACGCTGGGCGGTCGGCCAGCTCGCCGGCGCGGTCGGAGTACTCGGTTTCTTCGGCGAGCGCGGCATCGACCTGCGCGCCGCGTTCTGCGCCGAGCTGGGCCTGGCCGACCCGGGCATCTCTTGGACGACCAGCCGCGACAGGATCGCCGAGTTCGCCAACGTCCTCGCGATGATCTGCAGCACTTTGGCGCGCATCGGAAACGAGGTCTACGAGCTGCAGCGGCCGGAAATCGGCGAGCTGTGCGAACCGCGCAGCGCGTCCGGCGTCAGCAGCATCACAATGCCGCACAAGCGGAATCCCGAATCGAGCGAGCACCTGGTGACGCTCGCCCGGCTCGTGCGTGCGCAGGCCGGGCTGTTGCTCGATGGCATCGAGCAACAGCATGAACGCGACGGGCGCGGCTGGAAGGTCGAATGGCTCGCGCTGCCGGAGGTCTGTGAGCTGACCATGGTCGCCGTGTCGACCGCGCTCGATGTCGTCACCGACCTCATCGTCGACACCGACGCGATGCAGCACAACATTCGCGCCTCCGGGCTGTCGGCGTACTCCGAGCAGTTGCTCGTCGAGCTCTCGGCCCGGCTTGGCAAGCACCGCGCGCAGGCGCTGCTGCAGGACCTGCTCGCGGGTCGTGACTACAGCACGCCGATCGAGGAACAGGTCGTGACGGCAGTGCATGCCGTCGCCTCACAGGATCTCTCGCCAGCCGAGGTGGGCCAATGGCTTTCGCGGCCGCGCACCGGCTCGGCGGCGGCGATGGTCGACGTTGTCTTGTCGCGCGCACGCCGGAATCGGCGATGACACAGTCGATGGTCGAGACCTACACGCTGGGCGCTTTCCCCACCCCGCTCAACCGGCTGCATCGCATCGAGCGCGCCATGAACCTCGGTCCGCTCTACGCGAAGCGCGACGACCTCAGCGGCTTCGGCCTGGCCGGCAACAAGACCCGCCCGCTGCAGTACCTCGTCGCAGGGGCGCTGCGCGCAGGCAGCGACGTGTTCGTCACCGGCGGCCGCGCCGATTCGAACTTCTGCGCCGCGGCCGCAGCCGCCGCACGGTCAGCCGGGCTCGCCTGCGTGCTCGTCATCGCAACAGCCTCTGGCACACCCGAATTCAGCGCCAACCTCCGGCTGGCCCAGTCGTCCGGTGCGGTGATCGTCTGGGTGCGGGCCGGCGGCGGCGGCATCGACGATGCGATCCGCGCGCACGCCGATCAGCTGGCTGCGTCCGGCCGCACGCCCTACGCGGTGCCCCGCGGCGGCTCGACCCCGCTCGGTGCAATGGGATTCGCCGATGCCGCCGGCGAGATCACCGATCAGCTCACGGCCGCGGGGATTGCCGACGCGACCGTGGTGTGTGCCCTCGGGTCGGGTGGTTCATGCGCCGGGCTGCTTGTCGGACGCGCCGAGCTCGCGGCGTCGTGGCGGCTGATCGGCGTCTCGGTCAGCCGTCCGATCGCCGAACTGACCGATCACCTCGCCGAGCTCACCACCGGATGCGCCCGGCTGCGCGGCGGCGCGGCGCCCGACCTATCCGGCCTCACCCTCGTCGATGCGACCGACTTGCCGCACGGGGTGATGAGCGCCGCTCAGCGTGAGCTGGCGCTGACCGCGTATCGCCATGAGGGCCTGCTGATCGAGGCCAGTTACACGGCAAGGGCGCTAGAGGTGGCGGTGCGGCACGCGACCGAAAACCGTGACCGGGCAACCGTTTCTGGCACACCGGGGGCACGCTTGCCGCGGTGTCCGGATTGTTCGATGTGGAGGAGCGCGATGGCTGAGCGGGTTCGCGTCGCCGGTACGCCGGTCGGTCG
>Ga0164304_10000108_pt1 | contig 18660 bp, 11 predicted proteins | sample Whisoiple_217_MG_FD_110216 | JGI IMG/M metagenome (GOLD analysis project Ga0164304, IMG submission 110216) | Soil microbial communities amended with pyrogenic organic matter from upstate New York, USA - Whitman soil sample_217_MG | ecosystem: Environmental > Terrestrial > Soil > Agricultural...
CATTAAAAGGATAAGCAAAATGGCAATTTCTGAACAAGTGCGATCCAGAGTTCGCGCACAAGCTCAAAACCGATGCGGTTATTGTCGCAGTTTAGAAAAGTATATTTTGGGAATACTGGAAATTGACCATATTATTCGTAAAGCGATTGGCGGTAGTGACGAGGAAGAAAATCTCTGGCTGGCTTGTACTCTGTGCAATAATTACAAAGGAACCCAAACTGACGCATTCGATCGGGTCACGCAAAAGCACGTTAAGTTGTTTAATCCGCGCACTCAACAATGGTCACAAAATTTTGCTTGGAGTGAAGACGCTACAGAAATTATTGGACTTACAGATTGCGGTCGCGCAACAGTAACAGCACTACAACTAAACAATAATATTGCTGTTACAGTCAGGCGTCAGTGGGTTAGTGCTGGATGGCATCCGCCAACAGATTCAAGTATTTCATAACAGAACCCATTAGCTTAGCGCCTCAACGAAAGCATATTTCTTCATCTTAGTTCTGCCAGGAATTCCTCTTTTATTGGCTATTGCTTGTAATTCAACAGTAGTCATTGTTCTGAGAATAGTCACGTCGTTTATCGTATCTGGCATTGATTGGGGAGTCAGATAAAATACACTCTTAATTGCGTCAAGTTTTTTGCCTTTGGTAATACAGAATTTCAAGCTTGTGATTGGCTCAAAATTTTTCCAATACACACGAGGAGCCTCATCAATTCGGTTTGTCGCTACAGCAAGTTTAACGAATTTTAGCTCGCAGTTCGGCTGTTCAATCAAATATTGCAATGCTGCCATAATTTCATCTCTGGATGCTGTGGAAAGATTAATTTTAGGCTTTTCCTCACCTGCAAGGATTTTAGTGAGTGTAATACTATCATCACTATCATCAGCAATAATGCACCACACTCTTTCTAGCCTAGCTTGCTCTGCTACATCATAAACAAAGTAATTACTAATAACTTGATATCTGTCTTCACCAATGTCTTTAACAATGACAGGAATCCAGTTTCGTCCACCCTTTTCTTTAAGTAGATTTGCAGTAGCTTTGAGCAAAAACTCAGGGATATTAGTACGATCTCCGGGGTCGATATCATTTAGGGGGAGGTGCATCAAACTCCCAATACTGTTAGAGCTTTTCATTGTAAAAAATACTCCTTTGCTAAATTTTTGTAGTATTCATGGGCATAACGATCTCGATAAACAGCAGGATTGGGTGAGAAGACAGAACTAGCTATGTTAGCGTAACTTGGTACTTCATAGATATGTAGGTCTTTTTTCGCACTGGTGTACTTAGGATAGAAGTAGGGCAGTAGATCGAATTTGTCTTTTTAGCATTGTTCAGAATATTGTTGATTGCTTTTTGAGCAACTTCTCGCTGTGGCTCTGTAATTTGTTCTCCATTAAAAAAGATAGGTAAGGCAATGGGAGTTCCATCGTAAGGATTCAGGTCTGGGATGGGGGAATAAGAGAAGGCATGAAAAAGTTACAAGAATGGGCAGATATAGCATTACGGAAAAAAGCCATTGCGCTTTTACCCTGAAACCGACAAGTCTGAATCACAGATAACAAATCAGCAGTTTGTTCAAACCGAGACATTGACCGGGAGCCCCCAGATACCTTAGGCTTCGTCACGGCGTTCTCGGAGAGAACGTTCTGCCAAATTATTATGAGGAGGAATGGAAGGATGGTCTAAAAAGTACCACCATTGATGTACTTTCTCACGCAACGAGCGCAATCACAGTCCAGCAGCATGACCAACATGACCTTGCCAAGTATTTAACAATTCTGCCCTAGCCATACCAATAATGCTTGTAGGTCGATGCTTAAGTCAAGTCAAGGAACTATCCCGGATGCTGGTGAACCCATCACCATTGCTCCACATTCTAGGCATTGACATTTGACTCGTTGATATTCCACCACTTCAATTGGTAAGGCTGCTAAACACGCTACTTGCTGCTTGCTATAACCAATCGCATCACTTAATTTTATGCTCCCACAATGCTCACTCTTAGTCAGGAGTGCTGATTTGATATCTATCTACAAAGCCCAAATCCTTTTCGGGTTTTACCGATATGTCCCCGCTGTCCTCCTGGTTTTGGCTTTGGCTCTTTTTCTGATTCTTTTGAGTTATCAACTTTGGCGAGTTCTGATTTCTGTATGAGATGGCTTGATAGTTTCGATGATGTTTTGCTATTGCTGGGCAGTCTCTCTTTGAGCTTTTCTAGCTTTTGTTGTAATTTTTCAATCAGCTTCTGTTGGGTTAGCACAATTTTGACCAGCTCCTCACGGCTCAACTGGTCAACTATTTCTAATTTTAGTTATCCTGATAACTCTGGCTTTTCGCTCATCTCAATACATTACCATATTTTCCCGCTCTCAATGAACTATTTTTTACCTGAATCCTTACATTCTATGTACTTGCCAAAGTTCAGCTACCTCGCTCTCCGGCTCGCGGCGTGACCCAGATTTTAACCAATAAAGTGCCTGAACTTTTTGTCGGGCGAGTTATCGTTCGCTGTCGCTGTACAATTATTTTTAACTCAGTTATAGTTGCCTCAATTCTTTCTTGTAGTTTACTTTCATAAAATCCTCTTTAAACTCTCAGGCTATTGTAGCATCCTTTTGGAAACTGGTATAATTAGGCTAAAAAAAAATCCTTTATTGATAAATTTATTGAAATAAATAAAATAATTTGTTATACTGTCAAGACCGTACTAATTTTAGGTTAGAGGTTCCCGACTGAAAAAACACCGTCAGCCATACATTCTTATTTTGATAGATGGTGGTCACTTTGACGGCCTCTTAAACTATAAAACCCTGACATCGGGAGTTTGAACATTTTCCAGCCGGATTATTGGGTGCAAGCGATCGAAAAAACCTCACGCAGATGTCGGAAAACTCTCTCCGGGCGAGGTTTACAATCAATTACCACACGATTTTTGACGGCGACTTATGATGAAATTTCCTGGATACCAAATTCTGGCACAAATCTACGAAAGCGCTAATTCCGCAGTCTATCGAGCTAGCCGAGAACAGGACGATCGAGCAGTTATCCTCAAGGTACTCAAAGAAGACTATCCTACACCTGCGGAACTCACTCGATACAAACAGGAATATGAAATCACTTGCAGCTTAGATCGAGAGGGGATAGTTAAGACTTATGGATTAGAACCATATCAAAGAACCTTAGTCCTCATCCTTGAGGATTTTGGTGCATTCTCATTCAGACAACTGCTCGACAGTCATATTGAGTCAAATTATAAATTTTCTCTCCCTGAATTTCTCAAAATAGCCATCAAAATCACTGAAATTTTAGGTCAAATTCACAGCAGCAACATTATCCACAAAGATATCAACCCCTCCAATATCGTCTTCAATCCAGAAACGGGAATTCTCAAAATCATCGACTTTGGCATTTCCACTCAGTTAAGCCGCGAAAATCCTACCCTAAAAAATCCCAATGTTTTAGAAGGGACTTTAGCCTATATGTCGCCGGAGCAAACGGGACGGATGAACCGTTCCCTCGATTACCGCACGGATTTTTACTCCCTCGGCGTCACCTTCTACGAACTACTTACCGGCAAGCTACCATTTGAGTCTGCTGATGCCCTCTCATTGGTGCATTGTCATCTTGCTAAAGTGCCGGTATGGCCTCGTGAGATTAATTCAGAAATTCCCAAAGCGGTTTCAGATATTGTGATGAAACTGATGGCAAAAACCGCAGAGGAGCGGTATCAAAGTGCTTGGGGACTCAAAATTGATTTGGAGAATTGTCTGTCTCAGCTACAGACAACAGGAAATATATCTTGCTTCTGGCTCGCATCCAATGATATTTCTGATAAGTTTCAAATTCCCCAAAAACTCTACGGTAGGGAAAAAGAAGTTGAAACCTTACTAGCAGCATTTGAGCGCGTTGCAGGTTCCCAAGCTAAGTCCAATTCATTACCCACATCTGGCGAAACCTTCGCTTCGCTTCAGTCCCGCCGGGGAATCAATTCCCCGGCTAATAGCTCAAGTCGGTTGAAACCGACTGAAAATGTACCTCTTGAGTCCGTTTTAACGGACTTTAGCTATGAGCCAGGGAATTCATTCCCTGGCGGGCTCAAGCGCGACGAGGGAAGAGTAGAACTCATGCTCGTTGCGGGTTATTCCGGCATTGGTAAATCAGCCCTCGTACAAGAAATTTATAAACCGATTACAGAAAAGCGCGGCTATTTCATCTCCGGCAAATTCGACCAATTTCAGCGCAATATTCCCTACTCAGCCGTCGTCAGCGCTTTTAAAGAATTGGTGCGGCAACTGTTAACTGAAAACTCTTCACAGCTTGCCCAATGGCGAGAAAAACTTCTAGCAGCATTGGGTGCTAACGGTCAAGTAATTATTGACGTAATTCCCGAAGTAGAACTGATTGTCGGCAAGCAGCCGCCCGTGCCTGAGTTAGGTCCAACCGAGTCGCAAAATCGCTTTAATCTCGTCTTTGGTCAGTTCATCCGAGCATTTTGTACAAAAGAGCATCCTTTAGTTATTTTTCTGGACGATTTGCAGTGGGCAGACTCTGCCACTCTCAAGTTGATCGAACTGATGATGGTGGATAATCAGACGCAATATCTCTTCCTAATTGGGGCGTATCGGGATAACGAAGTCAACCCGGTTCATCCGTTAATGATGATGCTTGATGGGCTGCGCAACCGGGGAGCCACTATCAACTTTATTACCTTAGCACCGTTAGAATTAGAACATATCAATCAGCTAATTGCTGATACATTGCATAGCGACAATAAGTCGGTAAACCCTTTAGCAAAACTGGTTCAGCGGAAAACAATTGGCAATCCATTCTTTGCCAATCAATTTCTGAAAACCCTGCACGCCGAAAACTTAATAACTTTTGATTTTCAGCGTCACGCCTTCGTGTGGGATATTTCAAACATTGAGGCACAGGACATTACTGATAATGTAGTGGAGTTGATGATTGGCAACTTGAAGAAACTGCCAGAATCCACACAGCAAGTTTTACGCTTGGCAGCTTGTGTCGGGGCTTATTTTGATTTAACTACTATCTCTATTGTTTGTGAAAAATCTAAAGAGGCAGTTTTCCCCGATCTGGTGACGGCAATTCAATCTGGATTGATTTTGCCCACTTCTGAGTTAGATACTCAACTGTTAATTCAGGATTACAAGTTCCTGCACGATCGAGTTCAACAAGCAGGGTATGCCTTGATTGATGAAGCGCAAAAAACAGCAGTTCACTTACAAATTGGTCGGCTACTGTTGCAGAATACAGATCAGAAAGCCGTATCAGAGGAGATATTTGAAATCGTCGATCACCTCAATCTAGGCGTCGAACTTGTGACGGATCGAGCCGAACGAGATAAAATTGCCCAACTAAATTTGATGGCAGGCAAAAAAGCTAAAGCTGCAACAGCTTATGCGGCAGCCGTTGACTATTTGAATACAGGACTAAACCTACTAAATGTAGATAGTTGGCAGAGTAACTATGACTTAACTTTAGCGCTACACGAAGAAGCCGCAGAAGCAGCATATCTCAATGGCGACTTTCCAAAAATGGAACACCTGGCAGAAGAAGTATTAAATCGTGCTAAAAATGTGCTGCATAAAGTAAAAGTTTATGATGTAAAAATTCAAGCGGCTGGTGCCCAAAGTAAAATAAAAGAAGGAATTCAAATTAGCCTTATTGCACTGACAGAGTTAGGGATAAGCTTACCAGAATATCCGAGCCAGTCGGATGTTCAAAGAGGACTCGAAAAAACGGCTTCACTGGTTGTCGATCGAGACATTGAAGATTTAATTAACCTACCTTTAATGATTGAACCGGATAAGCAGGCAGCCCTACTTATCTTTTCGAGTATAGCTGCTAGTGCTTTAGCATCTGCGCCAGCACTGTTTATACTTATGATGTGCGAACAGGTGAATTTATCTCTCAAATATGGTAATTCACGTTGGTCTGCATTTGTTTATGTTTGTTACGGATTAATTTTGTGTGGGGTAGTTCAAGACATTGATTCTGGTTATAGTTTTGGTAGATTGAGTTTAAAGTTACTTGAGTTGCTAGATATCAAGGACATCAAGTGTAAGACATTGCAGGTGTTTGGATGCTTCATAATCCATTGGAAAGAGCATTTCAAGGAAACACTGCCTATTCTGATTGATGGTTATCAAAGCGGGATGGAAATGGGAGACTTTGAATATGCTGGCTACTCGGCATTTGAAAATGGCTATCATTCATATTTTATCGGTCACGAACTTACTGAGATAGAACAAAAAATATCGAATTATAGGAAAGCCATTAGTCAAATAAGGCGGGAAAGACCCTTTAATTGGAGCGGAATATTTTTGCAGGCAGTTCGTAACTTACTGGGTCGGGAAGAGAACCCCACTTTATTAAGTGGTGATGCTTACAATGAAGAGCTAGCACTCCCCCTTGCCATTGAAATAAATGACAGAATTGAGTTGCACTGCTTGTATCTAAATAAGATTATCCTCTGTTATTTATTTGGTGATTATCGTCAAGCTGCACAAAATGCTGTTTTGGCAGAACAGTATTTGGATGCTGTGACAGCATTGATGGCTGTGTCGCTTTTCCATTTCTATGATTCTCTAGCTCATTTGAGCGTATTTACGAATGCTTTAAATTCTGAAAAAGAAGCTTTGCTTAATCGGATTAACACTAACCAAGAAAAGATGCAAAGATGGGCGCATCATGCCCCGATGAATTTTTTGCATAAATTTTATTTGGTAGAGGCAGAGAAGGCGCGGGTCTTGGGGCAAGTTGTTGAAGCTGAAGAATTTTATGAACGAGCTATATCTGGTGCTAAGGAAAATGAATATATCCAGGAAGAAGCATTAGCTTATGAATTAGCCGCCAAGTTTTATCTAGAGCGTGGCAGGACAAAGATTGCCCAAACTTATATGAAAGAGGCACACTACGCCTACACACGTTGGGGAGCCAAAGCTAAGGTCGAGGATTTGGAAGCAAAATACCCGCAGTTACTTCCCAAATCATCTGCCACTAGAAGCATTACCTCTACCTGCACGACCACTATCAAGTCCACAAGCGGTAGTCAGTCAGGTGAAGCGCTAGATTTCGCCAGCGTCATGAAAGCCTCCCAAGCTATTTCCGCTGAAATTGTGCTCGATAAGTTACTTGCCAGCTTGATGAAGATTCTCATCGAAAATGCTGGGGCGCAAACAGGCTTTCTGATTTTGGACAAAGCAGGGCAATGGGCGATCGAAGCCTCTGGGGAGGTGGATTCCGATCGCATCAACGTATTGCAGTCAATCCCCATTGACAACCGCTTACCCGCATCAATCGTCAACTATGTTGCCCGTACAAGAGAAACAGTTGTCAAGAACGATGCGGCAAATCAAGGCAAATTTACACTTGACCCATACATCAAAGCGAATAAAACCAAATCTATCTTATGTGCGCCGCTGATTAATCAAGGTCAACTGGGCGGCATTGTCTATCTGGAAAATAATCTCACCACAGAAGCCTTTACCCCCGACAGATTGGAAATTATCCAACTATTATCGGGGCAAGCGGCGATCGCGATCGCCAATGCCAAACTCTACGCCGAAGTTAAAGAAAGCGAAGGACGGTTGACTCAATTCCTAGAAGCAATGCCTGTGGGTGTCGCTATCCACTCACCAACAGGACAACTCCACTATGCCAACCAGACAGCACAACAGTTACTCGGCCTCAACATAGCACCAGAATCCAAAACCGAGCAAATAGCCAAAGCATATCAAATTTATCGTGCCGGCACCCAGGATTTGTACCCCACTGACCAACTGCCGATCGTGCGTTCCCTAGCCGGTAAAGCTGCCAAAGCAGACGATTTAGAACTTCACCAACCAGATAAGATACTTCCCTTAGAAGTTTCCACCACGCCAATTTTTGATGATACAGGTAAGATTGCATATGCGATCGCCGCTTTCTTCGACATCAGCGATCGCAAACAGGCTCAGAAAATTCTCGAAAACTACAACCGAACTTTAGAACATCAAGTTGCCGATCGGACTCGGGAATTGAAAAACACCCTCGACACTCTCCAAGCCACTCAAAACGAGCTAATTCAATCGGAAAAAATGGCCGCCCTCGGACAACTGGTTGCCGGGGTAGCCCATGAAATTAACACGCCTTTGGGAGCAATTCGCGCCGCGAGCGGCAACACGGATAAAGCCTTAGAAGCCTCGTTGTTTCAACTGCCCCAACTGTTGCCCCAACTCACCGAGCAACAGCAAGCCGAATTTTTCACCGTCCTCAAACAAGCTCTGAGCAGTCAATCCAGCCTCAGTACCCGCGAAAAACGCCAAATTAAACGCACGCTGACTCAACAGCTTGAATCTCATCACATTGCCAATGCCAAACAACTGGCTCACCTGCTAACAGAAGGAGGAATACATCAGAGTTTTGACTCTCAACTGTCTTTGCTGCAAACGCCCCAAGCCAATCAAATCGTACAAATTGCCTACGATATCGCCCGCCTGCAAGCCAACAGCCAAAACATTAACAACGCCGTCGAACGAGCTTCAAAAATAGTCTTCGCCCTCAAGAGCTACGCTCGTTACGACCACACTGGGGAAAAACGATCGGTCCCGATTACTGACAACATTGAAACCGTGCTCGAATTGTATCACAATTATCTCAAGAAAGGTGTCGAGGTCACTCGTCACTATCAACCCGTTCCAGAGATTCCTTGCTATCCCGACGAACTCGTGCAAGTGTGGACAAACTTAATTCACAATTCAGTTCAAGCTATGGATGGCAAAGGGACGCTGGAAATCGGCGTGCATCAGAAAGAGCGAAATATTGTAGTAGAAATCACAGACTCTGGTTGTGGGATTTCTCCAGATATTCAAGAGCGAATTTTTCAACCTTTCTTCACTACCAAACCAGCAGGAGAAGGGAGCGGTTTAGGGCTGGATATTGTCAGAAAAATCGTGGAAAAACATCAGGGAACAATTACCTTTGCATCTGTCTGTGGCAAAACTACCTTCACGGTGACGTTGCCTATGGGGTAATATAGATGACAAAATAAATGATTTTTTTCAGCTCGTCCTTGACGGGCATTTCATATCATATCCAGTCTGTTGACCGTAACAAAAAAGGTTTGTAGTGAGGAATGGGCGTCCGCACTTTTTTCAAATCCGTAAGCTGTTGCGGCATTTACATAGAATGTCAACAAACAATTCGGTGTCTTGTGGGGTGTCTCGCCCGCCCTGAATATGCAATTTAAATGCGTGACAGCTTAACAAAGGACTGAAGTCCTTACTACAAACATCTAATGCTTAGATGACCGGACATAATCTCAATTCGACAACCATAAAAATATGACTGAAGTAGCAATTCTCTGTGTTGATGATGAAATAGTTATCCTAGAAGTTCTTCAAGAGCAAATTAGCCGTCACTTTGGCGAGCAATTTTTGTATGAAGCTGCCGAAAGTGGTGAGGAAGCTCTAGAAATTATTGAAGAGCTAACTGACGGAGGAGTCAAGATTGTTGTAATTGTCTCTGATTGGTTGATGCCCGGAATGCGGGGAGACGAGTTTTTAGTTCAAGTCCACCAGCAATTCGGCGATATTACAAAGATTCTATTAACCGGACAAGCCGATGGGGAAGCTATTGAACGAGCCAAGCGGGAAGCTAATCTGTACTGCTGCATTCATAAACCGTGGCGGCAAGAAGAGTTGCTCGAAACCATCACAACAGCCCTGAAATTAGGATGAACGAACTAGCAATTCTTGTGGTAGATGACGAACCGATGCTGTTGGAAGGTCTTGCTGAGGAATTACAAAGAAACTTCGGCCAAGATTACCAGATTGAAGCGGCCCAAAGCGGTGAAGAAGCCCTAGAACTTATCAAAGAACTGCAAGCAGAAGGTATCGAAACTGCTGTGGTTGTTTCTGACTATCTGATGCCGGGAATGAAAGGCGACGAACTCCTCTGTCAGATTCATGCCCAATATCCCAATGTATTGAAGATTATGCTCACAGGTCAAGCCGCAGCAGATGCAGTGGGCAATGCTGTGAATTCAGCTAATCTCTACCGTTATATTGCCAAACCCTGGGATGCTACGGATCTCCATCTGACGGTTAAAGAAGCTCTCAGCAAGTATTGGCGAACCAAAAAACTCGAAGAACAGAATGCTCAACTGCGGGAAAATGAACGTCGCCTGACTCAGATTTTAGAAGCAATGCCCATTGGTGTTACAGTTCACGATAATGCGGCAAAAATAACTTATGCGAATCAGAAAGCCAAGGAATTACTCCAGCTAGACATTTTACCTGAAACCAAAATCGACCAAAGTTCAAGGGATTTTAAAATTTATCAGGGGGGAACTGAGGAATTATATCCCGCACAGAAATCGCCGATCGTGCGCGCTTTAGCCGGGGAAACAGTTCGTGCTGAGGATATCGAAATTCGTTACCCCGATCGGAGCGTTCCTTTAGAAGTCTCGGCTACACCCATTCGGGATAAAAAAAGCAAAATTTCTCAGGCGATCGCGGCTTTTCATGATATCACCGAGCGCAAACAAGCTGAAGCCGAACGAGAACAGTTTACCCAAGAATTGTTCCAACTTAATGAAGCTTTTTCCCGATTTGTTCCGCGTCAATTTTTGCAATTTCTGGCTCGAACAAATATCAACGAAATTAAACTGGGAGAATCTATTGAGAAAAAAATGTCGGTTTTGTTTGCCGATATCCGTGCTTTCACAACCCATTCGGAGCAAATGACTCCAGAAGATACGTTTAAGTTTATCAATGGCTATCTCCGGCGCATGGAACCTGCAATTATTGAAAATAGTGGTTTTATTGATAAATATATTGGTGATGAAATCATGGCACTGTTTGAAGTGAGTGCCGATAGTGCGGTGAATGCAGGAGTGACTATGTTGAAAATCCTCGCTGAATACAACCTCAGCCGACAACTGCTCGACCGCCAACCCATAGAAATTGGCATTGGCATCAATACAGGAAATTTGAGGCTAGGAACAGTAGGCGGTAACTTTCGCATCGATACCACCGTCATTGGCGATGCAGTTAATCTCGGTTCGCGCCTCCAACAGTTAACAAAAGTCTACCAAGTTCCGTTTCTGATTTCCCACACCACCTTAGCTGGGATCGAAGAACCGATGAAGTATGCCCTGCGCTTCGTCGCTCAGGTGCAAGTTCGAGGAAAAAGTCAAAAAGTGGGGGTGTTTGAGGTATTTGAGGCCGATCCTCCCGCCCAAAAACAAGCTAAATTGGAAACGAAACCGATTTTTGAATTAGCTTTGATTCGCTACTATCAAGGCTCGATCGAGGATGCCAAATTCCTGTTCGCTATGTGTTTGGAAAGAAATCCCAGCGATTGTGTTGCCCAAAGCTATCTGAAACAGTGTGCTTAACCCCAACTTACTACCTGCGGGGAATATTTTATCGATCGAAATGATATTTTATTTGCCAAGATAGCCCGTAAAAAATACCTCAAAACTAAATTGCACGTCTTTCGGATAGCTCGAACCGGAGTTTGTGGTACAATACGATAGAGAAAAGCGACCATAAGCTAGAAAAAACCATGACTAAGGTGAAACCAAATCGTACCGTGCGGCGGGGAAGATTGTTACCCGAAATTCAGTGGTCAGAAGAAAAGAAAGCCCAGTGGCGAGCCGAAAGAGCGGCATTTCGCAAGCGTTGCAAAGTAATTTTCGATCGCCTTAAACCAGACTTAATTGACACTCACTACAACTGGTACATGGCGGTTGAACCTGATAGCGGGGAATATTTTATCGACAAGGATGATATGGCGGCTACCAAAATGTGTCGCCAGAAACACCCAAATGCTATCCCCTACCTTTTCCGCATCAACAATACAGGGGCGTGCGGCTCAATATGATTGAAGGAAGATTTGGTGATGAGGACGAGCTATTTTTTGAAGTAGAATTGATTGCTAATAACGGCTTAGAATTACCTGTTGATGCTCTGCTAGATACAGGTTTTTCGGGCTGGTTAGCAATGGACGAGCAAGATTTCGAGGGACTTGATTGGATTTATATTAGGCGACAAGAAAGGCGGACAGCAAAGGGAGAATTTGATTTCGATATTTATGTAGGAAAAGTACGCATAGATGAGCAAGAATTTGACATTCCCGTTCATGTGGGTGACGGAGTACCGGAAATTTTAATCGGTCGCCAGTGGCTGAAAAGTCGGCGGTTAGTCGTTGATATGTCTGCGGGTATTTTGACATTGGAAGCTAGTTAAAAGCAAGATGAATTTAAAAAGTTTTGACATAGTAATAGTAGGAGCAGGCCCAGCAGGCGGTCACTGCGCGAGAATTCTAGCCAAATCCGGCCACAAAGTCTTGCTGGCAGAGCAAAACGATAATTTTAATAAAAATGACTTTTCCAGCGCCGCCACGCCTCTAGAAACCCTTTCTAAATTCAATTTACCAGAATCCGTTATCGGCAGTTTTTGGCAAAAACTTACTATTGAAACTAGCAAAGTCAGTCAAAGTTGGGAGTCTCCCGAAAGCTTGGGAGTTGTTCTCAACTTTGCTAAATTTAGAGCATTTTTGGCCAGCGAAGCTGAGCGATTTGGCGGTGAAGTTTGGCTTGGTTGTCGCTACACCGGACATTCACAAGCCAAGGGCGAAACAACGGTAGAATTTAAACAGTTATCCGACGGTCAAATTATCACAGTTAGCACGAAAGTATTGGTTGATGCTACTGGCTTTGCTAGGGCGATTATGTACGAAAAAGAGAATGATAAGCCAGATTTTTTGTCGGGAACCGGAATTGAATATTTAATTGAAGTAGAGCCAGAAGTTTACAATAAGTACAGGGGTGATTTAATCTTCTTTTTGGGCGATAAATGGATGCCGAAGGGTTATTCCTGGATATTCCCAATGGAACCAAACAGGCTGAAAGTTGGTGCGGGTCGCGTTTTTTTAGATCCGAAAACGGTGAGGCCTTTGTCACCGCTGAAAAAATATATTGATTTACTGATTGATGAATATCTGAAGTCTAAAAATTATAAAATTATTGACAAACACGGTTCGACGCTGAAGTACAGTCCTGGTTTGAAGGATATTTATTGCAAGAATAATATAATTGCGATCGGTGATACTGTCTCGACCGTAAATTTTTTGGGCGGCGAAGGGATTAGACACGGGATGGATGGTGCCCAAATAGCGGGGAAATATATTCAAAGCTATTTGGAGGGGAAAATCTCAGATTTTCGGGATTATGAGACGGAAATGCACCGCAAGTTTGATAAGAAATGGAATATTTCTGAAAGGTTGGCGGTGAGAAAATATATCGATGATGTTAATGATGAACTGACAGATAAAATGATTTCTTATTTAAAGTATATGAAAACTGAAGATGTTATGGATATTTTATTTTATTATAAGTTTGAGAAGATTTCCCGAGGGTTAGGCGGTTATTTGCTGCGGAAAATTAAGGGATGGATTAAGCAATTTCACTTGTAATATCAATTCCGGTTGCACCGGAATTATTGTTGACTGTTGACTGTTGACTGTTGACTGTTAATATCATGTCCGCTGGATTAACCATAATATCCCGGTCGGGGCGGGTTTTTGAGATGGGAGATTGTTGGCAGGTATTGTTGGCGAACCCTCCCCTACAAAAATCGCGGTCGCTCGACGGGACATGATATAAATCGGGGTCGAAAAACTGAATGATAGTTGAGCGGGCTGATACACCCTACAAACCTAATTGTAAGGTATTTTCAGCTGTAACTTGAAGGCGCGGCAGCGACAGTAAAGCATCGTCAAAGCTGCTAAAACTTGACCTATATGATACACCAAAAGTATACCCACTCGCTCCAATTAAATGCGCTACAATTGGATCGACATCCCCGTAAGGATAGGCAAAACATTTAACAGATTTCTCTAATCCCCGTTCCAAGATAGCACGGGATTTCGCCCCCTCCCGCACAATTTCTGTCGGCGACAATGGAGTCAGAGGTTGATGAGTAGCAGACATAGAACCGAATACAATCCCTGCATCCTGCAGTTGCCAAATTTCCGGCCATCCCATTAACTGCACTTCTTCAAATTCGGCTTTTTCCCAACTATTTGTCTTTCCTATCGACTCGGCTACTAGAAAAACAGTTGCTGTAAAATCAAAGCGTTTTAGCAGTGGCCAAGCATATTGGAAAAAGTCGAGATAGCCGCCGTCAAAAGTCATCAATACAGCTTTACCGGGTAAAGGAGTTCTAGCCTGTTTGGCGCTTTGCCAATCTTGCCAACTCGCACTGTAATACCCACGATCTTTGATATCTTGTAAGTGCTGTTCAAAAACCTGCGGAGTCATTGCCTCTAAACCGTCAGGAGAAATGCGGCGGTAGGCGAGAATCGGCAGCCTTTCTGTAACGCTATGATTGTCAAAAACTTGAGGTTTCACCGAGTGAGAAACTTCTCTATACGGCGCTTTTGGCAAAATGATTTCCGGTGCGTAAAATACTTGCTTTGGAAACTCGTTTTCTGGGGAAATTTGCCTTGTCGGTTCCCCCGCGATTGCCGCCGCTGACTCGATTTCCGGCAGCGCCGCCGCCGGGAGTGCGGCCCGGCGGCTGACACTCGTCCCAGCCGCACCCTCGCGCCTGCCGAACATCACCGCATTTTGGGGGTAAAGGCCCCCAGCACCCGGTGCATTCAACGAGTCGTGCAAATCCGGCCTTTGTTTAGCAGAAGAGGCTAAGCGCGATCGCAGCGACATCTTGCCGTTGAGGGGTTTTCCCAGCAAAGCTTCTCGCACGCTGGCGACGCACAACTCAAAACCGCTATTTAGAGTAATTGTCGATCGCAATTTTTGAGCCGAAACAAAATTATTTTCCACTGCAACAGTGACAATATCGACAGCCACGCCGCCTACTTTCACCAGCACGTCAATTTGCGAAAGCTCAACTTTTATATTAGCAAATTCCTCGCTAACTTCTAAGGGAATCAATTTTTTTTCGAGGGTAATTGTTGGGACTTCCTCTGCTATTTCTGGCTTGTAGAAATCCTTCAAATGCCAATGGGGACGCCCCCATAATTCTTGCAAAAATAGGGTCCAGTCAGATTTAGCGTGCAATGGTTCCAGCAAAGTTTCCCACAATCTATTGCCTTTTTCGCAGCGATTGCGTTGAAAGAAGTGATCCAGAATTTGCCAAGCAAACTGGGCTGCAACCGCATCCGCCAACACCGAAGCCGCAACCATGCCCTCGCAGACTGGCAATTCAATAATACCGAGTTCAATTCCTTCTAATTTGATGGTACAGCAGAGGATCTCGCATATTTGCCCAAGAGCGCAAATATCAGAAATTGGTTCGCTCACTTCCACCGCAACTTTCCCGGCCATTTCACCCTTTACTCGCTTAATCCTATCTAAAACATATCTAATTTCATTTCTCTTAAAAATTTTATGATATTTGTGAACGTTACTGGTTTTGATCTCTCTCTCAATTCCTTTATGCCAAGGTAGATTTAAACTGAGATTCGCGGCTTTTTCTTGATAATTAAGGAGCATTTTGCCGTCATATTCAATGCCCATAAATTTACAAACTTCTCCTAATAATTTTGTTTTGTCGTCTAAAAGCTCCTCATATTTAACTAATATATGATTTGATTTATTAACATATTTGTGGCTAATTAACATCGCCTGTTCCCAGCGCTCGATACAGTGGTTTAAATCCCAACCAGGGCCCCACAATTCGTTAAGACTACAAGTAGCCTCATACAGAGAGGCTATTGTATCCATACCGTTTCGCAAAATATGTATGAATTTTGCATCCGGCACCAAGCGCTCTATGTCATCAATAAAATATATGTGCTCCGGCGTTTTTTCCAACCAAATGCTTTTGTTTTGTTCCGCCGCCAAACCATCCAAAACTCCGACAAACCAACTAGTTTTAGTTTCGACAGTTTGACTGTCATCAAAATCTTTCAAAAGTTCAGGACGCTTAATCTCATCCTTAAAAAAAGCTTCCATCCTATTTGGAAACTTTCCCGCCAACTGATCGTACAGCAAATAGTGAAAAAACTTAGATTCAGGAAAAGAAATAACTTCGGGATGAGCGGCTAATAAACTTTGAAGAATTGTTGTCCCGCTGCGAGAACATCCCACTAAAAATATCCGTTTCATTTTTATACTTTATAATGTGGTTGTGAATGAGATTTTTTTTTATGAACCGCAGAGAGCGCAGAGGGCACAGAGTCAGAGAATAATGAGGTAGGATTCCTGTTCTTCTGTGCCCTCTCTGCGGTTAAAAACTCTTTTCCTAACTCCAAGTAAAATCCTCTTTTAACAATTCAGAAAGTTCCTGATTGTAAGGTTTGAAATAATCTGTCAATTGTTGTTCAATTTTGGGTGGCATTTTGCTGTAATCCTCGATATTATTAATCTCATATTCTTTAATTGCACTGGCACTAATGTCCAAGAAATCTAACACTTCTGAAAATACTTTGCCGGGACTTGCCTGAAAATTTTCGCTCTTGAGAATCAACAACTGTTCCCGGGGAAAATAGTCGAGCCAATTTTTGATTTGTTCGACATAAATTCCTCGCGACAAATAGGAATAATGCTGGTGATTGAAACTGTAATAACCCTCATCGGCTTTGATTTTTTCAATTTCACCTTTTAGCCGATCGGGTTCTGAAGCGATCGCCTTTTCAAAATCCAGCTTTTCGCAGCCGATCGCCACTTCTAAATGATAGTGCATCCACGCTCGTTTTACCGGGTTTCGCAACATTACAATCAGCTTAACATTTGGGCAAAACTTGTAAACCCGCTCGGCCACCAACGGATGATAAATATAGTAAGGAGTCATCTCCCACAGCAATACCTTATCACCCGCCACACTGCGCGTCAACTGCTTGCTGTACCACTCAAAACCGCGCTCGAAATTTAATTCAAAAAAGTGAATTTCGCGGGAACCTTCTTTAATAATTTGCAAGTAATTTGCGAGATAGCCGGATAGAGGTTCCGTGCCGCACTTTTGAGCGCCAATAATTAAAAAGTCTGGTTTCTGCTTATTTTTCAACTGAGTCGAAATCTTGGCGTACCCGGGATTATTCTTATTCATAGCGTGAGTTTGAGCGGCTGGTTCGGGTAAATCCGCCACCTGCATTTTGCCGTCAAATTCCCAGCGGTACGGCGGACAAAGAATCGTTTTTTGGTGTACAGTCGATCGCACGTACAGCGGATAAACGTGCCAGTGATAATCGTAGGCGTAAGCCCAACTCTTCTCGTAAACCCCAGCATTCACGTAATACTGACCGTTTCCTAAATCCAGCCTGTCTACGTGCAGGCGGATTGTGCCTTTACCGAACGCCAGCGGTAGCAACCGACCCATTTGATTAGTATTAGTGTCAAAACAGCTTTGGCCGTCTTCCCGGCTGATTGTCACGCCAAAAATAGCAGCAGCAATCGGCTTCGGCACAGAATAATGAATTTCAATAGTAATACCATCACCAGTATTTATCTCTTCATCCGGCAACACTTTGACATCCGTAATTTCTACTTCCAAAGAACCGAAGCGATTTTCATTAACTCGCAGTTGCGAACCCGTACTTGTAACTTCAGGAGGACGCATGGGAGTGCGTTTTTCAGTTTCCGATCGCCTGGACGACAAATACTGACCTGCAACCACTTCCGGTTCCCCGTAAGCCATGATTTCACCGGATTTTAGCCACAAAGCCCGATCGCACATTTTCTGAATTTGCGCCGCGCTGTGAGAAATCAAAACAATCGCACATCCTTGAGTCTTAAACTCCGTAATTCTGTTCAAACATTTAGTTTGAAAAGCCACATCACCAACCGACAAATGTTCATCAATTAACAGCACTTCCGGGTCCGTATGAACCGCCACCGAAAAACCCAGCCGCATTTGCATCCCCGTACTGTAAGTGCGCATCGGGCTGTCAATAAACTGTTGCAACTCTGCAAATTCCACAATATCGTCAAATCGGCGCGCCGCTTCCCGACGAGTCAAACCGGCCACCACCGCACCCACAAACACATTTTCTCTGCCAGTTAAATCCGAGTGAAAACCCGCACCCAAATCCAACAAACCGCCAATTCTGCCGTTAACTTTAACAGTTCCTTCCTCAGCCCTGCCGATACCACCGAGAAGTTGCAGCAGCGTCGATTTTCCGGCGCCATTCTTGCCGAGAATTCCCAGCATTTCCCCGGGAGAAACAGTGAAATTGATATCTCGCAGCGCCCAAAAGCGCGCCTGCGGTTTCATCCGCCCCCAACCCGATAAAGCAGCCTCCATAATCGTATAAGGCCGATCGGCACTGTAGCGGTTGAAACGTTTCCCCAAACCCTTGACAACAATAGCCTGACGCATTTACAATTCCTCCACAAAAGTATTGCTTTGCCGTCTAAAAATTCCCAGTCCGATCGGCAAAAGAGCAGCCACAACCAAGCTAACAATTAACAGCACCACCCAATCCGGCTGCGTGCCCTTGAGCAGTATGGCGCGGTAAGCTCCAAGCAGTGGCACCATAGGATTTAACTGATAAAAAGGCTGAAATTGTTTCGGGACACTGTTGAGGTCGTAGAAAATCGGAGTCAGGTAAAACAGCATCTGCAAAACTACGCCCAAAGTGTGCTGAGTATCGCGAAAAGTGACATTCAAAGCGGCGAGGG
>Ga0164304_10000109_pt1 | contig 18630 bp, 18 predicted proteins | sample Whisoiple_217_MG_FD_110216 | JGI IMG/M metagenome (GOLD analysis project Ga0164304, IMG submission 110216) | Soil microbial communities amended with pyrogenic organic matter from upstate New York, USA - Whitman soil sample_217_MG | ecosystem: Environmental > Terrestrial > Soil > Agricultural...
GATTCGGGCCGCAGGGTAGCCGGCTGCAATTATTGTCTTGAGCAGTTCGTCGGCGCGAGAGGGATCGCATGCGACAAGAAGTCCGCCCGACGTTTGCGGGTCGCAGAACAACTGCCGCTGCCATTCCGGCGTGCCTGCCGGAAGCTCCACGCTCGTATCGTAGCTTTTCCAGTTTCGACCCGAGGCGCCGGTGATGAAGCCGCCTTGCGCGAGCGTCATGGCATCTTTCAGATAAGGCAAGCGCTTTGCATCGATCGTTACGGTTTTGCTCGAGCCGCGCGCCATTTCGAGGGCGTGACCGAGCAGGCCGAAGCCTGTGACATCCGTGATCGCATGCACGGCGGGATCTTCGCCAAGGCGGGCGCCGATCCGGTTGAGCAGCGTCGTGCTCGCCATGAATTCATCATAGGCCTCGCGTGATAGCGCGCCCTTCTTGAAGGCCGCAGAATAAATGCCGACACCGAGCGCCTTGGTGAGGATGAGCTTGTCACCCGCCTGGGCATCGCTGTTGCGGCGAATATTCGCCTTCGGCGCGGTGCCGATCACGGCAAGGCCGTAGATCGGCTCGGGGGAATCGATGGAATGGCCGCCGGCGACGGGAATGCCCGCCGTGGCGCACACGGCAGCGCCGCCCTCGAGTATGCGGCGCACCATTTCCGGTGGGATCTTGTCGACCGGCATGCCGAGGATCGCCAGCGCCATGATCGGTGTGCCGCCCATCGCATAGACATCCGAAATGGCATTGGTCGCGGCGATGCGCCCGAAATCATGCGGATCGTCGACCATCGGCATGAAAAAGTCGGTGGTGGCGATAACGCAGGTGCCGTTGTCGAGCTGCCAGACCGCGGCATCGTCACCCGTCTCGAGCCCGACCAGGAGCTGCTTGTAAGGTGTGGCAGTCGGCTGGCTCGACAGTAGCTGCTGCAGCACCGACGGCGCGAGCTTGCATCCGCATCCGCCGCCATGGGAGAGGTGGCTCAGGCGAATCTGCTGCTGAATGTTCATCGACGGGCTCTCCTTAACACGCGTACGGGCTCCGACTGCTGCAGGGACCGCCAGCCTTCGGCCAGCCGCGCCGCCGCAGTGGTTGCATCTTCAATGGTTGTTGTGCGTCCGACCGACAGCCGCACGGTGCCGAGCGCCTGATCCGGCGGGATGCCGAGCGCCAGCAGGATCGCCGACGGCTCTTCGTTATCGGCATGGCAGGCCGATCCGTTCGAGGCGAGCACATCGGGGCAGATTTGCAAAAGCCTGCGGCCGGAAACGCCCGGAAACAGAACATTGAGCGTATTCGGCAGGCGTTCGGTCGGATGTCCAACCAGAACGATGCCCGGGACGGCTTGCTCAAGCTGCCGCAACAGATGATCGGCGACCGCGCCAATCTGCGGGGATTTTTCGAGCGCCGTGCGCGCGAGCCTGCAGGCCTCTCCGAGACCGACGGAATAGGCCACGTTTTCCGTGCCGGGACGGCGGCCATGTTCCTGACCTGCGCCGACGAGCAAAGGCGGCAGTGTGACTCCGTTACGTACATAAAGAGCACCAATTCCCTTTGGCGCGTAAACCTTGTGGCCGGCGATCGACAACATATCGACGCCAAGCGCATCGACGTCGACGGCCACCTTGCCGATCGATTGTGCCGCATCGGCGTGGACCAGCGCACCAACGGCTCGCGCGTGCCGTGCGACTTCGGCGACGGGCTGCAGTGTGCCGATCTCGTTTTGGGCGTGAATGATCGTGACCAGCGCCGTGTCCTTGCGAACGGCAGCCTTGGCGGCGGCAGGATCGATCCGGCCATCGGGTTTCGTCGCAACACGCCTGACAGGATGGCCGCCGCGCTTGAGCAGCGCGCAACAGGCATCGGTCGCCGGATGCTCGATATTCGTGGTCACCACCGTGCGTCGCCGAGGCCTCGTCGTCGCGCCGCCGCGAATGGCAATGTTGCTCGCTTCGGTTCCGCCGCTCGTAAATATGATCTCGTCAGGCGAGGCGCCGATCAGGGTGGCGACTTCGTTCCGTGCCTTTTCGATTGCGTCGTGCGCGCGCCGGCCCAAAGCATGGGCCGATGACGGATTGCCGAACTCGGCACGCAGGTAAGGCAGCATCGCGTCGACCACGGCGGGATCAACGGGCGTGGTCGCGTTGTAGTCGAGGTAGATCGGCTGCATGTGTCAGCGCTGCTTAACGATCCTGAAGATGAAGACTTCGCCCTGGCGCTCCTGCGCGCTCAGGGTGTGGCCTGTTTGGTTGCAGAAGTGCGGCACGTCGATCATGGTCAGCGGATCAGTGCATTCCATGACGAGCGTGCCGCCGACCGCGACGTTGCGCAGCGCTTTTTTCGCCCGCAGCACGGGTTGCGGACATCGCAACCCGCGCAGATCGAGCGTCGTCTCGTTCGTCGCCATCACATCGGCAACCATCGCACGTCTCAGGCTGAGGTAATTTCCTTCGACGTGATCGTATATTTGAACGTGTCGGGATCGAGGCAATCGAGCCGGTGCGGACCACATTCGGCTTGCGGATACATCAGGAATCCAAGTTTGGCTCCGCTCGATCCCGGCAGCGCGACGTCGTGGGCGAAGTTATAGGCGAGCCAGTTGCCTTCCCACCCGCCAAAAAGGGCTTTGCGCGCATCGGCTACTTTCGCGTCATTGATCGCGAGATTGCCCGGCGGCTCTTCGAGCACGACCTTGCGCACGTCGGCGGGATCGGTTGCGATCCATCCGTGTCCGGCAATGAAGGTTTCCGCGCGGCAGTGCTGCGCCTTTGTGATGGTCTCCGACCCGGCGCCCAGGCTCTTGTATCCGAACTTCGACGGCGCGACGCGGATCCCATAAACGTCGCGGGCAGGGATGCCGGCGGCACGCACGAGACCAACATACAGAGCATTGATGTCGGCGCATTTGCCGCTGAGCTTGCCCATCTTGAGCATCAGGGCGATGTCACCAATGCCGCAGCCGGGGACTTTGCCGTCACGGTATGTGTTGGTGACCACCCATTCGTAAATGGCGCGCGCCTTTTCAAACTCCGTCGAGGTGCCGGCGGTGATTTTGTCCGAAGTTTCCTTGACGATTCCGTCGACCGGAATCAGTTCGGTCCCCGCGGTATATTTGGCGCGGTCGGCGGCCGAAAGTGCTGCGGTGTTGCCGGGCTGTAGAAAATCGACGGCGCGATCGCGCGTTGAAATTCTGCTGGTGACTTCGATGACTGGTCTTGCTTCGCCTTCCTTCCATTGGACGTGTACGAGCTCGGACCCGTATTTCGGATCGCGCACGAGTTCGGCCTTGCCGTTGCCGGCCCATTCGCTGCCCAATGACTTGAACCATTCAGCCTCGTTGACGGCTGGTACGGGTACCCAGGCCTGCGTTTTCCCTTCGGGGTTCGCGATTTCCAGCCGCGTGACGACCTGGAATGTCCGCCACGCTCCCGGCTGCGGGTTGAACGCACCCGACGCCATGGCCCAGTGCGGCATCGCCACCGCCAATGGAATCGCTGCGGTGCCTTGCAAGAAGGTTCGCCGATCGAACTGCATTTATTTGCCCCTTTGTTTGATGCGCGCCGTTTACGTCGTATCGAATGCCACTGCGGCGTGGCAGCCACGGTGAATGCTCGTGTGAGTTGATTCGTTGCTGTGTGACTGCAATCGCAGCGAGGCTGCGCGAATGCGAGTTGCCGGCAAGGCTACTAAAAATGTGCCCCGAGACTCGGGAGCGAACTCATCAGCCACGAATTGATCTTGCGATGGCTTGATGCGTCTGGCAACGGCCGATGAAGAAAGAGTGATGAAAATTTTTGCAGAGGTATCAAAACGCCGTGCGGCCGCCATAGCCAAAAGCTATGACTTTGTTTGCGCTAACGATTCTCGTGCGGCATTTTTGACATCAGTTTGACTCTGTAACTATTCAAAAATAGCTTTCATACATGCGCGACATCGCGCGTGACGGATACAACCGGAGGGTTGTCATCCGCCCGAAAAGTCCCCCGTTGGGGGCAAGCAGCTCTCAGAGGAGCGCAATCAATGAACATGGAACTCTCGCGGCGCCAATTTATGAAAGGCGCAAGCGTGGGTATTGCGGGCACGACACTCGGTGCACTTGGCTTCGGGGATATTGAAGAAGCGCTCGCGACTTCCATTCGTCCGTGGAAACTCGCGAACCTGACCGAGACTCGCAACACCTGTACATATTGTTCAGTCGCCTGCGGAATCATTATGTATTCCAAAGGCGATCTCAAGAAAGGCGAGAAAGCCGAAATCGTGCACATCGAGGGTGATCCCGATCACCCGACCAATCGCGGCACCTTGTGCCCCAAGGGCGCGGGATTGCTCGACATGGTGCACGCGAAAACGCGCACCCTCTACCCGCAAATTCGCAAGGCCGGTTCGGATACGTTCGAGCGAGTGTCGTGGGATGCTGCGCTTGATCGCGTCGCGCGGCTGCTCAAAGACGACCGGGACAAGAATTTCGTCGCCAAGAACAACGACGGTGTCACGGTCAACCGTTGGCTGACCACCGGATTCCTGGCGGCTTCGGCGACCACAAACGAGACGGCGTTCGTTACGTACAAGGTCGTACGCAGCGCCGGAATGCTGGCGTTCGATAACCAAGCGAGAGTTTGACACGGACCGACGGTGGCCAGTCTGGCCCCAACATTCGGTCGCGGTGCGATGACGAATTCGTGGACTGATATCAAGAACACGGATCTCGTCGTCATCATGGGTGGGAACGCCGCAGAGGCGCATCCATGCGGATTCAAATGGGTCACGGAGGCAAAAGCCAACCGCGGCACCAAGCTCATCGTCGTCGATCCGCGCTTTACGCGCTCAGCGGCGGTTGCAGATTTTTACGCGCCGATCAGACAGGGCACGGACATCGCGTTCCTGCTCGGCCTGATCAACTATTGCATCACCAACGACAAGGTGCAGTGGGATTACACGAAGGCGTTCACGAACGCGACTTACATCGTCAAGGACGGCTTCACCTACCAGGACGGCCTGTTCACCGGGTACGACGAAGCGCGGCGTGACTACAATCGTTCGACCTGGGACTACGAATTAGGTGCGGATGGTTTCGTCGTCGCCGACGATACGCTGCAAAATCCACGCTGCGTGTGGAACCTGCTCAAGGCCCACGTATCGATCTACACGCCGGAAATGGTCGAGCGTATCTGCGGGACGCCGAAGGATAAGTTCCTTAAGGTCGCGCAGATGGTCAGCGAGTGCTCCTCGAAGACCAAGACGATGACGTCGATGTATGCGCTCGGATGGACGCAGCACTCGAAGGGCTCGCAGAACATCCGCGCCATGGCGATGCTTCAGCTCATTCTGGGCAACATCGGCGTGCGCGGCGGCGGCATGAACGCGTTGCGCGGTCACTCCAACATTCAGGGGCTGACCGACCTCGGGCTCATGTCCAACCTGATCCCCGGCTATCTGACGATTCCGACGGAACGGGAACCGACTCTCGACAGCTATATGTCGACCCGCGGCTTCAAGCCGTTGCGGCCGAACCAGATGAGCTTCTGGCAGAACTACAAGAAGTTCTTCGTCAGCTTCCAGAAGTCGATGTGGGGCAGCGCAGCGACGGCGGAAAACAACTGGGCATATGACTACCTGCCCAAGCTCGACGTGCCGGGCTACGACGTCCTGCGCGTGTTCGACATGATGCACCAGGGCAAAATCAACGGTTACTTTTGCCAGGGCTTCAATCCGCTGCTGTCGTTCCCGAACCGCAAGAAACTCACCGCGGCTCTGACAAAACTCAAATTCCTCGTCGTCATGGATCCGTTGCAGACCGAGACTGCACGGTTCTGGCAAAATCACGGTGAGCACAACGACGTCGAGACCGCGAAGATCAACACGGAGGTGATCGAGCTTCCGACAACGTGCTTTGCGGAAGATACCGGCGCGCTCGTCAATTCAGGCCGTTGGCTACAATGGCACTGGGCTGGCGGCACCCCGCCAGGCGAGGCGAAGAGCGACGTCTGGATCATGTCGCAGATCTGGTTGCGGCTGAAGGCGCTGTACGAGAAGGAGGGTGGCCCGACTCCCGAGCCGATCACCAAGCTCGTTTGGGCCTACAAGGATCCCAACGAACCGACGCCCGATGAGATCGCCAAGGAGATCAACGGTTACGTCCTCGCCGACGTACCCGATCCGAACGATCCGACAAAAATGCTCCTGCAGAAAGGCAAGCAGGTCCAGGCTTTCGCCGCGCTTCGCGACGACGGCTCGACTGCCGCGGGCTGCTGGATTTACACCGGGTGCTACACCGAGGCGGGCAATCAGATGGCCCGCCGCGACAACAGCGATCCGGACGACACGGGTGCCTTCTCCAAGTGGGCATTCTCGTGGCCGGCCAATCGCCGCATCCTGTACAACCGCGCGTCCGCGGATGTGACCGGACAACCGTGGGATCCGACCCGCAAGTTGATTTGGTGGGACGGGGCAAAATGGACGGGCTACGACGTGCCCGACATTGCGCCGACGGCCAAACCGGGCGACGTGCAACCCTTCATCATGAATCCTGAAGGCACCGCACGTCTCTTCACGCGCGGTCTCATGCGTGACGGGCCGTTCCCCGTTCACTATGAACCGTTCGAGGCACCGATCGCCAATCCTGTGGCGCCGAAGGTGCGCGGAAATCCCGTCGCTCGCGTGTTCAAGGGCGACATGGAGCAGTTCGGCGATGCAAAGGAGTTCCCGTACGCGGCGACCTCCTACCGTCTCACCGAGCACTTCCACTTCTGGACCAAACACTCTCAGCCAAACGCCGTGATGCAGCCGGAGTTCTTCGTCGAAATTGGCGAAGAGCTCGCAAAGGAAAAGGGCATCAAGTCAGGCGGCTGGGTCCGCGTGTGGTCAAAGCGTGGATCGGTGAAAGCAAAAGCGGTCGTCACCAAACGCATCGTCCCCCTTAAGTGCGACGGCAAGGCGGTCCATATCGTCGGCATTCCGCTGCACTGGGGATTCATGGGCGAGACGAGGAAGGGCTTCGGTCCCAATTCGCTGACGCCCTACGTTGGTGACGCCAATATCGAGACGCCTGAGTACAAGGCGTTTCTGGTCGATATCGAGCCCATTTCCGGGCCGGTGGCATAAGGAAGGAGGGAACGATGGCAAATTTCGAATACGTTCTTCCCCCTGCGCCCACCACGAACGTGAAAGTGGCGTTCGGCGAGGACGATCTCGTAAGGCGATCAGCGTCGAATATCTCGCCGCCGGCGAAACAGCTCACGCCGGTGTCGAAGCTCATCGACGTCTCGAAATGCATCGGCTGCAAGGCATGCCAGGTTGCGTGCCTTGAATGGAATAACATGCGCGAGGAGGTCGGATACAACCACGGTGTCTACGACAACCCGCTCGACCTGACGCCCGCGTCGTTCACGGTCATGCGGTACACCGAGTGGGTCAATCCGGAGAGCCAAAACCTCGAATGGCTGATCCGCAAGGACGGCTGCATGCATTGCGCGGATCCGGGCTGCCTGAAGGCCTGCCCGGCGCCGGGCGCCATTGTCCAGTATTCCAATGGCATCGTGGATTTCGACCACGATAAATGCATCGGCTGCGGCTATTGCATCAAAGGATGTCCGTTCAACATCCCGCGCATCTCGAAAGTCGACAACAAGGCGTACAAGTGCACGCTCTGCTCCGATCGTGTCGCGGTCGGCCAGGGTCCTGCATGTGCGAAGTCGTGCCCGACGCACGCGATCGTGTTCGGCACCAAAGATGAGATGAAGAAGCACGCTGAGGCCCGCATCAAGGACCTCAAGTCGCGCGGCTACACGAATGCCGGGCTGTACGATCCGCCCGGAGTCGGCGGCACCCACGTGATGTATGTTTTGCAGCACGCGGACAAGCCGGAACTTTACGCCAACCTGCCGAAGGATCCGCGGATCAGCCCGATCGTCGAATTGTGGAAGGGCATGACAAAGTATGCCGGCCTCGCCGCAATGGGTGCGTTCGCGGTCATTGGTCTGCTCCATCACGTGGTCACGGGTGCGAACCGCGTCTCGCCAGAAGACGAGGAAAACGCCCGGCGACTGGCTGGAGGGCGCCGATGAGTGCATATGACGTCGAGCAGGGCGACGAGGTTCATCCCGGTAATCCGGTTACGGTCGACCGTTACACGGGAGGAGCGCGCATCAATCACTGGATAACGGCAACGTGTCTGGTGTTGCTCGCGCTCTCCGGCCTCGCGCTGTTTCACCCGAGCCTCTTCTTCCTCACCGGACTGTTCGGTGGAGGGCAAACGACGCGCGCGATCCACCCGTGGCTCGGCGTTATCTTGTTCTTCAGTTTTGGCGGTCTGTTCATTCGCTTCTGGCGGGCCAATCTGTGGAAGGCCGAGGACGGCACGTGGATGGCGAGACTGCGCGATGTTCTCGGTGGCCACGAGGAGCGATTGCCGGAAGTCGGCAAATATAATGCGGGCCAGAAGGTGGTTTTCTGGTCGATGTCGATCCTGATCATCGTGCTGATCTGCAGTGGCATTCTGATCTGGGATCAGTATTTCGCCGAGTTTTCGACGGTCGAGACGAAGCGCTTTGCCGTGCTGATCCACGCGCTTGCTGCCGTGACGATCATCTGTGTCTGGATCGTGCACGTGTACGCGGCGATCTGGGTGCGCGGAACGATCGGCGCCATGACGAAAGGCCGCGTGACGGGCGGGTGGGCCTGGCGGCATCACCGCAAGTGGTTGCGGGAACTTGTCGGCAAACGGTAGTGTGTTAAAGGGGACGGCGTCCCGTTGAACGGATGCCGTCCCAGTGAACACGTGACCCGGAGGGTTCGTGAGTTATGAGTAGCGTCGGCGCACCTCGGCATGATCCGGTCCCGATCGGGGTCTCAGCCGAACCGCCTTTTGCAAAAACCCCCGATCCCGCGAGCTTGTTCGCCTCACGCGCCGAGCGTTTGCGCGCGCTGGCGGACGGACATGTTCTCGCGCCCTACCTTCGTTTCCTCGCAAGCTTGAGCGATGTGCAGCACCGCCTGCAGGATGGCCTTGCGCAACCCGATATGCCCGCCGAAGCCGAAGTAAAACGCGCGCGCGAGTTCGGTATGCCGCCGCTCGATCGCGGCCGCTTCACATCCGATCCGGCCTTCGATGCCACGCTTGAAAGGCTGCTTGCGCTTTCAGAAAGCATCGACATGCCGGAGCCAGCGCGGGCCGCACTCGCACGCACGAAGGCTGCCGACGATGCCGCGCGCAATGCAATGGTGCGCGCCGTGCTCGAGGACGCCATTCCTGTAGAAAAACTCGCCGACCATTTGTTCGTGGCGGCGGCGCTGCAGGTTCATTTTGCGCGGCAGGCCGCGCATCTGAACAGCAAGGACCTTGTGCCCGTCGGCAACGGTGTCTGTCCGGCCTGCGGCGCGCCGCCGGTCGCCTCGATGGTCGTCGGCTGGCAAGGCGCGCACAACACGCGCTTCTGCGCCTGCTCACTGTGCTCGACCCAATGGAACTATGTGCGCATCAAATGCACGCTGTGCGGTTCGACTGACGCGATCAGCTACAAGCAGATTGAAGACGGGGACAAGCTGGTGCGGGCGGAAACCTGCGACAGCTGCCGCGGCTATGTGAAAATCCTTCAGCAACTCGACAATCCGGCGATCGATCCGGTCGCCGACGACGCCGCAAGCCTCGCCCTTGATCTCCTCGTGCGTGAACTGGGCTACCGGCGTGGGGCGGTCAATCCGTTTCTGGTGGGCTACTGAGCATGGAAAAGGCCGTAGCCGCCGCGTTGCGCAAGTTGCCATCGGTGGACGAGCTGATGCGGTACGCAACATTGGTGCAGGCAAAAGAGCGTTTCGGTCGCACTGCCGTTGTTGCGACCGTACGCAAAGTGCTCGCCGAAGCTCGCAAGAGCGGCAATTTTTTCAGTAACGACGATTTCGCGGGCCGCGTGGTCGCGCGTCTCGAAGGTGACGCGCGACCGAACCTTCGCCCCGTCTTTAACCTCACCGGAACCGTGCTGCATACGAACCTGGGAAGGGCGATCGTCGCCGAGGCCGCCATCGAAGCGGCGATGGTCGCCATGCGCAACGCGGTTGCGCTGGAATTCGATCTGGGAGGGGGCCGCCGCGGCGAACGCGATGAGCTCGTGCGTGATCTTCTCTGCGAACTGACCGGCGCGGAGGATGCGACGGTCGTCAACAACAACGCCGCCGCCGTTCTGCTGGTCCTCAATACACTTTCGCGTGGGCGCGAAGCGATCGTCTCGCGCGGGGAACTGATCGAGATCGGCGGCGCCTTTCGCATGCCGGAAATCATGAGCCGGGCCGGGGCAAAACTCGCCGAGATCGGCACCACCAATCGCACGCACAAGAAGGATTATGTCGGCGCGCTCGGGCCGAAAACCGGCCTGATCCTCAAGGTGCACACGTCGAACTATCGCATCCAGGGGTTCACCAAAGAGGTACATGCGCGCGAGCTCGCGGCACTGGCGCGCGAACACAAGGTCCCGCTGGTCAACGACCTTGGCTCCGGCACGCTCGTCGACCTGTCGCGCTTCGGCATTGCGCACGAGCCGACTGTTGCCGAAGCGGTTGCCGAAGGCGCTGACCTCGTCACTTTCTCCGGCGACAAGCTGCTCGGTGGACCGCAGGCCGGTTTCATCGTCGGCCGCAGGGCGTTGATCGAAAAACTGAACAAGAATCCAATGAAGCGTGCGTTGCGGGTCGACAAGATCAGGCTGGCGGCGATCGAAGCGACGTTGCGTCTTTACCGCGATCCGGATCGGCTGGCGCAGAATTTACCGACCTATCGGCTTTTGGCGCGTCCATCGAAGGAAATGCTCGACGTTTCGCGGCGCGTTTTGCCGGCGTTGCAGGCGAAATTGGGCGAAGCCTGGGAGGTCAAAACCGCTCCCTGTACCAGTCAGGTCGGATCGGGCGCCTTGCCGGTCGAGGCGCTGGCAAGCCTTGGCATTTCGATCGTGCCCACGCGGGCCCGTGCGAACGGGCGACTGCTGAATATCGCATCTGCTGCACTGCGCGATTTGCCGGTGCCGGTGATTGGCCGCATCGAGAATGGTGCGCTCGTGCTTGATCTACGGTGTCTCGTCGACGTCGATGCCTTCATCGCCAACCTGGCGACGCTTGCGCCTCCGGAGTCCTCCGATGGGCTGGCTTGACCTGCTGGCGCGAAAACCATCAGCCGACACCTCGGTGGCGGAGCACATGAGCAACGCCTATGACGCCGCATCGCGAGGCGATTACAGGGCCGCGCTTGCGATCTGGACACCGCTTGGCCATGCGGGCGTAGCTCGCGCCCAGAGCAATATCGGCGCCTGTTTTTCCGAGGGTCTTGGTGTCGAGCGCGACCCGAAACTCGCCGAACGCTGGCTGCTGCTCGCGTCCGAAGGCGGCGACCCCATCGGGCAGCGCAATCTTGCGACACTCTATTTCAAGGGTGATGGCGTCGAGCAGGACAATGAGCGTGCGGCGACGCTCTATCGCGCCGCCGCCGAGCAAGGCGATGCACAAGCGCAGGATATGTTGAGCTGGATGTTGATTGAAGGCGACGGAATCGCTGTCGACCACGCCGAAGCCCGCCGTTGGGCCGAGGCCGCCGCGGATCAGGGCGTTGCCGCATCGATGACCCGGCTCGGCATGATTTTTCACAACGCCCTTGGCGTCGAACGTAATGCCACAGAAGCCGCGACGTGGTGGGAACGCGGCGCCGCGCTCGGTGACGCCGACGGTCAGGCCATGCTGGGCGCCGCTTACCAGCTAGGCGCCGGTGTGAAGAAAGATCCAATTGCGGCCATGACCTGGCTTTTGCGCGCGCGCGCCGGCGGCAGCGCGCTTGCCACTCAGTTTTTCGGCGCTGCGCGCGCTGCCCTTGGCGCGGACCAATTCGCCGAAGCTGAACGCCGCGCCGCCTTGCCGCTCGAGGCCGCGCCATGATCATCGGAACGGCTGGGCATATCGATCACGGCAAGACGTCCCTTGTGCGCGCGCTGACCGGTGTCGATACCGATCGCCTCAAGGAAGAGAAGGCGCGCGGCATCTCAATCGATCTTGGATTCGCTTATCTGCCAGCCACCGACGGGTCTGTGCTCGGGTTTGTCGATGTGCCGGGGCACGAGAAGTTCGTGCACAACATGCTGGCCGGCGCCACAGGAATTGACTTCGTCCTTCTCGTCATCGCAGCCGATGACGGCGTGATGCCACAGACGCGTGAGCATCTCGCGATTGTGGATTTGCTCGGCATCGAGCGTGGCCTCGTCGCGCTCACGAAGATCGACCTGGTGCCTTCGTCGCGGCGAGTCGAGGTAATTGATGAAATCAGCCAGGAAATAGCCGCAACCGGGCTCGCGGGCGTCGATATCCTGCCGGTCTCAACTGTAACAGGCGAGGGCATCGACGACTTGCGACAGAAGATCGTTAGCGCGGCGCAATTGGTACAGGCGCGGAACGCACGCGGCCGGTTTCGCCTGGCGGTCGATCGTTCGTTCACGCTCGCGGGCACCGGTACGGTGGTGACGGGTACGGTGCTTTCCGGCTCGGTTGCCGTCGATGATCAGGTCATCGTCGCGCCTTCCGGTCTGAAGGCGCGCGTTCGTTCAATCCACGCGCAGAACCGCCCGGCCGGATCCGGGCAGGCGGGGGACCGCTGTGCGCTCAATCTCGCCGGTGATGGAATTGCCAAGGACGTTATTGCACGCGGCGACTTGATCTGCGATCCCGCGTTGCAAGCGCCCTCCGACCGGATCGATGCGACGCTCAAGCTCCTTGCGACCGAAACAAAGCCCGTCAGCCAATGGATGCCTGTGCGCCTGCACCATGCGGCCGCGGAAACCGGGGCGCGCATCGTTCTGCTCGGCGAAGGACCGATCCCGCCGGGTGGGGAAGGCCTCGTTCAACTGGTGCTTGATCAGCCGACGGCTGCGGCGGCGGGAGACCGGTTCATCCTGCGCGATACGACGGCCCAGCGCACGATCGGCGGCGGCAAATTCCTCGATCTGCGTGCTCCCGCGCGCAAGCGCCGCACACCAGAACGGCTGGCTCAGCTGGCGGCCCATGCGCTCGCCGAGCCGCAAGCGGCATTCTCGGCGCTTCTCGAGCAACCGCCTTTCTTTGTCGATCTTTCGGCTTTTGCCCGCGATCGCGCGCTTTCAGCCGAAGATACTTCAGCGTTGCTCGAGCGGTGCGGTGCTCTCACGCTGCAGACTGCAAGCGCCGTCCTGGCAATGTCGGCAACCCAGTGGCTCACTCTGAAGCGCGCTCTGCTGGGGGCTCTGGAGACGTTTCACAGCGCACATCCTGATCTCCCGGGCATCGGGCTTGAGCCGCTGCGCATGCAGTTGCAGCGACGCCTGCCGACCCCCGGTTTTCTGTCGTTCCTGCAAAGTATTTCAAAATCGGGGGAAATAGCCCTCGACGGTGCATGGGTGCGTCTGTCGAAACATTCGGTCCGGCTCACTGATGCGGATGAAAGGCTCTGGGCAAAAATGGCCCCGCTGCTCGGGGGACAAGAACGTTTTCGTCCGCCGCGGGTTCGCGATATTGCCGGCGTGCTCGGCGCCCGCGAGGGTGACGTGCGCCGGTTGTTGAAGCTGCTGGGCCGAATGGGGAAGGTCGATGAGGTCGCGCACGACCATTTTTTCCTGCGCAGTACTGTCGCGGAAATGGTCGAGATCATGATCGACAGCAGCGCAAAGGCCGCTGACGGCCAGTTCAGCGCGGCTCAGTTTCGTGATCGCGTCGACAACGGGCGCAAGGTCGCAATCCAGATCCTGGAATTTTTCGACCGCCATGGCGTCACCTTGCGTCGCGGCGACGTTCGGCGGATCAACAAGCATCGCCTCGATCTGTTCAGGCGCGCGGGCGATGCAACGGCCGCCGAGAAATCCGTTTCAGGAAGAGAATCGTCCCCGGTGGGGCGTCCGGACTTCAAATCCGGGAGGGGCCGCGAGTCGGTCCTTGGTGGGTTCGACTCCCTCTCTCTTCCGCCACATTCAAGAAGAGTGCAATGACACCCGCATCGTCTTTTCTCGACGGCCTCAAGACAGCGGCAGAGCAGGCCGAGCGCGTCGAGAACGATTTTCGCCGCGAGGTCTCCCAGCGAGCAAAGGAACTCGATCAGGCGCGCGCCTTTGCTCACCGTCGACTGAATTTCATGCGTGCGATTGCGGAAGCGGTCGCGACGGCTGAGAGCGAAGAGGTCGCCGTGGCCGCGGCGATGGCGATCATGCGAACGAAGCTCGGCTGGGCAAGCGACAGCGAAGCGCGGACGGAGGCCCTGTCACGCTTCTCGCCAGTCGCACAGGAGCTCTATGCGAGCCTCGCCCCGGATACGAGCGAGGGGGCCGGGGCGGGCGACGTTGCCAGCGCGCTCGACGCGTTCGAAACATGGTACCGCTCGACCCATCCGAACGCATTCTGGACGCTGTTTGAGCACTACATGCCGGAGACCCCGCTTGTCGACTTCTAGAAAGCCAACCTGCGATTTCGAAGAATGGATCGTGCGTGAATTCGCCGACGGCGGCTCGTTCACCGCGCTGATCGTGCTGGTCCAGATTGCCGAGACCAAGGTCGCGCCGCTGTGTTCGACGTATCTCAATGTCATCGGCGAGGAGGTCGAGTGGAGCGAAATGACGGTGTTGTTTGCGGGCGCTGGTGCGGACTGGAACGGCGCGGCGTTTTTTCCGTTGCGGGGCTCGGACGGCAGCCCGCTCGACAATCCGACCGCTCGCCTGCGGCTGCAGGAGCTTGAAGGCAGGGTCAACGAGAGCAAGCTCGTTCTCAACGAGGGACACTTCTTCGACAATTGGGGCCGACAGCTCAAAATCGAGGAAGTCGAACTGCAATGACGTCGAAAAAATGCGAGGTAGAGGCGTGACGCGCCGGCTTGTCGTCGTTCTCCTGAACACCGATCCGCGCAATGTCGAGGAACTTGCTGCGCCGTTCTACTATGCCGCCGTTGCGGCAGCGATGGATCAGGAGGTTGACGTCTTGTGCACGGCGACCGCGGGCAAGCTGCTGTTCAAAGGCGTCGCCGACAAATTGCACGTGAAGCCGGGTGATCCAAAGACAGTCTATGACTGGATCAAGGAGGCGCACGACCACGGTGCGCGTTTCTGGGCCTGTCCGGCCAACCTCGAGCTGTTTGACAAGGATGACAACGATCTCATCGCCGAATGCAGCGGCATGATGGGAGCGGCAACCATGATCCAGACGATCATGGATGAGGATTGCCGCGTGCTGACGTTCTGAAGGTCTGATTCATGGCGATTATCCAGGGGCACGATTTTCCCGACGATCTGCTTTACGACGCGGAAAACCAGATCTGGTACGCGCCGCTGTCTGACGGGACCTTACGTGCAGGCTTCACCTCATGGGCGGTCGCGCTCATGGGAGAGGTGCTTGTCTTTACGCCAAAGCGCCTCAATCACGCCTTCGAAAAAAATCGCTGGTTCGCGATGGTCGAAGGCGGGAAATGGATCGGCGCCGCGCGCGCAGCCTTCGATGGCATCGTGATCGCGCACAACGAAAAGCTCGTCGCAAAGCCCGAACTGCTAATGTCGGATGCCTATGGCGAAGGTTGGATGCTGATCGTACGTCCGGACAAAACAGACTGGCGCGCCGGCCTCGTGACCGGCGCGGCAGTCGGACAGACGATCGAGGCCTGGATCGCCGGCGGATCGTACAAGGAACGCGCCAGCTGACCCGACCGATCTAGCTCAGGCTCATCGACGGCTCGTTCACCAGTCGACGACGCGCGCCGGATCGAGTCCGTAGGTGCTCGTCGCGGCGTCCGAACCGTAGATAGGATTGGTCTTGATCGTGTCTTGTGGCTGCGTATCGAGATCAAAGATGCGCTGGGTGGCGAACTGTTCCGACGGACGAGAGTGAAGCTTCGCGTCAGCCAGGATGACCGCCGATGTCGCCACCGCGACAAACGCAACATATGTCCATGCACGAGAGGTCGTCATGATAGATCTCCCTTTGGTGCTTTTGGACAGTAGACACCCTGCAGGTCACGAGGCTGTGTGAGGCTGGTCACAGAAATGCCAAAGACCTGAGAAGGTATCCGGCGCTGACACACGTGAATGTCCTCTGCAGCCGGTGGAAGCGTCGTATGTGCGCTGATAAGTCCGCTTACATGTCGTGGTCGCTTGATCTAAGGATGCGCCCCACTATGATTCTTGTTTCGATTCTCTTGCACCGGCAGGAGGGCTAGTGCGGATTGCGAATCGTTCCCGTGTTCTGGCGGCCATCGGACTTTGCGGGCTCGGCTATGTGGTCGCGCTCCCGTTCGATGTCGGCAATCTGAGCTTCGTTTCCTTGGCGGCTGGTCAGGGCACAGCGCTCACGAAGCTACAGTCGGAAGCGCTCGACGCCTACAACAAGACAGTACAGGATTTCAAAGCGATCCTCGCCGAGCGGCGCGCACAGATCAACGCGAAGCAAAAGCTGCCGGATGTGCCGGGGCAGGCGCTCTATCTCGCCCGCGTTGCCATGATGGGTGCGTACAAAGACCTGACCGATGTGATGCCGTCCAGAATCGGAAGGCCGAACAAATACAAAATTCCACCGGCATATTTCGACGCCGCCAACGAGTCGCTGATCGACGAGTACAAGGCGCTTCAGGGCATCATGCAGGCACCGCCTGCCAATGCGCAGAAATCCGATACACCATTCAAAGACGTTGTCGATCTCGGCACGGCGATTGCGCGGGTCAAAGGCCTTGATCAGGCGCATGCCGAAGTCGCAGGCCGCATCAGCCTCGCCGTTTTCTATGCCGAGACCGATGGTCATCAAAATATCGGCAATGCGCGCTCGAACGCATACAAGGGAAGTTTTCAGACGGGAGTGTCCGAGGACAAGATTGGCCAGAAAAAATGGGAAGCGATCAAGAAATCCATCGCTGCGCTTGATCCCAAACTGAACGCACGTGATGACAAGGAAGAAGCGCGCGTTGGCAATTCAGACCCTCGGTACAATCACTGGACCGCCGTGCGGAACGGGCTGATGAACGCGCACGCGGATCTCTTCCCGCGCATTCCGGCGATCATGAAAGCCCTGCCGAACCCGATCGATCAAATGAGATTCTTCGAACTGATCCAGATCATTCCGAGTCCGGCGAAGACGGCGCTCAATTCCGGCAACTTGGTTAATTACCGGATTTCCGAACCACGAATCATGGGATATCTGCGCAACAACAGCATGTTTGCCTACGGTAAGACTGACCGGGCTAAAACGTCAGCCACGATGCGCGAAATTCTCGATTCGATGTGGCTGTTCAATGATATATTTGATCGTGCGTTGGCCAAGTTCAACGAGATCAAGGCTCAGCAAGGCTGAGCGTCGGGGCAACAACTGATCAAGGGGGCAATGTCGCTCTTATCGCGAAGGACATTCATTAAAGGGCTGCTTGCCAGCGCTTTGGTGCCAGGCAATTTGGCGTTCGGGCAACCGAACGACGCGGGAAGCGTTGCCGTCATCGACACGCCGCATAATGCCGCGAAGTATGCGGCGAAGCTGGCAGCGCAGAATGTGAAAGTTGTCGTGCGGTTCTACGCGCGAAAGGCCCAGCCGGGTCTGCGCGAGAAGATCATGGCTTCCGACGGCAACATGATCGACGGCGTGCGCGAGCCGACAATCCTGATCAGAAATGGTCTTTCGATCCTGTCCCTCTACCAGTATCGCAATAACCTTCCCGAGAAATTCATGAAGGGACTGGAGGATACCGGTTCGGCAAAGGCGGAAGTCGCTGCCGATGCAAAGGCCGCGTTGGAGCAGGCAAAGCTGGTCGGGCAGCCCGAGGGATCCGCGATCTATTTCGGCGTCGATTTCAATGTGACCAAATGCAAATGCGACGGCGTGGGACAACCTGTTCGGACGGCCGGCGGCGATATCGTGCCCAACAACAGCATGGTGGACGCCGTTCTCGACTACTTCCGCTTCATGAACCAGACGATCGGCACGCGTTATGCCATCGGTGTGTATGGCAACGGGCTCGTCAACCGCATGCTCCGCGAAGAAAAGCTCGTATCGTATAACTGGATTTCCGCATCGCGCTCGCACGAGAAGACCGTGGACTTCTACAACGGCGGACAATGGCATCTCTTTCAGAACCAGGTTGACCGCCGCTGGTTCGGGCCGCAGGGCCGATGTTCGGAGGGTCTCGACGTCGACACCAATCTGCAGAACCCGAGGGTATCGAGCATCGGTGCGTGGGGCGCCGGGGAAGTCGACAAAGACCGAAACCAGAAGATCTTCGACCAACGCCGCTTCGCGATCCGGGCAACAGCGGTGGTGCTGGAAGGCGGCGCAGGCGGCTGCAAGGCTGACAGTCGCGTGCCGAAAAACGCCAACGTCAGAGTCCTCGCGCAGTCCGGTGAATGGTCGAGCGTGGACGTGGATGAGGATGGTAATCCCGACGGCCGTATCAAGCTCGCCGATCTGACGACCAGTCTCGCGACAATGCCGCCCTGGGCGTAAGCCAACGCTACGACCGACGTACGTCGGTTGTTCGCACTGCAGCAGTGTCCGTTCCGGCTGAATGTGACATTCAAAAATCTGTCGTTATCCACATCGCAATGCAGTCGAGCGATGCCGAATCGGATAATCCGATTGAACGTCCGGCTTGCCGACCGCTTGAGATGGCCGAACCGGCAGGGAGC
>Ga0164304_10000111_pt1 | contig 18598 bp, 16 predicted proteins | sample Whisoiple_217_MG_FD_110216 | JGI IMG/M metagenome (GOLD analysis project Ga0164304, IMG submission 110216) | Soil microbial communities amended with pyrogenic organic matter from upstate New York, USA - Whitman soil sample_217_MG | ecosystem: Environmental > Terrestrial > Soil > Agricultural...
AGAACCCACCGGCGGCCACCGCATAAATGGCTGGTCGTGGAAACACGGGACCCGCCACCCTGGTCGGCATGGTCACGCTGCAGATCGCCGCTCTCGATGTCGACGACCCGTCGGAGGCCCAGCGGGTGGTCGACGCGTTCGCGGCCGCCGACGCAGTCGACCGGCCATGGCACCCGGGGTTCCCCGCCGCCGTGGTCCAGGTCCTGGCCACGCACGGATGGGACGGCGACCCCGAGCTGTTCTTCCTGGGCCGAGACGCCGACGGAACCGTTGTCGGCGCCGGCTGGGCGGTCCTGCCCACGCGCGACAACCTGAACGCGGCACTGGTCGGGGTCCGCGTCGTTCCCGCCCACCGCGGGAAGGGGGTCGGCTCCGCGTTCGTCGAGCACCTCGAGCGGGTCGCGGCAGCGGCCGGCCGGACGAAGTTGTTCGGCGGTGGGCCCGAGTCCGACGCGGGCCGCCGGTTCGCCGAGGCCCACGGGTATGCGGTGGCCTCGGTGGGGATGACGCGGCGGGTGGACCTCGGTGGGGTCTCCGCGGAGGCGGTCCAGGCGGCCTTCGACGAGGCCGAGCCCCATGCCCGGGAGTACGAGCTCGTCCGGCTGGCCGGACCCCTGCCGACGGAGCTGATGGAGGCATACGTCGAGGCGGTCTCCGCCATCAACGACGCCCCGCTCGATGACCTGGACGTCGACGACGAGGTCTTCGACGGCGACCGGGTCCGGGCATACGAGCAGGGGCAGCTGTTGAGCGGACACCGGCTCTACCGGGTGCTCGCACGGCACCGGGACACCGGCGCCGTCGCCGGGCACACCGTCGTGGCCGTCGAGACCGAGCGGTCGCACCTCGGGGACCAGCACGACACGACCGTCGTCGGCGCGCATCGTGGCCACCGGCTCGGGCTGCTGCTCAAGGCCGACATGATGCGGTGGCTGCGTGACGTCGAGCCGGAGCTCCGCACCATCTCGACCCAGAACGCTGCCTCGAACGCTCACATGATCGCCGTCAACGAGCGCCTCGGGTACCGCGTCCTGGGCCGGTCCACGGAGTACCAGCGCGACCTTCCCGACACGGTGCCGGCCTCATCGCGAGGTGCTGGAAGCGTCACAGGAACCGCATAGGCGCGCTCGGGATCGTCGTCGACATGAACTCGACGACCCTGACTCGTTCCACGCTGGAGTCGCCCTCTGCTGCCGCGCCCGGCCGTGGCGCCGGCCGGGCGCAGCGCCTCTGGCGGGGGTCGCCGGCGGACCCGGCATGGGCTCGCCCCGCTCTCATCGGGCTGCTGGTCGCGACGGCGGCCTTCTACCTCTACAACCTGACCGCGAGCGGATGGGCGAACTCGTTCTACTCCGCCGCGGTACAGGCCGGCTCCGCCGACTGGCAGGCCTTCTTCTTCGGCTCCTCGGACGCGGCCAACTCCATCACCGTCGACAAGCCCCCGGCCTCGCTGTGGGTCATGGCCCTGTCGGTCAAGGTCTTCGGGCTGAGCTCCTTCGCGATCCTCCTCCCCCAGGTGGCTATGGGAGTTGCGAGCGTCGGGGTCCTCTACGCGACGGTCAAGAAGAACTTCGGCGCTCAGGCCGGCCTCCTCGCCGGCGCCGTCCTCGCGCTCACTCCCGTCGCCGTGCTGATGTTCCGGTTCAACAACCCCGATGCCCTGCTCACCTTCCTCATGGTGCTGGCCGCCTGGGCGACCATGAAGTCGATCGAGAAGACCTCCCCGAAGTGGTTCATGGTCGTCGGGGTCTTCATCGGTCTGGCCTTCCTCACCAAGACCCTCCAGGCGTTCCTCGTCGTGCCGGGGTTCGCGCTGGCCTACCTCGTAGCGGCCAGAACATCCCTGCCGAAACGGATCTGGCACGTCATCCTCGGCGGCCTCTCGATCGTCCTCTCGGCCGGCTGGTGGGTCGCCGTCGTCGAGCTCCTGCCCGCGAGCATGCGGCCCTACATCGGTGGCTCCCAGAACAACTCGTTCCTCGAGCTGACCTTCGGCTACAACGGGCTCGGCCGGATCACCGGCGACGAGACCGGCTCGGTCGGCGGCGGTGGCGGCGGCGGCGGTAACTGGGGCGCCACCGGTCTGGGCCGGATGTTCAACGCCGAGATCGGCGGCCAGATCTCCTGGTTCATCCCGGCCGCCCTGATCCTGCTCGTCGCCGGCCTCTACTTCCGCGGCCGCCGGCCGCGGACCGACACCCGGCGCGCCGCATACCTCGTCTGGGGTGCGTGGCTCCTCGTCACGGGTCTCACGTTCTCGCTGATGGCCGGCATCTTCCACGCGTACTACACGGTCGCCCTGGCGCCGGCCGTCGCCGCCGTCGTCGGCATGGGCGCCGCGGAGGCGTGGGAGCGCCGGAACGGCGCGGTGGGCGCGATCACGTTGGCCGTGGCGACTGCCGCGACCTCCGTATGGGGCTTCGTGCTCCTCTCGCGGACCGTCGAGTGGAACGCCTGGCTGCGCATCGTCGTCCTGGCGGTCGGCCTCGCGGCAGCGCTGGGGTTCCTCGTCCTCGGGCGGATCCACCGCCGCGCCGTCCCCGTGGTCGTCGGCGCGGCATTGTTCGCGGCGCTCCTCGGTCCGGCCGCCTACTCGGTCCAGACCGTCGCCACCGGGCACTCCGGGTCCATCGTCGACGCGGGTCCCACGGTGGCCGGTGGTACCGGCGGTCCCGGCGGCGGTGGCGGTGCCCGCGGTGGGCAGGCACCCGGCGGCGCGACCCAGGGCCAGGCTCCCGGCGGCGCCACGCAGGGTCGTGGCGGCGGCATGGGCGGGCTGCTCGACGCCTCGACCCCGAGCACGGCGGTGGTCTCGGCCCTGTCCGCCAACGCGGATCAGTACACGTGGGTCGCCGCGGCGATCGGCTCGCAGAACGCCGCAGGTCTCCAGCTCGGTACGCAGCTGCCGGTGATGGCCATCGGCGGGTTCAACGGCAGCGACCCGTCACCGACGCTGGCCCAGTTCCAGGCCTACGTCCAGGCCGGGAAGATCCACTACTTCCTCGGCGGCGGCGGGTTCGGCGGTGGCCAGAGCGGCGGCAGCAACGTCTCGTCGCAGATCTCCTCGTGGGTCCAGCAGAACTTCACCGCGGTGACCATCGGGGGCTCCACGTTCTACGACCTGACCCAGCCCGCCTCGGGAACCACCGGCGCCACGAGCAGCACGGGGACGGTGTGACGTGGCCGCGGTCGTGGTGACGCCACTGGAGTCCTCCGGCACCGCACTGGCCCGCCACGGGTTCCGCGGCCAGGTCGCCCGGTTCGCCGTCATCGGCGCCGGCAGCACAGTCCTCCACTTGAGCCTGCTGGCCGTACTGACCGGCCCGCTGGGCGTCCAGGTGGCCAACTTGGTCGGACTGGTGATCTCCACCGTCGCGAACACGGCGGCCAACCGGGCCTGGACGTTCCAGCTCCGAGGACGCGAGCAGATGGGCCGGCAGCACCTCCAGGCCCTGGTGGTCTTCGCCATCACCTGGGCGTGCAGCAGTGCCGCGCTCGAGCTGCTCGCCGTCGCGTGGCCGCACGCCTCGACCCTCACCACGGTGGCCGTGGTCGGCCTGGCCAACGCCGTCTCGACGGTCGCCCGGTTCACCGCGATGCGCGGGTGGATCTTCCGCTCGCGGGCGTAGCCCGTCACGTCCGAGGGCCCCAGGTCTCGACCTGGGGCCCTCGGACGTTCGCGATCGGAGCGGAGGCGGCGGGATTTGAACCCGCGAGGGGTGTTATCCCCAACCCGCTTAGCAGGCGGGCGCACTAGGCCACTATGCGACGCCTCCAGCTCGGCCCACCGGACAGGCCGATGAGCCAGCACAGGCTACCGGGGGCGGCAGGATTGCCCCAAACGGGCGGCTCCGAGCTGTGGTGGAGCCCACACGCCCACATGCAACCTTTCAGCGCGCCGAAACGTACATCACCTGGGGGCCAAGTTCTGACAGGTATGCTCGCCCGCCGTAAGACGAATTGCCTGCGGGAAGGTGTGCATGGCGGAGCAGACTGACGTCCGCCCGGTCGGGGCGCGGACGCGTCGCCGCCGGCACGTGCGTCGCCAGACCCGCCGGTCGTTGATCCACACGACCCTGGCGCTGATTCCGGGCGCCGGTCTCCTCGGCACGCGGTACCGCCGGCTGGGGTGGGTCATGCTCGGCCTGCTGGCCGCGATGGTGATCGTCGTGACCCTCTTCGTGCTGGCCAAGGGCGCCGTCTCGGCCGCCCTCAACGTCGCCGTGCGACCCGACGCCCTGCTCGCCGTCGCCGGCCTGACGGTCGTCGGCGGTCTGGTCTGGATCTTCTCGATCATCCTCACCCACCGCGGCACGGCGCCCGACCGCGTCGACGGCAGCAACCCGTGGGGCCTGCGCCTCTTCACCGCCTTCATCTGCCTGCTGGTGGCGATCCCGGCGATCCAGGTGGTCCGCTACTCGCTCATCCAGCGCGACGTCGTCAGCACGGTCTTCACCGGGCCGGCCGTCGGCGGCCTCACCCCGTCGGCCCTGCAGACCGCCACCCCCGAGGCCCAGGCGCCCGACCCGTGGGCGGACGTCGACCGCGTCAACCTGCTGCTGCTCGGTTCGGACGCCGGCAACGACCGTGAGGGCACGCGTACCGACTCCATGGTCGAGGTGAGCATCGACCCGCAGACCGGCAACGCGGTCCTCATCAGCATCCCGCGCAGCCTGGAGCGGGCGCCGTTCCCGAGCAGCAACCCGCTGCACAAGCTCTACCCCAACGGCTACTACTGCCCCGGCGCCGCTCCCGGCAACGAGTGCCTCATCAACGCCGTCTGGTCGGTCGCCGAGGAGAACAAGGCCCTCTTCAAGAACGACCCCAACCCCGGCCTCACGACCATCCGCGACGTCATCGGCGAGGTCACCGGGCTACACGTGGACTACTCCACGGTGATCGACCTGGCCGGGTTCCAGAAGCTCGTGGACGCCATGGGCGGCGTGACGGTCAACGTCACCGAGCGGCTGCCGATCGAGGGGTACCACACCAGCAGCGGCGGGGTCGCCGGCATCGAGGGCTACATCGAGCCCGGCCGCCAGACCCTCGACGGGTACCACGCCCTCTGGTATGCGCGTTCCCGGCTGCTGTCCGACGACTTCTCGCGGATGCGCCGGCAGCGGTGCCTCATCGGTGCCGTGCTCGACCAGGTCAACCCGGTGAACATGCTCCGCCAGTACCCGCAGCTGGCTCAGGTCGCCAAGGAGAACATCGCGACCGACATCCCGGTGGCGCAGCTGCCGGCGTGGGTCGACCTCGTGCAGCGGATCCAGAAGGGCTCGATCACGTCGCTGACCTTCACGTCCGACAACATCAGCCCGGCGAACCCGAACTACTCGAAGATGCGCGAGATGGTGCAGGCCGCCATCAAGCCGCCCGAGGCGACGACCACCCCGAGCCCGTCGACCACGACGGCTCCGCCGACCTCCACCAAGACCACCTCACCGAAGTCGTCGAAGAGCACGACGTCCAGCCCGACGACGACGCCGACCGTCGCCGGTGGGGTCGTCGACGTCCGCAACGCCTGCTGACGAGGTCGTCTGCGCCGGTCTCGGCGTCGGTAGCAGCAACAAGCCCCCGGACTCGAGGTCCGGGGGCTTGTCTCTGCGGTGGGCGGTCAGCCCGCCGCGACGAGTTCAGAGAGGCCGAACGGCGTCGGCCTGGGGACCCTTGGGTCCCTGGGTGACCTCGAACTCCACTCGCTGCGCCTCATCGAGGCTGCGGTAGCCGTTGGACTGGATCGCGGAGTAGTGCACGAAGACGTCGGGACCGCCGCCATCCTGCGCAATGAATCCGAAACCCTTCTCGGCGTTGAACCACTTCACGGTGCCCTGAGCCATCTGGGTAACTACTTCTTTCTGTCTGGCCGAGGACGTGCGCACCTCGCTCACGTCCGGTTGCCGTCGTGTCCGTGGACGGCGCTCCGGCTCGGCGAGACAGGCAAGCCCGCCACATCTCTGCAGCGGGCCGATTTCTTCGACGAGCGAGGAACTGCAACGGCAACCGGCAGCAACCTAGCAGAGACGATGGGCGTGTGGCGGCCTCCGAAGAGCGACTTTTCAGGGCTCTCGGGGGACGCCGCGGACGGCCAGTCTCGGCGTCCGGTCGCCCCGGATCGTCGCCACCATGTCGGCGGTCCGGCGGGTCGCGCGCACGTCGTGCGCGCGGAAGACGGTGGCGCCCAACCACGCCGCGACAGCGGTCGCCGCGAGGCTCCCCTCGAGGCGTTCGTCGGCCGGCAAGTCCAGACTCTCGCCGACGAAATCCTTACGGGACAAGGCTTGTAGCACCGGAAATCCGAGCGCGACGACGTCCGATGTGTGGCGAAGCACCTGCAACGAGTGGGCTGTCGTCTTGCCGAAGTCAAGCGTGGGGTCGACGAGGATCCGCTCCGGTGGCACCCCGGCCGCGAGGGCTGCCTCGGCGCCGCGCGCCAGGGTCTCGACGACGTCGCGCACCACGTCGAGCGGGTCGGGTCCGTAGCTGACGTCGACCGGGTCGGTGCGCGGCGGGAGACCGCCGGTATGCGACACGACGACACCGGCTCCCAGCTCGGCCGCGACGCCCACGAGGTCCGGGTCGTGACCCGCCCATGTGTCGTTGACAAGGTCGACACCCATGGGCGCAGCGGCCCGCGCGACCTCCGACCGCCAGGTGTCGAGACTCAAGGCCAGGTCGGGGTATGCGGCTCGGGCCCGTTCGAGGAACGGCAGCACCCGGTCGATCTCCTGTGCGGCCGATACCGGCTCGCCCTCCTGGCCGGCGCGGACGCCACCGACGTCGACGATGTCCGCGCCCTCGTCGACCGCCTGGTCCAGGGCGCGCATCGCCGAGTCGAGGTCGGCGTGCCGGTTGCCCGCGAAGAACGAGTCGTCGGTGCGGTTGACGATCGCCATGACCGCGGGGTGACCCGCGTCGAAGACGCGTCCCCGCAGCACGAGGGGAGCCGGCTGGACGAGAGTCAGATCGGCTACCGGGTGGCTCACCCAGCCATGCTGTCACCCGGCAGCGGGGCGTCCTGGAAGGGGTTGGGGATCGCCTCGAGCAGCCGCCGGGTGTACTCGTCCTCCGGCTGCCGGATCACCCGCAGCGACGGTCCGGCCTCCACGACCTGCCCCTCGTTGAGGACGATGACCTCGTCCGAGAGCATCCGCGCGCTCAGCAGGTCGTGGGTGATGTAGAGGATGCCGACGTCGCTGTCGTGGACGAGGTTGTTGAGCAGCTCGAGGATCTCGGCCCGGATCGACACGTCGAGGCTCGAGATCGGCTCGTCGGCGACGATGAGCTCGGGCTGGGCGGCGAGGGCGCGAGCGATGACGACCCGCTGCCGCTGACCACCGGAGAGGCACCGGCGTTCCTCGACGAGGTACGGCGCTGGTTCGCCGCCATCCTTCCTCTCCTCGCCGAGCGGCTGGAACCGTTGGGCGGCAACGTGATCGGGCTGCAGCTGGACAACGAGATCGGGATGCTGGCCTGGGTGAGCAATACGCCCGACCTCACCCTGAGACTCGACGTGGACGAGCACCTGCGAGTGCAGGTGCTCGGGTCGACGGAGACCAGCGTCGCGAGACGGGGGCGTCAGGTGACCGTGGATGCGGCTGCACCGTACGGGCTGACGGTGCGGTTCGTGGTTCAGCCGACGACGGCGTAGCGCAGCGCGGCGAACCCGTTCGCGAACCGACGCTCCTCGAGCAGCCGCAGGTCAAGGCGGAGCCCGTCCGGCAGGTAGGCGGTGCCGCCGCCGACCACGACCGGCGCCACGACAACCCCGATCTCGTCGACCAGCCCGGCCCGGAGGGCGTGCTCGGCCAGGCCTGGGCCGCCGACGAGCACGTCACGGTCGGACGCGGCGACCAGCGCGCGCACCGCGTCCGGGTCGAAGCTGCGCTCCAGCCGGGTACGCGGCGTCGAGACCTCGTCGAGCGTCGTGGAGTAGACGACCTTGTCGGCGCCGCGCCACAGCTCCCCGAAGTCCCGCGTCACGGCGGACTCGTCGGGCGACGTGCCGAGCGTCTGCCACCCGGCCATCACGGCGTAGAGCCGACGCCCGTAGAGGTGGGTCCCGATCGGCCGCATGAGGTCGTTGACGTAGGCGTGGACCTCCTCGTCGGGCATCGCCCAGGCGAACCCGCCCTCGGCGTCGTCGATGTAGCCGTCGAGGGACCCGATCACGCTGTAAACCAGACGACCCATGCGGAGGGCGTGGGATTCGAACCCACGATGGGAGTTACCCATAGCGGTTTTCAAGACCGCCGCACTAGGCCACTATGCGAGCCCTCCCGGCTGACCGGCAGTCTCGCACGAACCGCGGAGTCAGCCGGCGAGGTGGCCCTTCAGGGACTCGAGCATCTGGGCCCACGTGGCCGCGTTGCGGTCGGCCTCGTCCTGGTCGCCGTTGTTGTCCTGGGAGATGGTGACCTTGGTGCCCTCCTCGTCGGCGTCGAGGGCGTAGACCAGCGTGTGGTAGCTGTCGGGCACGTCCTGCTGCCCCGTCAACGGGCTGTAGTGGGTGACCTCCAGCCGGTTCGGCTCGTCGACGGCGACGACCTCGCCCTTGTCCTGGTAGGGCTTGCCCTCCCACTCGCCGCTCCAGGTGATGGCGCTGCCGGGCGTCCAGTCGGTGGCCAGGTCGGTGCCGAAGAACCACTGCTTCACCTCGGCCGGGTCGGTGATGGCCTGCCACACCGTCTTCTTGTCGGCGTCGACGACGGTGCTGGCGGTGGCGGTGAGTCCGGTCATGGGAGTGGTCCCTCCTGTGGGGTTGCAGAGCGCGTCGGTATGCCCCCGTGCTCGCGATCCTGCCCGACCCGGCTGTTCGGAGGCGTGGACGGATCGGACACGCCTCGCCCTTGACGGTCAGCGACGAGCTCGGAGGGCGTGGCGCGGGCGATCGCCCGGGCGTCGCGCGCGAGGTGCTGCTGGTCCGCATACCCCGCTTCGTGGGCGAGGTCGGCGAGGTTCCGGCCGGTGTGCGAGCCGCCGGCCAGGGCGAGGAACCGCTGCAACCGGAGGATGCGCCGCAGTGTCGCCGGACCGTAGCCGAAGGCGATCGTGCATCGCCGGAGCAGCTGCCGTTCGCTGAGGTCGAGCTCGCGCCCCAGCCCGTCCACCCGCCGGGCGGGGTCGTCGGCCAGGGCCGTCGCCACATGGTCGACGGCCGGGTCGACGAGGGAGCCCTCGGCGACCCAGCGCCGGATGTGGTCCTCGATGACCGCGACCCGTCGCTCCGCGGCGGTGCCGTCGGGCAGCTCGCCGAGCTCCTCGACCAGACGGCGTCCGTCCGCGCCGAGGAGGTCCTCCACGAGGACGCGCTGGTCGCGGATCTCGTCCATGGCGGTACCGAGGGCCGGTGCCGCGTGGCCGGGCCGGAACCGGACGCCCACCGCCTCGAGCCGCTCGATACCGTCGAGCGGCTGGAACGTCCAGCCCTCCACCTCAGGCCCGCAGACCCGGACCGAACCGTCGGGCAGCCAGACGACGTCGACACTCGCGTCGGGCACGAGGTCGTGGGCCACGTCGGTGTCGACGACCCACGCCAGCGAGAGCCGGTCGCCGAGGTCGTCGGCCACGGCCACGGCCCGGAACCAGGGGGCCTGGTCGACCTGCTCGTCCGTCACGATCCCGTTCTAACAGACGGGGACCGTGGTAACGGATGAGGCCGGCGGGCCCGCACCTTCGAGAAGGTGGTCGGTTGTCGGCCCGCCGGCCTCGTGCCCCTGCAATGACGTCGCCCCCTGCGACGCAGGGCGTCCGACGGGCCCCGATCCGTGCGGACGTGGGTCAGGAGTCGGCACCCTGGACGCCTGATACATCCTCGCGAAATCATGTGCGCGGGAGATCTTCGGTGGACCGAGCAGATGCTCAGCCCCCGTTGATGTCCGTTGCGGGTCGTTGGTGTCGTGTGGCGACGCTCACACCCGGCTCGCGATGTATCACCGAGGGCCTGATCCACTCCGTGCGCCTGAACGCCGAAACTCCGTCACAGCCCCCACCCACCATCCGAACCGAGGACACCGACACCATGGCCTACCCACAGCGCCCGGTCGAACGAGGACCCGTGCCTCGCCTTCCTCGCTCCGGCCTGCAGCGGTACCGGGGCGCCATCCTCGACCCCGACTCGGCGGCCGGCGGCGGGCGGCCGCTCCAGCCGACCGCGTTCGTCCACGACCAGATCCTCGTCCAGGGCTCCGCTGACGCCGGAGCCGTCGACGCCCTCCTCGAAGCGGCCAAGGCCACCGGCCACGACATCGGCACCTCGCGCACGGCCGAGCGCAAGCGGGACGACTACGTGCAACAGCTGAGCGGCGCCGCCCTCGAGCAGATGACCAAGCGCTGGGTGACGCGGTTCCGGATCACCCCCACGTCCACCAGCTCCTCGAGCCTGGCCGACGCCTACGGCACGATCCGCAAGTACCGCGAGCTGGCCGGCGACGACGACACGCTCAAGGTCGGACTGAACCACCTGGTGACGCTGGCCGGGGTCGGTCTCCAGGGAGCCCCGTACATCGATGGACCAAGCCTGATGGGCTCCCCCTACGTCGACGGGCCGGCGTTCGGCGCCCCCTATGTCGACGGGCCGGCGTTCGGCGCTCCGTACGTCGACGGTCCCGCGGTCGCCGGACGGGTTCCGGTCACGTGGCTCGGCCGGCCGCCGATCCCGGCGCGCACGGCGAAGAAGGGCCGGCGTCCGGTCGTCGCCGTCCTCGACACCGGCCTGGGCAAGCACAGCTGGCTCGGCCGCCGAGACGCGACCCTGGGCGCGACGGTCAACGGACAGCCGATCGGCGTCGGTGACGACGTGCCCGACGCCGAGGTGACCGGCATCGTCCTGCAGCCCCAGCTCGGCCTGCTCGACCGCGAGTCCGGCCACGGCACGTTCATCGCGGGCATCATCCGGCAGACCTGTCCGGACGCCACGGTGCTCGCCATCCGCGTGATGCCGAGCGACGGCGTCGTCGAGGAGCACCAGCTGTGCATCGCCCTCAACAAGCTGCTGGTCCGCCAGGCGCAGGCGCAGGCCAACGGCGCCCTCGACGACGTCATCGACGTGATGTCCCTGTCGCTCGGGTACTACCACGAGGACCCGGAGGACGTGCGGTACAGCAGTGTCCTGGCGGGCACCCTCCGCTCGTTCGCCGCTCTCGGTGTCACCGTCGTGACCGCGGCGGGCAACGACCACACGACCACGCCGTTCTTCCCCGCGGGCTTCGCCTCGCGCGAGAAGGGTCTGGACCAGCCGGCCGACCGGGTCCCGCTGGTCAGCGTCGGCGCGCTCAACCCGAACGGCTCGAAGGCCCTGTTCTCGAACTCCGGTGACTGGGTCAGCTGCTACCGGCCGGGCGCCAACGTGGTCAGCACCCTGCCCACGACGTTCGACGGCAGCACCCAGCCGGACATCGTCACGCCCGACGGCGGCGAGTCGGTCGACCGCGACGACTTCACCGGCGGGTTCGGCGTCTGGAGCGGCACCTCGTTCGCCGCTCCGGTCCTCGCCGGCGAGATCGCGGCCAACCTGCACACCCAGGGCAACCTCGACGACGTCGCACCTGCCAGCATGGTGGAGCGCGGCTGGACCGCGCTGGCCGAGACGATCGACTGGAAGCGACCATCCTCATGACGCCGTCCGACATGCCCACGGAGACCCTGGCCGGCCGGGCCGGGACCGCCTTCGCCGCCTACCAGGCCGGCGACCGTCACCGCCTCGCCGAGCTGGTCGAGCTGCTGACCCCGCTGCTCTGGCACACCGTGCGCGCCCAGCGGGTCGGCCACGACCAGGCCGAGGACGTCGTGCAGACCACGTGGCTTCGGCTGGTCCACCACGCCGACTCCATCCAGGACCCCCGCGCCGTCCTTGCGTGGCTCATCGTCACGGCCAAGCGCGAGAGCTGGCGAGTCGTCAAGGACGCCCGCCGCTCCCAGCCGATGCCGGACGCCGAGGACGACGCCGGAGTTCCGGACACGACCCTGGAAGGCCCGGAGAGCGCAGCGCTCGCCTCGGCCGAGGGCCGGGTCATCTGGCGACACATCGAGTCGCTGTCCGAACGGTGCCGCAGCCTGCTGCGCGTCGTCGCCTTCTCCGATCGCCCCGACTACGCGTCCGTGGCCCAGGCTCTCGGTATGCCGGTAGGAAGCATCGGTCCCACCCGGGGCCGGTGCCTGGCCAAGCTTCGCCTTCTGCTCGACGCCGACCCGCACTGGGGGATCTCATGACCGACGACACGAACCGCCCCGGCCAGATCGACGAGCTGGACCGCCTTGCGGCCCTGCCGATCGACGACGCCGACCTCCAGGCGCTCGACGTCCTCCGGGAGATCTACGAGGTCGGCGACCCGGTGCCCCCGAGCCTGCTCGACCGCGTCAAGTTCGCGATCACCCTCGACGACCTCGAGGCCGAGGTCGCGCGGCTGCAGCGCGAGGCGGTGCCGGAGTTCGCCGCGGCCCGGTCCGAGGACCTGCTCAAGGCGCAGACGGTCACCTTCACCAGCGAGACGCTGACGACGATGGTCACCATCACGCCGCTACCGTCCGGGCGCGTGCGGCTGGACGGCTGGGCGTCGCCCGGCGGCGGGCTGGACGTCGAGCTGCGCGTTGGCGAGACCACCCACCACACCGTCGCCGACGAGGACGGCCGGTTCGTCTTCGAGGACGTGGCCCGAGGTCTCGCCCAGTTCGTGCTCCGTCCCCGAGGCGACGGAGAGCCTGAGAATCGCGTGATCACCCCCGCCATCGAGCTGTGAGCGGTGCTGTACTAGCCGAGAGGGACGAGCGCTCGTCCTAGGAGTTCCCGACGGCAGGAGGGGCCACGCCACCACGTGACGACCTGCTGTCCCGGGTCGAGAAGCTCCGCCTGGACGCGAAGACGGCGAACGCCTCCGGGCATCCGGCGCGGGGGTCGCGCCTGGTGGAGCGCGGGCTCACCCTGCTCGGGCAGCACCCCGGGACCAGCCCGGAGTGGCTGCACGCGAGGGCCCGGCTGCTCATCACGCGGGCGTTCTCGGAGTTCGAGGTGCACGGCCTGGAGCGCGGAGCGTCGGCGGCCGCGGCGGCCGCGGACGCGGCGGCGATCAGTGACCGGCGTGACCTGGACGCCCTGGTCCACGAGCTCAACGGTCTCATCGCGTTGCGCAGCGGCCGGCTCGACGTGGCGCTGGCCGAGTCCGACGCAGCGGTCGCCCTCCTCGCCGACCTGGACCCCGACGACCGCCCCACCGTGCTGCTCAACCGCGGGGCGGTGCACCTCCTGCGCCGCGACCTGCGGGCCGCTCGTGCGGACCTGTCGGCGAGCGCCCGGCTGGCTGCCGAGCTCGGGATGACGCGGCAGGAGTTCAAGGCCCAGCACAACCTCGGGTATGCGGAGTTCCTCGCCGGCGACATCCCGGCGGCGCTGCGCGCGTTCGCGCTCGCTGACGCCCTGGACACCGACGTCTCGCGCAGCGTCTGGTTCCTCGACCGGGCTCGGGTGCTCATGGAGGCCGGGCTGCTGGAGGAGGCCGACCAGGCGCTCGCCAGTGCCTCCGAGCTGCTGAGGCGGGAGCGCGCGAACCAGGACCGGGCCGAGACCGAGCTGGCGCGGGCCGAGGTCGCCCTCCTGCAGGGCGACTGGACGGTGGCCAAGGCCCATTCGACCCGCGCCCGCCGGGACTTCCGTCGTCGCCAGAGCCCCGGCTGGCAGGCGCGGGCCGACGTCACCCGCTGGCAGGCATACCTCGACTCGAAGGGCGGACCGGCCCGGGTGGCCCGCGAGATCCGCAGCGCCGTCGCCGCGTCCGACGAGGCGACGATGGACCGACAGCTCGCCCTCATCGCCGCCGAGGCGAACCTCGCGCTGGGACACATCGACGAGGCCGGCATCCTGCTGGAGCAGGTCACTCGCAGTGCCTCGACCGACCCCCTCAGCGGGCGTCTGCACCACCACCTGGTCCGGGCCGGGGTTGCGCGGGCGGCCGGCGACGTCCCGGCGGCGCGGCGCGAGCTCAAGACCGGACTCACCACGCTGGCCAACCAGCAGGCCCGCCACCACAGCCTCGACCTGCGCACGGCCATGGCGGTCCACGGCGGTCGTCTCGCCGAGCTCGACCTGCGCATCGCCCTCGAGTCCGGTTCTGCGCGGTCGGTGTTCACCTCGTTGGAGCGGTGGCGGGCCATGTCGCACCGCCGCACGGCGGTCCGGCCGCCGCGCGACGAGGAGCTGGCCGACCTCCTGGCCGGCCTGCGGATCACCACCGAGGAGATCCGGCACAGCCCGCCGGGGCGGCCGGTCGAGCACCTACGGCGCCGGCAGCGCGCGTTCGAGCGGTCGGTCCGGGAGCGCGAGTGGACGCTGCACGGGGGCGGTCGCGCCGAGCGCTACGCCACCCTCGCCGATATCCAGCCGCTGCTCGACCAGCAGGACACCGCGGTCGTCGCCTTCTTCGTGCTGGACCACCGACTCGGCGCCGTCACGGTCGGCGGCGGACGCCCCCGCGTGGTCACCCTGGGCCCGTGGGCCGAGGTCGCCGCCCTGATGACCCGCGTCCGCGCGGACCTCGATGCGCTCGCCGGGCGGATGCTGCCGCCGCCGCTGCGACAGGCGGTCTCGGCCTCCCTGGCCCACGACCTCGACAAGCTGGACCGGCTGCTGCTGCCGAACCCCCTCACCGACGCGGGGTCGCTCCTCGTCATCCCCTCGCGCACGCTCGCCACCGCGCCGTGGTCGTTGCTGCCCCGACGGGAGGGCCGGCCGACAACGGTCGCCCTCTCCGCCACCGGCTGGCTCCGCGGCCAGACCGCCCCGATCCCCTCACCGCGGGTGAGCGCGCTGGCCGGCCCCGGCCTGGCCCTCTCCGGGCCCGAGGTCCAGGACGTCGCCGCGACCTGGCCCGGCGGCGTCGCGGCCGACAGCGAGCACGGCAGCGCCGACGCCCTGGCGACGGCCCTGGTCACCAGCGACCTCGTCCACATCGCGGCGCACGGGCAGCACAACCAGGACAACCCGCTGTTCTCCAGCATCCGGATGGCCGACGGCCCGCTGTACGCCTACGACGTCCCCCCGGACGAGCCGGTGGCCGGGCACATCGTCCTGTCGGCGTGCGACCTCGGCCTCACGACGCCGCGGGCCGGCGGCGAGGTCCTCGGCCTGACCGCGGCCCTGCTGAGCATCGGCGCCACGAGCGTGGTCAGCTCGGTGTCCCGGGTCGACGACACGACGGCATACGAGACGATGCTGCGCTACCACCGGCTGCTGGCCGCCGGGCTCGACTCCCCGACCGCACTGGCCGAGGCGCTCGACGGCGACGTGGACATGCCGGCGCCGTTCGTCTGCTTCGGCTCGCCGTGGAGCGCCACCCGGTAGTTCCGGCCTCCTGCGCGTCCGAACTCAGATGTTGCACTGGTTTCCGGCAGACGATGCGAAGAACCGGCAAACATCTGAGTACGGTGGCATCGCGCTTGGCCACTGGTCCGTATGCGGGCTCAGATCCAGATGGCGGGGCTCTCGTCGAGCAGCTCCTCCGGCGTCAGCCCGGGGACTGGTTCGCGGATCTGGGCCGGGATCCCGACGGCGACGGCGCCGGGGGGGACGTCCCTGGTGACCACCGAGTTGGCGCCGACCTGGCTGTCGTCGCCGAGGTTGATGTCGCCGAGGACTCTGGCCCCCGACCCGATCGTGACCCGGTCGCCCACGGTGGGGTGCCGCTTGACCTTGGCCATCGACCGGCCGCCGAGCGTGACGTCGTGGTAGAGCATGACGTCGTCGCCCACGACCGAGGTCTCGCCGATGACGACGCCCATCCCGTGGTCGATGAAGAAGCGGCGCCCGATCGTCGCCCCCGGGTGGATCTCGACGCCGGTCAGCGTGCGGGTCACGTTCGAGAGGACGCGGGCCGGGAGCCGGTATGCCGGTCGCCCTTCCCACAGCCGGTGCGCCACCCGGTGCGACCACACCGCGTGCAGCCCTGGGGAGGTGAGGAACGTCTCGAGCCGCGACTGGGCCGCGGGGTCGCGGGCCATCGCGGCGTCGACGTCCTCGAGGGCCGCGGCGCGCGCCGCAGCGACCCGGCCGGCCCATCTCGCGACGGGTCGGGCGGGCTGCTGGGGATCCTCCGCTGAGCGGCTCACATGCATACCGATGTCCTGACTGGTCCTCAGTCGACGAGACCCTCGAAGAGGATCGTCGAGAGGTAGCGCTCGCCGAAGCTCGGGATGATGACGACGATGAGCTTGCCCTCGTTCTCGGGACGCTGGGCGACCTGGACCGCGGCGGAGAGCGCGGCTCCGGACGAGATGCCGACGAGCAGGCCCTCCTCGGTGGCGGCCCGGCGGGCCCACTGCACCGAGGTGGCGGCGTTGACGTCGATGACCTCGTCGTAGATCGACGTGTCGAGGATCTCCGGCACGAAGTTGGCGCCGATGCCCTGGATCTTGTGGGGGCCGGGCTGGCCGCCGTTGAGGATCGGCGACTCCTCCGGCTCGACGGCGATCATCTTGACGTCGGGCTTGCGGGCCTTGAGGACCTGGCCGACGCCGGTGATCGTGCCGCCGGTGCCGATGCCGGCCACCACGAAGTCGACCTGGCCGTCGGTGTCCTTCCAGATCTCCTCCGCCGTGGTCTGGCGGTGGATCTCCGGGTTCGCCTCGTTGGCGAACTGGCGGGCCAGGACGGCGCCCGGACGCTCCGCGGCGACCTCCTCGGACTTGGCGACGGCGCCCTTCATGCCGAGGGCGGGGTCGGTGAGGACCAGCTCGGCGCCGTAGGCCCGCAGCAGCGCCCGTCGCTCCTTGGACATCGACTCCGGCATGGTGAGGACGACGTTGTAGCCGCGGGCGGCCCCGACGAAGGCGAGCGCGATGCCGGTGTTGCCCGAGGTCGCCTCGACGATGGTTCCGCCCGGCTTGAGCTCGCCGGAGCGCTCCGCCGCATCGATGATCGAGACACCGATGCGGTCCTTCACCGAGCTCGCCGGGTTGTAGAACTCGAGCTTGGCCGCGACCGTGGCCTTGGCACCGTCGGTGATCCGGTTGAGGCGCACCAGCGGGGTGTTGCCGATGAGCTTGGTCACGTCGTCGTAGATGGGCACGGGAAGCCTGCCTTTGCACTCGGGGTGAGCTCCGGGGCCAGAACTCACGTCTGCTTATACATAGTCCAAGATCACGTTATCTGGAGGCAAGTTCGTCTCACGTCTCCAGACCCGGTCCGGAGAGGCGGCACCCCGGTCGATCCGCGTAGGGTGACGGGATGAGTAAGGCAGCGTTCGTCGTCGGAGCAGCGATCGGGTACGTCCTCGGAGCGCGCGCGGGTCGCAAGCGGTACGAGCAGATCAAGGGTCAGGCCAGCAGGCTGTGGAACTCCGACCCCGTGCAGCACCGGGTCGGCGACGCCACCCAGGCGGTCAAGCAGCAGGCGGCGCCCTACGTCACCGAGAAGCTGGGCGATGCGATGAAGTCGGTCGGCCAGTCGATGCGCAACACCTCGGTGCCGTCGGTGCCCGGTCGGACCGAGAAGCTCCCGGAGACCCTGCACCGTGGCACCGACGGCCATCTCCACGCCGACATGACCGGAATGGCGCCCGAGGGCAAGCTCCCCTGACCGTCCCCCGGTTCGCGCTCGGGACCGTACGGAATTCTGGTTCGACACACCACGAACCAACCGTGCGGCGGGCGTCACAGCCCACTGAGCGAGCGCTTACCCGCCAGTACACTCCGAGACCATGAGCGCGCTCCAGATCGTCGCCCTGGTGGTCTGTGGAGCCGTGACCCTCACGGCGGTCGCGCTGTTCGTCCAGGTGCTCAACGGGTTCGTCCGGACGTTCCGGCTGGGCCAGCCGGAGTCGCGCACCGACCACCCGGCGCAGCGGTGGGTGACGCTGTTCCGGGAGTTCCTGGGGCATACCCGGATGTCCCGGCTGCCGGTCGTGGCGGTGGCGCACTGGTTCACGATGGTCTCGTTCGGGGTCCTCTTCTTCACGCTGCTCAACGCGTTCGGGCAGCTGGTCGACCCGGCGTACCAGCTGCCGCTGATCGGGCACTGGCCGCCGTACGAGTGGGTGACCGACATCTTCGCGGTCGGCGGGTTCATAGGGATCGTCGTCCTGATGGTCATCCGCCAGCTGCGACGCCCGCGCCGCTCCGACGGTGACGAGGGACGCCGCTCGCGGTTCTACGGGTCGACGTTCTGGCAGGCCTACTACGTCGAGCTGACGATCCTCGGTGTCACCTTCTGCATCGGGCTGCTGCGCGGGCTCGAGTACGCGTTGGCGCGGGTCGAGGGGACCGGCCAGGACACATGGGTCCACTTCCCGCTCACGGCGTGGATCGGGTCGTTCTTCGCCGGGCTGTCGGCCGAGTCGATCGGGACATGGATCGTCGTGGTCGCGGCGGTCAAGATCCTCATCTCGTTCGCGTGGATGATCACCATCTCGCTCACCCCGACGATGGGCGTGGCCTGGCACCGGTTCCTCGCGTTCGTCAACATCTGGACCAAGCGGCACGCGGACGGCCGAACCTCGCTCGGCGCGTTGCAGCCGATCAGCGTCGGTGGCCAGCCGATCGACTTCGAGCAGATCGAGGACCTCGACGAGGACGCCGCGCTCGGCGTCGGCAAGGTCGAGGACTTCACCTGGAA
>Ga0164304_10000113_pt1 | contig 18296 bp, 14 predicted proteins | sample Whisoiple_217_MG_FD_110216 | JGI IMG/M metagenome (GOLD analysis project Ga0164304, IMG submission 110216) | Soil microbial communities amended with pyrogenic organic matter from upstate New York, USA - Whitman soil sample_217_MG | ecosystem: Environmental > Terrestrial > Soil > Agricultural...
AAGACTGTCGAAACCTACCGTCACCGAGCCATGCAGAAACTCGGGCTGACCAATCGCGCAGAGCTGGTGCAATACGCACTCCGGGCCGGACTTCTTGTGCCATCGGAACGATGAGTCAGAGAATCCCCTACACAGTGTCGGGGAATCCCGTGACAAGGTATTCCGCAAACGTGGAATATTGCCTGTCAACGCTTTTGTCTGGATCTCGGTAGCATTGTGTCATGCGCCAGTTGCGAACTCCAACGCGTATGGCACAGATTCTGGCAGCGATTCCTCAACTGACATACAAAGACGTTGTTGGGGGTAGGCACGCAAGGACGACATGCAAACGTATTCACCGCATAACGGATACCCGACACCTGTGACTCCCAAGTCGGAGTCGACCGTTCACCCGGGCTGGCTCTCAATTGCGCTGGACGAGGCGGTAGAGGCGGAGGACCACTCCGCTGAAGAGTCCGCACGATTTTCCGCGTTTGCGCAGCTTATGCGCACTGCGGGAGCACTCGACCGCGCCGCCACCGATATTCTGAGCGGGCTCGGCATCACGGCCGGGGCATTCTTTGCACTGCTCGAGCTTCAAACGGTCGGAGATTCGGGGATTGCCCCGTCTGAGCTGGCCCGACGACTGGCAGTCGCCCGTCGCACGGCCACACTCTACGTCGACATCCTGGTCAAGCATGGCTGGGTTTCGCGCGATGCGCATCCCGATGACAAGCGGATGATCCTTGCCCGCCTGACCGGCCCTGGCTACGAACTGCTGGATGGGATTGCGCGGAGCTACAAGGCCCAGCTTTCGCGACTCTTCGAACCCCTTTCGCTGGGCGAGTCGACGCGACTCCATGAGCTGCTGAACAACGTTCCGCTCGAGTCCGATACGCTCACATGCGGCTTTCTGCAATCGCCGTTCGAAGAAACCGACTAGTTCGTTTTCAACCGAACTGCGGACATGCTGCCGGGCGGAACGACCAGCGGGTCTCGCTCTCCCTCGGCTGTTGTCAAGACGAGATCGGCCGAACCGTCCACGGCGTCAATCTCTTTCGGAAGAACAAATGAGAGCTCATCACCACCGGCATTGAAAAGTAGAACCAGCGGGCTCTGCGCTCCGTTCTCGTCGCCATCGAGGAAGATGGCGAATGAGCGGCGTTTTGGGTTTTTCCACTCATCCTCGGTCATCAGCTTGCCGCCCTCATCGAACCAGACCCACGGGTCTTCTTCTTCGACGGCGTCGTCCGGGAATCGTGCGATTCGCAGCGCCGGCTCCGACTTCCGCAACGCAATCAAGTCCCGCACGAATTTCACCAGATCGGCATTGTCCTCGCGCAGTTTCCAGTCGATCCAGCTTATTGGGTTGTCCTGGCAATAGGCATTGTTATTGCCCTGCTGCGTCCGGGCGAACTCGTCGCCACCAAGAATCATCGGCACACCGCGAGACACCAGCAGCGTGGCCAGCAAGTTGCGCACGCGCTGCAATCTGGCGGCATTCACGTCCGGGTCATTGACCGGGCCATCTGGCCCAAGATACTGATTGACGTCGAAGTCGTGTCCGTCGTCATTGTTATCGCCGTTCGCGTAATTCCGCTTGTTCTGATAGGCGGTCAGGTCCGATGTCGTCATCCCGTCATGAGCGGCAATGAAATTGACACTGGCGCACGGGCCAAAGCCACGGGCTCCGTAAAAGTCGGCTGATCCGGTCAAGCGGAAACCCATCTCGGTCATCTTGCCGTCGTCGGATCGCCAGAACGAACGAACGACGTCGCGGTACCGGTCGTTCCACTCCGACCAGTTGTCCGGGAAACCGCCGACCTGGTACCCGCCCGGTCCGACATCCCACGGCTCTGCGATCATCTTGATGTCGCGCAGGGTCTTGTCGTCTTCGATCTGCTCGAAAATTGGCGCATGCCGGTCGAAATCGTGCTCAGTTCGACCGATGACGGGTGCGAGGTCGAAACGGAACCCGTCGACGCCCATTTCATTCGCCCAGTACCGCAGCGAATCGAGCACGAATTCAGTCGCGTATGCGTGATGCACCTTGACCGTGTTGCCGGTGCCGGTCAGGTCTAAATACCTGGATTGGTCATCCGGCGACAGCCAATAGAACTCCGCGTTGTGCAGACCCCGGAACGACAGTGTGGGTCCCTGGTGGTTTGCTTCGGCCGTGTGGTTATAGACCACATCCAGCAAGACCTCGATCCCGGCGCGATGGTATTCCCGCACCATCGACTTGAACTCAGCCACTTCGTCCCCGGGCGTCGCGCTCGCGGCATATTCGGCGTGAGGCGAGAAGAAGCCCAGTGTGTTGTATCCCCAGTAATTGGTTAACCCTCGTTCGACCAGAAATCCGTCGTGAACATGACTGTGGACCGGCAGAAACTCGATCGCGGTGATGCCCAGATTCTTGAGATATTCGATCACCGCCGGATGTGCCGCGCCCGCGTAGGTCCCGCGCAATTCGGGCGGCACCTCGGGATGAAGTTCGGTCAGACCCTTGACGTGCGTTTCATAGATGATCGTTTCGTCCAGCGGGATCCCCGGCCGCTTCGTGCCTTCCCAATCGAACCGATCATCGATAACGATCGAGCGTGGCACATACGGCGCCGAGTCGTCTCCGCTTGGCGTCTTCGAGTCGGGCTTCCCGACCGGGTACCCAAGGACGGCCGGATTCCAGACGAGATGGCTCGTCATCGACCGGGCGTAGGGGTCGACCAGGAGCTTGTCGGGGTTGAACCGCAGACCGGCCGACGGCTTGTATGGACCATAAGCTCGATAGCCGTAAGGCGTACCTGGAAGTGCGCTCTCGACTGATGCCGACCATGCTCCGTCGGTATTGGTCATTGCAATGCGATTAGTTTCGCGACAGTGGTTGTCGCGATCAAAAAGGCACAGCTCGACCTTTTCCGCGCTCGGCGACCAGACACGGAACTGCGTCCGTTCGCCATCCCAACATGAACCAAACTCGTTGAACAACTGCGTTCCTATCCCTGTTCAATTTCCCGGACTCGCTGCGGGTATTGGTGTGCCAGCCATGCGAGCAATGTCATCGACCGCCAACGAGAAGTTCTCGACCGTCGCTCCCAGCGCATTCCAGTCGAATCGTCGGATAGCGGCAACTGAGGCATCGATCGCGGAAAGCGAATCATCGATGCGCTGGCGCAATTCTGTTATAAGTCGCGTCAATCCCGGAGGAGTTGCGCGACCCTGAATGTACTGTTCAATGTCTTGCGCCGCAGTTCTGTAGCGATCCATACGGAGCGACAATTCAACTATATTTCGGCTCCGCTCCTGTCCAAGCTTCTCGAGCGCGCGCCCCTCGCCGACGAGAACATCAAGATATGGACGGAGCCCGTTTGCGTACGATTGCTCCTCGGGCGACAGCGAGCCCGCTCCGATATCGGAGACAACCGTTGCCGGCGGCGCGACCCGATTTCCGATCTCATCGGGAGCAATCACCGCGGCCATCGTCACGACGCAAACCAGTAGCGCGGCAACGAGCAGCAACCTGCGACGTCTTGTTGCCGAACCCGAGGCTCGGTATGCTCTTTGGGACTTGTTGCGACCGCGAGGAACGTCAGACTGCATGGCTCAACTGCAAAACCTGCCAACAAACGCTCCATCGCTGCCGGATCAGGCCGATCCACCTTCCAGCATACTCATTCTTGACGTCTGGCCACAGGTCGATTGCGGCCGATTCGCCGTAAAGCGCGAAGTCGGTGACATCCTCGAGGTCTGGGCCGACATCTTCAAGGACGGCCACGACAAGATCTCGGCGCATCTTGAATATTGGCAGGAGGGCTCGGATGAGATCTTCCTCGCCGAGATGTCCTTCATTGACAACGATCGATGGCGTGGCTTCTTCCACGTCGGCGAGCCCGGCCGATACCGATACCGAGTCGTCGCCTTCCCGGATTATGTCGCCACCAAGCGGGACGAGATTATCAAGAAGTTCGACGCCGGCATTGACGTGTCGCTCGAGATCCGAGAGTTCGAACTGATCCTGGTCGAGATTGCTCAGGAGCATCCACAGGCTGCCGAGATCATCGATTCGATCCGTCATCAACTCGCTCATCGTTCTGGCGATGGACCACGCGTAGCCGTTGTGACCGCGATCGAGACGGTTGAGGCGCTGCGTCCATATCGAAACATCGGCGGCGAAATGGCAACGCCCGAATATCAACTCATCGTCGACCGCATCGCCGCCCGGTATGCCAGCTGGTACGAGATGTTCCCGCGCTCTGCCGGGAAAGTGCCCCACCAATCGGGTACATTCGCCGACGTCGAGGCGCGACTGCCGGATATCGCCGACTTGGGATTCGACGTTCTTTACTTCACGCCGATCCACCCGATCGGCGCCACGAACAAGAAGGGCAAGAACAATAGCCTGGTCTCGACGCCGGAGGACCCGGGTGTTCCATACGCGATCGGGAGCCCTGACGGCGGACATGATGCCATCGAGCCGCAACTCGGCACGATCGATGATTTCGACCATCTCGTCGCAGCAGCGGCAGGCTTTGGGATTGAAATTGCGCTGGATGTTGCATTCCAGTCGTCGCCCGATCATCCATGGGCGTCCGCACATCCCGACTGGTTCACCATTCGGCCCGACGGCTCGATTAAGTTTGCCGAAAATCCACCCAAGAAGTACGAGGACATCTACCCGATCAACTTCGAGTCAGGGGACTGGCAAGCCCTTTGGCTCGAGCTGCTCAGGATTGTGCGCTTCTGGGTGGACCATGGCGTGAGGACGTTCCGGGTCGACAACCCGCACACCAAGCCCATCCCATTCTGGGAGTGGCTGATCCGCGAGGTTCATGAGACACATCCGGATGTGATCTTCCTCTCTGAAGCATTCACGCGCCCCAAGGTGATGAAGGCACTGGCCAAAGCCGGCTTCGCCCAGTCGTACACCTACTTCACCTGGCGCACCGAGCGATGGGAGTTCGAGGAGTACTTCCGGGAACTCACCGGACCCGACGTCAGCCAATACATGCGCGCCAATCTCTTCGTCAACACGCACGACATCAACCCCTATCACCTGCAGACGGGCGGACGTCCGGCGTTTCGGACACGGCTCGTGCTGGCCGCCACGCTCTCCTCGGTCTATGGAATCTACTCGGGCTTCGAGCTCTGCGAGGCAACCCCGGTCCCCGGCAGGGAGGAGTACCTCAATTCCGAGAAGTACGAGTACAAGGTCTGGGACTGGGATCGTCCTGGCAATATCAAGGACCTCGTCCGCACCGTCAATCAGGCCCGGAAGGACCATCCTGCCCTGCAGGAATACGACAACCTGCAGTTCTTTGGGGCCGACGACGAGCGCGTGATGGTCTATGCGAAGGTGTCGAACGATGGCGAGGATCGTGTTGTCTGCATCGTTAGCCTGGATCCGCATCGCTCCGTGAATACCTGGATCCACCTTGATCTCGCACACCTGGGACTTGCGGACGGCATCCCCTATGACGTCACTGAGTTGATTACCGGCAACCACTGGTCGTGGGCCGGCGCCCACCACCACATTCAAATCAACCCTATGATTGAGCCCGCGTGGATCTTGTCGCTTTCACCATTGAACTGATAGAGGGAACCGGGTTTTGGCGGACGAGCAGCATGATCCCTTGTGGTACAAGGACGCGGTCTTCTACGAGCTCCACGCGCGGTCTTTCTACGATTCGGACAACAACGGCAAGGGCGACTTCGCCGGCATGGCGATGCGCCTCGATTACGTGCGGGATCTCGGTGTGGACTGCATCTGGGTCCAGCCGTTTTATCCCTCACCCCTGCTTGACGACGGTTACGACATCTCCGATTTCACGGGGATTCACCCTGACTTCGGAACGCTCGAGGACTTCCGTCGCCTGGTCGAGGCCGCGCATGAGCGTGGGCTGAAGGTTCTTGTCGACTTCATCATGAACCACTGCTCCGATGCGCACCCGTGGTTTCAGGAAGCGCGACATGATCGCAACTCGGCGAAGCGGGATTACTTCGTCTGGTCCGACGATCCGACCCGATACGGCGACGCCCGGATCATCTTCATCGATACCCAGCCGTCGAACTGGACGTTCGATGAGGTTGCACAGCAGTACTACTGGCACCGCTTTTTCGAGCATCAGCCGGATATCAACTTTGACAATCCGGCGATCTGGGACGAGATGTTCCGCATCGCCCGGTTCTGGCTCGACCTCGGCATCGACGGATTTCGATGCGATGCCATCCCGTATCTCTACGAGCGCGAAAACACCAATTGCGAGAACCTTGCCGAGACGCATGAGTTTCTCCGCGCCTTTCGGGCCATGATCGAGCGCGAATATCCAGGCAAGCTGCTGCTGGCCGAGGCAAATCAGTGGCCGGGGGACGTCGTCCACTACTTCGGCACCGAGCACCAGCCCGAGTTCCAGATGGGGTTCCATTTCCCCGTCATGCCGCGGTTGTTTCTCAGCCTCAAGCGGGAAGAGCCGTCTTCCGTCATCCAGATCTTGCGAGCCACTCCAGAGATCCCGGCTGACACGCAGTGGTGCATCTTCCTGCGCAACCACGACGAGCTGACGCTCGAAATGGTCACCGAGGATGAGCGGGAGGAGATGTGGTTCGAGTACGCGCCCGAGCCGCGCATGCGCTGCAACCTCGGCATCCGCCGCCGTCTAGCGCCGCTGGTGGACAACGATCGCGCCCAGCTAGAGCTGCTCAACGCGCTCCTCTTTTCCCTGCCGGGTTCGCCGATCGTCTATTACGGAGACGAGATCGGCATGGGTGACAACATTTGGTTGCGCGATCGGAACGGTGTCCGCACCCCGATGCAGTGGTCCGCCGACGAGAATGCGGGATTCTCATCGGCCCATCCCGGCGTCCTCTTCGCGCCGGTCATCGACGAGGGCGAGTTCAGCTACCGGACCGTCAATGTCGCGAACCAGGACCGGAACCCGACCTCACTGCTCAACTGGATGCGCAAGGTCATCGCAATTCGCAAGCAAGTCAAGGCGTTCGGCCGCGGCAGCTTCTCTATACTTGACGTCGACAATCCACACATCTTCGCGTTTGAGCGCAGGTACGGGAATGAGCACGTTCTCTGCGTTTTCAACTTCTCGCAGTCGATGCAGAGTGTCGGAATTCCGCTTAAGGTCACTGAGCGACGTAACGTCCGCGACATGATTGGCGGCAGTGCGCTCCATGACGCGCGAGCTCGGAGCAAATACCAGCTCACGCTCGGACCGCGCGGTTACGCCTGGCTCTGCGTGAGTTAGCCCCAGTTGATGCTCGAATGGCTTCGCAACGAGGTCCCGCGTCTGCGCTGGTTTGCAGATAAAACCAGACGGGTCGAATCGGTTGAGATCGCCTGGTCGACGCAAGTTCCGGGGACCAGGGACGTTTTCCTGACAGTTGCGCGCTACCGGTTCGAAAACGGACCAGACAGTCTCTACCTGATTCCGGTCCGGACCGATGAGGATGCATCCGCTGATCCGTCCTTCACCAGGTGGCTGATCGACTCGCTTGCTGATCGAGCCGAAACGCCAACCGCGTTGTCGTGGACGCGATTCCCGAACGCGGTCACAGGTTCACTTTCCCATCGGGAAGGTCGGCTGCTGGGAGCAGAGCAATCCAACACCTCGATCCGGTTTGGCGACGAAGCGCTGATCAAACTCAATCGCCGCCTGACGATCGGACCATCGCCGGAGGCCGAATTGGCTGCGGTGATCGCCAAGGCTGACAACTCATCGTTCGCTGCCAAATCGTTCGGCGTCCTGAACCTCTCCGCCCTGGCCGATGAGTCGATCTCCGTGGCAATCGCGACCGAATACGTACCGAACGTCGGGGATGCCTGGGGCTACCTCCTCGGACTTCTGACCGACCCCGAGGACGCGTCCGGTGAAGTCGCGGACGAGATTGAGCAGATCGCCGACGTGACCGCCGCCATGCACATCGGCCTGACGAGCGACCCCTGGCGACGGGAGGTTGCGCCGGAACTGATCCGGGCCGACGACATAGCCGACTGGGAGCGGGCAGGATTGGATGCCCTTGGCGATCTCGAGCGGGCGCTGAGCGACCTTGAGGCCACGCTCCAGCCTGACGCACTCAGGTTGGCCCATCTGCTGCCCTCAGCGTCTCCGGTCCTTCGCGAGCAACTGGGCGGATTCGCGGCACTTCGCGGCACATACCGCATCCGAATCCACGGCGACTACCACCTCGGCCAACTCCTCCGCAAACCGGAAGGCGGGTATGTCGTGGTCGATTTCGACGGAGAGCCGAACCGTCCGCTTCATGAGCGCCGCGACAAGTACTCGGCGCTCCGCGATGTCGCGGGCATGTTGCGCTCGTTCGCGTACGCGCGCGGCACGGCCGAGCGTGCGGATTCCGTGGGCGCGCGCAGCGCAGTCTGGCACGCGTGGGAGAACCGAGTGCGCGACCTGTTCATTCGTCGTTACCTGAAGCAAATGGCCGGTCAAGCCGTCCCCTTGGTCCCTGCGAGCCCGGAGGACACGAGAATCGCGCTCTCTGCTCTTGAGCTCGAGAAGGCCATCTACGAGTGCGGCTATGAGGTCGGCAATCGACCAGATTGGCTCTGGTTGCCGCTCTCTCGCCTGGTCCGCTCCGGCTAACTCGCCCGACCCTGGCGCTCCGCGAATTCCCGGTAGTCGATCGCGGCAAATGGGTTATCAGCCTCGTGAAGTTCGGCGAGATGCGCGCGCTGCTCATCCGTCAGGTTTTCACCAGCGGCCGCAAACTCGGCCAGCGCTTCGAATCGCGAGACGTGCTCATTGAAGCGCTCGATCGCGTATTCCTTGGCTTGCCCTGTCGTGACCAGGAACGGCCAGTCGCTGCTCTCGAGGAGCAGGAGCTCACGAGCTGCCTGGTTAAGGACGTCTCTCTGGATGCCGGCGGCGTTCGGGTAGGCGGCGACCAGTTCCTCCATCTGCCGCTCCGCCTTATGGATCACCGGCCACATCCACTCGGTGTCCGGGTTCAGCCACGTGAAGTGGCCGCCACCGGCGCCCCAACTCGACTCCGGCAGGGCCAGAACGCGCGCGGGCGCATGTTCGTCGATGATCCGGCTGGCCGTTGTCAATTCCACGACCTCACTCCTGGATAGGCGCCTGAGGACGTGCTTGAGCCAATCCGCTCCCTCGAACCACCAGTGGCCAAAAAGCTCGGTGTCGTATGCGGACGAGATGATGCCGAATTTGCCAGTCTCGCTTGCGTAGCCGGTCAAGAGCTCTTCGACCAGGTGCGCGAAGTGCGCAGCATGGTCGACAACGCGCTTCTGCGCCTCCGCCGGCTCATACAAGGGCTTCTGGCCAAGGTCGACGTCTGCTCCGCCGATCCGCCAGTATTGCAAGCCGGAGACGCTGTCCTTGCGATGGAACTCCCGATACCAGTAGTCGCCCGGGTAGCCGTACGTCCCGGACCAGACTTGCTGGCCGGTCCGGTTGTTGCGTCCCAGCACGGCGACCTGGCCTGGGGCGTCGCCGACCCAATAGGCCTGGAACGTGGTACCAGGGTCAGTCTGCGTGTCCTCGGTCACGGTCACCTTGTAGCGCCGCTGAACCGCGCCGTAGAGGCCAATCGCCTCGCCCGCTGCCTTTCCGACAGGGCGGCCACCTTCGACCGTGTGCGTCTCGCTGAAGAAGACTTCGAGCCCCTGACTCGCAAGGAAGGATTCCAGTCCCGGCCGCGTCACGAATCCATTGCCCGATTCCTCGTACGCAGGGCGATAGGCGCACTCCGGCAGCCAGATCGCCTTCGGCTCGCGGCCGAACCGCCGACGATAGACCTCGACACCGGTCCTGATTTGACCGTAGACCGAGGAATCGCGGCTGAGCAGTGGCAAATATCCGTGTGTGGCGGCACTGGTGGCGATTTCGAGGTAGCCGGCGTCCTGCAGCGTCTTGAACGCACCGAGGATGTCACGGTTGTACCGATCGCGGAAGTTCGTCAAATGGCGCGCATACCAATGGTGATAGAACTTGGCCAGTTCCTTGGCCTGGTGATTGCCCTCTTCCTCGAAGCGGGCGACGTCGTTCGATGCCCAGGCTGCCCGCTCGGCGGCGTACTGGATGAAGTTGTTGATGATCGATTCGTCGGCAAGTTGTTCAGCGAGGATCGGCGTGATCCCGATCGTCAGCTTGAAATCGATGCCCTCGTCGACCAGCTCATTGAGCGAATCGAGGATCGGGATATACGTGTCGGCGATCGCCTCGTGGATCCACTCTTCGCCATGTGGCCACATGCCCGCGTTCCTCGCGTAAGGCAGATGGCTGTGGAGGACAAAGGTAAAGGCGCCGCGTTTTGCCATTCAGCAGGTGTCCTTTCAACGCGTGACGGATCCGAGGCCTGCAAGCAAGTCTAAATGACGCCGGGATCGTGGAGTGGATGCAGAGTACCAGGCTGCGTGTATTCGAACGGATCCGCGCCAGCCGGCTGCGGATCGGCCGGTGCGCGGCCCGAGAGATATGTCAAAAGGCCGAGTCCGTCGGCAAGCCCGGAATTGAGGTCCGTCCACCGCATGCGCCACGTCCAATTGCCGTCGGGACGACCAGGCGTGTTCATTCGAGCCTGATCGCCAAGACGCAGCACATCCTGCATCGGAATGATTGCAATAAGTGCCGGTGAGTTCAGCGCCGCGCGGATGAAGTCCCACGCAATGTCGCTCCCATCACGCCCCAGATAGGCCAGGACTTCGGTCCGGACGTGCTCCGGCATGGACCCGAACCAGCCGGCGGTCGTCTGGTTATCGTGGGTTCCCGTATAGACGGCCGAGTTGCGATCAAGGCTGTGCGGCAAATAGGCGTTGTGCGGGTCGCCGTCGAACGCGAACTGGAGCACGGCCATCCCCGGCAGGCCTAACTCCTCACGGAGCGCTGCCACATCTGGAGTAATCAGGCCGAGGTCCTCGACGATGATCGGGATCCGCCCGAGCTTCTCCGTAACCGCATCGAATAACGCGCGTCCCGGGCCACGCTCCCAGCGCCCCTCGGCGGCAGTCGGTGCAGAGGCCGGGACCGACCAATTCGCTGCGAAGCCCCGGAAGTGATCGATCCGGACCACATCGACCAGTGCGAGCAGCGCTCGGAATCGGCTTACCCACCACCCGAAGCCATCAGCCGCCATAGCCGACCAGTGATAGAGTGGGTTCCCCCAGCGCTGCCCGTCGCGGGAGAAGTAATCCGGCGGCACGCCAGCCACGGCCACCGGGTTCAAATCCTCATTAAGGCGAAACATATCGGGGTGCGACCAAACGTCGGCGCTGTCAAATGCGACGAAAATCGGGATGTCGCCGATGATCCGCACATTGTGTTCATTTGCGTAGACGCGAAGCGCATACCACTGTCGCCGGAAAAGCCACTGGCAAAAGGCGTGGTAGCGAATCTCATTGGCAAGGCGTTCCCTGGCCGCTTTCATGGCGGTTGGCTTGCGTCGCTTGATGTCGTCCGGCCAATCCGACCACGGACCGCCTCCGTGCTCGTCCTTGAGCGCGGTAAACAGGCAAAAGTCGTCCAGCCACCAGGCCTCGGACTTGCGGAACGTCTTGAACTCGCGGTCGAGGTCGCTGGCTTCGCGCTCGTTGAATCGCTGGAATGCGGCACGCAGCGCGCGCTCTTTTTGAGCTCGAGCGCCGCCATAATTGACCACGCTCTCGTTGAATGGCGTGTTGCGGTAGGCGTGCGGATCCAGCAAGCCATCCCCGATCAGGATGTCGAGGGATATGAGCAGCGGATTTGCGGCAAACGCCGATGGCGCCGCATAGGGGCTGTCGCCGTATCCCGTCGGTACCAATGGCATGACTTGCCAATATCGCTGCTGGGCCTGCACAAGCCAATCGACGAAGCGATATGCCCCGTCGCCGAGATCGCCGATCCCGTCTGGTCCTGGCAGCGAAGTCGGGTGAAGTAGAATGCCGCTGCCCCGGCGCAGTACTTCAGCTTCCATCACGCGCGCTATGGCTCCTCCAGGCTGTCGCGGAGAATATCCATGTGCTCCAGCGCCAATCCGGTCCCGATGGCAACGCAGGAAAGCGGATCGTCGGCCACGTAACACGGGACGCCAGTGACTTCAGTCAGCAAGTCGGGCAAGTGCCGCAGCATCGACCCACCGCCGGTCAGGATCATCCCCTTGTCGATGATGTCCGACGACAACTCCGGCGGCGTATCCTCGAGCACTGCCCGGACCGCCCCGATAATCGCTTCGAGCGGTTCGGTGATGGCGTCCGTCACCTCACCCGAATGGATCTGGATCGTGCGCGGCAAACCGGCGACTTCGTCCCGGCCCCGGACCTCCATCCACTCGTCTTCCTCGAGTGGCATCGCGCTACCGATCTGGATCTTGATGTCCTCCGACGTGCGGTCACCGACGCGGAGGTTGTACTTGCGCTTGATGTAGTTGCTGATCGCTTCATCGAACTTGTTGCCACCGACCCGGAGCGAGCGTGCGACCACAATCCCATTCAGCGAAATGACCGCGACCTCGGTGGTGCCGCCGCCGATATCGATCACCATGTTGCCAGACGGATCAGCCACCGGAATCTGGGCCCCGATTGCCGCGGCAAGCGGCTCGCTGATCAGGTATGCGCGGCGGGCGCCTGCATTCAGCGCGGCGTCGCGAACCGCGCGTCGCTCGACCCCGGTCACGCCGGCCGGGACGCAAATCATGACCTCGGGCCGGATCAGCGAGAACCTGCCCATTGCCTTGCCGATGAAATAGCGGAGCATCTCCTGGGTAACGACATAGTCGGCGATCACGCCATCCCGCATCGGGCGAACAACTTCAATCGTCTCGCGCGGTTCGCGCCCGAGCATATTCCGCGCCTCGAGCCCTACCGCCTTTACGCGGCCGTCACGAGCTGAGATTGCGACGACGGACGGTTCGTTGATCACGATGCCACGGCCACGAACGAAAACGAGAACGTTCGCCGTCCCTAAATCGATACCTATCTGTTTCGTCACAGGTAGAGTCTCCGCCGGCCAGGCAGCTGGCGCGGGCGTGCACTGCGCGTCGAATGGGGCGGCATTGCCCCGTTTGCAGGAGCCAAGTGTACTATAGGGTCAGTAACAGGCAGTTGCAGAATGGCAGGATCGCATTGCCCTCCGATACCGGACAATCCCAAATTTCGCCACAGCGCACGTCCAATCAGGACGGGCAAGGCAAGGGCCAAACGGCTACCCGCAAGTTCGTCTTCACTCCGTGGGGCGACGAGATCGACCGGGATCTTTGTGCATTGGCACTGACTGATCCAGCGCAGAGCACACCGGTTGCTGGTAGGACCGGCCTGGCGACCGCCGAGTGGGTGGTGGTCGATCGGGTCGACGGCCGCGCTCTGATTTGCAACCGATTGCACGAGGGCGAATGTGCCTGGCCATGGGCAGTGGAAACGAACTAGGCGGTCGACGCCAACGTGGCCGGCTCCTTGGTCGGTCCCCAAACGGTGCCGGACATCACCAATGCGCTGGCGCCACGCAGCACAAACGCAACCAGCAGGATGATCGGCACCGAAAGATGGCCGACCACGACTGCGGCGATCAACGGTGAGATCGTCGCGCCGATTCCCTGTGCAAGGTTCGTCCAGCCCAGCATCATCGGTCGATCGGCCTCGTGGTCGACAAGTTCGATCGCGCGGAGCGTTAGTCCGAGGGCGTGGCCGGGCCAGAATACATACGCCACCGAATCAACCAGAAATCCAACCCAATAGACCGGCGCGACGGCCCAAAGCAGCGGCACGATCGCACAACCGGCGCCACTCACCAGCAGAATCCGCGCTGCACCGGCCCGATCTCCGAACTTGCCCCAACGAGGCTGCATGGCGATACCGATGAACGCCCCGATTATCGGCGTGATCGCGAAGTACGCGGTCGGGGCATGCAGATCGTTGACGAGATAGCGCGGAATAATGGGCCAGGTCAGCGCGGATGCGAACCAGAACAGGAAAACGCCGACGAGGAATCGCCTCGCGTCCCGGGTTTCAGGAACGTGCTTCAGCGACCGCTTGGGGGGAACGGGTTGCGTCGGCGACGACGCGAACATGCGCTTCAGGAAGAACCAGCTCAGCACTGCTCCGGCCGCGGCCACCGCATATGCGAAGGGTAAGGCGCGTTCCCGCGAGGCGAAAAGCACGACGATGAGAATGGCAACGAGGACTGGCACGGTTGCTATCGTGGCCGCCTGACCGCGCATCGCCACCCAGCGCCCTCGCTCCGAACCCTCGACCATGCCGGCCAGAAAGCTGTTCCACAGCGGAACCGCCAACCCTTCGCCGAGTCCCCAAAGGAGAATCAGGGGAATCAGGAGCTCGGGCCGGGCGTTTCCGGACAGGATCAGGTAGGCAGTGAAGACCAGGAATACGATACGGCCGATGCCGATAACGCTCAGCGTTGTCCGCGAGGTGCTGCCGACTCGACTTGCCAGTCGCGGGCCCATCCATCCGGCGCCAAAGTTGAAAAGACTCGATCCCGAAATGTAAAGGCCGAGCGCAAGCTGACCGGCGCCTCGAGCAATGAGAAGCGGCTGGATGAAGGCACTGTTGACCACGGTCAACACACCCCAGCCGCCGGCCTCAGTCTGAACAATTCGCCGGAGCTGGCTACGCGGCGTGCTGGTTGTGGTCAAGGTGGTATCCAACGGTACCGGTCTGGCGTACGGACACTATTGTGCGTAGATTACTCTAGGTACATACAATTCATCATCCGGAGGAATCACCAGATTGTCCGCATCATTCGCCTACAACTCGCCAGTGCAGGCGATGCGCGACCTGCCGTCGCCGTGGCGACTCGTCTCGGGCGTCACGATGTTCGGATTTGTCGTGGCGTCCGCGTTGATCGTGAATGGCTCGCTGTCAGTCAGCCGCGCGATCCTGCTGGGCATTGCGGCGTTTGCCGCGGCCTGGGCGGGCGCAATATTCGCCGGCGTCACCCCTGCTCCGGCCCGACGACGGACCGATGGTGTCGCCTGGGTCAGTGGAACTATCGCCTCGCTGGTCGCGATTCTTTGCGCGACAGCCAGCCTGGACAACGACAATCGCGCCCGTACGGTGATCGCGGCATTGGCCGTCTCGATTACGGTCATGCTCTGGGCGTACGAAGTGCTCAATGCGGATCAATCGGCCGGGTTCGAGGCATCCGTGGCGCCGCTCGCCCTCCTGGCCATAGCGGTTGGGTTGCTGCTTTTGCCACAGCAATTCGAAGCGAAGATCACGTCAGATGCTGCCGGCTTGCTGATCGCGACGCTCCCGGCGCTCGCCGCAGGGGTCCTGATTGCGCGGCGGACCCGACGCGCGCTGTTTCTCGCCGCGCTGGTCGCACTCGCCTCCGCCATGCTCATCGTGCAACCCGTCGATCTGTCGGTCTGGTTAATCGGCGCGGCGATCGTGACGATGCTCACAATTTCGGACCATATTCCGCCCGGACGACGAGGACGAGCAATCCTTTCGTTGTCCGGCACCGACGCGACTATGATTGCGATCGCCAGCATTTTCCTCGGCATCTACCTCGCCTTCTCGATCAATGAGCCGGTGCGAGGATTTCAGATGGGTGCGCTCGCAACGCTGGCCATTGCGGTCACATTCGTTCAGCGGTCGATCATCGACCAGCGTGACCAGCGGATGTCTGAATTGTCCAGGTTGACCGAACTGTACCGGGACCGGGCGCAACTCGATTCCCTGACGGATATGCCAAATCGGGCCGCGCTCGACGCGCGCCTGCAGGAAGAGGTCGAACGGGCGGTGCGATACCGCCATCCGATGTCGCTCTGCTTCATCGATATCGACTACTTCAAAGCAATCAACGACACTGCCGGTCATCAGATCGGCGATGAAATCTTGCGCGGCATCGCCGGTGTACTCCGCTCGACCGTCCGCACGCCCGACTTCGTCGCGCGGTACGGTGGCGAAGAGTTCGTCGTCATTGCGCCCGGGACGTGGTCGGCGGACGCCGCGGTGCTCGGCCGGCGCATCCAGGCGGCCGTTGGACGCGAACTTCCGCAACCCCTTGGACGGCCGGTAACCGTGTCAATCGGTATTGCCGGTGTACCCGAGCATGGTCGCGAGGCGAGCGCGGTGCTCCGCGTTGCCGACATTGCGCTCTACGCGGCCAAGCGGACCGGCCGAAACCCGCTCGAAATCGGCGCCGCCCATGAAACGTCACTTCCGACGTGAGAGCTCCTGGACGAGCTCGAGGCAGAGCATCGCGTCGGAGACTGCCCGATGCTGGGGTGACTCGAGGCCAAACATGCGAGCCGCCGCACCGAGATTGATCCACCGGAATCCCGGGCGGTGATGCGATAGCTCGCCGTTGTAGGCGGCAAATGCCTCCATCGCGCAATCCCATCTGGCCGGGGCGATGGGCGCCAGGCCGCGCCGGCGTGCGGCGCCTGCCAGCATCTGCTCGTCGAACGTTGAGTTGTAGGAGACGACAACATTCCCGTTGACGATGCGTGAGAGCTCTGCCCAGATATCCGATAGGCGCGGGGCATTGGCCACCGCGCGATTAGAGATGCCGTGCACTGCTTCGGAATCGGCCGGGATGGCAATAGAAGGCCGCACCAGTTGATCCATGAGGACGATGCCGCGACCGTCGACGATGCCAACGTCGATAACATCGTCGACACCGAAACGCACGCCGGTCGTTTCGGTGTCCAGGTAGAGCACGTTGGTGCGGCCAACAAGTTCCCGTGCCCAGACGATTGCGTGACCGCGGCTCTCGAAGGGTCCCATCACGCTCCGGTCGCCGGGCTTGCCGCCCGCAGCACGGTCATGTAGTCATCAAGTGTGTCGGAGGCGGCAATTGCCCGGGCAACAACCTCGTCAGTACTGGACGCGTAAGCCCTGAATCGTCTGTCGATGTCGGCGCTGGATCCGCTCACCGTCGTCTCGATCGCCCGGACGCCGATGCTCGCGAAGTGTCGCGCGTACGACGGATATCCCTCGTAGGACGACGCTTCCCGTTCGAGACGGGATTGAGCCGCCGGATCGGCAGCCGTGCGGACGTATGCGATGATCTCCGGCATTGGTCGACCAACCGCTGCCGCTCCCTCTTTCGTCTGGAGCGCCAACTCTTCGGCCGCTGCTGGAGTCAGCCAGTTGAGAATGACGCCGTGCGCACCGGAACCGGCAAGGCGGCACATCTTCGGACCAAGTGCCCCGATCAGCACCTTGGCCCGCACGTGCGAAATGAGTTCGCTCGCTACGGCCGCAGTGGCGTCGAGCGACCCCTTGTGCATGGCGCCTGCGCCGATTCCAACGACCAATCGATCTGGATCGAGGTCAAGCCGAGCAATCTCACCGGCGATAGTGTCCGCACTCCATCGATCGACCGGCAGCACACCGACGCCGAGTCGGACTCGGCTCGTCACCTGCTGAGCGCGAGCGAGTCGTTCAAGTCCGTTCCCATCTGGAACGTCGTTGACCCAGAACGTCTGATATCCCGCAGCCTCCGCCGCATTCGCGAGTGGCGCAATGATGTCGGGATTGACGAGTGCCGAAACTCCGAAGCCACGATTCATCGCCACCTACCGCCCGTTGTGAGTTGAAAATCCGAGGCCGAGTCGTTTCATCGAGACATGCCGGCCGTGCCCAATAATCATGTGATCCAGCACTTTAACTTCGAGCACGTCGCCGGCCTCTACCATCGTCCGAGTCAGATCGATGTCCGCGCTCGAAGGAGTCGGGTCGCCGGTAGGGTGATTATGGACGACGATGATCGCGACCGCGTTCGCCCGCACGGCGTCCCGGAAGACCTCGGCGATGCGGACCTGCGCCTGGTTGGTGGTCCCCTGGTACAGCGTGCGGATGCCGATCACTTCATTTCGCGTATTCAGGAGCACGATGCGTAGCTGCTCCTGCTCCAGGAGCGACATCTCGAGGCCGATGAGGTTGGTGATATCGTCCGGGCTCGAGATCTTCGGCTTCTGGTCCGGATTCGTGGCGAGGATCCGGTTCGCGATCTCCATCGATGCCTTGAGCTTCGTCGCCTTGGCTGGCCCGAGTCCGTGAATCCGCGCCAGCTCCTCGGCGCTCAGCTTCATCAAACCGGGAAATCCCCCGTGCTCTCGCAGGAGTCGCTCAGCGACGACCATGACCGATTCTCCCGGCAGGCCCGTATTGAGCAGGATTGCCAGCAGCTCGATGTTGGACAGTGCCGACGGGCCGTGCCGAAGCAGGCGCTCCCGCGGTCGTTCCGCTTCCGGCATTTCCGCCAACATATGTCGCCGATCGGTCATAAATAAATGATCGCACGCGGTGCAAAATCGTGCCGATGATATACTTGTGAGTGGACCGGCTCACACGCCAACCCTCAAGCCGACTTCACATTCAACAGAGGCATAGCACA
>Ga0164304_10000114_pt1 | contig 18266 bp, 11 predicted proteins | sample Whisoiple_217_MG_FD_110216 | JGI IMG/M metagenome (GOLD analysis project Ga0164304, IMG submission 110216) | Soil microbial communities amended with pyrogenic organic matter from upstate New York, USA - Whitman soil sample_217_MG | ecosystem: Environmental > Terrestrial > Soil > Agricultural...
GTCAGGAAATAGTTGTTGAATTAATGAAAATAAGACCTAATAAATTGCCATTTTTTCAGAAGGGTATGAGAGCTATGTCCTTGATTCAGTCTATGTTTTAACGGGGTTGTCACCCCGTCAGCCTGGGAATATCTCTCTAAATTCACCGTAATTTCTACTCAGCTAACCCTCATTCAATTTGTGCTTAGTCTAAAGTCCAATGGCTTATAAAAAGTCATTGAAAACACAAATGATGATTGAGATGAGTGACGATTAGATACTTCATATTTACCTATTGAGAACTGTCCGGAGTATTGCTCTATATGAGTTTGCCTTAAAATATCCGCCGTTTAAGCATCGCTGAGGAGCGTTGCAGCACTCAAAAGAGCAACAGCCCCTTCCTCCTCCAAAGGTCGCGAGAAAAAGTACCCTTGATAGGAATTGCATCCCAAAGAACCGAGTATAATTAGTTGCTCTTGCGTCTCCACCCCTTCCGCGATTGCCTCTAATTGCAAAGAACTGGCCAGATTTAAAATCGCCTCCAGCAAAGCCAAATTTTTCCCTCCTTCCTCCAGGCAGCAAACAAAAGAGCGGTCTATTTTGAGAGTATCAATCGGCAGCCATTGTAAGTAAGATAAATTTGAATAGCCCGTACCAAAATCATCCAAACAAACCTTAACCTGGCGAGCTTTCAATAGCTCTAGCACCCCAGCCGCCACCTCAGCATTCTCCATTAAAACACTCTCGGTAATCTCTAACTTCAAAAATTCGCCCTTCAAATTATGGACTCGCAACAGTGAGTCTAACAACGGTAACAAATTAGGAGCAAATAGCTGAATTCCCGATAAATTAACACTCATATTCAAAGGCAAATAGTCAGGAAATTGCAACTGCCATTTACTTAAACAAGCCACTGCTTCCGACAGTACCCACTCCCCTAATGCCACAATCAAACCCGTTTTTTCTGCCACCGGAATAAACTCGCTCGGAGAAACCAACCCGCGTGAAGGATGCCGCCATCTTACCAACGCTTCAAACCCCACTACTTGGCCCGTTGCAAAAGATACAATCGGCTGATAATTAAGGTAAAACTGTTGCAAATTAATTGCATTTTGCAAGTCAGTTTCTAACTGGAGTTGCTCTAAAGCTCGCGACTGCATATCAGCATCAAATACAACAGTGCTACCAGCACCTCGAACAAAAGCCTCATGTCTAGCCGCGTCAGCCGCCCGCAGCAAGTCTTCCGGCTCTTCTGTGCCAATCGCACCTAAAGCAATGCCAATACTAACGCTAGAAAAAACCGCAGTTCCATTCAAGTTAGACGGCATTTCTAATGCTTGACGAATGCGTTCTGCTGCATCTAAAGCTAACTGAGAATTAGTAATATTTGCGATCCAAATCGCAAACGCATCTTCTCCCACTCTTGCTATAAAATTAGTATTCAGAGCGCAAGCCTCTAACCGCCGTGCTACTTCTACTACCAACTGCTCTCCTCTAGAATGACCTAAGCTATATTTAACAATTTGATAGCGGTTAAGAGTCAGAAATAAAATAGCTTCTAAATGACCCAATTCTCTTAGAGAATTTATGCCACTACGCATCTCCTTTAAGAGCCAATTACGGTTAGGTAAACCCGTCAGCTCGTCGTAAAATGCTTGGTAGTGGATTTGTGCATTCGCTGTAGCAAGTTGCTGCTCTTTTTCCCTAGCAAGTCGCACAAACTCTAAAGTTTTATTAATGGTAATTTTTAAGTCATCAAAATCAATCGGCTTCGTTAAAAAATCAAAAGCACCTCTATTCATAGCTGTCCTAATATTGGCCATATCCCCGTAAGCTGAAACCACTATAGCTTTGAGCGTCGGGTCAATAGCTGGTAGATTCTCTAGCAAAGTTAAGCCGTCCATTTCGGGCATATTAATATCAGTTAGCACCAAGTCAAAGGAGCCATCAGATTGTAGTTTATCTAAAGCTTGGACTCCATTAATTGCAAAATAAAACTCAAATTCTTGAGTTCTGATTTGATGCCGAAATAGCTGAAGAATTAAATATTCTAAAAGTGGTTCGTCATCAATTACTAAGATTTTAGCTGTCATGTAATTGCTCTTGTTAGCAAATAGCCAGGAGTTTAATTCTCTTGTAAGGGCAATCCCCCTGTGGTTGCCCCCCTGTGGTTGCACCGTAAGTAAGTTTGGGGCAGGCAGGAAAGCACTGCTCCTACAGAAAGCTCATCATTTTCAGGACTTACGCTCATAAACCGGGGTTCTTTAAAAAATTGAAGATTCTCACTAGAAATCTACGAAGAAACCCAGTTTCTAGCCTAGAGGTGGCTAAGTCTTGATTTTATCAGTTCTCAACCATTAAGTGGGAATTTCAATAATAAATTCAGTTCCCTCCCCAGGTGTAGAGTTACAACTGAGCCGTCCTCCGTGTTTTTCTTCAACAATAGACCGCGAAATTGACAAACCCAATCCCGTTCCTTTACCCACAGATTTTGTAGTAAATAAGTGGTTAAATACCCGCTGTTTCACTTCTTCTGTCATTCCTATCCCGTTGTCAGCAATAGAAATTATAACATGAGAAAGGGAATTACCATTGATAATTTTTTCACTCTCATCGGTAAGGAAAGTGCGAATCTTAATAAAATTAGGATTTGCCTTAATTTCATCGCGGCTGCGCCCCGAATTCCACTCTTCCAATGCGTCTATGGCATTAGCAAGGATATTTAAAAATACCTGGTTTAACTGTCCGGGATAACACTCTAGTGGGGGGAATGCTCCATAGTCTTTTATCACTTGAATTTCGGGTTTACCCTCATTCGCTTTAAGCCGATGGCTCAAAATTAATAAGCTACTATCAATTCCTTCATGAATATTGAAACGAACTTTAGATGTACTATCTGCCCGCGAAAAAGTTCTCAGAGAAGTGCTGATTCCCCGAATGCGCTCAGTTCCTTCTTTCATAGAATTGAGCAAGTGCGGCAAGTCTTCTAATAAAAAAGGGAGGTCAAGAGCATCAATTTGAGTTTGTACTTCTGGATTACTTAGGGAGCAGTGTTGTTGATAAATGTTAAGGGCAGTTATCAATTCTTGAAAGTAGTTTTCGGCGTGTTCAATGTTGCCTATAATGAAGCTGACGGGATTGTAAATTTCGTGGGCAACTCCGGCGACTAACTGACCGACGGAAGCCATTTTTTCGTTTTGAATGAGTTGAGTTTGCACCTCTTGGAATTCTGTTAAGTTTTGTCTGACTTTTTTAACAGTTTCTAAGGCTCTTTGGATAGTGATTTCCATGTCCTGAAAATCAATTGGTTTTGTCAAAAAGTCAAAAGCTCCCCGGTTCATAGCAGTTCTAATGTTTTGCATATCTCCATAGGCGGAGATGACAATTGCTTTTAATGTATTGTCGATTTGTGAGAGTTTTTCTAGCAAAGTTAACCCGTCCATTTCGGGCATATTAATATCTGTTAGCACTAAGTCGAAGGGTGGAAATTCAGCAAGTTTTTCTAAAGCTTCTCTACCATTATGAGCAAAGACAAATTCAATTTCTTTTGCCCGAATTTTTTGCCTAAATCTTTGTTGAATGACGTATTCTAAAAGTTGTTCATCATCGACGACTAGAATTTTGGTTGTCATGGGGATCTATCCTGTATCCTATGGTAGAAATAACTAGAGTGATGGCTTACTATAGCACGTTGTTTAAATTTTATAAAACATTGAATTAAGTGATTAGAAAGAATGCAGTTAATTTTTGGGCAAAGTAATGATAAATTCGGTGTGATTTCCAGGTTCTGTTTGCACTTCCAAATTACCTCGGTGTTGACCAACGATGATATCGTGAGTGATAGATAAACCTAAACCTGTTCCCTGTCCGGGAGGCTTGGTCGTGAAGAAAGGGAGAAATATTTTTTGTTGATTTTCTTTGGGAATACCGATGCCATTGTCACGAATGCGGATTTCTATTGCAGTGCCTAAATTTTTAGTGGTAATAGAAACTGTGGGATTGAAATCTGCAGTCATTTTAGAGAGTTTAATATAAGAGGCATAGCAAGCATTATCGATGATGTTAATTAAAGCGCGGCTGAGGTCAGCAAAGGCGACATCTAGTTCTTCAATTGATTGGTCATAGTCGGTTTTAATGGTAAGGTTGAAGGTTTTATCTTTGGCACGGATACTGTGGTAAGCTAATTGCATGGATTGAGCGACGAGGGCGTTGATGTCGGTTTTTTGGCGGCTACTGCCCTCGCTGCGAGCGTGCATTAGCATACTTTGAATAATGGTATTTGCCCGTTGTCCTTGTTCGTTAATTTCTGATACGTTGCGCTTAAGATAAGTGAGGTTTTCGTTAATTAATTCCAGGGCTTCTGAGTCTAACTTTTGGGATTGGCGATCTATTAGTTCTGCGATTTCAGATGTTAAGTCTTCTGAGAGTGTAGCAAGAGAAGTGACGAAGTTGAGGGGGTTGCGGATTTCGTGGGCAACACCTGCTGTGAGGGCTCCGAGAGAGGCGAGTTTTTCTGAGGCTACTATTTGTTTTTGAGCTGTTTTCAATTCAGTAGTTCGTTCTTCAACTTTCTGTTCTAGGGTTTCCGAATAGGCTGCAAGTTGTTGGTTGGCTTGTTCTAAATTTTGGTTAAGTTGATTAACTTCTGCGTAGAGTTTCGCATTGGTAATAGCAACTGCAGCTTGTCCCGATAGCATTTGTAAGACTGTGAGTCTATCAGCGGTAAAGGCGACGGTTGTCAAGTTATTTTCGAGATAGACAATTCCTGTAAGTTGACATTGATTGAGCAGGGGTGTACACAAGATTGATTTGGGCTGATTTTGTTGGATATAGGGGTCTTTCTGAAAGATTTCTTCGTGGCTGGCATCGTTTAAAACGACTGTTTTTTTAGTGCGAGCAACGTAGTTGATAATCGCGGCTGGAACTGCATTGTCTAGAAGAGGAACGGAAATAGTTTCCTCTTCTGGTTGTTGCGGATTTGTCAATACGGTGAGGTCGTTACCTTCCACGATTCCTGTGGCTGAAATCACCCACTGATTGTCACTTTGGTTAGATAAAAAAGTGGGTTTTGTGAGCAATGAGCCGCGAGTAGCTCCGGCATTTTCTATGAGAATGGTCATTAATTTACTTAGGAGTTCGCTGAGAACGATTTCTCCAGATAATGCCTGTGCTGCTTTCATAATTGTAGCGAGGTCAAGTGATATTGAATGATCGGAAGTAGAGGTGGTTGTCCGGTTTGAGGTGGTTGTGCTAGTGGGGTCGAGGCTAATAGTTTCAGAATGCTGCATGCGGGAGATGAGATGGGGATAGGTTTCTTCTAAGTCTCTGACTTTGGCGACGGCTCCCCAACGAATATAGCAGTAATAGGCTTCGGTCATGTAAGTTTTGGCGACTTTTTCTCTACCGAGGGCTAGATAAAATTCTGCAGCGCGTTCGTTGGCCAGGGCTTCTTCTTGGATGAATCCTTGTTCTTGGGCTCCGTTGATGGCTCGTTCGTAGTAGGTTATTGCTGTCTCGTTTTGTCCCAAGACTCGTGCTTTTTCTGCTTCTACGAGTTCGTATTTATGTTGGAAGTTCATCGGGGCGTGACTTGCCCAGGTTTTCATTTGTTTTTGATGGGATGCTACTTTTTTCAGGTATTGTTTTTGTGTGGTTTTGGTGGTGGCTGGATAGTGAGCAAGGAGGGCCAGGGAATAGTAAAAGTTGTGTTGTGATGAGTGAATGAGCGCACCCAGACTTTCTTTATATTTTTCTGTTAATCTTGCAACTTCAACAGCGTTAGGAATTTTTTTAAACAAGTAAAAAAGCACTGATTTGAAAAGATAAAAATAGGCCATAAATGTATAATTATTGGTTTTTTTCCAGGTAACAATCATTTCGCTTTCATCAAATCCCTCGCCAATGAATGTAAATTTATCTGCCGATCTATCAAGCATATTTAATACAAATTGACGACCTAACTTGGTTTGATCGGAAACCAAATACTGCTTGTGTTCAAGCATTAGGTTAGTAAATTTAATGTACTTTTCAACAGTAGATTCTAGGTGCTCGCCACTCCAATAACAGTGGTGAGAATAATTACAAACTGAATAACAACTATATTCTATGTCTCCTGTTTCTAATCCAGCTTTAAATGCTTCTAGTAAAGGTTGTGTTGTTTTTTTGATATGTTCTTTCCAGTGCTTTATCAAACAATTAAAGTGGAAGTCAATTTTAGCTTTGAGTTCCTTAGCAGCAAATTTTTCTACCAGATTGACAGCTAGTTTGCCAAATTGATATCCAGAATCAATGTCAGATAGCACACCACAAAGCAGCATCCCATAAGTCACATACCCATAAGCAGACAGAGGAGAATTTCCATATTGGAGAGAAAGATTGACCATCTTAAATACAATCAGCGGAAACAGCATGGGATTTGTCATAAAAGCTGCCGGAATTACAACGATTAATATCCGCATGGCTGCGAGCTTATATGGATCGGTCATTAATGGCAAGAAGGCTAAATCCTCAATCCGCTTACCGCCTACTGCTATTTTATTGCGAATTAATCCCATCATAATACTAAATTTTGTGGGATTTCTAGGGAGAGATACTCCCAGCATTTTTAGGACTTGCAAAGCTGTCTCTAGTGCTGCTTGTGGCTGGTTTTGCTGTAAGTAAAATGGGATTCTTAGTTCATACACTTTGACTTTTTCTAGCTGATTTTTAGCTTGGGACAAAACAATTTCAGATAACTGTTGCGCTCGTCCAAAGTTAGTATTCAGGTATTCGGATTCTAGTGTTTCTAAGTGAAGATTCCGTGTCAAATCGTAGTGACTTTGCCAGCTAGATTCTGGCAGAAGTTCTAACCCTACATTCAAATATCTGACAGCGGCTTCATAAGCTGTCGCAGCTTTTGCTTTTCGCCCTGCTATTAAGTTAAAGTTGGCGAGTTCATTTTTTTCTAACTGCTGCGCGATGAATTCTACGCCCATATTTAACTGGTTGACAATATCAAATATATTCTCTTCCAGGGATTTTTCTGCGTATTGATGCAATAATAGCTTGCCAATTTTCAAGTGCGTTGCTTTTTTTTGACTTTCAGGAATTATTGAATAGGCTGCTTGTTGCACCCTGTCATGTAAAAATTTGTAGCCAACTCTCGATTCATCAAAAAGTAGCTTACCCTGTTCTTCAGATTGAAAAGCAAGGGGAATTTTGTAGTCGTTACTAAGGGGTAAAATTAAACCTGCCTGAAGTGCTAGCCACAAATCATCAGCTGTTTCTAGCGGAGATTTTTTATTAATAATCGCGCAGACATCTAAGTTAAAACGGTTGCCAATACAAGCGGCTAATTGTAATATTTTTTGTGTTGATTCTGGCAGTTTTTGAATATTTCTGGCTACGAGTTCGACAACATTATAATCAGCAATTCCCAGGGATTGAATCTGCTTAATGTCCCACTGCCAGTAACTTTTTATAAAATCAAAATTTAACATTTTTTCAGAGTGTAGAGTCTTAAAAAGTTGTGTTAAAAAGAAGGGATTTCCCTGAGTTTTATTGAAAAGTAAGTCTCCTAGTTTGATTGAATTGTTATCTTCCTGAAGAGTATCTGCGACTAATTGACGGACGTTGCTAATATCTAAAGCTTGCAGGACGATGTTATTCACAACCGCACCGGTTTTTTCAATTTCTTCGATGGTTTGAATCGTCGGATGAGTTGGACTGACTTCGTTATCTCGATAGGCTCCAATTAGTAACAGATATTCGCTATCGGTGTCTGTTATCAAGAGTTGGAGCAACTTCAGAGACGCTAAATCTGCCCACTGTAAATCATCTAGGAACAGAACAAGCGGATGTTCAGGTTTAGTGAATACATGAATAAATTTTTTATAAACTCGGTTGAAGCGATTTTGAGATTCAGTTGACCCTAGCTGGGGAACTTCTGGCTGTTCGCCCATAATCAGTTCTACTTCTGGAATTACGTCGATAATTACCCGTCCATTTTGTCCCAAAGCTTCTACAAGTTGCTCTTTCCAAATTCCTATATGTTCTGAGTTTTCTGTTAACAATTGCCGGATTAATTCTTGAAAAGCTTGAATTAAAGCTGCATAGGGAATGTTCTTTTTAAATTGGTCAAATTTGCCGGCGATAAAATAACCGCGCTGACGTACTATTGGTTTGTGTATTTCTTGCACAACGTAGGTTTTTCCAATCCCTGAATAACCACTTACGAGCATCATTTCTGTTGAGCCAACTGCAACTCGTTTAAAGGCTGCCATTAGGGTTGCAACTTCTATTTCTCGTCCATATAGTTTTTGAGGAATGAGAAATTGACCAAATCGATCCAATTTACCCGCTGTGAAATTTTTAATTTGTCCAGATTCTTTTAATTGTTTAAGGCATTCTTCTAAATCGGCTAAAAGTCCACGAGCGCTTTGATATCTCTCTTCAGCAGTTTTGGCTAATAATTTCATTACGATGTCAACAACGGCTTTGGGAATTTCTGGATTTAGCTGATTTAGTGACCTGGGTTGTTTTGCAATGTGGCAATGCACCAATTCCATGGGGTCGTTAGAATTAAAAGGTAGCTGACCCGCAAGCATTTGGTAGAAGGTAACGCCAAGAGAGTAAAAGTCTGTGCGGTAGTCAATTGAGCGATTCATTCTCCCAGTTTGTTCGGGAGACATATACGCGAGTGTGCCTTCGATGTAGTTTGGGTGACTGATGGTAGGATTTTCTTTTTCTAGGCGGGTGGCGATGCTAAAGTCGATGAGCTTGATTTGCCTTGTTTCGGGTTTTATAAGGATATTTTGTGGTTTAATATCTTTGTGAATAATTTGGTTATGATGCAGTTCTCCGATAATTTGGGCGAGTTGAGTTGCGATTTCAAGAAAGTTAATTGAATTCGTTTTTTGGGAGATAATATATTGTTGGAGAGGCTGTCCGCCAAAATCTTCTAGAATTAGGGCAAGTCCGTGTTCATAAGGTTTTAATTCGATGGGCTTGATAATGCCTGGGATGTTTAAAGAGTGGAGGATTTGATATTCGTGTCTGATTCGGGCGATTTCTTCTAGGGTGGGATACTCAGCTTTGAGAGTTTTAATGATGACAGGAGTGTGTTCTAGCTCGTAGCGACCTTGATAAATAACCGTTTTTGTACCTTCGTGGACAGAGCTGATCAGTTGGTATCCGGATAGAGGGGTTCTCATTGTATATCTTTAAAAGGGGTACGGTACAGAAAGAGCATGATATTGATGAACCCTGAGTTAATATGTCATTTTATCAGTTTTTGATATTTTACCTTTATATCGAAGGTTACTTTCGATATAAAACAAAACTTAAGATTTAATTAATTAAATCTTAAGTTTTGACAAAAATCTAGTTATTAGATAAAAAATGGCAGCTTTATCCGAACACAACCAGACGAACACAGATCCCTAACATATTATCGTGGGCCTACAAGTGTGGCGATTAAATTTTCTGAGGGGGTCGGAGCAGGCCCTAGAGCTACATCGCCCCATCGAATAATACTCGCCACAGAGCTACCTGAAAATCCGTGAGAATAAATCATCACTAAATCATCTTGCTGAATTTTTTTAAGTTCAGCCGCATGATATAAAGCAGCGATAACAGAAACACAGGAAATATTAGCATACATCGGGAAAAGGTCGATAGTTTTGCTTTTGGGAATATTCAATTCCAAAGCACAAAAATCGGCATAACCTGCTGCTGCTGCAAAACAGATAAAGAAATCAATTTCTTCGATTTTTATGTGAGACTCTATCAATACTTGAGTACAGCATTTTTGAAAGTATTTAATGAACAAAGATGTGGCATATTTGACCGTTTCTTTATTTACTGTAATCAATGTTTTTGGTTGTCCGTTAGGATCTACAGTGAATTTGGGATAAACGACATCGCAAGTGTCGTAAGTATTAGTCGAGTAAGAATGAATTAATCCTTGTCCTTCTTCTGATTTCTCGACAATAAAAGCGGCTGCCCCATCCCCTACTGTGAAGGAAAAAGAGTTAGTGTATTCTACGTGCTTAGAATAATTGCACGATAACGAGACTAACACTCGGTTAAAGTTTTGATTTTGGACTAAAGCCACAGCATTGGTTAAGGCAGCTAAAGCTCCTGCACAGGAAGTATTCAAATTCCAAGCAACTCCTCGGAAACCTACCTCTCTTGCTATTAGAGTTGCATTTCCAATCACTAATTGTTCGGAAAACATAGCACAAGAAATCAATAAGTCAATATCGTTGATTTCTAATTTACTGGCTTGCAATACCTTTTTGATAGCTCCACATTCAAGAAGAATAGAGGTTTCGCCTTCAGCCAAAATTCTTCTTTCTAATGTTCCTCTGAATAGATCCTCTCGATAAGGTTTTACTGCCTGTACCCAATTGACATTCTCTTGAGAATCATTGTCAAATAATCGCACTGTTTGATTTTTTTGCTCAAGCTCAACTAAAAACTCTGGATAATTATTTTTCCAGTAATCATTAGTACGTACATGCTCTGGAAAATTAACTGCAATTGCTCGGATTCCTACAGCTTGGTTCATCTTGACAAGACTCCTTTGAACAGAAATAAACAACATGAAAATTTCGATATTTGCCAGCTCTCGGTTCTAACTCCTAGAGCCAGCAAATTTAATGCTTAGTAACTTTTTGTGCAATTAGACTCGGCAAAAATCGACGGGCAAATCAATGCTCTCAGCTTTACTCACTAGCCATCAAAGGCGCTTGCAGCAATGACGCTGCTTCAAAAACAGGTAAAGTCTTAACTTTCTGAACTAGGTGCTGGCTGGGTTGGGTATGGGACTCCCGTAAAAGCCGCTTTAACACCTTACCCGTCGCATTTTTCGGGAGGGAATCAACGAACTGGATAAGGTGCGGCACCTTGTAAGCAGCAATCCGCTCCGAACAAAAAGCGATCGCATCTTCGGCTACCAGCAATTGACCGGATTTCAGCAAAATATTTGCCTTGACGATCTCACCCTTAACCCGATCTGGAACCCCATAAACCGCCACTTCAGCCACTGCTGGATGTGTAGCAAGGACGCGCTCAACTTCATTGGGATACACTTTAAAGCCAGAAACATTGATCATGTCTTTCAAGCGATCGACGATATAGAAATAGCCATCCTCGTCCATCCAGCCGAGGTCGCCTGTATGAAACCAACCGTTTTTCAAGACTTGGGCCGTTTCCACAGGGCGATTCCAGTAACCCAGCATCACATTCGGCCCGCGAATGACAAGTTCGCCCACTACGCCTGGCGCGACTTCTTTACCATCGCGATCTATGGCCTGCATTTCCACATTTTCAATGGGCATCCCAATCGAACCCAATTTATATTTCAATTCGTGGTTGTAGCAAGCAAAGGGAGAAGTTTCAGTCAAGCCATACCCTTCATGGATCACCAAATTGTGAAGAGATTGCCACTTCTGAACTATCTCCGCTGACATAGGAGCAGATGCACTAAAGTAGTAGCGGACTGAACTAAAATCGCACTCAGACGGGTGCAGTTCTAACAGTTTGATGAAAACTGTCGGCACACCAAAAAACATGGTGATCCGTTCGCGAGCGATGGCGCTCAGAATTTCCGCAGGCACAAAACGGCGCTGCAAAACAATCGTTGCGCAAGCATTAAAAGCGCTATTGAGAATAGCGTTTTGACCGAAACAATGGAATAGCGGTAAGTACAGCAGCAACCGATCTTCGGGCTGCATTTTACAGCAGCGGTTTTTGGCATAAATATTGGAAATCACATTGCCGTGCGACAAAGTAGCCCCCTTGGGAAAACCCGTCGTTCCCGATGTATAGAGAATCGCTGCTGGCTCATGTCGCTCCATTTTAATAGCCCGCGCTTCCGGCGAAGCATTTGCCATCATTTCTTCCAGACTGCTTCGTTTGTTCGCTTCACTTTCAGCAATCAAAATGTGTTCGAGATAAGCTAAATCCGCATCTGGGACTTGTCTACTCAATGATTCGGTGGTAATAAGGACCTTAGCTTCACAATCATTAAGGATCAATCGAACTTCATCACATTTGAGCATCACACTGATAGAAACTGCGATGGCGCCAATTTTGAGAATGCCCAAATAAGATATGACAAATTCAGGAATATTAGGAAGGAAGAGAGCAACGCGATCGCCCCGCTTGACTCCCAATCCTTGCAAACCATTAGCAGCGCGATTTACCAATTCGTTAAGCTGCTTGTACGTGAAAGATTTCCCTTCAAAAATCAAGGCTGCTTTGTGAGGGAAAAACTTTGCTCCTCGCTCTATATGCTCTGCAACGTTCATCCCTATTTCATCCTTTGTAAAATTGCGGCAAAACAATAGGTTTTGTTTTCAAGATTTGGATGCACTGGTGTACTGTCGTTAAGGCAAATCGAAAACCACTAACTAAAGCTTTGGAGAGCTGTTTCTTTTCTAAGGAAACATCCCCGACGTAACCAGGGCGAATTGCCTGACAAATTTGTTGCCAATCCTTCGGTTCAAGTTGATAGACTTTGACGCACTGGCACACAGTATGCGTCAAAAACCGTTGCTGATTTGACAATTTTTCTGCTTTTTTAATTGGGGAAATTTCTAGCTTAAAAGCAGTTTCAGAGATTTGAGCTGAAATGTTGTGAGCAACCATTTTTGTGCCTTTCTAGTAAGGTTCAACAATTCTTTGCAGCCGCAATTTTTTGACGGTTTGTGTGACGGACAAGCAGGTCTTAACGAGTTAAATTTTTAACTCATTTTTTACACCGTTTTGCAGGCTATTCTTAGCTACCAATTGATTCTTTTGCGCAGGAAGAGGAAAAAAAAGTAATAAAATAATGGGATTTTTTTGGCAAAACTTCTTCCCCTTCCCCTTCTCTTTCCTACTTCAAACTTGATAAAATCTGGTTCACAGCTTGCACAATCTTTCCTTCCTGTGCAATGTCAGCAGCAATCAGGGCAATGTGTATATCTAAAGATTGCTCGTTGTCGTTCCAAATGTAAGATTTGTCAACATTCGGCGGCTGTCCCACAACTTCGCGCACAGCCTCATATAGCGGCAAACTAAGTGGCGACAAACACTCCCGCGCATCATAGTGACCGGCAACTTGATGGGTTCGCAAGTCAACAGCTTGGACAGCAAACATTAAAGCTACTGCCATATATTGCTGAAAGATTTCAATTGAGCGACGAGCTAAATTGGCTGAAGCGAATCCTTGGCTATTGATATTCTGATTGAATTGTTCAGCGTGAGTGGGAAAGCGGTCAGCAATTGAGTTTCCATAAAAAGTCAACAACGGCATAATCGAGTTTCCCGTTATTTGCAGAGCTTTTAGACCCATGTTGACCTTACGGCTCGTGTTACCAACTAAAGACGGTGAGAGCCCGTTATTAAATTCCGGTGCAACCAACAGCGCTATTTGCACATCCAGGTGCTTAGATAGCAAACCTAAAAGATATCGCAAACGATCCATTCCCACACCAACATATTGTCCGAGAAAATTGCCGCCGTGATAGCTGGCTTCATTCTCAACGTCGATCAAAGGGTTATCTGTTACCGAGTTTATTTCTACTTCAATCTGCTGAACAATATCTGCCAATCCATCAACAATTGGCCCCAGATATTGAGGCAAGCAGCGGAGCGAATAGCGGTCTTGAATAGGAGCTGCACCCCGGTAGTCGTGCTTACCATCTAACTCGTTTCGGCTCAAGCACGAATCTGTAAGGAGTTCGATCATTTGGGAAGCTGCCCATATTTGACCAGAATGAGGTTTGAGGGCGTGAATAAAAGGATGAAATGATTGATTAGTACCCCCGAGCCCTTGAATCATTAGGCTATGAACGCCCATTGCTAGGGCAAGCAAGACTTGTGCGTCGCGGAGGCATAAGGCTGCTATACCAGTCATAACAGAGGTGCCATTCATCATTGCCAGCCCTTCTTTGGGGCGCAAGTGCAGGGGGGGTAAGCCAAGCTTCTCAAGCGCTTGTACACATGACATCTCCTCACCTTGAAAGTCAACGGTAAAGGATTTGTCCAACCCAATCAGGGATCCAGTAATGTAAGCCAGGGGTGTGAGGTCGCCGCTAGCGCCGATGGAGCCAAATTCATAAACGTGAGGTGTTACTCCTTCGTTGAGGAAGGTTGTCATGCGCTCCACCAGTTCTAAGCGGACGCCAGAGGCACCGTATAGGTGTGAGTTGATCCGCAGGATCATCGCGGCTCGGACATCAGCGATCGGCAACCGCTTACCAGCCCCAGCCTTGTGATAAAAGACGAGATTATTTTGTAGAGCAGTCGCATCTTCAGTAGAGATTACAGTATTTGCCATCCCTCCAAATGCGGTTGTCACACCGTAAATCGGCTTTCCCGACTCGACAGCATCCATAATGTAGTCGCAGGATGCCTTTACCCTCTGAGAAATTTTATCCCGATTTGTTAAATAAACTAGCGAGGACTTTCTGGCAACGTTGACTACTTCATCTACCGTCAGCGATCCGTTCCCCACAGTTACGTTACTCAAATTAGGCTCAGGCCATTGGGGTAATTTTGGAGAAATTGGCTCCGTTACGTTTCTTGACACTTTTTAGCTCCCAAATTCATAGATAGATGCACCAAAATGTGACTAAAGTCACAACAAACTCGAAACCGGGATGTTCAGTTGACTCTAAATGACAGAGAAATATGACTCGACACCATACTCTGCCATTCGTAACCAAATCCTTCACTTCGCTTCGTAAAACCAGCCGCAGCCATTAGACATCACCGATAATGAGCTTGCAAGCCTGATTGCGTCAAGGCTGGAAACTTAAATTCGGTTGGTGGCTATTGTGCTCCGGGCAAAATAAAGCTGCACCGACACTACCTTATGCGGGCAGAGTTATAATTGATTGAGTTATTAAAGCTGTGAGGCTGTTACTCGGGCAATTGACCGATTACTTAATTACGATACCACCGCTAAAGGCTAAGCATACATTTTTGTTACAAAACGTTACAATGATTTCCGAAATTTTTAGGATGACTATTGAACGCTACGGGATATCTGGAAAACAGTTATCCAAGTTCTCCGGCGTTAGCGAGAATCATATTTCTGAGTTTCGACGGGGCAAGACTGGCATCTCTACTGAGGTGCTGTGGAAATTAATCGAGGCAATGGACGAGATTAAGCCGGGAGCCCGCGTTTACTTCTGTAAGCGCCTGACGGGGGCAGAGGGATTTGGCAACAGCACCCAGCTGTCAGTGCCAAAGCAACTTGAGTCTTTGCTAGATATGCAGATATTGGTTGATGGGCTCTCTGACGACAGTTTGGCCTTGCTACTGATGGTGGTGGCGGCGCGGATTAAGAATGGTGTTTCCCCTCCTGCGAAGGGTTTTGAGCTAATTGGCTAATAATTTAACCGCTAGTTTGTGCAGGCAAGAATTTCACAGAGCTTGCCCCATTGCTGAAACCCTTGCTGAACACGGATTAAGAGAGATTACTCTGATTTCACTAATTTTTTTATCTGCTCTAAAAATTAGTGAAATCCTTTCAAACGTCAAAAATTAGAAAAGAGCGGACACTCTCCCTTGAGACAACTTTAAAAGGAGCTAAGTCTGACGGGTGACAACAAGAGTCAAAATCATAGATAAAATCAATTCTCTAGCCAAGAGACTCCTCTCTCCCGAATGCTAGCATCCCGTTTTACAAAATTTCAATATGGCTTCGATACCACATCGTCAGAATCAGTTGGCGTGCCATGACTGATGCCTCTAAACAGTATAAGCCTATACCAAAATCGCTATGTCTTCTCCTTGCTCTTATATTTTTTCGTCGAGAGGACATAATGAAATGATCCCGAACCAAGAGTGATTTCACCATTTTTATTGATAGATTCTACACTGCTGTAATTTGACTGTAAGTGCAGCAAACTCATTGAAATTGCTAACCCAGATTTGATTACCTTTAAACTTTGCAATTGTCATCTCTAGAAACTGGGGGGGTAACAACCAGGCTGAAACAAAGAGGAAGTAAGGATTGAGCCAATCCGCTGCTCAAAAAAGATAGGCAGCAAAATTGTTATACGCTTGCCTATCCAAAAAATAATGATACCAACATTCTACCGCATTCATTTAGAAAAAAAACTAACGTTAGCTGAGTTTAAGCTGATTGAAATCTTGTTACCAGTGATACAATCAGAAAAACAAATCAGATTAGAACGGCTCTTCCGCGTATTTCCCTCTCTAATTACCAGCGAAAGTCGGCGACGTAAGTTACAAAGATTTTTGGATTTGCCAAACTTAACTATTTCATTGATTGGGTTCCCATTAATTACTTATTGGTTGACAACTTATTGTCGTGTTGGTACTCGTTTATCAATCGAAATTGACCGCAGTCAATGGGGTACATTAATCTTTTTATGGTTGGCCTAATCTGGCAAAAAAGAGCAATTCCATTATACTGGTCGCTATTGCCAAAATTAGGAAACAGTAACTTGGAGTCACAAACTACAAATTTAGAGCAAATTTTACCATTATTTTCAGAAGATAAACTTATCGTTTTAGGAGACCGTGAATTTTGTTCTGTTGATTTAGGAAATAGCCTTAAATCGAAGGGTGTGTCGTTTTGCTTGAGACTCAAAAAGAATCATTGTATCGAAATGGAACATTTAATTTTGCAACGGTTAGATGAATTAGTAATAGTACCAGGAACATCTTTGTATGTTCAAGGAAAAAGAGTGAGAAAAACACGGGCCTATAACCGGATTTGAGCTTGCTTGTAAATGGAAAAGAAATTATGGGAAATCTCAAGTTAAAGAAGCTTGGTTTATTCTCACGGATTTAGGTTCATTACCAGCAGCAATCAATGCTTATAAGCAGCGGATGGGCATTGAAGAAATGTTTCGAAACTGTAAAAAAGGAGGCTACGATCTTGAAGGGACTAGCCTCAAAGGAAACAGGCTTATTAATATGATTATCCTGATGACGCTTGCCTACCTGGAGGCAATATTTCAAGGCACTGAATTGAGAAAAAACCAGGTACAAAAATATGTATCTCGTCGCAAAGAACCCAAGAAAAAATATCGTAGACGGAGTACATTTAGTGCTGGCGTAGATGCCAAAAAGTGGGTTGATTATCTAGAACAATATGCTGTGGAGATGCAACAGTTAATGAAGTTAACTCCTTCTAAACGTCGCTTTTATGAACAAGGTCTGAGGGCTGCAACCCTTATTCGGTCTATATCCTAAGCCTCTTTGTCACCCCCCCAGCTCTAGAAATTAGATATGGGCCGAGCTGGGGTTGCGGTTTCAGATTCATTTGGGGAAATTTCGGAAAGCTTCTCTACTCCTCGAACACGATTTGACGTTGCTCAATAGCGGGATGAATTAGGTGGGGACAGGCACATCTGTAAATTTTAGGTAGTGCAGTAGCAAACGAACTGAGTGCCTCAGCATTTCTATAGAGTTGGAATAGCACAAAGTCTTACGATGCAGCCTTGCGAGATAGTGTGGCAACGCCCGTGTTCTCTGCCTCTATCGGTGTCATATACGTTTTGCTCACAATCTGGTCTCCGGCCTCGATGAAGGCTGGGTAAGCTCCTGTGCATCTAATTTGACAGTCAATTTTTCTACAATTATTGTGGGACGGGCAGGAGAGCCCGTCTCTGTATTAAATTTAGATGCGTAGCAGCTTAAACACTCCAACCATCAGTGACGTAAAAGTAGCATCTCCATGCCCCCACTTTAGACCCATAACGGTTTGAATGTCTCCCCACTCTCGGTCGCCCAACACAAGGTCGAGAATCCCTACCCTGAAATGGTCTACTACGGTCCACAGCCAGATGCAAGTTTTTTTTGAGCCGACAAAGGTTTCCAATTCGTCAAGTTCACTGACCTGCGATGTAGTCTAGATGAAGGTAAGCATCGGGCAGATTTTGCCCCACCTGTTTTACCCACCAAATCACAGTGGTATGGTACACATCCTTCACCCGTGGGATACCACGAAACCCGATGCCATTGATATACATTTGGAGGCACTCACGCCTGACCTCCTCGCTGTAGCCTAAAGGCTGGTTCATAACGGTCTATGAATTGACGATCGCAAGCCACACATATGTGATGAGTGTTTACCGCGTCGTTGCCCATTTTTACGGATATGCGTCGAGTTGCATTCAGGGCATTGCATGGGATTTGACCTCAATTCATCCCTCTAGTCGGGTAAGGTTCAAGCGTCACCGCTCTCCCCTCCCCTAAGAACCGTGCATGAGACTTTCGCACTCACACGGCTCAAGCCTTACTTCAAGCGATAGACTTGGATTTTGAATGTTCCTGTA
>Ga0164304_10000115_pt1 | contig 18256 bp, 17 predicted proteins | sample Whisoiple_217_MG_FD_110216 | JGI IMG/M metagenome (GOLD analysis project Ga0164304, IMG submission 110216) | Soil microbial communities amended with pyrogenic organic matter from upstate New York, USA - Whitman soil sample_217_MG | ecosystem: Environmental > Terrestrial > Soil > Agricultural...
CTGTCGACCTCGCCCTCGGTCGGCAGGCCGTCGGTCAGGAAGATGACATAGGTCGGCCGCTCGCGGTCGGCCATCTTCATGGCTTCGAGCAGCGCGCCGTTGATGTCGGACCCACCGGTGGCCGGCAACGTCTCGACCCAGCCCGCTGCGACCGACGCCTCAGCGGCGGAGCGCAACTGCTGGTCGTAGAAGCGGACTCCCGTGCTGAACTCGATCACGGCGAAGCGGTCCTCGGCGTTGAGGTGGTTGAGCACGTAACCGACTGCCTGCTTGGCCTGGACGATCTTCTCGCCGTCCATGCTGCCGGAGGTGTCGAGGACGATGATCACGTCCTTGGCGACCACCGCCTGGTTCGTCCCGATACCCGGCGCGGCCAGGAGCATGAAGAAGCCCTCACTGCTGACCGGATCGACGTAGCTGAGCAGGTTCGCGCCGATCTGGTCGGTTGCGACGGTGTAGATCAGAGCGAAGTCGTCGGTCGGCCAGATGTTGCTCGCCTCCCAGCCGGCCACGAAGTGCGTCTCGCTGTCCTGGGTGATCGCGACCTGATGGGTCGGGGAGTAGATCGCGCGGATCGGGTCGGCCGAGGTGACCTCGACGCGGACGCTGACCTGCTCGAGCGGCTGGGCCGAGAACTGCTCGGTGTTCAGCGGGTAGACGTAGCGGACCATGCCCATCTCGGCGGTCAGGACCTGCTCGTAGCTGATCTTGACCTCGCGGGATTCGCCCGGCGGGATCGGGAAGACCGAGGCCTGGATCGCGCCCTGGCCGACGTACTGGAGCAGGGCTGGATCCCGCATCGAGCGGACGATCTGGTCGTAGATCGCGGCCGCTTCCTCGGCGGTCAGGACCGTGGCCTCGATCGCCTGGCCGTCGACGATCATCGTGAACTTCGAGACCGTGGCCTCGTCCGGGATCGGGAAGATGTAGGTCCCCTCCGCGACCCAGTCGTTCTGGTTGAAGAAGACCTGGTCGATCGTGGTCGTCGCGACCTGGTTGGCGACCTTGACGTCGACCCGGTGCGACTTGACCGTAAGCTGATCGCCGATCCGGATCGGGCCGGGACAGGCGCCGGTCTGGCACTCGGGCGGCTCGACGACGATCACGCCGTCGGCCCGGGTCGTGAGCGGCGTCAATGCCGCGCCGAGGGCCACCGCGCCGAAGGCGAGCGACCGGTTGATCTGCCGACGGGAAAACTGCTGCATCTCCATCTTGCCACCTGCGCTGGTCATCTGACCGGAAAGGCGATCCGTCATCGAATCGCCGCGAAATCACAACCGAGCCCGTTCCCTTGGCAAAGAGACGCCGCGGGAGGGGGAATAGTTCCCGCGTGGAGGGTTGATGGTCGATGGACGTTGGGAGATGGAACGAAAAGGTAGCCAGTAGTCAGTAGCCGGAAGCCAGTACGCTCTTCCAACGACCAACGACCAACCTTGACTTTCCTGCGGGAGGGCGTAGGGTGGATTTCACACAACCGGTATCGATATGCGCGGAAGGGAAGAGCCGATGTTCCGGGAAAGCCGTCGCTGGTGGTATCTCGCGTGTGTTGCGCTTCTTGGGGTCATGGCATGCGCCAATCTGGCTGCTCAGCCGGTTGCGGCGCAGGGGGTTCCTGGTCAACTGCCCGGCATTGTCGTGACCGGTTTTGGGACGGCAACCGCTTCCGCCGATTCCGCTCAGGTGCAGATCATCGTCGGGCCTGACATGTACGGAATGGCGCCCTCCGGGGTCTTGGCCGCCGCCGATGTCGCGCCAATCGTCGCTGCGGTCGTGAGCACCGGCGTGGATAAGGCGGATATCGACCTGTTCGTGCCGGCCATGAACAGCATGTTCAGTGGTCCGGGCGGTCCCGGCAATGCCCAGCTCCGCTTCACCATTCCGAACCCGACCGATACGACGATGAGCGACCTTTCCGACGCGGTCTACAAGGCTGCGGCGACGGCCCGGCTCAGCATCCAGCACCTCGGCGTCCGGTACACGGCGGGCGATTGTACATCGCTCCAGCAGGCCGCTACGGACAAGGCCGTGGCCGATGCGCAGGCGCGGGGCGAGCGCCTGGCCAAGTCGCTCAACGTGGAACTCGGGGACATGGTGCAGGCCATGGATTCGATCTATGGCGGCGGGGTTCCCGATAGCTGTGCAACTCCGGGAATGCAGAACTATTACGGCCCGTATGGCGAGAATATGTTGTCGCCGTACGATCCCACGAAGGCAGTCGAAGCCACGGCCACCGCGACGATCACCGTGACCTTCGAGATGACGGCGACGGCCGGGGCCACGCCCGTTCCATAGGGTTTTGGGGATTCGGGGTTCGGGATCGATTCCTGCCCCCTTGGCCCCTGATCCCTGCCCCCTTCTTTTCCCTCAACCCTTAACTCTCAACCCTCAACCATTCTTGCCGGTCAGGGAGTGGGTAGCGAGACGGTCACCGTCACTCCCGCGGCAGGAGTGGCTTCGACGACCAGCGATCCGCCGAACAGCTCAGCCCACTCTCGCATCCGGTGGAGTCCGCCCCCGGATGGAGCTGATGCGAGATCGAATCCGGATCCCTTGTCGCGGATTGAGATGGTGAGCGCCGCGCCGCTAACGGAAAGGTCCAGGCTGGCGCAGTCCACGTCGGCGTGGTAAGCGACATTGGTCAGTGCCTCCTCGACGATCCGGTAGGCGGCAGTCTGTACCGGGTCGGGGAAGTAGTAGCCGCCGCCCTCAGCGCGGAGCTCGACCTGGACCCCTGTTTGCTGCGCGAAGCGGCGAAGAAAGCTGCGCAGGACAAGGAGAAGGTTGAAATCGTCAAGCTCGGGCGGCCGGAGATTGACGGCCAGGCGCCGGGTCCGCTCTGTCAGCCCGGTCACGAGCCGCTGTGCGCCCGCTACGTGGGGGTCCGGACTATCGGCGGTGGCGAGCCAGAGGTTGAGGCCGGTGAGCGCCTGGCTCACCCCCTCGTGCAGCTCGTACGCCAAAGCCCGCCGCTCCGCTTCGTGCGCGAGGAGCAGGCGGCGCGAGAGAGCCTTCTGTTCTCCCAGGCTCGCCGCTTCGGCCCGTCGGCGAGCGGTAATATCGATCGAGACAAAGTCAAAACCCACGACCGTCCGATCCAGCCCGAAGCGGGGGACATAGTGATCCTCGCTTATGTAGTCGAGTCCAGGGCCATACCGGTCGGGGGCGATGTCTTCGACGACCACAGTCTCGCCGCCCAGAGCCGCCTCAAGCGCAGGGCGCACGCGCGCATACGGCATCGCTCCGATCGTTTCCGGCACGGTCCGGCCGAGGACGTCCCGCTGGCTTCGATACCCGTAGAGCCGGCAGCCCGCCTGGTTGATGCAGCGAACGCGAAGATTCCGGTCCACAAAACCCATCGGCGCCGGGAGGTGATCCATCACCATCCGGGGACTCGCCGTGCGGCTTCGCCCAACGTGCCGCTGCGGCCCCTGCTTGCCACCGTGCATTCCCGGCTCTCCCGATCCGCGTGTCCCGCGGGTCATTACTCACAACGAATTGCTGATCTGATCAATGTTCGATGTAGGAAGAATGATCGCTCAGAAGGTTTGTATGCAAGCACATGATGATGCCATGCGAGATCCGCGCCGAGTGCAGCACGAGATGGCGAGCGCCGAATACGCCCTTCGGCGGATGACGCTCCGCCCGCTCGTCACTACGGTGGGGTTGGACTCTGCGGCCCGCGGCGCGATGCCGATCGCGGTGGGTTGAGGTTGCTCTGACGCACGGCCGGTCACCTGCCGGGAAGGGGAGAGTATGCCCGTGACCAGGTACTGCCCTTGCCGTCGCGCACTTTTCATCTTGATGCTGGTCGGGTTAGCGGGCCTCCTCGGCGGACTCTGTTCGCCGTCCGCGTCGGTCTGGGTAAGGGCGGTGCCGGCACGTGCGGCCCAGGCTGCCACGCCGGCCGCAACGCCTCAACCGACCACCGGCCAGCCGTCCGGCGCGGCCGTGAGCGAGCCTCAGCAGGTGACCGTGGGTCTGTACCTCTCCGAAGTTCACGGGCTCGATCAGCAGGAGAGCACGTACTTCGCCGACTTCTACATGTGGATGCGCTGGCGGGGCGACCGCGATCCCACTCCGACCCTCGAGCTGCTCAACAATGTGGCCCGGTGGACGTTGACGATGACTCCGATCTTCCCCAAGCCGGTCGCGCTGCCCGGCGGCGAGACGCTGCAGCAATTTCACGTCCAGGGCCAGTTCTACGAGCCGCTCTTGCTCGAGGACTACCCACTGGATGCGCACCATTTGCGGATCGAGATCGAGGACTCGACGTATGCGACCGATCAGCTGGTCTACGTTCCGGATACCGCCCAGTCCGGCATCAGTCCGGACATCCGGATTCCGGGCTGGCGCGTCACTGGCTGGCAGATGGCGGTCCATGAGCACGCATACGAGACGGACTTCGGCATTACGGGCACGGCCGGACACCATACCTATTCAACTGCGGAATTCGATCTGAATGTAAAACGGCCGGAGAGCTTCTTCCGGTGGAAACTGTTACTCCCACTGCTGATCGTGCTCTTGCTCGGGTGCAGCGTGCTGCTCGTCCATCCGGCCTACCCCGAGGTGCGCCTGGCCGGTCCGGCGACTGCCCTGCTCACGCTGGTCTTCCTGCAACAGGCCTATACGAGCACGCTGCCGGAGGTGGGCACACTCGTCCTGCTCGACAAGATCTACGTGCTGGCCTATGTGGTCGTGGTCGGCCTGATAGCCACGACAATCCTCACTTCGCACTGGATTCGCGGCGACGAGGCCAATGCCGCCAAAGCGCAACGGCTGGACCGAACCGCTGCCGCGGTCCTGATCGGGCTTTTCCTGATCGGCACGGCCATCTTGCTGATTCCCGTGCTCTGACGCCGATTGCGCCTCGACCGGTCGTGCGATGCCGACAGGCGATGGATGACCGGCAGATGTCCGCTTGCCCCAACGTGGCTGTCAGCATCGTGCCGTTCGCCTGCCTTGTTGCGCAATTGTGACGTCGGGTGGCGTGTGGTCATGCGCGCGCGATTCGTGACCTGTTAGACCGGAAGTGCGGATCAGTGGGGATCGTGCCGCTGTCCGCGTGAAAGGAGGGCGTGATGGAGACCACTCCCACCACTGATATCCGGTACCAGCAGGCGCGCAAGCGTGTTGAGGAGATCAAAGGGTTCTACACTCATCTGGTCATCTACCTCGTGGTCAATGCGTTCCTGTTCGCGATTGATCTCATCGGTGGCGGTAACTGGTGGTTCTACTGGCCGCTGCTCGGGTGGGGCATCGCGGTCGCGATCCACGGCGCGGTTACCTTCGGCGTGGAGGGCCCGTTCGGCAAGCGTTGGGAAGAGCGCAAACTCCGCGAGTTGATGGAGGATGACCACCAGCTTCACGGCGTCTGATCGTCTAACCGAAAGAGGAGGGATCGATGCAGACAACGCAGTATCCGGTTCAGTTCTCGGTCGATTACCAGGACAGCCCGCGCAATCGCCTTACGGTCGGGCTCCGCATCTTCTACGCGATCCCGATCGCGATCGTGCTCGGCGCGGTCACTGGCAATACGTGGACCTGGTCTACCGGCAATTCCGGTGAGACCACCACGACGGTGGCCACGGCGGGCGGGTTGCTGGCAGCCGGCCCGGCGATGATGATCATCTTCCGTCAGAAGTACCCGCGCTGGTGGTTCGACTGGAACCTCGAGCTGCAGCGATTCATCAATCGAGTCAGCGCTTATCTCGCATTGATGGTCGATACCTACCCATCGACCGACGAGCACCAGGCGGTCCATCTCGACTACGCGTATCCGGATGTCCCGCGGGAGCTGAACCGGTGGCTGCCGCTGATCAAGTGGCTGCTGGCGATCCCGCACTTCATCGTGCTTTTCTTCCTGGATATCGCGGCGTTCTTCGTGGTGGTGATCGTCTGGTTCACGATCCTGTTCACGGGCGAGTACCCGCCGGAGCTGTTCCGCTTCGTCGAGGGCGTGATGCGCTGGAACAACCGGGTCGTCGCCTACACGGTCACGTTTGTCACGGATGCCTATCCGCCCTTCCGGCTTTCGGCCTGACGTGAGCGAAGGGAGGCGCGCATGTGGTGGCAGGACCTGCTCTGGGGACTCTGGAACGGGCTGACGGCATGGTTCGTCCTGATCGCGCACATCTTCAACGCATGGGAGAAGTACCCGATCTACGACATCGATCGGGCGGGCAACTGGTATGACTTCGGCTTCCTCGCCGGCGCCGGCTCGCCCTTCTTCGGCATGTTCAACGCCCGCCACCGCGGCGGCAGCCGGCGTTCCAGGACGACGTATTCGAGCTAAAGCTGGAAACGCAATGCCGGGCGGCTCGCCCGGTCGTTGAGCGCCGGGTAGCCGGGCGAGCCGCCCGGCACTACATCTATCGGCGGGCGATACGGAGAGTCAGCGTCTGGTCGGCGCCGATTGACGTGTCCTGCGGGAGGGTGATTGCCAGGCGGTTGCCGATGCGTTCGATCGTCGCTGGGAGGACCGCATCACCGGTGGCGGCGTGCGCCACGTCGCCGGCGACGTCCTCGATCACGATGCGGTCAATCGGCAGCGAGCCGTACGCCGCACTCAGCGTAACCGCGAAGCCATCATCGTCGTCACGCTGGGTGATCGTGCCCCACCCGGACGCGGTCACCAGCGGCAATCTGCTGCCGGAACGACCGCGTGCCTTGACGAGCGTGAGCTCGTTGCGGAGGGCGTTGTAGCGCATGCCGCCGATTGCCTCGATCACGCTCCAGCCGGACATGGCCCGCGAGTAGTGATCGCCGCATTCGATCTCGTTGTACGGGTTGCGCCGCTCTCCCGAATAGCGATTGCGAAGATTGCGAATGATTTGCAGCCCCTCGTCGACCAGACCCTCCATCAGGCAGTGCGCGCCGACCTGGTATTCGATCCCGGTCCAGACCTCATCGCAGTAGCGGACCGGCACCTCCGGCCGCCCGCCCCGGGGCCAGGTGCAGATCAGCAGTCCGCTGTCATCCTGATCCGCGTAGACTCGGAAGCCGTGCTCGAAATCCCGGAAGCCGGTGCGGGTGTTGTGGCGGACGATCGACTGGAGGGTCGTGCGGACATGGTCCGGCGGCAGGATGTATCCGAGATCGAGGATGTGCGCCCACCACTGACCGAAGAGCTGATCGGCAAGGCAGCCGGTCCCGAACTGGTCCTCGAGCGGCGTGCCTTCGTCGAGGAGCTGAATGTAGTACTCGCCATTCCAGAGCAGCTCGTCGTACCGGGTGCTGCCGGCCTCGAAGAGGGCGTGCAGCTCGCCGGCGTAGGTTGCTTCGCCCACGATCCGCGCGAGCTCCTCGCCGGCCCGGAGCGCGGCCAGCCACAACCCGCCGATGTAGATGTTCGGGCCGAAGAAGTGGATATCGTAGGTGTTGCCTTGCTCGCCCTCGAGAACACCGTCTCCGTCCGCGTCCCAGGTACGCCGGATGTATTCGAGCAGGCGCTGGACGTTTTCCCAGTGATCCCGCAGCCAGGCGAGATCGCCACCCTGGCGGACCTCGCGGTAGGTCTTCAGCACCGCGCCGAGCATCCCGTCCAGGGCGGGCTGGCGCGGACCACCGATCGGCTCGTTCCAGAGTTGGCGGACGTAGAGCGGAAGGATCGTCCGGTGGGGGATATAGCCCTCCGGTGCCTGGACGACGTCGAAGTCGGTTGTCCGCATCCGCTGCTCGAGGCGTGGGAAGAGGCGGGAGAGGGCCATCTCGTAATTCCAGACGTGCGTGCAATTGAGCGGGCAGGAGCCGCCGAAATCCCCGCTCCACATCGTGGTCGAGGCGCCGAGCGAGCCCTCGAAGCCGAAGAAGTTGCCGTCTTCGGTCCAGAAGGTGGTCGGGCTGCGGATCAGGCTACCCTGGGCCGCCATCGCTTCGCTCAGCCAGCCGGGGAGGGAGCTGCTGGTCAGGGTTGCTGCCCAGCGCCGCGAGTCCGCTTCCAGCCGTTCCTGCTCGCGGACGAACGATTCGGCCACATCGAGGGCATCCGCGTAGCGCGTCGCGTAGGCATTGCCGAGCCAGAATCGCGAGTACCCGTAGTCGCGCATGCGGCCGAACTGATCGAAGTTCACGTACCGGTTGGGGAAGTACCAGGAGATGAGGTAGGTGATCTCCGTCTCCGCGCCCGCTTCGAGGCGGAACGGCACGATCAGGCCGCCGTTCCAGGTTGCGCCGGCCGGGCTTGGGCCATGCGGCAGGATCGGCAGGGTCCGATATGAGCGTTGCACCGGGCTGTCGGGGCCGATGAACTGGCGGGTGATGTTCAGCCCTTCCATGAAGCGGAGCATCTGTTCCGGATCGGTCCACTGCTCGCAGGCGCGGACGTTATCGGCCAGCGCGGTCAGCACCATCTGGCCGGCGCCGGGATGATCAAGCGGCAGCGAGGGGTTCTCCATGATCAGCGACGACCGGCCCGGGCCGCGGCGGTGGCGATTCGTATTGCCGCCGAAGAGCGGATTGCGCGTGCCGGAAATCGGCGTCAGTCCGTCCCAGCCGACGACGTTCTGGAGCGTTCCGGCCAGCGCGCCATGCACGCTGAGCCCGCTGAGATTGCGGAGAGTGAAGCGGAGCGCGATGAGCGGCATGCCGCTGGCGGTCTCGTCGAGGGGTATGAAGGGCGTGTGGGCCTCGAGGCTGATTTCGAGCGGGAGGGCGTCGTCGAGGTAGCGAATTCGGGCGAAGGGATAGGCGGCGGAGAACTCGGTCCGCTCGACTCCCGGGAACAGCTCCACCAGCCGGCGCTGATCCTCGGGGATGTCGTCGTCCGTGACCAGTGGCGTGTGCTCGGCCGGCAGGTCCATGACCTCGCGCGATTGCAGGAGCCGAATCACGTTGAGGGGTGGCTCGATCGAGGCGGCGCGGATCGCGAACAAGCTGTCCGGCACGAAGCCGCGGTGGTTGACCTGGTTGTGAATTTGCCATTGGCGCAGTCCGCCGTCGCCGCCGAGGGCAATGTGCCCGGCCCCGACGCCGCCGAGCGGCACTGCGACGTGGCGAAGCCGTGAACCACGGTAGACCGTGTGGTCGCCGGCGGCGTCGGATGATTCGGCGATCAGATCGGTCGTGACCGCGGTCATGGCGTGCTCCCTCGTGGCGATGGATGGTCGTGGGCTCCGAAACGACTCTGAAATGATTTACCACATTTTAGCTAAAGTTGTTGACAACATTTTAGTGCCGGTGCTATGGTGAACTCCCCAAGCGTGGGCGTAGTATGCGGACCGATCTGAAGAAGGAGCGGAGTGGCTTTGGACAAAAACTCCAGGCAGTCATTATCTCGCCGTTCAGTGCTCAAGGGCGCGGGCGCAGCCGGTTTGGTCGGCGCGGCCGGTATCACCGGCGCGCGATCCGCCTTCGCGACTCCCGCGCTGCACCTCAGCACCACCCGGCCTGGCCGGCAGGTGAGCGGGAAGGTCACGCTCGCCTACCTGGGCACGGCCGACCAATCCAAGATCTGGGATAACCTCTTTGCCCTCTTCAAGGAAAAATACCCTGATATCGAGCTCGTGGCCGAGCCGAACCCGGTCAACAACTGGGCGGCGTTCTTCGACGAAATCTCGACGCAGATCGCCGGTGGCAAGGTTCCGGACGTCATCCAGGTGGCGACCGAAGGGCAGCGGCTCTTCGCCAGCCGCGGCCTTTGCGACCCGATCAACGACTTGCTCGAGCGCGACAAGGACGAGGTCGCCGAGTATTTCGACGACGTCCACCCGAATCTGATCCAGTGGGATCAGACCTACAACACCTCCGCGGACGGCTCCCGCTACTACCTGCCGGGTGATTTCAACACCATGTGCATGTGGTGCAACATGGAGGTTCTGTCCGCGGCCGGCGTCGATGCGCCCACCGATGACTGGACGTGGGACGATTTCCTGGCCGCGAGCGAGAAGATCAAGGCCACCGGCGCCTATCCCTACAGCATCGGCGGCGGGTACTTCGTCCACGTCATGCCGTTTCTCCTGACCAACGGTGCGAGCACGCTCAGCGCGGACTGGACGACGGCGACGGTCAATAGCCCACAGGCGATCGAAGCCGCCACGGTGATGCGCACCATCGTCGAGAAGGAGTACTCGCCGATTCCGGGCGGCGATTTCGACTTCCAGACGACGGTGTCCCAGGGCAAGTTGGCGATGTTCGGTGGTGGGCGCTGGCCGATCATCGACATGCGCAACCTTGGCCTCGTCGACAAGCTCAAGATCGTGCCCTGGCCGCAGAAGGCCCAGAAGGGGTCCCCGGTGGGCTGGAACGCCTATCCAATCATGAAGGGCACCAAGAACAAGGAAGCCGCCTGGACCTTCCTGAAGTTCCTCGCCTCCAAGGAGGCCAGCGTGTACTTTGCCGAGCAAGGCGGTACCATCGTGCCGGCGCGGAAGTCGATTGCCAACAGCGATTCGTTCCTGGCGAACGCGCCGGAAGGCAGCATCAAGTTGTACGAGGCCCTGGATTACGCGACGCCGATCCCGTCCCCGGATAAGGGAAACGTCATCCAGACCGCGATCGAGGATGCCTTCACCCAGATTCTGACCGGCGCCGTCGGCGTCGAAGAGGGGTTGAACACGCTCAACGACGACATTCAGTCGAATCTCTAACCGATCGGGGCAAACGTGGGTGGGATGACAGCTCGGGCACAGGCCGATTCGGTCATCTCACCCGGCCCTTCGTCGCATTCATCCTCGCGCCGGGCGAGCCGGCTGGGACTGGCCCGGCGCGAAATGCTCTATGGCTATGCGTTCCTCAGCCCGGCGCTGATCCTCTTCGTCGTCTTTATCGCCGGCCCGCTCCTGGGCGCGATCGCCCTCAGCTTCTACAAGTGGGACCTGTTCACTCCACGCGAGTTCGTGGGACTGCAGAACTACCGCGATCTGCGGGACGATCGCGTGGCCACGATCGCGATCCGCAACTCGTTCGTCTTCGCCTTCTGGTCGATCGTGCTGCACATGACCTTCGGCATGCTGCTGGCGCTGGCCGTCAACCGGGCGATGCACGGCGCGCTCCGCTACTTCCTCAGGACCGCCTTCTTCTTTCCTTTGCTGATCTCATGGGCGTCGGTCTCGCTGATCTGGCGGTATGCGCTCAACCCGAACTTCGGCTTCTTCAATTACTACCTTCGCCAGATCGGCCTGCATCCACCCAACTGGCTGGTCGATCGGCACTGGGCGATGGAGGCCGTGCTTTTCGTCGATCTCTGGCGGACGGTCGGGTTCACCTTCATTGTCTTGCTGGCCGGGCTGCAAGGGGTTCCGCGCGAGCTCTACGAGGCTGCGATGATCGATGGCGCGGGCACGCTTCGGCGGTTCGTCAACGTCACGATCCCGATGATCTCGCCGACGATCTTCTTCGTGCTGGTGCTCAACTTCATCGGCGCGTTTCAAATCTTCGAGCCGATGTTCATCATGACCAACGGCGGTCCCGCCAACAGCACGCGCAGCATCGTGCAACTGATCTTCGAGACTGGGTTCCGTTCGTTTGAGATGGGATATGCGTCGGCGATGGCGATCGTGGTCTTTGTCGTGATCCTGATCGCGACGCTCGTCCAGTTCGCGGGCGGGCGGTACTGGGTGCACCATGACTGAGCGAGTGATCCAGCGCAGCGGCGTGCATGCCAGGCGAGCCGGCAACTGGGCGCTGAATGTGGTTCTGGCGGTCCTCGGCATCCTGATGCTGGCGCCGTTCTACTGGGTCTTCATCACCTCCCTGCTGACTACCAAGGACGCCTTCCAGCTGCCGCCGGTCTGGTTCCCAAGCGAGATCACCGTGGTCAATTACCGCCGCGTCTTCGAGCTGATCCCGTTCTGGCACATGGCCCTCAACAGCCTCAAGATCTCGGGCATCATCACCCTGGGCTCGGTCACGACGAGCGTCCTGGCCGCCTATGCCTTTGCCCGACTGCGGTTTCCGGGGCGCGATGTGCTCTTTATCATCCTGCTTTCCGCCCTGATGGTGCCGGTGCAGGTGACGGTCATCCCGACCTTCATCCTGATTCGCCACCTGCACTTGCTGGATACCCACGAGGCGGTCTACCTGCCGGCGCTGATCAACGTCTTCGGCATCTTCCTGCTGCGCCAGTTCTTTCTCTCAATTCCGCGCGAAATCGAGGACAGCGCCCGCATCGACGGGGCCGGTCATCTTCGCATCCTGCTCCAGATCGTCGTCCCGCTCTCCGGGCCGGCCATCTCCGCCCTGGCGATCTTCACGTTCCAGGCCGCATGGAACGAGTTCTTCTGGACCAATCTCTTCCTGACATCGGCGGACCGGATGACGCTGCCGGTTGGCATCGTCTCCCTCCAGGGGCAGTATGGCGGCGGCTCCTCGTTCGCGATATTCGCGGCGGCCTCGATGATCGTCTTTCCGACCTTGATCCTCTTCACCTTTACCCAGCGCTTCCTGACCGAAAGCATCGCCAGGACCGGGATCAAGGGATGAAGGGCAGGTCGTTGGTCGTTGGTCGTTGGACGTTGGCAGGTGAACGCGAGATGCCGGTCCGGCGCGCGCCATTGCAGGTCAGCACTATGGAGATACATCCTGGAATCACTAACGACCAAGGACCAAGGACCAGCGATCAACGATCCGCAGGCCCGCTGGACATCGAGCTGATCGGCCGGCTGATCCGGAGCGAGCTGCCGGTGATGATGGTCATCAACCTGCTGGTTACGCTGGCCGTCGCGCTGATTGCGATGACGGTGGTGAGCATGGCGGTCGTGGCCCCAACCGTGGCCGCTCTGCTCCTGGGCCCGGTCTGGATCGGAGCGATCGCGGTGAGCGAGCGGATGCTGGCGGGCGAGGCAGTCGGCATGCGTGACGTGCTGCTGGCGATCTGGCGGCACGCGCGGACGGGTATCGGGCTGGCAGCGGTTCCGGCGATCGTGGCGACGCTCCTGGCCGGCTCGATCGGCATCCTGGCCGCGCATGAGGAGCAGCGCTGGTTGCTCGCGCCGATCGCGGCCGACGCCACGGTGCTGAGCGTGCTGCTGCTGGGGTGCATCACCGCCTTCCCCCTGGCGGTGATGCGCGAGGCGCGGGGAATGACCCGGTGGATCGCGGCGCTGACCCTTGCCGGTCGCCAGCTGGTGACGGTGATGGGGATTGCCGCGGTGCTTGTGCTGCTGGCGCTTTCCGTGCAGTTGATCGGGCCGTGGCTGGCGATGGTGGCCGCCGGCCCGCTCGCCCTGCTCTGCGCCGCTGTGACGCGGGTGGGACTGGCACAGGCCGGCAGACCATGAGCTCGAACCGTTTGCCACCGCGAGAGGAACGACCGCCGGACCGATGGAACGAGGGCTGCGCTGATGGCGAAATCCTCTGATGGGCGACGTGTCAAGCTGCAGGACATCGCCGACGCGACGGGTCTCTCCCTGGCCAGTGTCTCGCTCGCGCTCAACGACAAGGAAGGCATCTCGCTCGAGAACCGGCAACGGGTGATCGCCGCCGCCCGGGAGCTGAATTACGAGCGCGCGCTGCCACGCTCTCGCCACGCCCCGTCAACGATCAGCCTCATCGTCGAGCGACTGCCGGTCTCCGTTGCCGCCGATCCGTTCAACCGGCCCATCGTCGAAAGCCTGGATGCGGCCGCGCGGCGATATGGGTACCGGCTCGACATGGAGTTCGTCAGCCCGGACGATCACCCAGAGAGCGGTCACTGGTCGCTCGATGCGACCGCGGGCGTGATCATTCTCGGCGGCGGGGATCTCAGCCCGAAGTGGGTCCAGGCGGCGGTCGCAATGGCCAAGCCGGTCGTCATGCTGGATCACGTCGTTCCCGGGCTCGAATTGCCGGCGGTGGTGCCGGACAACCTGGCCGGCGCCCACGCGATCACCAAATACGTGCTCGAGATGGGCCACCGGAGGATCGGGTTTATCCGGGGGCCGTCGAAGTACTGGACGTTGAGCGAGCGACTGGCCGGGTTCATGCTCGCGCTCCAGCAAGCCGACGTCTGGCCGAGCGAGGATCTGATGCCGCCGCGGGTTTCCCATTCGGAGGAAAAGGGGTACGGCGAGATGCAGATCTTGCTCGACCTGCCCGAGCCGCCGACCGCCGTGGTGGCGGTGAGCGACAAGACGGCCGTCGGCGCTTATCGGGCCATAATCGAGCGGGGGTTGTCGATCCCGCGGGATATTTCGATCGTGGGTTTCGATGACATCGAGGTTGCCCGCGCCCTCAATCCACCGCTGACGACGGTCCATGTCCCGGGCGCGGAGATGGGCCGGGTCGGGTTCGAGCGATTGCGGCGCCTGATCGAAGGTGAGGAGAGCGGGCTTTCCCGGCAGATACGATGGACGATTCCGACCCGCCTCCTGCTGCGCGGCTCTGTGGCCGCTCCCAGGACCGGATGACGGGAGGTTTTAGGCTTTGGGTTTTAGGTTCTCGGGTTTCGGTGCTCGGGGTTCGGGATCGCTTCCTGCCCCCTGGCCCCTGATCCCTGCCCCCTTCTTTTCCCTCAACCCTCAACCCTCCACCCTCAACCTGCTCAGGATTGGTTGAACGGACACCTGCGCTCGTCTATGCTGGTCCGGCCGGTGCTGGCGGCAATTCTCCTGGCAAGGTGACCCTATGCGTTCTTTCTTCCACCGCAGTGGTAAATTCCAACCACTCCAACCTGACGACGAGCGCGCGGAAGCCGTCCCCGACAACCTCTGCGACCTGTGGGTCAAGTGCCCGAAGTGCAATGAGCTGATCTATCAGCCGGAGCTCGAGCACAACCTGCGGATGTGCCCGAAGTGCGGCTCCCTGCACCGGATGAGCGCGCGCCAGCGGATCGAGATGCTGGCTGATCCTGATTCGTTTCAGGAGTGGGACGCCCAGATCCGCACCGCCAATCCACTGGGCTTTTCGGAACGATCAGGCTCGTACGACAGCAAGATCGCCAAGACGGTTGCCCGCAGCGGCGAGCGGGAATCGCTCGTCACCGGGCGGATGACGATCAGCGGTTACGGCGTGGCGGTCGCGGTGGCCGATTTCAGCTTCCTCGGCGCGAGCATGGGCTCGGTCTTTGGGGAGAAGCTGGCCCGGGTTGCCGAGCACGCCCTCGAGGAGCGGCTGCCGGTCCTGACCGTCAATGCCTCCGGCGGCGCCCGCATGCACGAGGGGCTCTTCTCCCTGATGCAGATGGCCAAGACGATTGCCGGCCTGCGCCTGCTGGGCGATGCCAGGCTGCCGCACATCTCGCTGCTGACCGATCCCTGCTACGGCGGTGTCAGCGCCAGCTACGCGATGGTGGCCGACGTGATCGTCGCCGAGCCGGGCGCGCTGGTCGGGTTCGCCGGGCCGCGCGTGATCGAGCAGATCACCAAGCAGAAGCTGCCCGACGGCTTCCAGACGGCCGAGTTCCTGCTCGAGCACGGGATGATCGACGGCATCGTCCCGCGCCCGGAGCTGACCACCGAGATCAGCCGTACCCTGGCCCACTACAGCCGGCTGCGACCCGGAGATCCGTTGCTGATGACGGCCGACGAGCCGGGCCGGACAGTCGACATCCCGGTCCCGGCTGCTGAGGTGACCGCCAACGGCGAGGTGCGACAGTGAGCAGTGTCATCAATCGCGCCCGCCGTCCTGCCAGGCCGACAGAGCCGGCGGTTGTTGAGCCCGGCAATCCCGGCGGACTGTCCGCGTGGGACCGGGTCAAGCTGGCCCGCCACCCGGATCGTCCGCACGCCCTTGACTACATCTCGGAGCTGACGACCGATTTCGTCGAGTTGCATGGCGACCGATCCTTTGGCGACGACCATGCGCTGATCGGCGGCTTGGCCAACTTCGCCGGACGGACGGTGATGGTGCTCGGGCACCAGAAGGGCCGAGGCACCAACGAGAACATCCGCCGCAACTTCGGCATGGCCCGGCCCGAGGGGTACCGCAAGGCCGAGCGGCTGATGCGGCATGCCGAGAAATTCGGGATGCCGGTGTTGACCTTCATCGACACGCCGGGTGCGGAGCCGGGCATTGGCTCTGAAGAGCGCGGCCAGAGCACCGCGATCGCCGAGAGCCTGCTGACCATGGCCGGACTGCGGACGATGATCGTCGCGGTCGTGATCGGAGAAGGCGGGAGCGGCGGCGCGCTGGCGATCGGCGTGGCCGACCGCGTCCTGATGCTCGAGAACGCGATCTACTCGGTCGCCTCGCCCGAGGCCTCGGCCACGATTCTGTGGAAGGACGTCGCCAAGGCGTCGGATGCGGCCGCCTCGATGAAGATCACCGCGCTCGACCTCTACGGCTTCGGCATGATTGATGAGATCGTGCCCGAGGAGAATCCGGCCCACGAGCGCCCGCGTGAGGTCATCGCCGCCGCCGGCTCGGCCATCCGCCGTCACCTCGGCGACCTGCACGGCCAGGTCCAGCAGGAAAACGGTCTCGACGAGCTCGTCCAGCACCGCTACGAGAAATTCCGCCGCATCGGCGCCTGGACGGAATAGGTTGAGGGGTCAAGAGTCAGGGATCAGGGGCCAGATTCCCGAACCCCGAAAACCGAACCCCGAACCCCGAACCTCCGAAACCCAAATCGTCCTTGAGATTGGCAAGAAGCGCGTCATTGCCTCCGCGTTGGACTGGCCCGGTTGGGCCCGGGGTGGGCGCGATGAGCGGGCAGCGCTCGAGTCGCTGTGCGCCTATGGTCCGCGATATTGGCGGGCGCTCGGCCCGGCGATGCCTGATCTCCGAATCCCGGATCGAGTGGACGATTTCGTGGTTGCCGAACGCGTGACCGGCGACGCAACGACGGACTACGGCGTGCCGGGTATGGCGCCGTCCGTCGACGCCGTCCCACCTGACGAGGCAGCCTTGGGTCGCCTTCTGACGATTCTTGCCGCGTGCTGGGATGCGCTGGACACGGCTGCTGCGTCCGCGGAGGGTAGGGAATTGCGGAAGGGGCCCCGTGGTGGTGGCCGCTCTGCTCCGCAGATCCTTGATCATGTGATCGATGCCCACTTCGGCTATCTCAAGCGCCTTTCCTGGCGGGAGCCGCATGAACGCCTCGATGATTTAACCGCCGAATTCGCCGCGATCACGGAAATCGACGCCCGCGCGATCGCCTTCGCCCTGTCGGACGAGATGCCGGCAACCGGCCCGCGCGGCGGCAAGCTCTGGACACCACGCTACTTCGTCCGCCGCGCCGCCTGGCACATCCTCGATCACGCCTGGGAGATCGAAGACCGCCTCGACGGCTGACCAACCCCGCTGGGCTGAGCCCAGTAGGCTATCAGCTGAGGAGCGTTCGGGGACGCTCGCGCAGCAGGTCCTCGGCCTCTTGCACGATGCTTCGGACGATGTCGCCCGCCGGACGCGCCGACGTGATCAGCCCTGCGGCGACGCCCGCGCTCACCCCGGCCACCGCCAGGTCGGCGCGCTCATTCCCGGCCGCGATCTCGGCCTTGAGCTCGTCCCGGTGGGCGGGAATCTCCGATTCGCGGCCGGTCCAGCGGTCGATGAACGCGTTGCGCAGCATGCGGTCCGGATTTTCGGCGGGGAATGGGCGCTCCCCGATCACGTCGTAGAGGCGCGTCTGGACGGTGTCGTCGGAGGTCGCGGCAAGGACCGCCTCCTGCTCCCAGGACGATCCGCCCCACTCGTGACTCGTCACGAACCGGGTCCCCATCCATGCGCCCTGCGCGCCGAGCAGGAGAGCGGCGGCCAGGCCCCGACCGTCCGCGATGCCGCCGGCGGCGACCACCGGGATCGGCGCCACCGCATCGACCACAGCCGGTAGCAGCGCGAAAGTCCCGAGGGCGCCGGCGTGTCCTCCCGCTTCACCACCCTGGGCGAGGAGGACATCGGCTCCGGCGTGTGCGGCCGTGATGGCCAGCGCCAGCGTCTGCACCTGGACGAAGAGCTTGGCCCCCGCCGCATGGGTCGCGGCGACGAAGGGCGTTGGGTCGGCGAACGAGTGGTTGATCGCCGCCACTCCCTCGTCCAGCGCCACCCGGGCCAACTCTTCAGTATCCGGGAAGGCGGAGATGAAGCCCACCCCGAAGGGACGCGCAGTGAGCGATTTGGCGATCCGGATCTGCTCCCGCAGCCATTCCGCGCCGCCGGCGTTCGTGCCCCCGATCATGCCGAAGCCGCCCGCCTCGGAGACCGCAGCGGCCAGCTCGCCCGTCGCGGTCCCGGCCATCGAGGCGTTGAGAATCGGGTGCTCGATGCCGAGCAGCGCACAAAGCGGGGTGGTGATCATGAACGACCTCCATGGTCGGCGTGCTGCCGAGCCTGATGTCAGGTGCTGGAAATCCTACGCTTCCTTCCGGAGGATCTTCTCCATCGCTTTTCCCTTTGCCAACTCGTC
>Ga0164304_10000116_pt1 | contig 18250 bp, 18 predicted proteins | sample Whisoiple_217_MG_FD_110216 | JGI IMG/M metagenome (GOLD analysis project Ga0164304, IMG submission 110216) | Soil microbial communities amended with pyrogenic organic matter from upstate New York, USA - Whitman soil sample_217_MG | ecosystem: Environmental > Terrestrial > Soil > Agricultural...
GCATTCTCGTTTGGCGGGCGTGATTGTCCGCCACCTTAGCGCATCCGAAGCCCAATGTGATCATGACCGAGAAAGCAATCGGCCTCGCTCGTGGCCTCACCAATTACGGCGACAGCGCCTTCTCGCTGTACCTCCGGCGCTCCTTTGCGCGCTCGATGGGCTATTCAAAGGCCGCGCTGGCGCGCCCGGTCGTCGGCATCGCCTATTCCGGCAGCGGCTTCAATAATTGCCACCGCGCCTTTCCCGAGCTGCTCGAGGCCGTAAAGCGCGGTGTCACGGCAGCGGGCGGGCTGCCGATCGCGTTCCCGACGATCTCGCTCGGCGAGGTCTTCCTCAACCCAACGAGCCTCATGTTCCGCAACCTCATGTCTATGGATACGGAGGAGATGATCCGCGCCCAGCCCATGGACGCGGTGGTGCTGATGGGCGGCTGCGACAAGACCGTGCCGGCGCAGCTTATGGGCGCCGCCTCCGCCGACGTTCCCGCGGTCCAGCTGGTGGCGGGGCCGATGATGACCGGGCGCTATCGCGGGGAGCGGCTCGGTGCCTGCACTGATTGCCGCCGCTTCTGGGCGAAATACCGGGCGGGCGATATCACGTCGGAGGAAATCGGCGAGATCGAGAACAATCTGGCGGTGACCGCCGGCACCTGCGCCGTGATGGGTACGGCGTCGACCATGGCCTGCATCGCCGAGGCGCTCGGAATGTCACTGCCGGGGACGGCGGCGATTCCCGCCGTGCATGCCGACCGGCTGCGCGCGGGGGAGGCGACCGGCACGCTCGCCGCGGAACTCGCGCGGAAGCCGCTTCGGCCGAGCCAAATCATCACGCAGCAATCAGTCGAGAACGCATTGCGTGTGCTGCTGGCTCTCGGCGGCTCGACCAACGCGATCATTCATCTGACCGCCATCGCCGGCCGGCTGGGCATCGCCATTCCGCTAACGCTTCTGAACGAGCTCAGCGAAGCGACGCCCGTTCTCGTCAACCTGAAGCCGACAGGGCCGCATTACATGGAGGATTCTTATGCGGGGGGCGGTGTCGACGCGGTCCTGCGCGAGTTGAAGCCGCTGCTCCATCTCGATTGCATCAATGTCACCGGCGAAAGGCTGGCGACCCGGATCGAGGCGGAGAAGGACCTCTTCGTCGATCGGGAGGTCGTGCGGCCGGTGAGCGCCCCCGTCGAAGACAAGGGCGGACTGATCGCGCTGTTCGGATCGCTGGCCCCGCGCGGCGCGATCCTGAAGCGCTCGGCCGCGGATCATTCGCTGTTCGAGAAGGAAGGACGCGCGGTCGTCTTCACCTCGCTCGAAGATCTCGCTGCGCGAATGGACGATCCAAACCTCGACGTCACACCGGACGATTTTCTTGTCCTGCAGAATGCCGGACCAACGAGCCCGTCCGGCATGCCGGAGGCCGGTTACCTGCCCATTCCGGGCAAGCTCGCGCGCGCCGGGGTCAAGGACATGGTGCGCATTTCAGACGCACGGATGAGCGGCACCGCGTTCGGCACGATTGTTCTGCATGTGACGCCTGAGGCCGCGCAGGGCGGTCCGCTCGCGCTGGTGCAGAACGGCGATCGCATCCGGCTCAGCGTCTCGCATAAGCGGATCGAGCTCTTGGTGGCAGACGCGGAACTCGCCCGCCGCCGCGCCGAGGATGAACGCAAACGCGCCGCACTGACGCCGCCGCAGCGCGGCTACGCCAAACTCTATCACGACAGTGTGTTACAAGCGGACGAAGGCTGCGATTTCGATTTTCTGCGCGGCTGATCATGACGCTTTCTTCGAACCTGCCTCGGCCGCGTCGGCGGCCGTTGGCGTGATGCCTTTCGGCGCGCGTTCGCCACTGCCGCGCGCCGCGCGGGCGCGCATCATCGCGGCATTGAGTTCGCCGCCGAAAATGAAGATCGCCGCAACTGCGTATAGAAAAACGACGGCGATCATGACGGAGGCCAAGCCCGCATACGTGGACACGTAATTTCGGGTAAACTCGGTGAGATATCGGCCGAACGCAATGCCGAAGACGAGCCACAGACCCATCGTGAGAAAGACGCCGGGCCATATTTCCTTGAACTTGCGACGGCCGGCAGCGAGAAGTTTGTGCAGGATCATCAGATCGGCGAAGAGCACGACTATGGCAATACCGTAACGGCCGAAGGTGAAGATCGGCTCGATGTCCTGCAGGTCTGGCGCAAGCCTCACGAGAATCCGCCAGATCAGCGGCGCTAGAATGATGAACACCGAAAGAACCAACAGGCCGATCGCGCCGACGAGCACATAAAGAATGGATTCAGCCCGTAGCACATACCATGGCCGCGGATCGCGCATATCATAGGCGCGATTGAGGCCGACGCGCAGCGCTTCAATTCCGCTCGAGGCGAAATAGATCGCCAGCACCGCACCGATCGTCAGCAGCCCGGCATGCGAATGCGTAAGTACGTTGTGCACTTCGGTAGCGAGGGGTCCCGCGACGCCGGAAGGCATTGCATCGAAGATCAGCCGTGCGGCTTCATCGGCAAGTCCTGCCGAACCGAAGAAGCCGGCGAGTGCGGTCACGAAGATCAGGAACGGAAACAGCGAGGTCAGGATCGTCAGCGCAATGTGGCTCGCGATTGCCCAGCCGTCATCCTCCGTGAAGCGGAGCCACGCATCCCAGAAGATGAGGATCAGTCTGCGCATGGGCCGTGTGACCGGCTGGAGGCGGGTTAAGCTGGAAGGGGAGTTTAGCTTCCATTGGCCGGAAGCGGAATTTGAAAGCATGAGACGGAGTGATCCGGCGAGCGGCAAGGTATAGATGTAAACCGCACCGGTGACACTCGCGCCTGAAGCAGCCTCATGAAATTTCGATTACCGATGGTGGTCTGCGCCTCGCTCCTTCTTGCGATAGGAATGGACGGGGCGATGGCGCAAAGCGCTGTGAAAACCGGCAAGGAGCGCCTCGGCAACAAGGCAAACGACGACCAGCGAGTCGACAATTGCAAGGTGGCCCCGGAACACTGGGGCAAGAAGGCCCGCTCGTCCTCTTGTGCGCATAGCGGCAAGCCGGATGTGACGCATTAGCACCATTTCGCCTTGTGATTTCCGGCGTCTCATGGCTAAGGTCCCGCCCCTTGTTGAGACGCGGGGACACCCGAGAAGCAATGGCCGAGCAATCCCAAAGTCGCCCGAAACGCCCGACCTTCACCGATCAGGAGGCGCTGCAATTCCATTCGCAGGGCCGGCCGGGCAAGCTCGCCATCCAGGCGACGAAGCCGATGGCGACGCAGCGTGACTTGTCGCTTGCCTATTCGCCGGGCGTCGCGGTGCCGGTGCTCGCCATCGCGGAGGATGCCTCGCGGGCCTTCGATTACACAGTCAAAGGCAACATGGTCGCGGTTATCACCAACGGCACCGCGATCCTGGGTCTCGGCAATCTCGGCGCGCTGGCGGCGAAGCCGGTGATGGAGGGCAAGGCCGTTCTGTTCAAGCGCTTCGCGGACATCGACTCGATCGACCTCGAAATCGGAACCGAAGACCCGCAGCAATTCGTCGATGCGGTGAAGTTTTTGGGGCCGACCTTCGGCGGCATTAATCTCGAAGATATCAAGGCGCCGGAATGCTTCATCATCGAAGAGCGCCTGCGCGAATTGATGGATATTCCAGTCTTTCATGACGACCAGCACGGCACTGCGATCATCGCAATAGCGGGGATGATCAACGCGATGAAGCTGACCGGCCGCGATATCACGACGACGCGGCTCGTCTGCAATGGCGCGGGTGCGGCGGGCATAGCCTGCCTCGATCTCCTGAAGTTCATGGGCTTCACGCCGGAAAACATCCTGCTCTGCGACACCAAGGGGGTGATCTATCGCGGCCGCAGCGACGGGATGAATCAGTGGAAGAGCGCGCATGCGGTCGAGACGGACAAGCGCTCGCTTGCCGACGCGATGCAGGCCGCCGACATTTTCTTCGGCCTCTCTGCCAAAGGTGCGCTGACGCCGGAGATGGTCAAATCGATGGCGCCCAATCCCATCATCTTCGCCATGGCCAATCCCGATCCGGAGATCACGCCGGAAGACGCGATGGCGGTACGCAACGACGCGATCGTGGCGACGGGCCGTTCCGACTATCCGAACCAGATCAACAATGTTCTAGGCTTTCCCTATATTTTCCGGGGCGCACTCGACGTGCGCGCGACGACGATCAACATGGAGATGAAGGTCGCAGCCGCCAATGCACTGGCGGAACTCGCGCGCGAAGACGTGCCGGACGATGTCGCCGCCGCCTACCAAGGCGCACGCCCGCGCTTCGGCCGCGAATATCTCATTCCCGCGCCGTTCGATCCTCGGCTGATCTCGGTAATACCGGCCGCTGTGGCCAAAGCCGCAATGGATTCCGGCGTGGCACGTAAGCCCATCGTCGACATGAAGGAATACGGCGCGCATCTCTCGGCGCGACGCGATCCCGTCGCCGGCGCCTTGATGACGATCATCGAGCGCGTGCGCCGCTATCCGAAGCGCGTTGTCTTCGCCGAAGGCGAAGAGGAGCAGGTGATCCGTGCCGCGATGTCCTTCGTCAATCAGGAGCTCGGGCGCGCCATTCTCGTCGGACGCGAGGAGCGCATCAGGCAGACCGCTGCGCGCATTGGCCTCGAGCTAGAGGACAAGAATCTCGAAATCCACAATGCCCGGCTGTCGCAGCGTAATGCCGTGTACGCGCAATTCCTGTATGAACGGCTGCAACGCCAGGGCTACCTCTTCCGCGATTGCCAAAGGCTGATCAATCAGGATCGCAATTCGTTTGCTGCCGCGATGGTGGCGCAGGGCGATGCCGATGCACTGGTGACTGGAGTCACGCGCAATTTCTCGATTGCGCTGCAAGAAGTGCGCCGCGTTATCGATCCAAAGCCCGGTCATCGCGTGATCGGTGTCTCGCTCGTGCTTGCGCGCGGGCGGCCCGTGGTCGTGGCAGACACGGCGATCACCGAGATGCCGGAAGCTCACGATCTCGCCGAGATCGCCATCGAGGCGGCTGGCGTGTCGCGGCGGCTCGGCTACGAGCCGCGCGTGGCGATGCTCGCCTTCTCGACCTTCGGGCACCCACCGGGCGAGCGCACCGCGCGCGTGCATGAAGCGGTGCGGATCCTCGACTCCCGCCGCGTCGATTTCGAATACGATGGCGACATGGGCGCCGACATCGCGCTCAACAAAGAGCTGATGGCGGTCTATCCGTTCTGCCGTCTCTCCGACACGGCGAATGTGCTGGTCATGCCGGCGTTCCACTCGGCGTCGATCTCGACCAAAATGCTGCAGGAGCTCGGCGGCGCGACCGTGCTCGGCCCGCTGATCGTCGGGCTCGATAAGCCGGTGCAGATCGTGCAACTCGGCGCCAAGGACAGCGAGATCGTCAACATGGCGGCTCTGGCGGCTTTCAATGTCGGTGGCTGAGTGCGCTTAACCATGGCGCTCGCGCCCGCTGGAAACATCGCCGCTCGGCGTTAGATCAGCTGCAATGTCCATCAGAGAGAAGCCCATGCGCAAGGCGATTTTCATTGCCGCAGTGACGGCGGTGACCGCAATTTCGGCGATACCTGCTGCCGCGCAGTATTATTATGGCGAGCCACCGCCGCTCGTCGTCGGGCCGCCGGTTCCGTACTGGTATCCATCCTACTACCCGCCGGCAGGCGCGGAGCCGCGGCCCTACTATCGCGCGACCGGCCAGCCCGATCCTTATCTCTCCGGCACGCGCGGGCGCATGAATCAGGGCGCCTCGCCGGTCTATCCGGAAGGGCCGGGGAACGCGCGCACGCGCTGAAACGCTTTAGCATATTGGAGCCACTGAAGGTGCATTAACGCGCTTGAGCCCGAGGGCCGCGAGCAAGGCCAGGTCGTCGTCCAGTTCCGCGTTGCGGGTAACGAGGAGTTTCTCGCCGTAGAAGAACGAGTTCGCGCCGGCAAGGAAGCACAGGATCTGCGCGTCGCGACCGAGCTTGGAGCGGCCGGCTGAGAGCCGCACGCGCGACTTCGGCATCAGGACGCGCGCAGTCGCAACCATCCGCACGAACTCCAGCGTATCAACCGGCGTGCGATCGGCCAGCGGCGTTCCGGCGACTGCTACGAGGCCGTTGATCGGCACGCCCTCGGGATGCGGATCGAAGCTTGCCAGGACCTGCAGCATGCCGGCCCGGTCCCGCACGCTTTCGCCCATTCCGATGATGCCGCCGCAACACATCTCGATCCCGGCGCCGCGCACGGCGGCAAGCGTGCGTAGCCGATCGTCGTATGTTCGCTTCGTGATGATCGAACCGTATATTCGGGGCTGGTATCGAGGTTGTGATTGTAGGCGGTCAGCCCCGCCTGCTTCAGGCGGGTGGCTTGGTCTTCGGTCAGCATGCCGAGCGTGACACAAGCTTCCATGCCGAGCGCACGAACGCCGCGCACCATGTCGAGCACGGAATCGAACGCGGGACCGTCTTTTGCCTGCCGCCATGCCGCGCCCATGCAGAAGCGATCGGCGCCAGCCTCGCGCGCCTCGGCCGCGATCGCAAGGACCTCGTTCTTCGCCATCAGATCGATGCGATCGAGCTGGACCTCGCGGTGATGCGCCGATTGCAGTCTTCCGGACAGCCCCCGGTCTTGATGCTGAGCAGGTTCGCCTTTTGGATGTCGTTTGGATCGTGGTACCGGCGGTGCAGCGCATTGGCGCGGCCGACAAGCTCGAGAAGCGGCAGATTGTAGATCGCAACGATCTCATCGATTCCCCAATCGTGCCGTACATCCGGGGAAGTGGCGACAGGCGTGTATGCGTGCACTGCGATACCTCCGAGGAAGCCGCTTCAGCGCAAGATTTTCACCTTGTGCTGCGCGACGGGAATCTGCACGCGCACCTTGGCGACGCGTTGCGGATCGATGCGCGTCGTAACCGTGCCGACCCCGTCCGACGCTTTGGCGACCACGTGACCCCAGGGGTCGATGACCATCGAGTGGCCGTAGGTCTGCCGTACCTGATTGCCGGCAATGTGTGCGCCGGTTTGCGCCGCGGCCAGGAAGTAGGTTTCGGTCTCGATCGCGCGGGCGCGGCAGAGCACTTCCCAATGATCCTTGCCGGTCTGCATGGTGAAAGCGGAGGGTAGCGCGATCATCTCGGCGCCCTTTTCGGCGAGCGCCTGGAAAAGATCGGGAAAGCGCAGGTCATAACAGATCGCGCAGCCGACGGTCACGCCCTCGCATTCATATGTCGCGATCGAATCTCCGGGCGCGAAGGCGGCGCTTTCGCGATAGCTCACGCCGTCGGGCGTGGTGATGTCGAACATGTGAATTTTGCGATAGCGCGCGATCTCCTTGCCGTGGCGATCGAAAACGACGGTCGTATTGTGAATGCGGCCATCGCCGTTCTCGTCAGCCTTTTCCAGGATCGAGCCGGCGTGAATGAACACGCGATGCTTTGCGGCGAGTTCCTGGCACAGCGAATATGCCGGCCCGCCGGGAATTTCCTCCGCCGCCTCGAATTTGTCGTGCCGCGAGCCGCCCATGAAGTCGAAGACTTCCGGCAGGCAGATCCAGTCCGGCTTATCCTCCGCGACGGCTTTCTCAATCAAATCATGCGCGGCGGCGAGATTCGCCGCCTTGTCATTGATCGAATTCATCTGGATCAGCGAGACTTTCATATAGCTCTCTAGCGCCTTCGAGCTCCGTTCGGCATCCCTATATTATGCCGCAGCATCGTCCGAGCGGTCTTCGGGTATGGTGTTGCGAGCTTGGATGGGTCTTCGTTCCTGCGGGCGTGAGTTATCCGCGCCGCGCGCGAATTCGCGGATTGGAGAGAGTGAAAAGACACGGGCGCCGGGCGACCGATCCTAATTTTTATGGCCGGTCGCCCGGCGCCCATGTGCGGCGATTTCTGACTCCTGCGTCCCGCAGCTTCGCGAACCTGGTTTGGCTTGATCAGCCACCTTGATCCGCTCAAGCGATCTTAAGCCGCGGACCGGTCATATTGCCGGACGGGCGGGTTACTCGGCGTTTTGTCCTCTTCCACGCGCGCAGGTTTCGCCGCGCACGGGTCTCGGCAAGATGCCGTTTGCAAGAGCCTCCCGAGACGCAGGCTCCGATACCCGCGCCGCAGGCGCCGCTTCCCGCCCGCGCTGCCCGGCACGAAAACCGGAGAGCGCCCTTCAGGTGGGCGGAACGGGTGAGCTTGTATAGGAATATTATCCGGAAGTCAATAGCGATTGCAAAAGGCGAAGCGTCATCTACCCGACGACCCCGAGCGAATACATTGACCCGACCGGCCTACCGCGCAGGCGTCGTCTCGCCGCTACGGCTCGAGCACGGAATCCCAGTAGAGATAGTCCATCCAGCTTTCGTGCAGATAATTCGGCGGGAACAGGCGGCCGTTCTGATGCAGGTCGTGCACCGTCGGCTGGTACGGCATGCGCGACGGATACATATGCGCCTCGCGCGCCAGGCGGTCGCCTTTCCTGAGATTGCAGGTGGAACAGGCTGCGACGACGTTGTCCCAGGTCGTATGGCCGCCTTTTGAGCGCGGCACGACGTGATCGAATGTCAGCTCATCGCGCTCGCCGCAATATTGGCAGGTGAAGCGGTCGCGCAGGAAAACATTGAACCGGGTGAAGGCCGGATGACGCGACGGCTTGACGTAGTTTTTAAGCGACACGACCGAAGGCAGCGCCATTTCGAAGCTTGGGCTGCGCACCACACGCTCGTAATTCGAGACGATGTTTACACGATCGAGGAACACGGCCTTGATCGCATCCTGCCACGACCACAGCGACAGCGGATAATAACTCAGCGGCCGGAAATCCGCATTGAGAACGAGCGCCGGACAAGCCTCGGGCGACACGAGTGGATGAACATGAACCGTCAACCCGGGCACCTCCTCCCGTATTCAAGCCCCATCGAATCTGCCGCCCGCATATCCTACAGGGCTCGTGACGCACTTGTGAACCCCCGTGCCCCCGGCCAGATTACCGCGTGGGGATCGGCGTTCCGCTGCGATAATCATAAAATCCGCGCTTTGTCTTTCGCCCGAGCCAGCCGGCCTCCACGTATTTCACCAGCAGCGGGCAGGGCCGGTACTTCGAATCGGCCAGTCCCTCGTGCAGCACCTGCATGACCGAGAGGCAGACATCGAGGCCGATGAAATCGGCAAGCTGCAGCGGACCCATTGGATGATTGGCGCCAAGCCGCATCGCGGTGTCGATCGAGTCGACGGAGCCGACGCCTTCGTAAAGCGTGTAGATCGCCTCGTTGATCATCGGCAAGAGGATGCGGTTGACAATGAAGGCGGGGAAATCCTCGGAAACGGTGACCGTCTTTCCGAGTTTCAAAACGAAATCGCGCGACGTCTCGTATGTGCTGTCTTCAGTCGCGATGCCGCGGATGAGCTCGACCAGCTGCATGCGTGGCACGGGATTCATAAAATGGATGCCGATGAATCGTTCGGGACGATCGGTGACCGAGGCAAGCCGCGTGATGGAGATCGAGGATGTATTGGACGCGATGATTGCTTCCGGCTTCAACGCCGGGCAGAGTTCGCGGAAAATCGAGCGCTTTAGTTCCTCGCTTTCGGTCGTCGCCTCGATGACGAGGTCGCAATCCGCGAATGCGGCATACTCTGTCGCCGGCTTGATCCGCTGCAGTGCTGCTGCGCGCGCAGTATCGTCGAGACGGTGGCGTTCGATATCCCGCGCCATCGAATGGTCGATATCCGCGACGGCTTCCTTGATGCGCTCCTCGGAAATATCGTTCAGGCTGACGTCGAGGCCGCCGACCGCGCAGACCTGCGCAATGCCTTTGCCCATTTGGCCTGCGCCGATCACCCCTACTTTGCGGATTTCGGCGCTCATCCCCTCACCTGAACCTTTGCGACCGCGCGCATCATAAGCAATACTGCACTGCGGTAAAGGCGGCCTGTGTCAACGGCCGGCCTTTTCGAGTTCCTTTTCAAGTTCGGGCAGCACTTTGAAAAGGTCGCCGACAATTCCGTAATCCGCGACCTGGAAGATGGGCGCTTCTTCGTCCTTATTGATGGCGACGATGACCTTCGAGTCCTTCATGCCGGCAAGGTGCTGGATCGCCCCGGAAATGCCGACGGCGATGTAGAGGTCGGGGGCAACAACCTTGCCGGTCTGCCCGACCTGCCAGTCGTTCGGCGCATAGCCCGCATCAACGGCGGCGCGGGAGGCACCCATAGCGGCGCCGAGCCGGTCGGCGACGGGCTCGATATAGGTCTTGAAATTCTCGGCATTCTGCATCGCCCGGCCGCCGGAAATGATGATTTTCGCGGCGGCGAGCTCCGGCCGGTCGGACTTGGCGAGGTTCTCCTCCTTGAAAGAAGACACGCCGGGGTCACCCGCCGCGCTCACCGGCTCGATTTGCGCATTGCCGCCCTCACCGGTCGCCTTAAAGGCAGAAGTGCGCACGGTGATGACCTTCTTCGCGTCCGAGGTCTGCACTGTCTGCACCGCGTTGCCGGCATAGATCGGCCGCTCAAATGTGTCGGACGAGACGACTTTGGTGATCTCTGAAATCTGCATGACGTCGAGGAGCGCAGCGACGCGCGGCATGATGTTCTTCGCCGCGCTCGTTGCCGGGGCAACGATCACCGGATGATGCTCCGCCATCTTGGCGAGCAATGCAGCGACGGGCTCGGCTAGCTGATGAGCGTACTCGGTTCCCTCCGCCAGGTGCACCTTCTCGACGCCCGCGAGCTTTGCCGCCTCCTCGGCCGCGCCTCGCACATTCTCGCCGACCACAAGGACATGGACCGGCTGCCCCATATCGGCAGCCGCAGTGACCGCCTTCGCCGTCGCCTCGTTGAGCTTGGTACCGTGGACCTCGGCGAGAACGAGCGTCGCCATCAGATCACCCCGACTTCGTTCTTGAGCTTGGACACGAGTTCTTCCACCGTCGCCACCTTCACCCCCGCCTTGCGACCGGGCGGCTCGACCGTCTTCACCACCTTCAGCCGCGGCGTGACATCGACGCCGTAATCGGCCGGCGTCTTCTCCGCGATCGGCTTCTTCTTGGCCTTCATGATGTTCGGCAGGGAGGCATAGCGCGGCTCGTTGAGGCGAAGGTCCGTCGTGACCACCGCCGGTAGCTTCAGCGTCACCGTCTGCAAGCCGCCGTCGACCTCGCGGGTGACATCGACACTCTCGCCGTCGATGACCACCTTCGAGGCGAACGTCCCCTGGCCCCAGCCGAGCAGGGCGGCGAGCATCTGGCCGGTCTGGTTGCAATCGTCGTCGATCGCTTGCTTGCCCATGATGACCAGCCCCGGCTGCTCTTCCTCAGCGATGGCTGTGAGGATTTTGGCGACCGCCAGCGGTTCCGGCGGCTGATCGGTTTTGACCAGAATGCCGCGGTCGGCACCCATGGCGAGCCCGGTGCGGATCGTCTCGGAGGCCTGCTGCGGCCCGATCGAGACCACGATGATTTCGCTCGCCTTGCCGGCCTCCCTAAGCCGCAGCGCCTCTTCGACGGCGATCTCGTCGAACGGATTCATCGACATTTTCACGTTGGCGAGCTCGACGCCCGAGCCGTCGCTCTTGACGCGGACCTTGACGTTGAAATCGATGACCCGTTTGACGGGGACCAAGATTTTCATCGAGAACTCCCGAGCGCCGCCCGCGCAGTGGCGCCCGTGGTAATCGGCGGCCTAGACCGAGTCAACGCGGCGCAACATTCGTGAAATTCGCGGCGGAACGTGAAATTCGCCGGAGGATCAAGCCACTTGCCGGCGCCAGAACCAGCGCCGGCGCGAACGCAGTGCGCGTTTGGCTTCCGCTGCCGCTTCGAGTGCGGCGACGGAGAAATGCTCGCCCGGAATGAAAGCGTCGAACGCCGCCCAGAATTGCGTGCGGATATAATCGCGCTCCATCATGATCTCGTGCTTCGAGTCGGGAATGACGATCAGCCGTCCGACTTTCAGCCGCGTCGCGAAGCGCTCGACGGCACGCAACGGCACGACGCGATCCTGGCCTGCGCCAAGGACGAGCGTCGGGGTCAGCGTCCGCCGCGGATATTCGGCGTCGGCAAACTCATCCATCAACCGGAAAGCCGCGTTCAGCCAGCCGACGGTCGGGCCGCCGAGGCCGAGTTGCGGCGCCGCCTCGAGGATGCGCGCGAGCCGCTCGAAGCGGACCGGATCGGAGGTGAGGTCGTTGGCCGCAAAGCCGCACTCCAGCGTCGCCTTCCGCGAGCCGCCGGGAACGTAAGCGGTCCCGAGCCCGACCATGTCGAGCCCCTCCATCAGCGCGCGCACCAGCCGCGGAAAGCGCAAGCCGGCAATGTCGATCATTGGCGCGGTGAGGACCATGCGCGCGAAGGGCGAGCGTCCGGCTCGCGCCTGCGCCAGCAAGATCGCCCCGCCCATGGAATGGCCGAGCGCAAACCATGGCTCCGGACAGAGGAATTGCAGCACCTGTTGATGCAGCGCGTCGAGATCGCGTTCGAAAAAAGCGAAATCGTCGACATGTCCTTTGCGCGAATCTTTAAGGTCGCGGTCGGACAGACCTTGGCCCCGCCAGTCCATCGCCACGACGACGAATCCGCGTGCCAGCAGCTCGCCCGCAACCTCGAAATATTTCTCGATGAATTCGGTGCGGCCCTGAATGACAACGACGGTGCCGAGCGGCTCGCCTTGCGGGACCCAGCGCACGACGCGCAAGAGAAGGTCGTCGGCGGTACGAACGGGCGTGACGATCGCGTCCGGTGGTGCGGGATTGGCGGGAGTGGGGAAGAGATCCATTCGCGCGATGAGGTCCGGCGGGCGCCGCCTTATGCCCGCGTCGCACTGGAATGGGAAGTGCGCACGCTCTTTTCCGCCGCGGGACGCAGGCTCTCGACGAGCCGGTCGCGCGCGCGATCGAGGCTGCCGTTGAGCTCCGCCGTCGCGGCCGTACCGAGCCGTCGCTCGAGGTCGGCCTGCGCGGCGCGCCAGGCGGGAACGGCGTCCCTTAATCGCTGCCGGCCGGCGGCAGTCAGCGCCACGGCGCGCACGCGCCGGTCATTCTTGTCGGGCCGCACGTCGACCAGCTTGTCACGCTGCAGCGTATTGAGATTGCGGTTGAGCGTGGTCGGATCGAGCCCGACGATGTTCGCGAGCGCGCCGATCGAAATGTCCTTGCCCGTCTTCGAGCGAGGCTCGGCGATGGTCGTCATCAGGCCGAATTGGGCGATCGTCAGATCGTGGGCCGAAAGCGCTTCGTCGTAGAGCTGCGTCACCAGCCGCGCCATGCGGCGCAAACGGCGGCAGGTGCAGCCAAGCGATGCGGCGTTTGCCACCTCGGGTGCGGTCTGAATTTCGCGCGCGTCCATCGTGATAGACATAGCTGGCATGCCTTGCGTTTGCGAGCCACGAGATTGACGCGGCTTAGAATAGCTGCATATACAGCTAACGTCCACCCGCGGCGGAGTTGCGAAAAATGCAGGCGCAGACAAGCACAGCCGCGATCGTCGTCGCGCCCCTCGAAGCGCGCTCGCGTCCAGCCCGGCTGCCGATCCGCCAGGCGATGCTGGAAGGGCCGATCCTTCCGACCATGCTGCGCTTCGCGCTGCCGACCCTTGTGGTCCTCGTCGCGCAAACGCTCGTCGGCGTCGTCGAGACCTTTTACGTGAGCTTCCTCGGCACCGAGGCACTGGCCGGCGTGGCGTTGGTCTTCCCCGTCCTCATGCTGATGCAAATGATGTCGAATGGCGGCGTCGGCGGCGGCGTCGCCTCGGCAATCGCGCGTGCGATCGGCGCTGGGCGGCGGGCTGACGCCGACGCGCTGCTCTTCCACGCGATGATCATCGCGGTCGCCTGCGGCGTGATCTTCATGGGCGGCGCGCTCGTGTTCGGACCGCGTCTCTATCGCGCCCTCGGCGGTCACGGCGCGGCGCTCGACGCGGCCGTGCTCTATTCCGCGCTCATCTTCATCGGCGCGATCCTCATCTGGATGACGAATCTTGCCTCGGCGGCGCTACGCGGCGTCGGCAACGTGAAGGCGCCGGCCTGGATCATTCTCGCCGGCAGCGCGATCACCATTCCGCTCTCGCCCGCCTTAATCTTCGGCTTCGGGCCGATTCCGCGCCTGGAGGTCGCGGGCGCCGGGGTGACGATCTTGCTTTACTATCTCGGCGCCACGATCGTCCTCTTCTTCTACCTGCGCAACGGACACGCCGGCCTGAACCTGCGCTGGGCCAAGCCCGAATGGCGCCTGTTCACGAATATTCTGAGCGTCGGGCTCCTCTCCGCCTTCGGCACGCTGCAGAGCAATCTCACTGTCGTGCTCGTCACCGGGGCGGTCGGTGTCTTCGGCATCGATGCGCTTGCCGGCTACGGCACGGCTTCGCGGCTCGACTACATCATGATCCCGCTGATGTTTGGGCTCGGCACGGCGCTGGTCACAATAGTCGGCACCAATGTCGGGGCGGGGCAAGTCGCCCGCGCCCGCCGCATCGCCTGGACCGGCGCGATCTTCGCCGCGCTCGTCCTCGAAGCGATCGGCCTTTTCGTGGCATTCCTGCCGCAGGCCTGGATCGGCATTTTTACCAACGAGCCGGCGGTGCTGGCGACCGGCGCGCTTTATCTGCGCGAGGTCGGCCCGTTCTACGGCTTCATCGGCCTTGCTCTTTTGATCTACTTCGCCAGCCAGGGCGCCGGGACCATTCTGCTGCCCATTCTCGCCGGCACGCTGCGGCTCTTGATCGCGGCGGTCCTCGGCTGGGTCGCGGTCACCCGCTTCAATGCCGGCCTGCCCGTGCTCTTTGCCCTGGTTGCTGCGTCCTCGGTCGCCTTTGCCGCGCTTAGTGCGGCTGCTCTCCTGCGCCCGGGATGGGGCCGCGCTGGGGCTTAAAAATTTTTGGCGCCGCCCTCTTGCGGCGAAAAATCGCACTTCCTAACTCGAAATCAGCGCGGGCCATAACGGACGCGCGTAGACGACGGCGCTTTCGGCCGGTGCAATTGTGCCCTCTCCGGGTGCGCCGCATGTCGCTCGCATGGAGGATATGCAATGCGTTCTTACGATCTCTCACCCCTCTACCGCTCCACCGTCGGCTTCGACCGACTTTTCTCCCTGCTCGACCAGGCGACCGGCGCTGAGCCCGCCCCGACCTATCCGCCCTACAATATCGAGCGCACCGGCGAGAATGCTTATCGCATTACCGTCGCCGTCGCCGGCTTCGGCGAGAACGAGCTCTCGATCGAGAGCCGTGAAAACACCCTGACCATCAAGGGTTCGAAAGAGCAGCGCGCCGAAGGCGACGTCCGCTCCGAAGTGCTCTATCAGGGCATTGCCGCGCGCGCCTTCGAGCGCCGCTTCCAGCTCGCCGACCACGTCCAGGTCACCGGCGCGAGCCTCGAGAACGGCCTCCTGCACGTCGATCTTGTCCGCGAGCTCCCCGAGGCGCAGAAGCCGCGCCAGATCCCGATCGGCAAGACCAACGGCCCGCGGGTCGTAGAATCCAAGGCCGCGTAATTCGCGTCATCAGCGGAACGAAAGAGGGCGCCCGTCTGGGGCGCCCTTTTTGTTAAGCCGCAGCCTGCCTCAGACGCAATCGGTCAACGACGGGCAGCAAAGCTCGGATCGGGCAATTGCGCCGGCCATTCAATGGCCCCCACTACGCGCGCTTCAGTAAGCACCAGCAGAACCGCTAGGAGCGCCGCCACCATACTCAGGAGCGGTGAAACGTCGGGACCTCGCTCTTTCCTATCAGGAGCTCGACGCTCTGGCAGCAACATGGGCATGCGGGCACCTCTGCGACGGCTGGACTTATGTTAGCGGCGGCAGACCGGCTCTCCCCGCCCCTCCCATTGTAGTGGTTCCAGACGATCCAGACCTTACAGAATTGCTGAAGGGATCAGAGCCTCCGTTGTTCAGATACATTCTCCCGTTCGAGATGCCGCTGTTATTAAAGCTAAGACCTCTCAACCCCGCCGTACCGGCCATGCCGAGACCACCATGCGCGGCGTAAGCTACCTGTGAGGCGGCGAGGACTGCGGCTGCCGACAGCCAAAAGATTGCTTTCCGCTTTGTCATTTCGAATTCCTAATCCCATACATTGATCGAAATAGATCAACCACATTGTTGGTTGCGACCTTGCCGATAACTGCCGATCGATCGAGACAATTTGCGCTTCTTCAGGCAATTTTGACTGGCTGCCATCCGCGATCCGGTTCTCGTTTGGCTGCCTCTTTCATCCTGGTCGTATTCGTTGAAATTTAGTCGGAATAGCGCTGCTCGCTCCACGGGTCGCCGCGATTGTGATAGCCGCGCACTTCCCAGAAGCCGGGATGATCGCGCGTCGCGAACTCGATTCTTTGCAGCCACTTCGCGCTCTTCCAGAAATAAAGATGCGGCACGACGAGCCGCGCCGGCCCGCCATGCTCCGGCGGTAGCGGCTGACCCTGCCAGCTATGTGCGATCAGCGCGTCCTCGGCGGCAAAATCATCGAGCGGCAGGTTGGTCGTGTAGCCGTCATAGCTCGTCAGGATGACGAAGGCAGCATCGTCCTTCGGCAGCACTTTGGCGAGCAGGTCGCGCGTGGCGAGCCCCTGCCATTGATTGTCGTAGCGCGACCACGTCGTGACGCAATGGATGTCGGAGACTTCCTGAGTTTGCGGTTGTGCCTCGAACTCCATCCAGCTCCATGAGACCGGATGCTCCACCGCGCCGGTAACGTCGAGCCGCCAGTGCTCGCGCGTGATGCTCGGCACGATGCCGAGATCGAGCACCGGCCAATCCTTGACGATGTGCTGGCCGGGCGGCAGCCGCTCCGAATCCGGGCGGGCATGGCGGCCGGTCAGGAATTTTCCTTCGCGCGCCCATTTCTGCTTGGTGCGCGTGAGCTTTGTGTCGGGCGGGGTAGGCAAGTTTTGATCGCTGCCGGTCATGTCCTCAAGCGCGCCCGGCCGAGTGGGGTGACCTTCACCTAGATCGAATCGGCGCGTTCGGCCAGCGCCGTCCTTCGCCGCGGACGCGCTACGCTCTCATGCGCTACACGCGCCTGTTCTGCCTTGGCTGCGGCGATATGGCCGATCCAGTTTAAGAAAAAGCGTGCGGCCGGCGCGCGCCAATCGGCGCGGCCGAGCCGATCGGCTTCGATCAGTGGGAAATGTTCCAAGATGGCAGGCGATCTCGCCGAGCGCGCTTGCTCCGCGAACTTTGCGGTCGTCTACGCGACGACGCAGCTCGGCCTGCCGAAAGCACGATGCTCAACGCCATCATTATCGGCTCATTGATCGAGGTCTTCACCATCCCGCTCTTCGGGTATATCAGCGATATCGTCGGTCGCCGGCCGCTCTACTTTGCCGGCGCGATCTTCACGATCCTGTTCGCCTTCCCGCTGTTCTGGCTTTTCGACACCAAGAATGCGCTCGTCATCGGCGCAACGGTCGCCGTCGCCATAAGCTTTGGCCACGGCCTGATGTTCGGGCTGCTGTCGACTTATCTGCCCGAGCTTTTCGGCACAAAGGTGCGCTATACCGGCGCCTCGCTCGGCTTCCAGGTCGCCGCGGCGATCGGCGGTGGTCTCTCTCCGGTCATTCGACCTCGCTGACGCAATCATTCGGCGGCACGACGGGCGTCTCGGTTCTGTTGATCGTGCTCGCCTCGATCATCTTCATCGCAACGCTCTGCGCCCGCGAGACGCGCGACACGCCGCTCTGACGTCTTATCTTTCACGCGGACCGCACCCGTCGGGAGCTTCGAGCGGCCGACGGGGCGAGCCCAGCCGTAGATATTTTGACTGTTGCGATCAGGCGTTCGGATATCGATGGCCGATAGCCAGCGGCGTGCATCCATGTACGTTCGCCGAACATGAAAGCGGTTGCCACCACCATGGCGGCAGGTTGGGCGCCGGCGAGTAACGCCACCAGCATAATGGCCCAGCAGCTTCCCGTGCAAAAAGCGGCGGAACGAGCTCCGAAGGCAAACGCATCGGTCAGGGCGGCGCGGCCGAAAGCTCGCAAGGTGGGTAGGCGGTGCGCGCCATTGAGGCAGGCCCGCTTAGTCGAACAGACTTGCCACAGGGTTGCGGCGAGAGCGGCGCAGGGCAATGCCAACACGCCAAGCTGCACGCGCAGGGTAATCGCAACGGGCACCAACATCGCCCCCGCGCACATCCAGGTAGCGAATTGCCCGGCGAGAAAGGCGCTCACTGAAAAGATGCGCATTCGCGGCAAGCTGCCGCGCCAGATACAGCGGAGCGGCGCATAGAGAAGTGGCGGGATCATCACCAGCAGCATCGTCGCCCAAGAGGCAGAGAGAA
>Ga0164304_10000117_pt1 | contig 18192 bp, 12 predicted proteins | sample Whisoiple_217_MG_FD_110216 | JGI IMG/M metagenome (GOLD analysis project Ga0164304, IMG submission 110216) | Soil microbial communities amended with pyrogenic organic matter from upstate New York, USA - Whitman soil sample_217_MG | ecosystem: Environmental > Terrestrial > Soil > Agricultural...
CGGCTCGTCCTGCGCGGCCAGGGTGAGGACGGTCACGGCGCGCCCCTTTCCGGCCCAGTAGTTTGCCATCGTGGTCAGGACCCGCTCTGCCCCGCCGCTGGTCAGGGTGGGGATGACGAAGGTGATTCGCGCGGCGGTCATCTGGAGCCCGTCGCGGCGCTCAGGCGAGCGGTCATCAACCGGCGGAAGAGGTAGAAGTTGAAGACGAGGGCGAGCGTGTAGTTGCCGACGGTGGCCATGGCGATGCCGGTGATGCCGAACCACTCCTTGAAGAGGTAATCGGCCACGATGTTGAAGGTGAAGATGACGATCGAGCCGATCAGCAGGTAGCGGGTGGCGCGCATCGCGTTCAGCACGCGCGAGAGCAGCTGGGAGAGCGTGTAGGCGGGGATCATCAGGGCAAAGATCATCTGGAGCTCCGCCACGTCCCGCGTGTCGGAGGGGTTGAACTCGCCATGCTCGAACAGCACCCGCACGATGACCGTCGAGAGCGCGATGATCAGGATCGTCACCGGGATGGTCGCCAGCAGCACCATCGCCAGGTAGCCCTTGACCTGCTGATGCAGGCGGACCCACTCCCGGTCGGCGACCAGCCGGGAGAAGCGCGGGTAGACGACCGTGGCCAGCGCGGCCGAGCCGATCGCGAGGACCGGCAGGACCAGCTTGTTGCCATAGCTGAGGATAGCGAGGCTGCCCTGGCCGAGGGTCGCGGCCATCGCCTGATCGACGACACCGACCCCGCCGAAGACGATGCCGTTCGCGAGGTAGGGCACGAATTGGCGGAGGGCCATCCGCGTCTCGAGTAGGCCCCCATGCCAGGATGGGACGATGTCCAGTTGGTGGCGGTGGAGGCCGATGACCAGGAAGACGACCTGGGCGAAGCTGCCCAGCACGAATCCGACGGTTGGGGACGTGATCCCGCCCTGGGGATAGATCCAGAGCGCACCGATGGTTGCCACAGGAACCAACACCGGCGACATCGCGGCAAGCCCGAAGCGGTCGCCGGTATTGAGCATGGCGGACCAGATCGTCGACATCGCGAACAGGAAAATCGCCGGGAGCATGATCATCCACAGCTCACGCGTCTGACCCAGCTTGGCAGGGCCGAAGTTGGAGGTGACCAGCGGGAGGAACGTGTCCCGGAGCGGGATCATGGCCAGGGTGACCACGATCAGGCCGGCGATGCTGATCAGGAGCATCTCGCTCAGGAAGCGGCGGGAATGGCGTTCGCCGCCCTGGCCGTGCGCTTCGGCCTGAAGCGGGATGATCACGCCGGCGAAGGCATTGCCGACGATGATGGCGAGGAACTGCGGGATCGCCCAGGCCGCGATGAAGGCATCGGCCGCGTCCGACGTTCCGAACTCGGAGGCGAGGACGACATCGCGCAGCATGCCGGCGATCTTGACGCCGACCGAGCAAAGGGCGACGACAGCAATATTGAGCAGGAGCTGCCGGTGATTCCCCAGACGGCCGAGCCGGCCGGAGATCGGCAGCGCGCGACTCTGGACAGCCATGGCTGGAATCACTCAACGCGCATCACGGTCCGTCTGGTCCGTGCGTCAGGCTTCAGCATGCCCCAGAAGTCACACGGCGAGACCGGAATCGGCCCACCCGGTAGTACTAATCGCCGGGTGACCAACCTCCCGAAAGTCGCTGGGCGACGCTACTGCCCGGCGATGACCTCGATCGTGCCGCGATGGTCGGGGAAGACGCCGTCGAAGTACGGATATGTCCCGGGTTGATCGAAGGTCTGCACGAACTCCTGGCCTGGAATGAGCGAGCCGGAATCCCACTGGACCGGGCTGGACGGGTCCGCCTTCGTCGAGTGCTCGAACTCGCCGGTGTTTCGCCAGGTCACGGTGGTTCCAGCCGTGATGGTGATCGAGGCCGGGTCGATGCCGAGGTCCGAGAGCTTGATCAGCGTGGGTCCCTGCTCGGCGCCCGAGCATGAGGGCGGCGTCAGATCGTAGTCCTCTGCTCGCAGGGGCAACGGAGCGCCAGTTTCGACACGCAAGATCACGCCCGTGCCGGTATCCGCGCCGACCGCCGGCATGGAGACGTACAGGGCGGCGTCGGGGCCGAACTGGATCGTGGTCGGCAGGTTGAGGAGCGTGGCGACCTCTTCCAGGCTATCCGCGCCGGTCTGGCGGACGATGCGGCCGGTGCCGGGTACGAAGAATGGCGGGTGATCGCGGCCGCCCGAGAGCTCGCTGGCGTAGAGGGTGCCCTGGCGGTCGATCGCGAGGCCGGTGATCATCGTCAGGCCGGACCAGACCGTTTCGGTCTTGTTGTCGGTTCCGATCTTGATCACGGTGGCGGAACCGGCGGTGAAGGGCGCGGAGGTGAGGTGGCCGACGTAGATTGCGCCATCCGGTCCGATGGCGATTGCGGTCGGTACCTGGTTGTCCGCGGAGAGATCGGCGATGCGGGTGATCGCGCCGTCGAGGTCGACCCGCACGACCTGCTCGCTGTTGCTCTCGACGACCCAGAGGGCGGAGCCGGCGGAGTCGGTTGCCATGCTGTACCACGAGCCGTCGGGATCGAAGTCATTCTCCGGCGGGTTGGCGACCGGGTTGGTGCGGAGCCAGCCACTGAGATCCGCCAGGAGGACCGGGCTACCGGTGGTAACGTCGTAGATTCCGGCCGGCTGATCCGGGTTGCCGTGGGCCGCGCCGCCACCGGCGACGAGCGCGTAGATCTTGTCTCCGATGATGACGACGGCGCTCGGACCGATCGATTCCCCGCCGGCGCCGCGCGCCGAGGCGAGGTTGGCGGCTAACGGTGTGGGGCAACTGGCCGCGATGCGGACCACCGCCCCGGTTGGGCCGCCGGTGTAGGGCCCGGTCGGTGCGGGCACGTCCTCGGTGGCCGCAGTCTCGCCGCCGGTGCCGGATTCGGCCACGATGAGTTGGCCCTCGGAGGTGAATGCGAACCCGCGGGGATTGATCAGGCCGGCGGCGGCGACCGAGAGTGGCGCGACATCGGTCTGGGCCCGTGAATGGGCCGGCGAGATGAGGCCGGGCGATACGGCCAGCATCAGGAAGACGAGGGTCCAGATTCGCGACATGGGTGCTCCTGTGGCGATCAGGTTGCCCAATCGCGACAGGTCCCCTATCCGGTCAGGCGGACAACGGCGTCGCTGGCGGGCAATCTGAGATTTCGGGCCGGGTTTCCGGCTGTGCCGTCCTTGGCGTCGTACATCGACCGGTCGGCCGCATCAATCAGCGATTGCCGGTCGGCTGCCTGGGTAGGATACGCGGCGACGCCGATGGAGAACGACGGCACGATCTGGCTGCCGTCGGCCATGGCGATGCAGTAGGTGGCCGCGAGATCTATCAGGCGATCGCGGAGGTGAATCGCGGCGACCGTGTCGGTTCCCGGCAGAATTGCGGCGAACTCATCGCCGCCGTACCGGGCAACGAGGTCGGATGCCCGCAATGATTGCGAGAAGAAGCGGGCGATCTCGCGGAGGACGCCGTCTCCGGCCAGGTGGCCGTAGGCATCGTTGATCTCCTTGAAGTCGTTCATGTCGATCATCAGGAGTGCGACCGGATCTTCGGTGCGGTCGGCGATCGCCATCTGGTGGTCGAGCCGCTCGAGGAAGGCGCGATGATTGAGGACGCCGGTCAGGCCGTCGATGGTCGCCTGCTCGGCCAGGGCCATGTGCGTGCGGGCGCGGTCGATGGCCAGGGCCGCGAGGCTGCCGAACTCGACGGCGAGGCGGACCTTGTCCGGCGTGAAGGCATGGCGCTCGCGCGAGTAGAAGCTGATCGTGCCGACCGAGCGCCCGGCAAGGGTCATTGGCGCGATCAAGCCGGATTTGGTGTCGAGTGCGAACAACCCGGCCCGCTCACGCGCGGTCAGATCGTTGTCCTCGCTGTCCAGGACAGCCGGCTGTTGCTGTTCCAGGACCTGCTGGGTGATCGGCCAATCAGTGAGCGGCATTTCCAGGCCCGGCCCGGAAGTGATCCCTCCCCAACCATCGACGAGCACCTGGGCGAGCATGACGGTGGCATTGAGGTTCGGGGCGATCCCTTCGATCTCGCAGCACTCGGCGCCGATCAGGTTCATCGTCTCGAACGAGATCTTCTCGAGAACGGCGTCGATCGAGGATTGGGTCGCGTCCATGACCGCGCGGTTGACCGCCAGCAGGGCAGATTGTTCGTTGGCGTAGCGGCGCGTGGTTTCGAGCAGCCGAGAGGAACGGATCGCGAGCGCGGTTTGAGTCGCGACCTCGCGGCCGACTCGAATCGTCTCATCGTCGAACGGGTGTGGTTCCACGGAGTAGAACGCGGCGATCCCAAGCAACTGATCATCGGCGCGGAGCGGGAAAATGGCGGAGGCCTTGCCGCGGGACTTCTCCATATCCTTGCGAAGCTGCGGATGGAGTGCCTGATCGAGGAGCGTGAACGACGACGCCTCCTCCGACTCGACGAATGGACGGAAGGCGCTATCCGGCGGAACGGGGAACCGGTACCCGGGCTCCAGCCGGTAGGGCCAGCGCTCGCGGCCGACATCGGCCATGCAAACCAGCTCGCTCGATCCAGGATCCCACTGGTAGATCGACACACCGTCGACGCGGTGGATGCCGAGGCAGGCCCGACCGATGAGCTGCAGTTTCTGGGAGACATCGGCATCCGAGATCGCGGCCCGGCCGACATCCACCACGGCCGCGCGATCGGTCGCCCGCCGCTGTTGCTCGCGGGCAGTCAGGCCGTTCGAGAGCGCGAGGGCGATCAGCGAGCTGGCGCTGTCGATGAGGTTGATCACGTCCTGGCCGAACTGGTCCGGCCGGCGGTCGTAAACGCCGATGTAACCCAAACATTCGTCGTTGAGCCGAAGTGGCGCGAGCACGTAGGTTTCGAGGCCCGCCTGGTTGGCCTCGATGAAGTCCACCTGGGCCGGTGTTCCGTAGCCACGGCTGACCAGGAATGCGCCCTGGCTCGTCAGCACCCGCTGGTATGACGGGTAATTGCTGATCGGATCGAGGTCACCGGGATCGTCAGCGAAGTCCCAGTCCGGCGCGGTCACGTCGGCCACGATTTCGAATGCCGCCAGTTCGGGGCGCAGGAGCCCGACGCTGGCTGACTCCGCGTCGGCCACCACGCAGAGGGCGGTGCAGACGCGATGCATGGCCTCGTGGACATCCAGGCTGGAGGTCGCCGCGGTGGTGACCTCCAGCAGCGCTTCCTGATGCCTGCGGCGACTGCGTTCGCGCTCGTGGGTGCGGGCGTTCTGGATCGCGTTGGCCGCGTGCGTGGCCAGGGTGTGCGCGACTGTCTGCTGCGCGTTGGAGAAGGCGTAGCGCTTGCGGGAATAGAGATTGAGGATGCCGACGCAGCGGTCCTCGAGCCAGATCGGAATGAGCAGAATGCTCTGGGTACCAAACCCCACCATGTCTTCGCGCAGGCGACCGTAGACACGCGGGTCATCGATCGACCCAATCGAGACCGGCGCATTGCTGGTGACCGTCTGATCGTCGATGGACCAGGCGCCGATCTTCGCCCGTGCCCCGCGTTGCGCCCAGTTCATTGGCTGCCAGTCGGGCACCGCCGAGTATGCCTCGGTGACGAGCTCGTTCTGGTCGTGATCGACCAGCTCGATATGACAGCTCTCGGCCCCGGCCAGTCCGATGGTGGCGGAGGCGATCTCCTGGAGGACCTGGCTGAGGTCGAGGGTGCGGGTGGCAGCCTCGGTGATCTGGAGCAGGCGGGCGCGTTCGTTGGCGACCTGTTGCTCGTGCTCGAGCATGCGCGCGTTCTGAATCGCGGCCACGACGTGGGCCGCGATCTCGCTGGTCACCCACCGATCTTGCGCCGCGTAGGCATTCTCGTGACGGGCGAAGCAGTGATACATGCCGATGAAGCTACCGCCGCCGACCAGTGCGTGGGAGATTGCGCTGCTCGTCTCGTACTTGTCCCAGTCGGAGCGCATCGAACCGCTGACACGTGGATCCGCGATCGAGCCGATAACCGCCCAACCCTCCGCGCGCACCAGATCGTCGATGGACCACGAGCCGAACGGTCGCCGCTTCAGGTTCATGTCCTCGGCGATGACCCAGTCGTTCACGCGGGAGATGGCGTGGAGCACCATCTCGTCGCTGTCCGGGTCGTAGAGCTCGATGACGCAGCTCTCTGAACTGGCGACACCCAGGCTCGCCTCGGCAATCTGGGAGAGGACGGTCATCAGCTCAAGGCTGCTGCCGGCGGCCTGGCTAACCCGGAGGAGCAATTCCTGCTGCTCGGCAATACGCATCTCGTCGAGCCGCGTGCGGGTATGGTCAATTGCGAGCGCAGCTTGATTGACGACTGTCGCCGTCGAGCGAACCAGGGCCGAGGTAAACGCGCGGGACTCCGCCGAGAAGACCCCGACGTACCCCCGGATACCATCGCCAATCGCCAGCGGCATGCAGGCAAGGCTGTGGATTCCGTCGCGGACAAGGTCCACCAGCATGGCCGGGGAGACCCGGGGGTCAGTCCGGTCGAGAATGACGATGGGTTCGGTCGAGGTGCGCAGGACCAACTCGATCGGCCACTCAGCGGTCGGCCAGGACGTGCCGAGCGGTGACGGAACGTGCCAAGTCCCATCGGTACTGCTGGCGTTGAGCTGGGTCCGCGATCCACCGGCAAAGGTGAAGACCTGGGCGCAGCTCGCCGCGCAGAGCTCACGGATGGTATCCGCCACGACGGTCATCAACTCGTCGACCGATGCGCAGTTGGTCGCTGCCCGGGAGAGCCGCAAGAGCGCATGCTGCTCACGCTCGGTGCGCCGCTCTTCCTCGCGTGATCGGATGTTGCGCACCACGGCAGTGGCAGTCAGGGCGATCATCTCGGCCAGCCGGACTGTTTCCTGCGGGAAGGGGCCGGTATCGCGCGCCTTGAGGGAGAGTACGCCGTAGACACGACTCTCATCCCGAAGGGGATAGATGGCAGTGCGGCCAACCCGGAGCTTCTCAATCATGGCCCGCTCAGGTTCCGGGAGGGATTCGTCGCCCAGGTAATAGTGACCTGTCCGCTCAATCCGGAATGCACCACCCTGCTCGGGCAATCTCGGCGGGAAGATGCGCTCGCCGGGCTGGTAGTGCGGTGTGAATCCGTTCGTGACCGCCTCGTGAGCGACTTCCAGCAGGCCGTCTTCCTCATGCCACAGGAAGACCGTGCTCGACTCCACCCCGGAGAGCCCCAACCCGATTTCAGCGAGCCGGCGATACGCGTCGTCCCGCGAGTCGGCGGTGACCGCTGCCTGGCTGACAAGGGAAACGAGGTGTTGCTCGTGCGAAAGGCGGCGATTGTCGAACGACACCTGCAAGTTGGAGGTCACGAGGGCGACCTGCTGGGCCACTTCGTCCCACAGCTGCAGACGGCGATTGTCAAACGCGTTGGGATCGCGCGCGAGGACCTGAAGTAAACCGATTGCTTGACCGCCGACCCGCAAGGGCGCCGCAATCCAGGCATTCGCTCCGTACTCGGCGATATCGGCGAGATCCCACTCGCCGAGCAGCGGCTGGTCGCTGCGGAACATGGTCGGCTTGAGCGTCTGGAAGCTGCGTTCCTGGAGGGAGCCGGCCTCGATTTTCAGGACGGTGCCCGGCTCCTCGACGCCGGGCCAGTCCGGCACCGTGCAATCGGCGGCGAGGGTCATCTCGCGCCGATCCGGGTTGATGAAACCGATATTGATTGACTCGGCGCCAGCCCAGCCGAGGCCCGCTTCGGCAATTGCCATCAGGGCTTCGGTCGGGTCGGCCCTGGAGGTCGCGGCCTGAAGCATGCGGAGCTTGAGGAGTTGTTCCTCGCGGAGCTGCTCGTCGCGGCGGCGAAGCCCGATCGTGCGCACGACCAGCGCCATCGTTCCGGCCAATTCATGCGCCCACTCGAGCGTCTCCGTCGGGAACGGGCGATGGAGCCGCGAGTACAGCATGAGCACGCCGACGAACTGATCCTCCACCCGAAGCGGCATGGCGATCGCCGCGCCGATGTTGTAACTGGCCAGGCGGGCGCGCTGCTCATCGCAGAGCCCGTGCTGGCCAATCCAACGCATGCGCGCGGCAGTCTCGAGGTCGATCTCCTTGAGCAGGAGGTAGTTGTCTTTGTCGTGGATCGTGCCGACAGGCGAGCAGGGAATCGGCGATTCGGTCCACTCGGCCTCGACGATGTAATGATCCTCCTCGGAATGCCAACTCATGATGGAGATACCGTCGACATCGGGGATCTCCCGAAAGATGCCGGCGATCGTCTCGTAGCTGTCCTGGAGATTCTCCGCGACCTGCAGCGACTCATTGATACGCCGGCGCATCGCCTCGTACCGCTCGCGGCGCTGAATGGTCTCGAGCGACGAGACGGCCTCGATACCGTGCTGGATCTGAGTCGCGATTGTCATCCAGATGCGGCGTGTGTCCGCCGATTCGCGGAGGATTGGAGTACGGGACATGATCTGGATGATCGAGGTGACCTGGCCGTCGGTATACCCGGGGATAGCGAGGTAACTCTGGGCACCGTGGAGGTCCATGAGCCGGGCCAGCGACGGGGAGAGATCCGGATCGGTGCGGACGGCGACGATTGGCGCCTCGCTCTGGCGGATTTCCTCGTAGCTGACCCAGATATGTAACGGCCAGCGTTTGCCCTGCAGCGGCACCTCTCGCGTGGCGAGACTGCGGGCATCAGCGGCGACCAGGACCTCGCCCGCGGCATGGTCGATCAGGCTGATCGTGATCCGGTCGGATTCGGCGCGCTTGAGCAGGCGCTGGGCCACGATGGGCAGGCACTCGACAAGCGATGTGGCCCGGGAGAATACCTCGCTGACCGCGAGCAGCATCTCCGCCTCGACGATGTCGCCACGGGTCGCCAGCACGAGCCGGCCATGCTCGATGATGACGCCGGCCTCTCGGCCGAAGTCGGCGGCAGTGGCCTCCAGCGCCGGGGTCAATTCGAGCGACTCCGCCGGCGACCAGAGCTCGATAACGCCGAGCCGGCGCGGTCCGGCGAGGAGCGGGATGACCAGGGCCTGCTCCTTGCCGGCGACCTGCCACGCCTGCCGCGCTGCCGACGACATTCCGTCATCGGTCCGCGACTGCAGAAATGGTTGGCCATCCGCCGGCTGGTTATCCCTGATTCCGCCGACCGGCGCCCGATGCTGTCGCAACACTTCGGCTTCGACTGGGGTCAGTCCCCAGACGGCACGCACGGCCGGAGCCGTGCCGTCTGGTTCGTCGAGGTAAACCTCGGCGCGTCTTGTGCCGATCAGAGTGGCAGCGCTCCGGGCGAGTTTGGTCAGGATGGCGACGAAATCCTCGTCACTGCGAACCGTGACCGCTTGTGCAGGCAGGCGGATGATCGCGTTTCTGGTCGCAACCGATGCTTCCAGCCCGATGATCATCAGGTACGCCCGCACGCAGCGAGCCAGGAAGAGCAGCGCCAGGACCGACAGGCAGGCAAATGCCGGCAAGCGACTGCTTTCCCGCGCCGCGACCGACATGGCCGCGACCAGGATGACCAGGATCGCGACGCCATCGAGAATCAGGGCGTTCCGGAAGCGCTGCGGAAATCCCCAGATCCGGCTGGACGGCGCCCAGTACCGGAAGCCGCCGGCCAGCGCGATCGTCGCGCCGGCTGCCGCGGCCGCAATCCAGAATTGATGCGACTTGCCCAGGTGTGGTGATTGCCCAAAGATGGACGAGACGTGGGAGCCGCCCGGAGCCAGGATGACCACGAGAACGGACGCGGGGATCAAGACGGCGAAGGGGGTCCGTGAATTGGCGAGGATGTACTGGATCGAAAGGGCGCCAAATGCAACCACGATCGCCGTGCCAAACGTGACGTGGGCGGTATCAAGCGAGCGCAACGGCCGCATGATCAGCTCCCACCCGCAGAATAGGGTGGCGCCGACCATGAAGGCGAGGTCGAGCCAGTCATCGATCGTAGCGGCAACGCGTGAGTGAGGACGAGTGCCCAGGACCGAGGCAGCCACCAGGAGCGCGATGGCGCCGGTGGCCGGCCAGAGCGGCGAGATACTGTTCGCGACCCATTCCGCGGAGATGACAGATGCCGCGAGCACGGTGATGCCCGCCGCAAAGATCATCAGCGCCGAACGCAGGTCCGGCCGGCGCTGCGAGAGCAGACCGCAACTGATCCATGCGCCGGCCGCAGTCGCGATGGCGAACATTGCCAACATGTCGTGAGCGAATCTCCCGGCGGTCCGCCCTCGGGGCCGTGTGAGTACGCAGTGCTATCTGCATTCGGACAGCACTGACAGCGTACGAATCGGGCTATCCAAATAGAATGGGAGGGAAGGTATAAAGCCCGGGCGCCCTTCGTAGGAGTGGTGGCCGCGGGCGATATCCGAATTGGCTAGTGAACGTACGGACCGGTGGTACGCCGGACCAGGAGGCAATGGCAATGGTTCGGCTGGCGGTGCTTGGTTGTGGGGACGTGGCCTTCCGCGCGTACTTCCCCGGTCTCAAAGCGCTGGGTGACACGGCGGAGGTCGTGGCGCTCTGCGATCCGATCGCGGACCGCGCGATTCGGGCAGCCTCGCTTTTCCCGGGGGCGGACGCCCTTTCGACCCTGGCTGCGTTGACCAGCCGGACCGATATCGACGGCGTTATCAATCTGACTCCGGCGCCGCTCCACCGCGAGACGACGACCGCGTTGCTTTCGGCCGGCTTCCATGTCCTCTCCGAGAAGCCGCTGGCGACGACGGTGGCCGAGGGCCGGGAGCTGATCGCGCATGCCGAATCGGTCGGCAAGTTGCTCCTCTGCGCTCCGGCCGTGATGGCCACGCCGCGGCTGCAATGGATCCAGGACGCGATCCAGTCCGGCGCCATCGGGCGGGTTACTCATGCCTTTGCCCGTCTTGCCACGATGGGACCAGCCGGCTGGAACGATTACACGGGCGATCCGGCGGTGTTCTACGCGGCGGGCGTCGGACCGGCGGTCGATCTTGGCGTCTACCTGATCACCACGCTGACCGGCCTGTTTGGCCCGGCGCAGCGCGTGCAGGCGATGGGCGGGATCCTCATCCCGGAGCGAACGATCACGATTCCCCGGCTGGCCGGTCAGAAGATCACCGTGGTGGCGCCCGACCTGATCTCGATGCAGCTCGAATTTGCCGATAACCGGTTCGCGACCATCATTTCCAGCTTCGCGATGCCGAACCATCGTGGGCCGGTGCTCGAGGTGATCGGCGAGCGGGGAATTGCATCGGTAGGCGGGGAAATGGAGTACTGGGTTGGACAGGGGGTCGATCTCTTTCAGTTCGACGCGTCGGATTACGGTCCGGAGGGCTGGAGCCCGACCGGTCCACAGTCTGACGAATTGCTTCTGACATCCGGTCCGCGGCACTTCGTGGCGTGCATCAACGGAGAGGCGGAACCGGTGATGACGGCCGAACATGCGCTCCACGTGCTTGACGTGATGAACGCCGCCGAGCAGTCGATCCAGAACGGCGACTCGATCGCCCTCCAGACCCGGTTCGCGTCGCCGGCCCAGGCATAGGGGCGGGTTATCTGAGGACGATGAACTCGGCGATCGTGAAGTAGATGATCAGCCCGGTGCCGTCGACCAGCGTCGTGATCAGCGGCGCGGAGACGAGTGCCGGGTCGATGTGGAGCGCCCGCAGAACGAGTGGCAGGACGGCCGCGACGGTTGCCGACCACGCGCAGATGATAACGATCGAGAGCGCAACCACCAGCGCCAGATCGTGACCGACGCCGAGCCACTCAGCCCGGCCGAATGCGATCACGGCCATACCGAGGCCCATCAGCGCGGCAGTGCCGAACTCCTTGAAGACGACCCAGCGAATATCGCGCAGGCGGACTTCGCCGATCGCCATTGAGCGGATCAGGGTACCAACCGTCTGGCTGCCAACGTTGCCGCCGACACCGGTGAGGAGCGGAATGAAGATGCTCAGGAGCGGCAAACGACCAATGTCGCCGTCGTAGTGCTTGAGGACCGTGCTCGTGTACATCTCGGCCAGGAAGAGGACCATCAACCAGCCCAGGCGACGGCGGACGAGCAGCGTGATCGGCGCCGACCGGTATGAGGTTTCGAGCGGCTGGGAACCGCCGAGGCGCTCGATATCCTCGATCGCTTCCTCGAGGGCGAGGTTGGCGAGGTCGTCCGGCGTGATCAGACCCAGCAGCCGATCGTCGTCGCTGACGACCGGCAGCGAGAGGAGCCGGTGGGTGCGCAGGAGCTGCGCCGCGACCGTGGCCTCGGTATCGGCGCGGACCCGAACCACATCCTGCACCATGAGATCGGTGACTGGCTTGTCCGGCGCGGCGAGTACCAGCGCGTGCAGCGAGAGGACGCCCAGCAACCGACCCGAGTCATCGAGGATGTACGTGTACGTAATGGGCTGCCGTTCCGCCGCGATCTTGCGGAGGGCGCTGATGGCCTGATCCGCGTGCAGGCTCGGGGACATGGCGATGAAACCGGGTGACATGATGCCGCCGGCCGTGTCAGGGTCGAACTGGCCGAGATCGCGCAGCTCGTCGGCCTCTGCGGCGGGGATTGCGGTCAGCAGGGCATTGGCCTGCTCGTCCGACAACGCGTCGAGGACGTCGGCCGCGTCGTCCTCCGGCATCTCGTCCAGGGCGGCGGCGGCCTGCACCGGGCCGATGATCTGGAGGACGTCAGCGGCGGTGTGCGGATCGAGGGTTGCGAGGACCGTGGCCGCATCGTCATCCGGGAGCCACTCGAAGAGCGTAAGCAGCTCGTCGGGATCGAGCCGCGGCACGATCGCCGCCCACTCGGCCGGCTGAAACGTTGCAGAAAGGCCGACCACACCGCTTCGCTCGAGCGAATGCAGATGTTCACGCAGCTCGGTTTGCAGTTGCTCGACGTTGCGCATGTGTCCTCCCGACCGGCTCGCCCCGGGATTGGTACGACTGTCCGGCTTTATATGGATCCTCGGATGCGATTTCGTCCACTTTTCGGGGAGCCGTAGTGGCAACTACCCGAATCGCCGACTTGGGTAGTTCGGCGCTGCGGCGACCCTGGCGGTGGCCGGTACCATGGCCGTCGGCGTTTGGGCAGACGGTCGAATGACCGACATGCGATGAGCGCTGAGAGCACGGAAAGGATCAGTCATGACTGACCAATCACGAGACCGCCTCGAAGGCACGTTCGACGAGGCCAAGGGCAAGGGTAAGGAAGCCCTCGGCAAGCTCACGGACGACAAGGGCACGCAAATGGAAGGCCAACGCGACCAGGCTGTGGGTAAAACCAAGCAGGGCATGGCCGACATGAAAGATAAAGCGGACGACGTCGTGAAGGACGTCACAAACCGCGACAACAAGTAGGTGATTATGGCTACCCAGAGCATGAAGACAACCGTTGATACCAGCAAGATCAAGGAGCACATGCCGATCGTTTGCTCCGAGGGCGTCCAGTTCGGTACCGTCGACCACCTCGATGGCAACGCGATCAAGGTGACCAAGGACGAGCAGGGCCAGCACCACTGGATTCCGCTCTCCTGGGTGACCCGGGTGGACGAGCACGTCCACATCGACCGTCCAGGCGAGCAGGCGATGCAGGAGTGGTCCACAAGTCCGCCAAACGGCAATCGCTAACCCACACCGCATGCACACCTAAACGTACGGGCCGGTGACTAATCACCGGCCCGTACTCGTGGCGTTAGCCCAAATTGCCTATTTGCCCCATATCCAAAATCCTTTGTGACTAGTAGACTTGGGCCATATGACCAGGTGACAACCCCCAGCTTGGTTGTCGAATATGAAGCAGGTGCGGCGCCAGTGGCCCCAAACACCGTAACCCCTGCCGAGCGCGCACTGCGTGAGGTAGGCGGACCAAGTTACTTCGAAATCGGGCGGGTCAATCCGCCGGAGAACTCCGTGTCCGCATTCGCGCCGGATGACTGGCGCCTTTATTTCCTGATGCGAGAATTGCCCGTTGCCGACCGAATTCAGGTGCTGCGCTTTGCCGAAATGCTCTATAACCTTCGGCATGCGATGGATTGGGCAGACGATCTGCCCGACGAGGCGACAGCCAATTTCACCTGACCGATTCCGGAAGGCCTATGCATGAGTGATACCGTCGTCATTGAGGGCGGTACCGTCGTCACGCACGATGGACAGTTCCGCGCAGATGTCGTGATCGCCAATGAGCGAATCACCGCGCTAACTACCGACGCAACCGATATCGACGCTGACCACCGCATCGATGCGACCGGCCTGCTGGTGCTGCCCGGCGGTATCGATGTCCATACTCATTTCCGCGAGCCGGAGGAGTTCACCAAGGAGGGCTTCCTCGCCGGCGGGCAAGGCGCCGCGGCAGGCGGGATTACCACGGTGATCGAGATGCCGCAGGCGGATCCGACCACGGTGACCGTCGAGCAGTTCCAGGCCAAGCGGGCACGGGTCAACAAGAACGCGCTGGTCGACATGGCGCTCTGGGCCGGCGTCGTCGGTCCGCCGCTCCAGGACGAGGTCGATCTGCAGGACCTGGCTGGGACCGGGGCGGTCGCGTTCAAGTCGTTCATGGCGTCGTCCAGCCCGTCCTTCCCGGCCGTCGACACGTCGACGCTGTACTGGGCGATGTCGATCATCGCCGAGACCGGGCTGCCCTATGCGCTGCATGCGGAGGACAACAACCTGGTCCAATCCGGCCTGAAGCGTCTGCAGGACGCCGGCCGCACCGATCCGATGGCGCACGCCGAGTCCCGACCGCCACTGGTCGAGGCGGTGGCCGTGGCCGAGGCGCTGTATCTGGCCGAAGTAACCGGCTGCTGGGTGCACATTTGCCATTGCGCCTCCGCCGATGCCTTGCGGTTGATCGCGGACGCGCGGACGCGCGGTGTGCGGGTAACCGTCGAGACCTGCCCGCAGTACCTCTCGCTGAACACGGACGACCTGCTGGCCCTGAAGGGATATGGCCGCTGTGCGCCCGCCTTACGTTCCCAGGACGAGGTCGATCACATCTGGTCCTACGTGCTCGACGAGACGGTCGACCTGATCTGCTCCGATCATTGCGGTTTCACGAAAGAGCAGAAGGACGCTGGCGAGGATGACATCTTTCGCGCGCCGATGGGCCTGGCCGGCATCCAGACGCTGCTGCCGGTCTTCTACGATGGCGCGGTGCGAGGCCACTCGATGAATCTGAGCCAGTTTGTGCGTCAGATTGCGACGAATCCGGCGCAGGTCTTCGATCTCTACCCGCGCAAAGGCACGATCGCGATCGGTTCGGACGCGGATATCGTCGTCTTCGATCCGGAGCGCTCGTGGGTGGCGCGGGGCGAGGACATGGCCTACAAGCAGAAGTGGACGCCGTTCGAAGGCAAGACAATCACCGGTCGGGTGATCAGGACTTTGCGGCGCGGCGAGACGGTCTTCGACGATTCGCTGGAGGGCGAGGCGCGGCTGCCGGCATTGGCTGGTTCGGGTCGATTCCTGCCTCGCGGCTACGGGCGGGCCGCGGTCTCCTGATGCGCAACGCGGAGCATCGCGGCGACCAGCCCCTCAGCGATTGGCTGGGGCAATGGGGACCGTTTACGCCTGATCCGTCGATAGATGTCCCGGAGGCCGAGATCCGCAAGGTGCTGCGGAAGTTGGCTGAGCGGTTGACCGACAACTACCCCTTCCCGCACCCGGTCTACGCCGGTCAGATGCTCAAGCCGCCGCACCCGATCGCAGCCGCGGCGTACTCGATGGCGATGCAGATCAACCCGAACAATCACGCGCTCGACGGTGGACCGGCGACGGCCGCGATGGAGCGCGAGGTGATCGCGGAAATGGCGGGGATGGTCGGGTACACGCCGGAGACGAGCCTCGGCCACCTCACCTCTTCTGGCACGATCGCCAACCTCGAGGCGCTCTGGGTGGCGCGGGAGCTGCATCCCGGCGCGGCGATCGCGTCGTCCGCCGGCGCGCATTACACGCACCAGCGGATGTGCGGGGTGATCGGCGTCGAGCATGTCGCGATCCCGACCGAGGCGAATGGCCGGATGTCGATTCCGCACCTCAGCGATGCGGTGAAGTCAGGACGGATCGGCACTGTGGTAGCAACGCTGGGCACGACCTCCCTCGGGGCCGTCGACGATCTCCCCACCTTTCTTGGGATATGTCGTGAGCGCGACGTGCGGATCCACGTCGATGCGGCGTATGGCGGCTTTTTCCGGCTGCTGGCTGGTGGCGACCTGCTCGAACCCGACGTCGCTGCGGCATACCGGGCCATGGGCGAGGCAGACAGCATCGTGATCGACCCGCATAAGCACGGGCTCCAGCCCTATGGCTGCGGGTCGGTACTCTTCCGGGATGCGTCGGTCGGGCGGTTCTACAAGCACGACTCGCCCTATACCTACTTCACCTCAGGCGATCTGCACCTCGGCGAAATCAGCCTCGAGTGTTCGCGGGCCGGTGCGGCCGCGGCGGCGCTCTGGGCCACGCTCAAGCTGTTTCAGTTGACGCCCGAGGGGTTGGGGCGCGTGCTGGCCCGGACCCGGCAGGCGGCAACCACTTGGGCCGCGTTGATCACAGACTCGCGCGAATTGCGGCTGGTCACGCAGCCGGACCTGGATATCGTCTGCTTCTATCCGAAACCGGCGCAACCGAAGCGGGTCTCCGAGATCTCAGCCTGGACGGAGCGGATCTTCGTCCACGGCATGTGTCCGCATCCGGATGCCTTCTTCCTGGCGAAACTTGCGATGACCGAGGATCAGCTTGATCGGTCGGCGCATCCCAACCTGATCTGGGACCAGAAGACGGTTACGGTTCTGCGCAGCGTGCTGATGAAGCCGGAGCATGCCGACCTCGTCCCTGCCCTGCATGAGCGCGTCATCGAATCCACCAAGCGGACGAACGTCTAGCCGGCTCTCGCGTCAGTGGCCGTAGACCGAGATGTGGCGGCGGCTGTCGGCGGTGAAGGGCTCACTTTTCCAGCCACCCCAGCGGTCGACCAGGCGGAGTCTGGCGATGCGCGCCATCAAGTCGAGCTCGCTGGGCCAGGCGTAGCGCGTGACGATCGGAGACAAGCGGACGCCATCCCGCGTGAGGGCAACATGGCTCTCATCGAGGATCTGGGTCACGGGGTCGAAGCGGGCGAGATCGAGTCTAACCACATCGGCTTCGACCATCTCCGCATCGACGTACTGATGGTTGCGCAGCCGGTGCAGCCAAGCGGGTGTCTCAGCCTCGATTACGAAGTGGCCGTCGTCGGTGAGGTGGGCGGCGACGTTCTGAAAGCAGCGCACCTGGTCGTCCTGGGTAAGCAAGTTGAATAACGTGTTGAAGACGATGTAGATCAGCCGATACCTGCCCTCGACCGGCACCGCGGCGAAATCGCCGATCGTGATCGCGAGCCCATCGCCGCCCGGCTTGGACCGCAATCGGGCCACCATCGCCTCGGATATCTCGACTCCGTCGACTCGGACGCCCCGAGCCGCGAGGGGCAAGCCGATCCGGCCGGTCCCGATCGCCAGCTCGAGGACCGGTCCGCTCCCGGCGAGGGCGTGCATGAAGTCGACGGTCTCGGCTTCGTCGCCGCGGGGGAAGTCATCGTAGGTTTCGGCCACTTCCGTGCCAAAGGCCTTGAATGGATCGAATCCTCTCATCGTCCCTCCTCGATTTCGGTCTACGCTGAATCAAACATGGACTTTACCCCAGGCATCGGGCCCCGGTTGGCAACGGCACGAGGTCTGGCTAGGGACCAGAGGAGCGGACGTGATCAAGATCAAGCGGGCGTACGTGGATGCGTCGCCGGAGGATGGGGCGCGGTTCCTGGTGGACCGCTTGTGGCCGCGGGGTGTCACGAAGGAGTCGCTGCGCGTCGAGGCGTGGCTCAAGGATCTCGCTCCGAGCACCGAGCTTAGGAAGTGGTTCGGCCACGATCCGGCGAAGTGGGACGAGTTCCAGCGCCGCTACATCGCAGAGTTGCAGTCCGAACCGGGCGCGTGGCAGCCGCTCATCGACGCCGCGGGCAATGGCACGGTGACGTTGGTCTATGGGGCGAAAGACACCGAGCACAACGATGCCGTGGTGCTCAAGGCGTTCCTCGATAAGCGGTTGGCTGAATCCGGCGACTGAAACAGCATCGCAAACTGCGTAGTGCCGGGCGGCTCGCCCGGCTTGATGCCGACCGAAACCGGGCGAGCCGCCCGGCACTACGTCTACATTGCCGACGTGCGGGCAGGCTCGAGCGCCATCTTGATCAGATCGCGGGTCGCGTCGAGGCAGCCGTCACC